>WNFA01007855.1_pt1 | contig 11113 bp, 13 predicted proteins | sample 5400481 | NCBI WGS metagenome assembly WNFA01 (sample SAMN13153340, study PRJNA577476) | soil metagenome | isolation source: 120 cm saprolite under Douglas fir tree site 2 hole 1 replicate 2 | place: USA:California | collected 2015-04-18
TTCTCCTATCCGCAGGACGCGCGCGAGCAGGTCCTGCGCGGGATCGAGCGCGCGCGGGTGGAGTTCGGCCAGGCTCCGCACGGGATGTGGCCCTCGGAAGGCTCGGTCTCGCCCGAGGTGATCGACCTCCTCGCTGCCTGCGGGGTGCGCTGGTGCGCCACCGACCAGGGCGTCCTGGAGCGCAGCGAGCTGGAGCTGGGGTCCGCCCTGCCCGACGGCTACCCGGCCCATTACCACCCGTATCTCGCGGGCGCCGACCACGCCGTGACCGTGCTGTTCCGCGACCGCGAGCTGTCCGACCGCATCGGGTTCCGGTACGCGAAGAGCGATCCGCGCGAGGCGGCGCAGGACCTGATCTCCCGCATCGCCGACACCGAGCCGGAGGCGCTGGTCACGCTCGCGCTCGACGGGGAGAACCCCTGGGAGCACTACCCCAGCTCGGGGGAGGGGTTCCTCGAGGCGCTCTACCAGGGGCTGTCCGGCGGCGAGGTCCGCACCGTGCTGCCGCGCGACGAGCTGCGCGAGCGTCCGGCGCGGACCCGCATCGCTCTCCTCCACTCGGGGAGCTGGATCGATTCGAACTTCCGCATCTGGATCGGGCACCCGGAGGACAACGCCGCCTGGACGCTGCTCGGCGAGGCGCGCGCGGCGCTCGCCGAGGCGGAGGAGAAGGGCGAGCTGCCGCGGCAGCAGCTCGAGGAAGCGCGGGGGCACCTCTTTGTCGCCGAAGGCAGCGACTGGTTCTGGTGGTACGGCGACGACTTCACCACCGAGAACGCGCCCGAGTTCGACGCGCTCTTCCGCCGCCGCGTCGCGCAAGCCTGGCGCGCCCTCGGCCTGCCGCCGCCCGAACGGCTCGGTCGCCCCATCATCGCGCCGCACAAGGACGCCGCCCAGGCTGCCGCGGTGGTCGTCCAGCCCTCGCGGCTCATCGAGCCGGCCATCGACGGGTACGCCAAGGGGTACTTCGAGTGGGCCGGCGCCGGTTACTACCGGCCGGGCACCACCAGCGGCGGATCGATGTTCCGCGGCCAGGGTGCGTTCACCCAGGTGTGGTTCGGGTTCTCCAGGACGCACCTCTACTTGCGCCTGGATCCGGCGAAGGGCGCGGATCTCACCGGCGAGCTGCGCGTGCTCCTCGCCAGGCCCGGCGGCGCCGGCGAGAAGACGGTGCGGATGCGGCTGGTCCCCGGCGGAGCGGAGACGCCTGCGACCGACGAACGGGGCGCGCGGTGTGGGTCGGGGCGGACCGGTGTCCTGGTGGAGCTGGCGCTCTCCCGCGAGGCGCTGGGCCTGAAGCCGGGCGAGCGGATCGCGCTGACGCTGCGGATCTTGCGCGACGAGGTGGAGGTGGACCGTCTGCCGCGCTACGGCGAGATCGCGCTGACCGTCCCCGATCGCAAGTTCGAGCTCGCCAACTGGCGCATCTGACCTGAGCGCCCGATCCATACGACAGTGATCTGTTGGGGGGTCGAGGGGGGGAGCGAGCTCCCCCCTTGTAGAGGCGCCGAAGGCGCCGGATCGAAGAGCGTCCCACCGTGGGCAGAGTGGTCGATTCAGGCTCCTTGTCCCGGGAATGTTATGGTGCGCGGCCATGCCGGAGCTGCGCAGGGACCCCGTGGTGGGCCGCTGGGTGATCGTCGCACCGGAGCGCGCCGACCGGCCGAACGCGCTGGTGCGCATGCCGCCCGAACGGGACGATCCCGCGGGCTGCCCCTTCTGCCCCGGGCACGAGGCGATGACTCCGCCGGAGCTGCTCGTCCACCGCGACAAGGGCGGTCCCCCCAACGGTCCGGGCTGGTCGCTGCGGGTGGTGCCCAACCGGTTCCCGGCCCTGCGCACCGAGGAGCGCATGGTGCGCGCCGGCCTGGGGATGTACGACGTGATGGGGGGCGTCGGCGCGCACGAGGTGATCATCGAGACCCCCGAGCACGCCCGCCAGCTGCCGCAGCAGAGCCCGGAGCAGGTGGAGCAGGTGCTGCGGGCGGCGCAGGAGCGCATGCTCGACCTGTCGCGCGACGTGCGCCTGCGCAGCGTGCTCTTCTTCAAGAACAGCGGAGCGGCCTCGGGCGCCACGCTCAGCCACCCCCATTCCCAGATCGTGGCGCTCCCGCTGGTCCCCGGGGAGCTGCAGCAGGAGCTGTCGGGCGCGCGCAAGCACTTCGAGGAGAAGGAGCGCTGCGTCTTCTGCGACATCCTCGCCCAGGAAGCGAGGGAGCGCTCGCGCGTGGTGCTGGAGACCGACGGCTTCGTGGCGCTCTCCCCCTGGGCCTCCCGCGCTCCCTTCGAGCTGCTCGTCCTCCCCCGCGAGCACCGGTCCGTCTACGCCGCAAGCTCGACCTTGCGCTGGACAAGCCGGCCTACAGTTTCTATCTCCACACGCTGCCGCTGCGCGAACCGCCCTCCGACTGGTATCACTGGCACCTGGAGGTGAGGCCTGTCCTCGCGCTGACGGCGGGATTCGAGTGGGGCAGCGGCTTCTTCATCAACCCCACCCCGCCGGAGGAGGCCGCCGCCTTCCTCCGCCAGATGGAGGCGTAGAGTGAAGATCCTGTTCGTCGCGTCCGAGGCGGCGCCCTTCATCAAGACGGGCGGGCTGGGGGACGTGATCGGCGCGCTGCCGCGGGCGCTGGCCGCGCGCGGGCACGACGTGCTGGTGGTGCTGCCGCGCTACGGCGCGATCGACGCGTCGGCGGCGAACATCCGCGACACCGGACGCCGCGTCGAGGTGCAGTTCCCGCACCTGAACGCCTCCGCCTCGGTGCACGTGGCCGCGCCGGCGGAGCGGCTGCGGTACATCCTCCTGCAGAACCCCTGGTACGACCGCAAGGAGCTGTACGGCGAGTCCGGCAAGGACTACCGCGACAACCACAAGCGGTTCGCGCTGCTCTGCGCCGGGGCGCTGGAGGCCGCCAAGCAGATCAACTTCCGGCCCGACTGCGTGCACGCGCACGACTGGCAGGCCGCGCTCACCCCGCTGATCCTGAAGCGCGGCTGGTCGGGGCGGCCCGCGCCGTTCAAGGCGCGCAGCGTGTTCACCATCCACAACCTCGCCTACCAGGGCGTGTTCCCGCGCGACGCGATGAGCGACCTTGCCCTGCCCGGCGATCTGTTCCACCCCGACGCGCTCGAGTTCTACGGGCAGCTCAATCTCATGAAGGCGGGGCTGGTGTTCGCCGACAAGCTGACGACGGTCAGCCCCACCTACGCGCGGGAGATCGTCCAGAGCCCGGAGACGGGCGCCGGCCTGGAGGGCCTGTTGCGGCACCGGCAGCAGGACCTCTTCGGGATCATGAACGGGGTCGACTACTCGCGCTGGAGCCCCGAGGTGGATCCGGCGCTCCCGCAGCGGTACTCGGCGCAGGATCCGTCCGGAAAGGCGGCCGACAAGGCGGCGCTGCAGCGGGAGCTGGGCCTCGACGTGGACGAGCGCGCCCTCTTGACCGCCGCCATCGGGCGGCTCGCGCACCAGAAGGGGTACGACCTGTTGGCCCAGGCGCTGCCGCGGATGCTGGAGCGCAACGTGCAGTTCGTGCTGCTCGGGATGGGCGACTCGATCCTGGAGCAGGAGTTCCGCGCGCTCGCCGAGCGCCATCCGACCCGCGTCTCGGTGCAGATCCGGTTCGACGACGCGCTCGCCCACCGCATCGAGGGAGGCGCGGACGTCTTCCTGATGCCCAGCCGGTTCGAGCCGTGCGGGCTGAACCAGCTCTACTCGCTGCGCTACGGGACGCTCCCGGTCGTGCACGCGGTCGGCGGGCTCAACGACTCCATCCGCGAGGGCCCCGACGGGTGGGGCTTCCGCTTCGACAACGAGGACCTCGAGGGGCTGCTGGCGGCGGTGGATCGGGCGCTGGCGCTGTGGGGCGACCGGCCCGCCTGGCGCGCCGCCATGCAGCGCGCGATGGCGCGCGACCATTCCTGGGACCGCGCCGCCGAGCAGTACGAGGCGCTCTACAAGGGCTGAGCGGCAGCCGCCTGCGCGCGCAGCGGCGAGGCACCCGCCGGCGGCTCCGCGCGGACCGCCTGCAGCGCGCGCCCGAGCCGCGGGAGCACGTCCTCGCGCGTGTACCGGATCAGGTGCTCGCCCTGGATGGCCAACTCGATGGCCCGGGGGAAGGCGTGCGGAGCGTGGCGCAGGGTGCGCACGACCAGCCGCCAGAACTCGCGGCGCCGGGGGGAGCGCACCCCGATGATCCAGAGGGTGCGTAGGAGCACGCGGATCCCGCCCGGCCGCCAGTGCAGCGGCGCCTTGGGGCGGCCGACCGTATCGATGAGGAGCTCGCAGCGCTTGTAGAACGAGTCGGGCTGGTACAGCTGCCCGAGGAGGTCGGCGTATCCGGCCAGGAGCGTCTTCTCCTCCATCGTGGTCCGGAAGTTCGGCCGGTCGAACTGGTCGCCGGTGGTCACGATGCGGAGCCGTCCTTCCTTCTCCAGGCGCCGGGTGAGCTGAGTCCCGGGCAGCGCGGTGAGCACGCCGATCATCGCCACCGGCACCGGGACCGAGGAGATGAAGTCGCGCTGCAGCGCGAAGATCTCCGGCCCGTCGTTGTCGAACCCGACGATGAATCCGGCGAAGACCTGGAGCCCCGCGCGGGTGATGCGGCGCACCGCCTCGGCGGGATCGAGCCGCAGGTTCTGGAACTTGTGCGTCTCCTTGAGCGACTCGGGCGAAGGAGACTCGATCCCCAGGAAGACGGAGGTGAAGCCCGTGTCCACCATCGAGTCGATCAGCTCGGGCTTGGTGGCGAGATCGACGCTCGCCTCGGTGTAGAACTCGAAGGGGAACCCGTGCTGCTCCTGCCACCGCTTGACGTGCGGCAGCATCCCGGCCACCGCCACCCGGTTCCCGATGAAGTTGTCGTCGACGAAGAAGACGCTGCCCCGATAGCCGGTGGCGCGCAGCGCATCCAGCTCGGCGGTGACCTGCGCGGGCGTCTTGGTGCGGGGCTTGCGGCCGAAGACCTCGATGATGTCGCAGAACTCGCACTGGAAGGGGCAGCCGCGGGAGTACTGCACGCTCATCGAGGCGTAGCGCTTGTGATCGACGAGGTCGAATCGCGGCCGCGGGACGATCTCCATCGACGGGCGCTCCTCCGTCTCCGGCGACAGCACGCGCGGGGCCTTCTCGCCGGGCGCCTGGAGCGCGCGCACCAGGCCGTCGGTCCGTCCCTCGGCCTCGCCGCGGAACAGGTGGTCGGCCTCCGGGAACAGCCCCGGGTCGGTGTTCACCGCCGGTCCGCCCACCACCGTGCGCTTGCGCAGGCGCCGGGCACGCGCAAGGACCTCGCGCATGGCCGGAGCGTGGATGATCATCCCGGTCAAGAGCACCACGTCCGCCCAGCGGAGATCCTCGTCGCGCAGCGGCTCGGTGTTCTCGTCCACCACCCGCAATTCCCAGCCGGCAGGGAGCAGCGGGGCCAGGCTCAACAGACCCAAAGGGGGCAGGGAAGCAGCCTTGCCCGCGATCGGCAGGCTGTGCTGGAAACCCCAGTAGGTCGGGGGTGTTCGGGGATGAACCAGGAGCGCTCGCATTGGCGCAGGATGTGCGCCTCCATTGTCATGGGTTCGTCACGCCCCGCGGCGCTCCACCGCAGGGCGCCCCTTGCTCCCGGCGCGCGGCGCTGGTACTCTACCGTTGATGTTGAGAATCAGTCTCAATATCACCTGAGCCTCCATGGTCCTCTGCGTCTGCCGGGCAGTCACCGACCGCGAGATCGACGCCGCCGTGCGCGCGGGCGCGCTCAGCGTCGACGCGGTGGGCGCCTGCTGCGGCGCGGGCACCGACTGCGGCGCCTGCCGCGACGCGATCGAGGCGCGGATCGAGGACTCGTGCGCGGCCTGCCCCATGCGCGGCGCCTCCGATTGCCGGTCCGGCGCCGGCGCGCTAGCCTCCGCGCCCCACTGACCGTTCCGGCCGCTCCCGGCCGGCGTCCTCCCCAGGGGGCCCCGCCATGAAGGGCGACTCGCAGGTCATCGCGCTGCTCAACGACGTGCTCACCGCCGAGCTGACCGCGGTCAACCAGTACTGGGTCCATGCCCGGATGTGCGAGAACTGGGGCTACCAGCGGCTGTGGAAGAAGATCCGCGAGGAATCTCTCGATGAGATGAAGCACGCCGACGAACTGGTCGCGCGCATCCTCTTCCTCGAAGGCCTGCCCAATCTCCAGAAGCTGGGGAAGGTCAACGTCGGACAGACGGTGCCCGAGCAGTTCCAGCTCGACCTCCAGGTCGAGTACGAGGCCGTGAAGCGGATCAACGAAGGGATCGAGCTGTGCCGCGCCAAGGGGGACAGCGGCAGCCGCGAGATCCTCGAGCACATGCTCGTCGACGAAGAGGAGCACGTGAACTGGCTCGAGGCCCAGCGGGAGCTGATCGGGCAGGTCGGCGAGCAGAACTACCTGGCCGAGCAGATCAAGGAGAGCTGACCCGGCTAGAACTCGTACGCCGAGGCGAGGAACACGTAGAAGAGGAACTGCGTCGAGGTGCTGGGTTTCAGGTCGGAGAAGTCGAGGTTGTTGGCGACCAGCCCTCGGCGGCGCGATCCTCGTCTTCCCGGACGTCGCGCGCGGCCAGGTATCCCCGCGGCCCGTCCACCAACGACGTACGGGCGGAAGTTGGACTCGTCCGCCCGCAGCGCGACCTGATGGGATGCGCTCTGGGCTAGACGCGCGCTTCCTTGGGCAGCTTCTCCAGATACTCCTCGATGAGCTGCCGCTGCTTCTTCTCGTCCATCTGCGTGGCGAGCAGCCTGCCCGCGGCCTCGATGGCCAGGTCGACGACCTGCGAGCGCAACTCGGCCACCGCCGCGCGCCGCTCCTCCTCGATGGTGGCGCGCGCCTGCTTGAGCAGCTCTTCCGACTCCTTGCGCGCGTGCTCGATCAGCTCCGCCTTGGCGGCGGCCACTTCCTGCTGGTTCTTGCGCACCATCTCGGCCGCCTCGGCCCGGGCCTTTTCCAGGGCCGCGCGCATCTCCACCGCCGCCTTCTCCGCCTCGGCGCGCTCGCGCTTGGCGGACTCGAGCGCGTCGGCGATGGTCTTCTCGCGCGTCTCGATCATCTGCAGGATCGGGCCCCAGGCGAACTTGCCCAGCACGACGATCAGGAGCGCGAAGGTGACCGTGGTCCAGACGACCAGCGCCACGTTGATGTCGGTGAGACCTGCAGCGACCAGCATCTTGGACCTCCGACGGAGGCCGGGAGCTTACTCGAAAAGCTCCCGGCCCGGCCGCCTCGTTTCAGGCCTTGGTGCCGGCCAGGATGATGCAGACCACCTCGGCGAACAGGGTGACGCCTTCGATGAGCGCCGCCGCGATGATCATGGTGGTGCGGATGTCTCCACCCGCGGACGGCTGGCGCGCGGTGCCTTCCATCGCCGCCGCGCCCACCTTGCCGATGCCGTATCCGGCGCCGAGCATCGCCAGCCCGACGCCGAGCCCTGCAGCCAGGTATCCGAGAGAGAACTGGTTCACGTGACTCCTCCTGCTTCTTTCGATGCCTCGCTGCCCGGGCGGCCGGGAGAGGCGGATTGTCGCGGGGTATGGACCCGAGGCCGCCGAAGGCCCTGCCCGCGTGCTGCGCTTGCTTCAGTGCGCGTGCTGCGTCATGCCGATGAACACGGCGGAAAGCATCGTGAAGATATAGGCTTGGACGAGCGCGACGAAGAGCTCCAGCAGGTAGATGCCGAGCGCGAAGGCGACCGACACCGGAGCGACCAGCGGGGAGATGAGCACCGTCAGCGCGATGAGGAAGAAGATGACGATGTGCCCCGCGACCATGTTGGCGAAGAGGCGGACGGTGAGGGCGAAAGGCTTGGTGAAGAGCCCCAGGACCTCCACCGGCACCATGATGGGGAAGAGCCACTTCGGCACTCCCGCCGGGACCAGATGCATCCAGTAGCCCAGTGCGCCCTGCGCGCGCATCCCGGCGATCTGCGTGATCACGAAGGTGAACAGCGCCAGCACCATGGTGACGCCCAGGTTGCCGGTGGCGGTGGAGATGCCGGGGAACTTCCCGGCGATGGACGGGATGGGGAGGAGCCCGGTGAGGTTCATGAAGAGGATGAAGAAGAACGCGCTGCACAGATAGGGCGTGTACTGCGCGGCGTTATGCCCGATGTTCTTCTCGGCGATCTCGTCGCGCACGAACACCACGAACATCTCGAGCAGGTTGTAGCCGCCCTTGGGGACGATGGCCCGCCGCCGCACCGCCGCGGCGAGCACCAGCAGCAGGATGCCCGCGGCGATCCACATGTTGATGACGTGCTTGGTGACGGAGAGGTCGATGTGGTGCGCGCCGATCCAGAAGCCGAGCGGGACCCACACCTCGTCGGCGACGTGGTGGAAGATGTGTTCGGCGACGCCGCCCTCTTCGTGCGCCTCGCCAGGCTTTCCTTCCCCCTCGCCGTGCTGGCGCGCCTCGTGGGCGCCGGGCGCGGCTTCCTGCTTGCCCAGCGTCACGCCGTGCCCGGTGGCGCGCGGCTTCTCGCTCTCGGGCACCGGGAGGGGCTTCTGCTCCTGCACCTCGCCCCGCGGGGGCTCGGCCGGGTGCGCGGCTTGCGCGAGGAGGAGGGCTACGGCGAGCGCGATGGGCATCGTTCAGGCTCCGGCCCGCCGCCTGCGCGACGAGCCCCACACGTAGGCGACTTCCACCGCCTGCGTGAGCGCGTAGAGAACGAAGAAGGACGAGGCGTACGCGAACGCGGCGCCGCCGCGCGCGCCGGACAGGATCAGGCCGGCCGCGACCGCCACCATGCGCGCGAAGAAGCCCGCCACGAACCCGGCCAGGATGCCGTTGGTGCCGTGGGGCGCGCCGAGCGCCAGGGCCGGGAGCGCGCAGAGCGCCGACGCGGTCGCGGCGGCCGCGCCGAAGAGAGCGGCGCGCGGCTGGCCGGTCTGCGACGACGCCGCGAGGCCCAGCCCGCACAGCGCCGCTGAGGCGAGCGCGTACGGCAGGAGGGCCGGGCGGGTCGGGGCGGAGGCTGCGGCCTGCGTCACTTCTTCCTTCCGATCGCTAGCAGGGACTTGAAGAACAGGTAGAACCCCAGCCCCATCCCGACCACCGCTCCCGACACCAGGAGCCAGGGCGTGGTGTGCAGCTTGCTGTCCGCGAACCAGCCCACCACCGTCCACAGCCCCACCGACCCGATCAGCTGCCAGCTCGCTGCGAGGTACGGCGCCGCCCGCCGGTACGAAGCGGCGGCGTCCTCTTCCCCACCCTCGCTGGGCCGCTTCGGAAGCAATTCGCCGCCTGCCCCGCAAAATGGCAGGGCCTGATAGCATGGCCCCGTTCGGGCCGTCAATGAACGGGAACCTCTCGGGATTTTTCCTTGGGCCGCGGTGGTATCCTGAGGCCCATGCTCCGGCCGTCCGGGTCCTTGCTCGCCTCCTCCCGCGCCGCGCAGCGACGGACGCTGCGTCTCGAAGTGGTCCGCCTCGTCGCGACGGTCACGCGCAAGACCGGCGCGGCGGTCGCCGACCTGGTCGCCACGGCGGCGGACCTCTTGCTGATGCTCGGGCTGCCGCTCCTGTACGCGGTGGCTGCCTACCTGACGCTCGACCTGCCTGCGCGCGTGTTCGCCGGGCGGGTGCGCTTCTCCGGCACCGGCCTGCTGGTGTTCCTCGCCGCGGTCGGCGTCTCGCTCCTGGGCGTCTCGCGGATGCTGCGCGGCGCTCCGCCGGTCGCCCCGGTGCGCCCCAAGTTCGCCAGGGCCATGCTGCTCGCAACCTGGGCCGCCGCGCTGTTGCTGACGGTCGCCGACCTGGCCGGCTAACGCCCGTCTCCGATTCACACCGCGCCTGGTCGTGCCGAGACTTCCTCCACAAGGAGGTCGTCATGGTGCGTTCGATTCTCTCCTTCCTCTCCATGCTCCTGTGGGCTCCAGCACTGGCGCTGGCGCAAGCCGGCCAGGGTTCGCCCGGTTCTCCGGGCAATGCCCCCGCGGGCACCGGCGCCCGCGCGGGCGACGCGGCCGCGAGCGGCGGAAGCGCGTGGGTCTGGTGGATCATCGTCGCGATCATCGTGCTCGCGATCATCTGGTGGGCGGCCGGGTCGGGCAGGCGCCGCCGGCCAGCGGGCCCGTGACGTAAGCGGCGCCGGGTCAGGCGGCGCGCAGCGCGTCGCGGAGCGCCGTCACCGTCTGATCGATCTCCTCGCCGCCGTGCTCGCTGCAGAGGAACGCGGCCTCGAACTGGCTCGGCGGCAGGTAGATCCCGCGCTCGAGGAGCGCCCGGTGGACGGCCGCGAACCGCTTCACGTCGGACCGCTTCGCGCTCGGGTAATCGAACACCTCGGAGGGGGCGAAGAACAACGTCCACATCGAGCCCGCCTGGTTGACCTGCGCGGGCACCTTCGCCGCCGCGCACGCCTCGCGGAGCTGGCCGCACAGCTCCTCGGCGCGCTTCTCGATCTGCTCGGTGAAGCCGCGCTGCCGGACCAGGTCCAGCATCGCGCAGCCGGCCGCCATCGCGACCGGGTTCCCGGAGAGCGTCCCGGCCTGGTAGATGGGCCCGTCCGGCGCCACCTGCGCCAGCACGTCCTCGCGCCCTCCATAGGCGCCGACCGGCAAGCCGCCGCCGATCACCTTGCCCAGGCAGGTGAGGTCCGGCTCGATGCCGTATCGCTGCTGCGCCCCGCCGCGCGCCACCCGAAAGCCGGTCATCACCTCGTCGAAGACGAGCAGCGCCCCGGCGGCGCGGGTCTCCTCGCGCAAGGTCTCCAGGAAGCCCGCCCTGGGCAGGAGCACGCCCATGTTGCCGACCACCGGCTCCACGATCGCGCAGGCCGTCTCCCGGCCCTGCGGGGAACGGAAGAACCCGCGCACCGCCTCGACGTCGTTGAACGGCAGGACGGTCGTGAGCTTCGCCACCGCCGCCGGCACTCCGGGCGAATCGGGCAGCCCCAGCGTCTCGACCCCGCTGCCGGCGCGGACGAGCAGGCTGTCCGCGGCGCCGTGGTAGCACCCCTCGAACTTCACCACCCGCTCGCGCCCGGTGAATCCGCGCGCGACGCGCAGGGCGGCCGAGGTCGCCTCGGTCCCCGAGGAGACGAAGCGCATCTTCTTCATCGAGGGCACCAGGGCGCGCACCTTCTCCGCCAGGTCCGATTCGCGCGGG
>WNFA01018876.1_pt1 | contig 11113 bp, 11 predicted proteins | sample 5400481 | NCBI WGS metagenome assembly WNFA01 (sample SAMN13153340, study PRJNA577476) | soil metagenome | isolation source: 120 cm saprolite under Douglas fir tree site 2 hole 1 replicate 2 | place: USA:California | collected 2015-04-18
GCTGCTGATGGCGATTCCAAGCTGGAGGAGGTCTTCGACCATCTGCGCGCCACGGGCCGCCGTGGCCTCGCCCACGACCCCCGGGAACCTCGGATCCCCCATGCTCGTGCCCGGGATGTCCATGATCGAGAAAGGGAAGCACGCGCAATGCCAGACCGGATCGTGCTGGAACCGGCTGTAATTCCGGTAAAACTACCACTCTCGACGTGCGCTGACGTGGTCGAGCCGGTCAGTTTCTGATCAGGTCGGCGACTTTCCTCTCATGCATGGACGGGCTTCAGGTCCTCCGGGCCGGGAGATGCAGGCGACACCACGCGAGCGTCACCTCCATCACCTCTCCGAAGGCGGGCTGGGAATAGACCTGGTAGTGCCCATAGCCCTTCAGCACCACGAGCTTCTTCGGGTCTCCGGCTCGGGCATAGAGCGCCTGCGACTCCTCGGCCGGAACCAGGCGATCGTCGTCGGTCGTGATGAAGAGGATCGGGCGCGGCGAGATCTTGTCGACGACCCATTCCGGATTGAACTCCAAGGTCTCATCGACGTACTCGAGGGGAATGGAGCCGACGGCGGCGGGGTTGCCCCGCCGCGCCGCGGCTGCCAGCTCCGCCGACTGTCGATCCGGGAGCAGAATCTCCTCGCGCTTCACGAATTCGGACTCGCCGTCCAGCGCGCGCTTCCTGCGGTCGCGCTGGGCGCGCTCGCAGAGGTCGTGCCACTCGTCGGGATGGCGAACGCTGCGCATCCAGCGGGCGCCGTTGCCGATCCCCACGACGCTGACGACGCACTTCACGCGGGCGTCGATTGCGCCCGCCCACACGACGGTCGCGCCGCCGTAGCTGGTGCCGTAGATGGCGAGGCGATCGGCGTCAACCTCGGGGAGCGTGCCCAGGAACGTCAGCGCAGCCTGCACGTCGGCGACCCGGCCATAGGGCGCCAGACGGCTGCGTGGCCCGCCGCTGTCCCCCCAGCCCTTGTAGTCGAACGTCATCGCGACGTACCCGGCCTCGTTGAGGGCTCGCGCGTTGTCGGGAAGGTACAGGTCCTTCACGCCGGTGTAGCCATGGCACAGCACGATCCCGGCCCGGCGATCGCCGGGGCCGACGTCTCCGGGATAGTAGACGTCCCCGACGAGTCGAACTCCTTCGCTGTAGAAGACGACCGGTTTCTTCACCATCTCGATCGCTCCCCGTCGAACGGTTGGCTTACGTCGCGGGCCGCTTGCCGCCGTAGGCCTCGCTCGGGCCATAGCGGCTGTCCTCGAAGAGCAGCTTCGCGCGCGCGCCCACGACGCGTCCCCAGTTGGCGAGCGCGGTCTCGGTGTACTCGCCGTCGGGCCTGGGCTCGTCGTCGAAGTTGTCGTAGGTGTCGACCCCCCGCATGAGCATGGCCGGCTGGCGGACTCGCGCCGGCTTCGCCCAGGTCGGCAGCATCTCGACGAGCAAGAGGAAGCGCCGGTCGGGCCCGTGGTTGGTCGCCGAGCCGTGGACGAGCGAGTTGTCGAACATCGCCATCTCCCCCGGACGCAGCGCGAAGTCGACGGCGGCCGACTCGTCGAACGGCTCGGTGATGTACTGGCCGCGCGCGAGGATGCTCCGCGGATCGTCGCTCTCCTCGTGTCGCAGGATCCCCCACGTGTGCGAGCCCGGAATGCCGCGGAGACACCCCTGCTCGCTGCCGCACTCGGAGAGCGCCAGCGCGCCGAGGACAACCGGGACGGCCGAGCCATAGAACGAATCCTGGTGCCAGCCCGCGAAGGTCTCGCGGTCGGCCTTTTTCACGCGCCACGCCATGCTCCAGCACCGGAGGTTCGGCCCGATCAGGTCTTCGAAGACGTCGAGGATGTAGGGGTCCTCGGCGATGTCGAGCACCCACGGACACAGGAGATGCGACTTCGTCTTCATCTTCTTGATGTCCGGGACGCGCGCCTCCAACAACTCGAACTGCTCGCGATAGTGGCGGGCGCGCTCGGCGCTCATCGCGCGAACCGGCGACAGGAAACCGTCGCGCTGGAACGACTGCACCTGAGCCTCGGTCAGAATCTTCGGCACGGCGTCACGCCTCCTTATCCTTCGAAAAGAGCTCGTCGAGCTTCCCTTCGTATGCATGGTAGTCGAGGAAGTCGTAGAGCTCGGCACGCGTCTGCATGGTTGAGACGAGGCGCTTCTGCGTGCGGTCTCGCCTGAGCGTCTCGTAGAGGGCGAGGGCCGCCGCGTTCATCGCGCGAAACGCGGACAGCGGGTACAGGGCGATGCCGACCCCGGCGCTCGCCAGCTCGTCGACGGTGAACAGGGGTGTCACGCCGAACTCGGTGATGTTGGCCAGGATCGGGGCGCGAACCGCGTCGGCGAACCGCCGATACGTCGAGAGCTCGGCGACCGCCTCCGGGAAAATCATGTCGGCGCCGGCCTCCACGCAGGCCACACCGCGCTCGATCGCGGACTCGATCCCCTCGACCGCCAGAGCGTCGGTCCGAGCCATGATGACGAACTCGGGATCGGACCGCGCATCGACCGCGGCCTTGATGCGGTCGACCATCTCCGTCCGGGCGACGATGGCCTTGCCCGGCCGGTGGCCGCAGCGCTTGGCCTGCACCTGATCCTCGATGTGCATGGCGCCGGCGCCGGAGGCGATCAGCGATCGGACCGTCCGCGCGATGTTGAACGCGCTGCCGAACCCGGTGTCGGCATCCACGAGGAGCGGCAGCCGGGTCACGCCGGTGATGCGGCGCACGTCCGTGAGGACATCGTCGAGCGTCGTGATGCCCAGGTCGGGCACACCGAGCGACCCCGCTGCGACGCCACCCCCGGAGAGATAGATCGCCTTGAACCCGACGCGCTCAGCCATCCGCGCAGCATAGGCATAAATGCATCCGACGACCTGCAACGGCCGCTCAGCCGCAACAGCAGCCCGAAACCGCGCGCCCGCCGAGCCCGAACTCATAGCAGAGACCATACAACAACCCGCCCCACTCCGGAGACCGTCGGCCGCCGGGTCTAAGCCATCTCTCCGTCTTCTAAGCCAGACGAGGCTCTACCGACCCGGGAGCCGGCGGTGCCGGGGGTGTGCGGGAGGGGGCGCCGCGACCCGTTCCCGCCAAGCGGCGACGGAAGTCGCGCGCCCGGCTGGAGCCCAGCCGCCGCGGAGCAGCGAACGCGTGCCGCGTGGTCGCGGCGCCCCCTCCCGCACGCCCCCGGCACCGCCGGCTCCACGCGCGGAAGAGCAACTAGACGCCGAGGTAGTACTTCTTCACGAGCTCGTTCTCTCGGAGCTCCTGCGTGGTCCGGCCCTCGAACTCGATCTTGCCGTGGACGATGATGTAGCCGCGGTCGGCGATCTTCGTCGCCTGGTTGAAGTTCTGCTCGGCCATCAAGACCGTCAGGTGCTGTCGCTCCTTCAGCTCGCGGATCTTGCCGATGACCCGGCTCACCAGAATGGGCGCCAGCCCCACCGAGGGCTCGTCCACCAGCAAGATCCTGGGCGAGGACATGAGCGCGCGCGCAACCGCGAGCATCTGCTGCTCGCCTCCGCTCATGCTGCCGGCGAGCTGCCGGCGTCGCTCGCGCAGGACCGGAAAGGCCTCGAAGCAGAAGGGCAGGTTGCGGTCGATGTCCGCGCGGGCGGCCGTGCGGTAGGCGCCGAGCAGCAGGTTCTCCTCGACCGTGAGCTTGGGGAAGAGCCGGCGCCCCTCCGGCACCATGGCGATGCCCAGGCCGACGATCTCTTCCGTGGACCGCTTCATGAGATCGATGCGCGTGCCGTCGGACTCGAGGTAGATCTCGCCGGCGTCGGGAGCAACCATGCCCATGATGCACTTGAGGAGCGTGCTCTTGCCGTTGCCGTTGGTGCCGAGCAGGGCGACCGTCTCACCCTCGCGCACCTCGATCGACACGCCGTGCAGGACCCGCACGGCGCCGTAGCCCGCGTCGATGCCTCGGACAACGATCCTACTCGCCAAGGTAAGCCTTCTCGACAGCCGGGTTCCGCACGATCTCGTCCGGCGTGCCCTCGGCGATGCGCGTACCCGCGTCGAGGACCACGACCCGCTCTGAGAAGCGCATCACCGCGCGCATGATGTGCTCGATCATGATGATCGTGATCCCCTGCTCGTTCAGCCGGAGGAGGATCGCGAGGATGTCGTCGACCTCGGCACTAGAGAGCCCCGCCATGGCCTCGTCGGAGATGAGCAGCTTCGGGCGAGCCGCCATCGCGCGGGCCAGCTCGAGCTTCCGCATCTCGATCTGCGTGAGCCCCGCCGGCCGCAGTCGCGCCTTCGCGTCGAGGCCGATCGTCCTCAGAATCTCCATGGCCTCGTCGCCGGCGGGCGCGCCCCCGGATCGCGCGTGGGCCGCGTACTCGAGCGGGATGCCGAGGTTCTCGAGCACGGTCATGCTCGTGAAGGGCTTCGGGATCTGGAAGCTCCGCACGATGCCGAGCCGGGTGCGCTGGTGCGCCGGCAGCGTCGTGATGTCGCGGCCCTCGAAGAGGATCCGGCCGCCGTCCGCCGCCAGGGCGCCGGACACACAGTTGATGAGTGTTGTCTTGCCGGAGCCGTTGGGGCCGATGAGACCGAACCGCTCGCCGGCCTTGACGTGCAGCGTGATCCGATCGAGCGCCTGGAAGCCGCCGAACCGTTTGGTGAGCGCGTCGACCTCGAGCAAGGCACCCGGCATCGTCGGACTCACCGTCCCCGGAGCCGCCGGACCAGGCCCGTGATCCCCTCGGGCGCCAGCACGACGAAGAAGACCAGCACCACGCCGACGATCAGCAGATTCAGCTCCGAGGAGATGGTGACGGTCGCGACCTGCTGCGCCGTGCCCAGCAGGACGGCCCCGATCACCGGCCCGATCCACGTCGTCGTGCCCCCGATCATCGGCATGGCCAGCGCGTTCACGGCGTAGTCCAGGTTGAAGGCCGACGACGGCTCCACGTACGTCACGTAGTACGGGAACGGCGCGCCCGCGACGCCAAGGAAGAAGCCGCTGACCGTCGTGGCGAAGAGCTTGAGCCGGAGCGTGGGCACGCCCATGCACTCGGCCGCCTCCTCGTTGTCGCGGAGCGCCGCGAGCCCCCGACCGATCCAGGAGCGCTCGATCGACCGGGCGACCATGACCGCCACCACCGCCAGCGCGACCATCACGGTGAAGAGCAGCATGGCCCAGTTGCCGAAGATCGGCGCGGGCGGACGGATCAGCGTGAAGCCCTTCGCGCCGCCGACGTAGTCCCAGTTGATGATCAGCGTCTGCAGCACGACTGAGAGCGCGAAGGTGGCGATCGAGAAGAAGACGCCCTTCAGCCGGAGCGTGAGGTAGCCGATCCCGAGCCCTAGCAACCCGGAGACGAGGCCGCCGGCCAGGATCAGCACCGGCAGCGGCGCCTTGACGGCCTCGATGAGGAAGATGGCCGTGTAGGCGCCGAGCGCGAAGAACCCCGGCGTGCCGAAGTTCACGTAGCCGGCGTAGCCGCCCAGGATGTTCCACGCCGTCGCGATGACGACGTACTGCAAGACGACGTAGCCGGCGAAGTAGATGTAGGGGTTCACGCGGAGGCCCGTCAGGAGGATCCCGGCGCCGATCACCGCCACACCGACCAGGAGCGCGTTGTTCGTCTTCACCGGCTAGCGTCCGAAGAGTCCGGCCGGCCGCACCGCGAGCGCCAGCAAGAGGATTCCGAACGAGACCGCGAGCGACCACGACGGCCCGAAGAACGTCGCCATCAGGCTCTCCGCCACGCCGAGAATGATCGACGCGACCAGCGTGCCCTGCCGAGCCCGCCCAGGACGGTGATGGCGAAGACGCGACCGATGTAGTCGCGGTCGGTGGACGGCACCACCGGCGAGATCGTGATGAGCAAGGCGCCGGCGAGACTGGCCGCTGCGATCCCGATCCCGAAGGCGATGGTCTTGATGCGGACGGGATTGGCGCCCATGAGGCGGAGCGCGACCTGATCCTGGGAGACACCCATGACGGCCCGACCGTAGAACGTCCGCGACAGGAAGAGATGGAGCGCCAGGGTCATCAACAGTCCGACGACGAACGGCACCAGGAGTCGGAAGGCGATCCCGACGCCGCCGAGATCGATCGACCGGCCGATGTAGGCGGCCTCGACCAGCCGGTAGTCGACGCCGTATTTCAGGCTCAGCCCCACCTCGATGATGAAGAGCAGGCCGAAGAAGAAAACGAGCCCGCGTAGCGACTCCTCGCCGCGGCGCTCGAAGCTTTCGTAATAGATCCGGTAGACGCCGGCCCCCAGCAGGTAGAACACTGGCGTGAAGAGCACGCCGGTCAGGATCGGGTCGAGGCCAAAGGAGCTGTTCATCACGTAGGCGGCGTAAGCCCCGAGGATCACGAAGGCCGGGTGGGCGATGTTGACCACGTCGAGGAGGCCGAAGGTGAGCGAGACGCCGAGGCTGACGGCGGCGTAGAAGCCCCCGAGCAGCATGCCGGCGACCACCGCGTTGGCGAGCAAGTCCCAGGAGAACATGCGGTGCGGCTGCCCACACCGAGCGAGGGCGCGCGCCCCGGCCGGCGGGGCGCGGTCCTCACCCGGTGCGGAACGCGCGCGCTATTTCTGCGCCGCCGAGTAGGGGTAGATCACGTTGCCCGATTTGAACTCCTCGGGATAGAGGACGACCTTCTTGCCGGGGACTCTGAACTGCTCGACGTCGGCCCCCTTGATGCCCTGATACTGGACCTGCAGGACCCGCGACTTGGCCCACTCCCCGTTCGCCCCGAATCGCACCTTGCCCACGATCGTGCTGAACTCGTTGGATCGGATGTAGTCGGCGACCTTCTGCTGGTCGAGGCTCTTGCCGCCCTCGATGGCCAGGCCGAGGATCTGGGCGGCGGAGTACGCGTACGGCGGAAGGTAGTAGCCGAGCGGATCGACGCCCGCCTCCTTCGCGCGCTTCTGATACTCCGCGAAGAATTCCTTGATGCCCGGGAACATCATGGTCTGCTCGGGAGCCCAGAAGTCGTAGTTGACGATGCCGTTCAGCATCGGCCCCAGACTCGTCATGAAGGTGGTGAATTGCAGGCCAACCATCCCGCCGCCGAAGATCTTGGGCTGCAGGCCGATTTCGTGCGCGGCGCGGACCATGCCCACCGAGTCCGGCGGGTACGAGGCGACGTACACGACGTCGGGGTTCACGGCCTTGATCGCGCGCGCGATCGGCGTGTAGTCGACGGTGCTCGGCGGGTACGACTTGTCGTACACGGTCTTGAACCCGAACTTCTTGACGAGCTCCCGCGCGCCGGCGATGGCGTGCCGCGGGTACTCGGCGTCGGCCCCGACCAGCGCGATGGTCTGGGGCTTGGGGTTCTGCCTGGCCGCGATCTCGAAGAATCCGGTCGCCCAATTGGCCTCCGGGTCCGGCCCCGACGGCTGGATCTGGAAGTAGTTCGGGTACTTGTACTTCTCGTTGTTGGCCAGACCGAGGATGCCCATGATCGTGAGCTTGCGCTCCATCGCGATGGGCATGAGCGGCGCGATCAGGTTCGTCCCGTAGCCGGAGACGACGAAGTCCACCTTGTCGACCTCAAGGAGCTTGGTGTAGATGCCGGGGACGGTTGCCGGATTGGTCTGATCGTCGTAGGAGATCAGCTCGACCTGCCGGCCGAGGAGCCCGCCCTTCTTGTTCACGTCGTCCTTCCAGATCTGGATCGCCATCAGCGCCGGCTTGCCGTTCGCCGACAGGCCGCCGGTCAACGCCATGCCGAGGCCGATCTTGATCGGGTCCGCCGCGCGCGCGACGAACACGCCCGCGCCGGCGAGCACGAGCGTGCCCGCGACGGCGCCGACCAGCGCCCAGCCCAGGAGCTTCCACGTCCGAAGTCGATTCATCGGTCGCCTCTCTCTCTGGTGTCCCTCAGGTCCCTCGCCTGTCACCCTCCGAGATCCTACTCCGCCCCGAGTGTCTCGCGCTTTGCGAGCCGCAGGACGTCGCGGGGCGGGGGCCCCGCCGTCCGAGGCGAGCCTAGCATCAAATACTGTTTGCGGCGGCGGCCTCGGTCGCGACTCGAGCGCGCTCAGAAAAACGACGGATAGGGCTCCGGGCTCCGGCCCGGGGATGGGCGAACCGCCTGGAGCATCCCGTAGCGTCCTTCGTAGTAGAGCAGCGGCGGCGCCGCCTCGTTGACGGTCAGCTCCTCGACTTCGCCGACGACCAGCGTGTGATCGCCACAGTCGTAGCGGTGCTTGATCCGGGCCGCGAGGACCACCGCGGCCTGGGCGAGCACCGGGACGCCGCCGAGCTCCGCGAAGACCGGCGCGAAGCCCGCGACCGTCTGGCCCGCGAAGTAGCGGCTGGCCGGCTCCTGCCCCTGATCCAGGATGTTGACGCCGAACCGCCGGACACCGGCGAGCCGCGCGTGCATGCGCGCGTGGCGTCCGACCGACACCACCACGAGCGGAGGCCTCAGCGAGCCCGACATGAACGCGTTGGCGGTCATCGCGTGCGGGGCGCGCCGCGAGCCCGCCGTCAGCACGATCACACCCGTGGCGAACCGACCGAGCGCCCGGCGGAAGACGCGGTCGTCGAACGGCCGCGGCATCAGCGCGGCGCGCTGAGCCCACTGACGTTGATCAGGTCCTTCGCCTTCCACCCGTCGAGATCGTATTCGGCCATGCAGGTCTCGGCGAACTGCTTCCAGCGATCGTACTGGCCGGAGGCGAGCGCGCCGAACAGCGCGTAGCGCCGGATCTCCTCGTGGCTACCGGAATAGTTGATCTCGTACAGCTCGTGCCGGCCGCCGAACTCGGTGCCGATCGCGTCCCACAGGAGCTTCATGAGCTTGACCCGCTCGACCGCGTCGACCCCGCCCGATCCCCGCAGATAGAGGTCGAGGTACTTTCGGAGATCCGCGTTCTTGAAATCGCGCGCGTGCGAGTTCAGGTAGATGAGCCCGCTCGCCACGGTCTTCTCGATCAGGTTCTTGATCTGCACGTAGGCCTCGGGCGCCAGCACTTGATACGCCGCCGCCGGCTCCATGGCCGGCAGGATGCAGCCGCCCGTCCACGGGTCGCCGCTCTTGGCCATCGCGTCCGACAGCCCCCAGATCATGTTGCGCCAGGCGATGACCTCACCGATGTTCGCCTCGACGCCGCGGAACGACCGCGCCCCGGTGATCTCGGTCGCCTTGATCATGAGCCCGGTGATGAAGTCGAGCTTCACCGCCAGACGCGTGCAGCCGTGGATGAGAGCGCGCGGGAGGAATCCGGTCCGCGGGAAGAAGTTGTTCGCCTTCTCGACGTCGGCGTACACGAACACGTCTTCCCAGGACACGAACACGTTGTCCATCACGAAGATCGCGTCGTTCTCGTCGAGCCGGCTGGACAGCGGGTAGTCGAACGGGCTCCCGAGCATGGCCGCGCGCATCTCGTTCGAGACCCGGCAGATGAGCTTCACGCCCTTGGCATTCGTGGGCACCATGAACACGACCGCGAAGTTCTTGCCCTGAACGGGGATGAGCCCGTGATGGGCGACGAACGTGAAGTGCGTCAGCGCCGAGCCCGTCGCGACGACCTTGGCTCCGGAGACGTGGATGCCGGCGTCGGTCTCCTTGGTGACGCGCGCGTAGATATCGGTGGGCCCGCCCGGCGCGCCGGGGGCCAGGTTGCGGTCGACCGGCGGGTGGATGATCGCGTGATTGATGAACGGCACGCGCTCCTGCGAGTACCGGTACCAGCGGCGGGCGTTGTCCTGGTAAGGGGCGTAGAACTCGGCGTTCGCCCCGAGCGTCCCCAGGAACGCCGCCTTGTAGTCGGGCGAGCGGCCCAGCCACCCGTAAGTATCGGTGCGTGAACCCGCCCCACTCGGTGGGCTCGGTGAGCACGTGCGCGCCGCCCTTGTGGTCGTCGTGCAGCGCTTCGTAGAGACGCGCGAGCATCCGGGCGCAGTTCTGGAACGCCGGGTGCGTCGTGATGTTCTTCACTCGCTCGCCGTAGATCCAGACCTCCCGGCCGTCGTCGAGGCTCTCGAGGAACTCCTTGCCGGTGTACGGTAGCGTCGGCTTTTTCCCGGTGGCTTGCGGTGCCGCCTCGGTCCGTTTCGCGGATTTCGGCTTGGCGGGTACAGCCATGATCACACCCCCTGAGAATTCGACCCCGAATCGCCCACCACTAATACCCGGGATCGGGGCTCGGTCAAGGGCGAAATCCGGTAGTGTCTCGTGGTACAACGCGCCTGAAGGAGACGACGATGGCACTGAACCTCAGAGACTTCCTCGCGGCCCTCGGCGATGACCTGATCCGCGTCGACGACGAGATCGACCCGATCACCCAGGCCGGCGCGCTCTGCTCGGCGGCGCCCCGGCCGATCATGCTGAGCCGGCTCAAAGGCTTCCCGGGCTGGCGGCTCTGCGACATCCTGGTGAAGGATCGCGCCCGGCAGGCCAAGGCGCTCGGGACCCCGCCCCGGCACGTCGTGCGCGAGCTCTCCGACCGCATGTTCACGCGGGTGCCCGGGGGCTCGAAAATCGTTCCGGACGGCCCGTGCAAGGAAGTGAAGCTCCTCGGTAGTGACGCCGACATCACGACGCTCCCGATCCCGATCCACTCCGAGGGCGATGCCGGCCGCTACCTCGGCTCCGGCGTCACGATCACGAAGGATCCCGACACCGGCGTGCGCAACGAGGCCATCATCCGAGCGCTCGTCCGCGGGCCGCGGAAGATGGGCTTCTGGATGGCGGCGCGCCACAACTGGGCGCATCTCATGAAGTACCAGGAGCGCGGCCTCCCGGCGCCGATGGCCTTCGCGATCGGTCTTCATCCCGGCTACGAGATCCTCGCCAACTTCAGCGGCCGGCACGAGGGCTACGACGAGCTCGAGATGGGAGCCGGCGTCCTCGGCGAGACGCTCGAGCTCGTGAAGTGCGAGACGATCGACCTCGAGGTCCCCGCGCAGGCGGAGATCGTGATCGAGGGCGTCGTGCCGCCGGGGGTGCGCGAGCCCGAAGGGCCCTTCGGCGAGTTCACCGGCTACAGCAAGGGCGCCGAGGGCCCGGCACCGGTCTTCGAGGTCACGGGCATCACGCGGCGCCGCGACGCGATTTACCGCCACATGCAGGCGACCGTCTTCACCGATCACCAGCCGCTGGTCTCGGTGCCGATGGAGGCG
>WNFA01018314.1_pt1 | contig 11110 bp, 8 predicted proteins | sample 5400481 | NCBI WGS metagenome assembly WNFA01 (sample SAMN13153340, study PRJNA577476) | soil metagenome | isolation source: 120 cm saprolite under Douglas fir tree site 2 hole 1 replicate 2 | place: USA:California | collected 2015-04-18
TGATTCTGGTTACCCATCAATCCTAAACTTTGCGAGTGAATATGCAAAAGTGGCTATTCGTTACATTGAGGAAAGGCTGTGCAAAGCCCTTGGAGTGCTATTTCACCGCGACCACCCGTTGAGGAGTGAGTTTCGGGACCTGGCTAAAAACTTTCGGGCTGAGCCCGAGTTTGTCGATGGCATCCTCTGCAGCAGGCGCATATCTTCCCGCTCGCTCTTTTCAACCGTTCGGGGCTTGAAGAGATCATTGGGGATCAATATCAAGTAGAATGGCAGACAGGAAGAGGGTTCTCCCGGACTGATTTGCTGGGGGCTAGCGGCCAAGTACTTCTCGCACGATTATCTGTCGGATGTGCCGCGAGCGATGTACAGACCGGATTAGTAACAGCTGCCCTCTTGGGCAGGTTATAGACGTCTAGGAACCTTGCCCCTTTTCCCTCTTTGTGGCCAGTTTCGGAGTTTGGAATGTCTCTGTAGGCTGGTTGCCGCGGGGAAGAGTACGTGAACCTCTCAGCGTGAAGGTCCACCCTTGGAAGACAAGATTGAGAGTATGAAGATTGGGGTATCATGACGAGGGTTTCGCAGGGGAATTCCAAGCGGGCGGCTGGGTGGGATATTCTACTCTTTCTTCTCATTTTGAGCTTGGCGACGTTCCACGGCGGCTGTGCGGGCTTGACGAAGGCTAGTGGTTCGGGTACCCCGCCGACCCCGCCGACTGTCTCCATCACTTCGCCAACATCCAGCGCTACCGTTTCCGTCTCCACCACGGTCTCGGCGAATGCATCGGCAAACACCATGGGTGTCCAGTTCAAGCTGGATGGCGCCAACCTGGGCTCAGAGAAAACTTCGGGGCCTTTCTCTACCTCTTGGGATACGACAACCACGGCGAACGGTCAGCACACGCTCACCGCGGCGGCGCGCAATGCCGCTGGCCAAACTGGGAACAGCGCGCCGGTGAGCGTTACGGTGCAGAATTCCTCCGGCGGCAATCCTCCAGTGATCACCGGTGTGGGGGCGAGCCCGGGCTCGGTGGTCGCTTCCATCTTCTGGAGCACAGACAAGCCCTCCGATAGTCAGGTGGACTACGGCACTACGGCGGCTTATGGGCAGAGCAGCGTGCTCGATTCTTCACAGATCATCAATCACTGGGTCAGCCTCTCAGGCCTAACGCCTTCGACCACGTATCACTACTCCGTAAAATCGCGATCCGGAACAGACCTTGCCACAAGTGGCGACAACATTTTCACGACCGCGAACTCAGGCGGAGGCATCCCGCCCGGGTTGGGCTGGTTCCAGATTCCCAACACCACGCTTCAAGCTGCGTGCGACAACGGTCCTACCCCTTGGCATGCTACTGAGGGCTGTTCGGCGGTTATAGCGGACTGGAATGGGGGAATCGCTGACATAGTTAGAAACAGGCTGATTGTTTGGGGTGGCGGTCATAACGGATATTGGGGAAATGAAGTGTATTCACTGAATTTGAGCAACCAGACTTTTACTAGGCTTAATACTCCAGCTATCCCAAGTCCTCTTTGTACACCTGTCTATGCAGATGGGACGCCAAGCTCTCGCCACACATATGCTGGTTTGGCTTATATGGGCCCCACAAACGATAAGATGTTTGTGTATGGCGGGGCCTTTGCTTGCCCGAGTGGGGGAGCCTCCAGCGATACATGGACACTTAATCTATCCAATGTCGCGAATCCCACAATAGCGTGGGCACAGAAAGATCCGGTGAACGGCCCTCCGCGTTCCGGCCTACCGTGCGCCGTCTCCGCATATGACCCGAATACGAACTCCGTCTTCCTGTACGATTTACTTACTCTTTTCAAGTACCGTCTCACGGATAATAGTTACACCCAGGTTGGTATAGGGTTACCAGGGCTTTGCGGCTACAACGGGGTCATAGACCCTGGCAGAAAGCTCCTATATATGTTCGGGGCGAACCAGGTTTTGAAGGTCGACATCTCTGGGACCGACCCAAATTACGCAGTCCAAGACATCAGCGCGTCAGTTACGACATGCGGAGCCATGAAAAGTGGCTCCTCTCCAGGGCTTGCCTATGACTCCGTTCAGCAGCGGATTGTGGGGTGGTCTGGTGGGGACACCGCCTACGTTTTCAACCCTGATGCGAATACGTGTACCTCGGTTACCTACCCGAACGGGCCGGGCGCGGCACAGACGAACGGGACTTATGGTAGGTTCCAGTATTTCCCTGTATTAAATGTATTCGCGCTGGTTAACGACTGGCAGCAGAGCGCTTTCACACTGCGGTTGACTCCCGCTCCATGAACCACGAGCGTTATTGTTTCTGCGCGCGGGAGCGATGTCAATCTCTTCCAATCGTTCTGCCTGATCCGGCCGTTGACCCTCTGAAGGCCCACCGGAGCGATCGCCGTGTGCACAGCCTTGAAATAGCGATGTTAAATCGAAGTCTTACCAGGTTAAATGCGCAGGTAATGATATTGACCTAGACAGACTGCACCCTATCGACCGCACTGTTGTCCGAACCGCTTTGGACTCCCTCAAAATGCCCAGCTCGCCGTTTCCCTGGGATCGCCATGCCGCACAAGGGGTTACCATTTTTCTTTTACAGCGTTTGCAAAGACTATGTCCAGTCTCGACAATCCGAATCTTTTGTAATAATTGTATATAATCGGAGAGGGCGGGTCTCGTTGCGATCCTAAAAAATGAATAGCTCGGCTAGGCCGGGACCGAGTGCGACTGCTCTGGACTAAACCGAATCACGACGTCAGGTTCTGGTATAGGCCAGCTAACGTCAGCTGCTTGGCAAGCTTGCCCGAAGCCTGAAGGATGACCGAATGTCTTGTTGGAGTCTACGACCTGCAGTACTCCTGTTGTCGCCAAAAAAGTTTGGGGCACACCGGAAGTTATTAGGTCATCCGAATTGGGCGTTCTAGTGGCAAGGATATTGTTCTGCCGTTGTTGCGGGGCTGAAGTTCGGCTTAAGAAGGACTTAGATCGAGAAGCGCTGATTCTGCATACCAGGAAGGAGTCGCGGCACGTCGTTGCGCTGGAAGTACAGGGCTAACTTGGTTTCGAAGTTCTTAGAAATCGCTCCGAGTCATATGGGTGAGGAGTAATGTCTCGATGAATGAAGCAGGTGGACAGAAACGAGGCCAGCTCGCGGAGCACGCGGAATCATCTTCCTGGGACCATTCAACCCACGAACATTTCTTTGAGTATTATGCGAACGCGAGTCGGAGTCAGGCGACGTTGGATCGATTCACTTCGGTTCGCAACAAGATTCTACGAAGAATCGCTGAATCGGCCCAGGCACCGCGGAGCCTTGAGGTTGCGGATATCGGTTGTGGTGCCGGAAGTCAATGCTTTCTTTGGGCTGAAATGGGCCACCATGTTCATGGTCTGGATGTGAATCAGCCCCTCGTCCAGCTCGCTCGAGAGCGCTCACATGAGGCTGGCCATGTCGTTGATTTCCGAGTAGGTTCCTGTACTCAATTACCGTGGCCCGATAAGTCTATGGATGTCTGCCTTATGTTGGAACTGCTTGAGCATGTTCGGGAATGGAAAGAATGTATAAGTGAATGCATCAGGGTGCTGAAACCTGGCGGGGTGTTATTCATAACCACAAGCAATAAACTGTGCCCTATTCAGTGCGAGTTCAATTTGCCCCTTTACAGCTGGTATCCAGCAATTCTCAAACGTCATTTTGAGCGTCTGGCCAGCACGACGAAGCCCGAGCTAGCCAATTTTGCCAAATATCCCGCCGTTAATTGGTTCAGTTTCTACCAGCTGCGTTCGTTCCTCTCGCCACACCAAATGCGTTGTCTCGATCGTTTCGACCTCATTGACAAGACGAGCTTTCCAGCCCGGGTCGTTGTTGAGTGCATACGCCGATTCCCGTTGCTTAGGTGGTTCGCACATGCGGCTACCTCAGGCACAATCTTATTGGCGTTTAGGGAGAGTTAGCTTCTCAACGGGCCTGGTTCAACGATTCAGGTCTCGAGCAATCATTGCGGATCATTACGAAAGAAATGTCAGACAAAAGCTGTTCTCTTTGCGGCTGATTCCCTGGGGCTACCGTCCGATTACTTCTTGCTTGGACGATGAGGTATTAGATTTGCCGTTCGGATCGGATATGCCGTTCGGATCGGATATGCACAAACCGGACTGGCGGGGTTGCCCTTTAGGACAGTTTCCAACGTCTTGGAACCTTGCCCTTTTTTTCGCTCCATGACCAGTTCCGGACGTCGGGCTGTTGCGCTAGGCTAGTTGACGTGGGAAGGGTAGACCAGCCCATCCGCGTGCTGGACGCTCTCTTGGGAGAAAGATCGAGGGTATTAGGATGAGGGCTTCGCGTGGCGATTCGCAGGGGAGCGCCGGGGTAGTCATTCTACTTTTCCTGGTTTTGAGCTTGGCGACGCTTCATAGCGGTTGTGCCGGCGTAACAGCCCAGAGTAACCCTGGTGGGCCAACTGCCTCTATTACTTCGCCAACCTCGGGCGCAACAGTTTCCGCTTCCACCACGGTCTCGGCGAATGCTTCGGCAAACATCGTAGGTGTCCAGTTCAAGCTTGATGGCGCCAATCTAGGCGCAGAGAAAACCTCGCCGCCGTTCTCCATCTCTTGGGATACAACAGCCGCGGCGAACGGTCAGCACACGCTCACCGCGGTGGCGCGCAATGCCGCTGGCCAGACTGGGAACAGCGCGCCGGTGAGCGTTACGGTGCAGAATTCCTCCGGCGGCGGACCGACCATCTCGATCACTTCGCCAACATCCGGCGCAACCCTCTCCGGCACGTCAACTGTGACCGCTGTGGCCTCGAGTACGATCGGGATAGCAGGGGTTCAGTTCTTGCTCGACGGAGCAAATCTGGGCGCCGAAGTAACAGCCACTCCTTACTCCTATCCTTGGGATACCACCGCCAGTTCCAATGGCACACACACACTTACAGCGCGCGCTCGCGACACTGCAGGGACTACGGCCACGTCTATTGGTGTGACTGCAACGGTTTCAAATGGAGGGTCCGGCGGATCGAGCTTCCAGGCCCGTTGCAGTGCTTCGGGTGTCGTCAGGTGCATCGGATTTGATGTGCCAGCGGACATTGCTGGAGTTTACGGAGACAACAAAGGGATCACACCAGGAGCACCTGGCAACGACCCTGTGATAGACACGGCGGTCTTTGCTTCTGGCGGAGGCTCTTTAAAGTTTACAATCCCGTCTCAGTCGGGCGAAGGCGATTCTGGGGCGTTCTTCACGAACTTCTCTACCGATTTGAACACCCAATTCGCCGCTTGCAATGCTGATCCCAATAATTGTGAATTCTACATTCAGTGGCGGCAGCGGTTCAGTGGTCCAGGCGGGCTTCTAGATACCATCTATACCAGCACTACACGGAGCAACTTGGGTATCCGCAGATGTACCACAGTTGCGGCACCAAGATGAGCGATCCCGGCCCGCCACCTACCACCTCTTATGATGGTTTGTACGAACCCATAGGGAGTCCGCCAACAGATTTTCGTCGGCAGAATGCCATCAGGACGCCGGGCGTAGGATGCACGTCCAACAATAGCGCCCCGTGCTTCAAGTACTTCCCGAATGAATGGATGACATTTCAAGCGCACATAAAAGTAGCTAGTTGGTTCCACAACACGCTGCCTTACCATCACGACAGCACGATACAGCTGTGGGTCGCGCGCGAAGGTCAGCCGTCGGTGTTGGTGCTCGATTACAGTCCGAAAAGCTCTCCTGATACATGTTCTAATGCCTGGCCCAATGTGGACGAACCACCCTGCCAGACGGGATATGACTTGGCGCAGGCCGTAGGGCCAAATCCGCCAAACACGACGGCAGCGAAGTTTGGAAAGATTTGGCTGACGCCTTTCCATACGCACAAAAACCCGACGCAGGTGCATCCAACTGCCTACACTTGGTACGACGAACTGATTATTTCGAGGAACAAAATCGCAGATCCATAACGATTCTGCATATCGCGATTACTCGCAGCATGCATGTGTAGCTTTGCGACAGGTCGCTATCAAGTCCAAGGTAACAGGTGACGAGCCTGTCGCTGCACTTGGCTGATCTAAGTCGCAGCAACTCCGGTGCTTCTCAGCAGCTTTGCATGAGGCAACGCACGCTGCCAGATTTTCGACCTAGGGTGTATAAAGAAGTAATTGGAAAACTCCCCGTCTCGATAATTCTCTGTTTCATTCAGGCCATCGTTGTAAACGAAGGCCCGATAACCAAGACTCTTAAGGGTCCTGAATATCTGGCTGCTTGTACTTCGGCTGACTTCCATTAGCCAGGCAGGAAGCTGTGCTTCAATCAACAACATTGCCCCCTCGACAACAACGAGTTCCGCTCCCTCCACATCACACTTAATGAAGTCGAGATGTGTAAAGATTTTCCGCCTCCATAATTCCTCGATGGTTAGGACTTGGACCGTTTCTGGCTCACCGGGTTCGTCACCACGAGAGAAGTGTGCTTGGTAATACCCCGTGAATCCTTCTAGATTCGGAATTACCATTTGGCGTTGGCCCACTTCCGAGGCAATTGCGGCGTTGAAGAGATGGACATTGGATAATCCAGCCTTGCGAGTGACGTCTTCAAGGATATGATAGTTCTCGACAACGGGCTCGCACGAGTAAACTCGCCCCCCCTGTCCGACCAAAAGGGAGAACTCTCTTGTGTACACACCGACATTTGCGCCAATGTCTGCAACTGAATCTCCAGCAGAGATCAAAGACTTTAGTATTGCCATCTCGGACTCTGCGGGACCTTGGCTCTTGAGGACACGTCTTGTAACGTAAGCCCGACGAAGTCTGTGTTGCAGCCTGGGACTGCAAATACGTAAAAGAGCCTTCAAGAGCTGTTTTGAAGATGGCATCATGACGCCGAATCTGATCTATTGACGCATCCTTTGTCGCTCGGCACAAGCTGCATGCCGCAATCTGGTGTACACGCCAAGTGCTCGTTGAACTGAACCAATATACCGCGCATGATCAAAACGAAGATAGTAGCATGTGAGCGGGGACTGTGCCTGCGGAACGCGTTCAAACTTCGGTAGCGGCAGCGGTTTTGTTTCTCGCACTGGTTGTCGCCGCGGGAAATGGGACCGGCATAAAGCATCTCTTGTGCTCGGCGAGGGACAACAAACACCTCGACGGCCAATCAGCTGGTTCTGGCCGAAATAGTCAAATTTCAGGTCCCGCTCGTGGCGATTCCGATTTTTATACACGCTGCCACGCTAATGGCGTGGTGAAGTGCGTCGGGTTTGATTCTGCCACGGATATTGCCGGGATTTGGGGCGATCCCAGTGGCATCCTCCCCGGGGAGTCAGCACCCGTAATTGATCCTGCTGTGAAGGCTTCAGGCAACGGTTCGGTCAAGTTCACCATTCCGCCCAAGTCTGGGCCTGGTTCTTCTGGAGCATACTTCACGAATTTTTCCAACGATCTCTCGGCGCAGTTCGATTCCGGGGAGGAATTCTATGTGCAATGGCGGCAGCGGTTCAGTCCGGAATTCATCACAACGCAGTACGCGGGCGGTGGAGGATGGAAGCAGGCGATCATCACCGAAGGGGACCGCAGGGGATTTGTGGCGCCGTCATGCCAAGATATTGGTGTGATCTTGCAAAATACCTACGGCCGGAAATTTCCGCGGGTATACCACAGTTGCGGGGTTAAGGACGGCCAGTACGAGCCTTTGCACGAACCCTTCGGTTCCCCACCGACCGACTTCTTTCTGCAGAACGGCGTGCGAAAACCGGGTTGCCTTTACACGTTGGTGAATTCTGGCGCGACTTACATGCCGCCGTGCGTAGGATACAAGCCGAACCAGTGGATGACCTTTCAGGTGCGTATCAAAATAGGGACTTGGTATACGAACAATAACATATACAAGCACGACAGCACGGTGCAGTTGTGGGTCGCGGAGGAAGGAAAGCCATCAGTATTAGTGATTGACTTCAGCCCGCATGATTCGGCGTGTGCTGCACAACAGGTGAGTATACCGGCCTGTCAGACCGGATACGACCTGGTGCGGGTGAACACGCCATTGGCGAAGTACGGGAAGGTCTGGCTGCTCCCATACAACACTGGTAAGATTGCCACAGTAAGCTACCCAGTGGCCTACACTTGGTATGACGAACTTATTATTTCGCGGCAGAGAATTCTGGACGCCAGATAGCGAAGGTCGAAAAAAGCGCTCATGACTGAACGGATGAGAACCTAGCAAACCCATGTGGCTCACTTCCGACTGATTTCATTTTGTAAAATAGTGGCAAACCAATTCATTTTTTGTATTCGATCTAGAGGGCTGTGCATATTTCAAGTATGGGAGGGGAAACTTTCGAGGGAGAATGACTTTCGCTCTCGTTGTAAGTGTCCTGTTCAAGAAAGAGAGCAGGGAAGAAAGGACTGATTGGGACGGAGCTAACATTGGCACGCTCCTCATGGCGCTCCTGGCTCCGAAACCCACTTTGTTTTCGATGGCCGCCACCCTAGGATTCGCCCGGAGGTTGCTATACCGTCTCTATTTTTTTGTGCAGGGCCTCATCGTGCCAAACCTAAAGAACTCGCAATATGCCTATCGGGAAACACTTAAGTTGGATGTTCGTGCCAAGCCTAGGTGGCTGGATTTGGGTTGCGGGCACCAGCTTTTGCCCGAGTGGATGCCAGGGTCAGCAGAAGAACAAATAGATATCCTGAAATGGGCGCAGACCGCCATCGGCATCGACGCAGACTGGCCAAGCTTGCACAAGCACCGAACACTTCAAAACAAAGTTCTGGGAGATATCGGGCGATTGCCCTTCAGAGATCAGTCGTTTGATTTGATCACAGCAAATATGGTAGTGGAGCACGTTAAAGACCCCGATGAGCTGTTGCGTGAAGTGCATCGGGCTCTTCCCCGCAACGGGATTTTCGTTTTTCATACACCGAATCGTTGGAGCTACGCCACATTGATTAGTATCGTGATTCCTGCGGCTTTGAAGATTAAACTGGCTGCTTTTCTGCAAAATCGAAGAGAAGAAGACGTGTTCCCTACCTTTTACCGAATGAATAGCCGAGAGGCGATTCGGCGATTGGCAAAGCAACACCGCTTTGACGTTCTCGAATTCCAGCTCATTGAATCGTCCGCTCAGACTGTCATGCTGGGGCCAGTGGTAATTCTCGAATTGTTATGGATTCGACTTCTTCGCTTGCCTTTTTTGAAGAACCTGAGAACCAACATCATCGCAACGCTTAAGAAGGCGGATTGACACCCGCCATTTCGCCCACAGTTTGTGCGATCGCTTCTACGGGCGACAGAATAGGGAAAGCATTTTGCAGGAAAGAGCAGGGAATTTCCGTTCCCCACGTCAGTAGCGCGGCCGACGGGTACATGTAAGTCATTGATTCTAGAAGATTTAATAAGTTACCTGTTTGATGGGCGAAGGTGCGTTTGGAAGGCTGATTGCTAACTACGTGGGGGCTGATGGTTTCGACCTAGGTGTATAGTCACGATCATAAGGATCACGAGTGGGAATGCCCCAATCAGTTAGCGTGTTTGGGCTCGGCTATGTCGGGTCAGTGACTGCCACATGCTTGGCTTACAAGGGAAGCCGTGTTCTTGGCGTAGACGTGAGCCCAGCCAAGGTGCGAATGTTGGATTCCGGCCGAAGTCCTGTGGTCGAAGCACGCCTGGATGAGCTTGCCGCCGAATGCAATCAGGCGTGTAGACTCCATGCAACAACTGATGCAGCACGAGCCGTACTGGAATCAGAGCTCTCGTTTATCTGCGTCGGAACGCCCAGTCTCCGCAATGGCAAGTTGGATCTTAGGGGTGTTGAGCGAGTGTGCCAGGACATTGGAGAAGCGCTTCGCCGTAAACCCTCATTCCACTTAGTTGTTCTGCGCAGCACAGTTTTGCCTGGCACCACCGAGTCAGTAGTCATTCCGGCACTAGAAAAGGCGAGCGGAAAACGCGCCGGTACTGATTTTGCAGTTTGTTTCAATCCTGAGTTCCTGCGAGAAGGCACCGCTATCACAGATTTCATGCAGCCGCCATTCACGGTATTAGGAGCACAGGATCCTACACATCTAGCGCTCCTGCGGGAACTTTACTCCGGGGTTCCCGGTAGAATCTTCGAAACATCATTAGCGGCGGCCGAAACTGTGAAGTATGTTTGCAACGCTTTCCACGCCTTGAAGGTTAGCTTCGCGAATGAAGTGGGGACCTTTGCCAAGCAGCTTGGAGTGGACACAGAAGCCGTCACTGAAATATTTACGTCAGACACGACGCTCAATATCTCCGCGGCTTATCTCCAGCCTGGCTTTGCCTTTGGAGGTTCATGCCTTCCCAAGGATCTGCGGGCCCTGCTCTACTGCGCCAAAGAACAGGATTTGAGTCTGCCTTTACTCGAGTCGATTCTACCAAGTAATGCGGAGCACATCGAGCGGGCCGTAGAGGCCGTCTTGCGTACAAACAAGAAGAAGATCGGAGTTCTGGGTCTTAGTTTTAAGCCAGGCACGGATGATCTGCGCGAAAGCCCGCTGGTCCATTTGGTCAAGCGCTTGCTCGGCGAGGGCTGTCAAATCAAGATTTGGGACAAGAACGTGTCGCTCGGACAGTTGGTAGGTTCCAATCGCCAGTTCATCGAAGAAATCATTCCACACATCGGCGTACTTCTTTGTGGAAGCATAGAAGAGGTGGTGGATGTGGCCGAGGTGGTTGTTATGGGTACTCGCGGAATTGACAAGGAGTTTCTCCTTGCTCGTTTGCGTTCCGAACAGATCGTATTCGATTTGGTCAACCTTGAAAGATCGCGGCGCCCATACGAGCAAACCAGTTATGAAGGTATCTGCTGGTAGGAACTGAGGTCGAAGGGCTGTTCGGTGAATCTCCGTGCGCGGATTTCTTTGGAACAATATCACAATCTTTGTTGTTCCCGCTTGAGTCAAGTCGTTGCTGCTAGACACTCTAACAGTGTCCAGCCAGTGATCCCGTGGTCAGATTTTCTCGAATTCTCGGGAAGCTACGGTTTTAGATCCACGATGAGTTGCACTCGAACCTCAATAGATTCGAAGCTTGGGAAGGAAAAATTCTGATGTGGGCGAGGCTTGTTAAGCGCCTGTGCTGTCCGTT
>WNFA01019231.1_pt1 | contig 11109 bp, 11 predicted proteins | sample 5400481 | NCBI WGS metagenome assembly WNFA01 (sample SAMN13153340, study PRJNA577476) | soil metagenome | isolation source: 120 cm saprolite under Douglas fir tree site 2 hole 1 replicate 2 | place: USA:California | collected 2015-04-18
AAGCGCGCCGAGCGGGCTGAGGCCCTGGTCGAACTGCAAAAACAAGTGGCGGCGTTGCTGGGAACGCCGCTGGCCACCGAGCCCTCGTGATGGCGACGGTCACCCAGATCGGACCGCGGCTGGGCATCGCCCCCACGTGTGCGGCGCTCGGGCTGCCGCGCGCGACCTACTATCGCCGGCGCTGGCCCCCGCGGGCCGCGCCACCGCGGCGGCCGTCGCCGCGGGCGCTCAGTCCGGGCGAGCGCGGCGCGGTGCTCGCCGTGCTGCACGAGCCGCGCTTCGTGGACCTGGCCCCGGCGGAGGTCAACGCGACGCTGCTCGACGCCGGGCAGTACCTCTGCTCTGAACGCACGATGTATCGCGTGCTGGCGGCGCACCAGGAGGTGCGCGAGCGGCGCCAGCAACTGCGGCATCCGCGCTACGCCGCGCCGGAGCTGCTGGCCCGCCGGCCCAACGAGCTGTGGAGCTGGGACATCACCAAGTTGCTCGGGCCGGCCAAGTGGACCTACTTCTACCTGTACGTGATGCTCGACGTCTTCAGCCGCTACGTGGTCGGCTGGATGGTGTCGCATGCCGAGACCGCGACCCTCGCCGAGCAATTCATCCGCGCGACGTGCGCCCGGCAAGGCATCGGCCGCGAACAGTTGACGATCCACGCCGATCGGGGCCAGGCGATGATCTCGAAGTCCGTGGCCTTCCTGCTTCTCCGAGGCCCAGTTCAAGACGCTCAAGTACCGGCCGGCGTTCCCCGACCGCTTCGGCTCGATCCAGGACGCGCGCGCCCACGGCCAGAGCTTCTTCGCTTGGTACAACACCGAACATCATCACAGTGGCCTCGGCCTGCTGACGCCCCACGACGTGCACGTCGGCCTGGCCGAGCAGCGCGTCGCCGAGCGCGGCGCCGTGCTCGCGACCGCGTACGCAGCCCATCCCGAGCGGTTTCCTGCGGGCCGCCCGACGCCCGCTGCGGCTCCTACCGTGGTTTGGATCAATCCCCCCAAGCCCCGCGCGCTCGAGGAGGTGGCGCTCCCTCACTAAACTCAAGAACCGACTGTCTCATTCTTGTTGACAGGTTCCGTTGCTCGACATCGCACTACCCGGAATGAACGGCATCGAGATGCTCAAGCGAATCCGTTCGATCGCCCCGACCGCCCGAGTGGTCATGGTGAGCGGGGTGGATCCCACGCGTGCCCGCGAGGCCCTTGAGGTCGGCGCACTCGCATGTGTCGACAAGCCATTCGATTTGGCCACCCTCAAGGCTATCGTCGCCATGCTGCTCCAAGACAAACCCGCCTGAACCGGCTGGTAAGAAAAACTCAGGGACCCGCCGAAGAGAAGAAACGTCGCAGGCTAAAGAGAGCCCGTCGCCAGAGGGGTTACGCCTCGGCTCGCCAAGCCATGTCGAAATCAGCCAATAAGACCGTGCCTGACCCGCCCTGCGGTTTCTGGCGACGTGTAGCCCGGGGACTCGAGAGGCTATCGAACGAATGACTCGGGTTAAGTCCGCGGGTAAGTGGCGCCAGGCGACCAATGAGCGCCGAGAGATAGAGCGACCGACTGAATGGGTTAGTCGGTGGTCGTTTCTCGCGCCCGGGCGAATGTGACCGCGTTGGGGTCGGTCGGGGACAGCGTGACGAGGGTGCCTCGCTCGTGTTTCGTTGGGCCGGAGGTCTCGCAAACCCAAAGCCCGTCGGCGGGTCTCCCGCCGCACCATGCAAGCGAGGCACCGGGAATCTACCAGCGATTCCTCATTAGAACAAGGAGCTCTCACCCCTGCTCGGCGCGTTCCAAGCCTATCCGGCCGAGGCGCGAGCAGGATTCGGATTACGGCAACGCCGCTTCCCCGGCCTTGTCCTCGTCGCCATGCCAGTAGACCGCTATACACCCGGTCTTACAGTCAGGGAAGACGTTGTTCGCTCCCAAAGGCACGAAAATACGGTTGTTCTGGGCATCCACGGCGACCGAATGCGCGGTACTCGCAGGATGCTGGCCCGCAGCCGGCCCGGTTGTGACCGCGGGCACGTTAAACGTCGGTACCAGTTGAAGCACCTGTTTGTCCTTCGCGTCGATCACACCTAGTATCGCGGCACCCTGGGCCGTCAGCGGTCCCGTCTCGCCCTGCCCCACAAGTGGCCGCAGAGGGCTGGTTGAAGAGGCTGTATAGTAATTACCGTCTCCCTTGTTGAACCAGACCTCATCCCCGACCCCGACGCCCGCTACCTGAACTTGTTTGCCCGTTACCACGTTCAGGATGACCTGTATCGGCGCCGCGGTCTGTGAATCAGTTGCAGTCCACTTCTTACCGTCCGTATTGAAGACCGTATTGCAGCCGACGAGCACGTCTTCATGCGGGCCCAGGCTGAGGCCGGCCGGCGAGCAGAACTTCACGACGAACGTGCCATCCACATTTTTGGTATGCGGATCGATGCGTACCACCGCTCCATTCTCGGTAACCTTGTCGATTTCCGGGATGGAGACATAGAACTTTTGGGTGCCGGGATCCCATATTGGTTGTTCGGCACCGTTGGTCGCGTGCACGCCGTGGGCCACGTCGAAGGTGACCCTGTCTGTCGCGGGGTTGGGCGGGGTGAGGCTGCAAGTCGTCGGATCGAACGTGATGAACGTGCCGAACGGCGGGTCGTCAGCGTTGTTGATCGCTAAGATCAGCGAATCCCTTGGGTCGACCGCCAATTCATCTGCACGAAAGGGAGATTTCGGGTCGGTTTTGACGGCGTTGACGAAGGTCCGAGTCGCCTTGATGAAAGAAACCACACGACTGGGGGCGTCGGTTACGAAGAGGCAGTGCGCCGAGGTCGCGACGCCGTTTGGACCGGCGCAATCATTGGCCCCGGCCGTGGGGTCGCTACACGGCACAAACCCGGTGAACCCCCCCGTAAGCTGTTGAATCAGGAGTAGGGACCCAGTGCCGACCACGTCGACGGCCCTATTGGAACGATCGGCGATGTAGTAGGTGCGGGTCGCCTGGTCAACCCAACTAATGTCAAACGAATAGAGGGCATGGGCCGTCGTATTGTCTGCCGTCGGGGGAATGGCAACGGTCCGGAGGAGCCTGACGGCTCTGTCGTTCTTTCCCTCCCCGTCGCTCTTTCTCTCCCTGTCGTTGTTTTCAGGTTCGGCGCGACCGGATCCGGTGCCGAACAGCAGGATGGGCACGACAACCACGAGCAGTAACGAGAGAGTGACCGAGCTCTTCCGCCTCATTTTGCGGCCTCCTCTGTGAGGTACGACATCTCAACATTGATCGTCGCGGCCTGCGTCGTGCGTGCATGCAGGCGGGATCCCGATCGTGCCCATCCCCTTTCTGCCACGGGCTGATGCTCTTGGACCCGCCGTTCCCCCCTGGTCGAACGGGCAATTTCCGGAGTTTCCCAAATACCTCCTTTCTCCCGCGGTGCGGCGAATAGTCTGCGCAAACTAGGCGCTCTGTCAACTCGTGTTTCGGCCAATCGCAGAATGAAGCACGCGGCGGATCGGATGTGCACGCGCGAGGTGCACCTAGAGATTTGTCTGGGTGTCGATCTTCGCACGACCGGTGGAGACCGCGATGTCCGTTGGCTAATGTCGCCGACCAATGCGTTTTGCTCCCGCCAGCCATTGCGATCGGAGGAGGGCAACGCGATAGCTTAAGGAATCGGATTGAGGCGGTAGCGACTGTGGCGTTGGGGATCGGCGCGGTCGTGCCCATCACAGTGCTACTGATCGGGTGGGTGATCTTCTTGTGGCCCCCCGTGTTGCGACTGAGCGTTACAACGTCCTCCCAACCGCCGTCGAGAACGTTGGACGCCAGGGGTGGATCCTGATCTGCGCCAACAGGGCGTAGCCAACAACCAAGAGGAGTCCGGCCAAGAGGACTAGGAGAACAATGTCACTTGTTCCGAGTCGCCGTCTCATAAGGTTCTTCGGTCAGTGCTCACTTCCTTGTTCTCATTCCACAACACTACGCGCACTCGGCGGAGGCTGTCGCAGCGTAGGTGAGCAGGAAGAACGCGAGCAGTAGTGGGACGATTCGTGCGAGCCGATCATCGGTGATCCTCCTCATGGCGGAGCATAGCCGCCAAAGGTGACCGTCTGCAAAGACGTCTACAGTAGACTCATATCGTCGAGGTGGAAAACATGGAGGAGCTTGCGCGGCAGTACCATTCGCTCATGGTCGCCCTGCGTAAGCTTTTCAACCGGCGGACGATCCCAGGATTGGTGCTCGTAGGGTTATCGTACGCGTGGGGAGCGTTCGGGATCTGGGCCAGGCTCGAGTTCATCACATCGAGGATCCAACAAGCCTGGCCGTTCTTCGTGGGCAACGCCGGGTCAGTAACGGCTACCCGTCTGACCTTCGAGAACATGCTGCTCTTCACTGGCGTGATTTGGATCGGCGTCGGTATGTGGCGCCGTCCATCACCGATGCCGCAGCCGCCTGTCGCGCTGACCGGTCAGGCAGCCCAGGAGGCCGACAACTGGCAATACAAGGAAATGGAAGGGCGGGTCTGGCGGTATAAAGTGGATGCGACTCGAGGAATGTCAGAATTCTTGCCCTCTCATATACCAGTCCATTACGTCTGGGTCCGCTCCGTCAAGTTCGATTTCCTCCATTGTACTCATCGCCATGATGTCGCTTCGCGTAAGCCGACGTCCGTCCGGCAGAACGTATTGTGGTCGCCGAAGCGTTTCGTCCCGATACGCTGCCCACACTGATGGCTTCTCTTTCTTCAGCCGCTCCCATTCGGGAATGGGAAGTAAGCAAATGTCTTTACCCGTACTTACCCCAAACTATCCCGCACCATCGAGCAGCATGGGGTTTCAGACCATTCCTACGATCGTTCTAACGGCGTGATAACAAATGATACGACTCGATGGGCAGGAATAGTGCGAGAGGGGTCATCGAGCTTAGGATCCAGTGGGCCCAACACCCTAACTGAACAAGGGAGGAAGATCGCCGCCGTGCTCAGTCACCTCGGCGCCGTGGCAGCATGACATCTCGAAGCATGAAAATCGACGACCTGTTCGCACGTGGCTGAGCCAGCACCCCGGCCGGCCGTCAAACTGGAGGTCAAGAAGAGGATTCTGACTGGTATCCGGCCAACCGGTCCCCTACACCTTGGGCACTATGTGGGCGCCCTTGAGAACTGGGTGAAGCTCCAGAGAACCTACGACTGCCATTTCCTGATCGCGGACTATCAAGTCTCTGACTACGCTGATGACATCACACGGGTGCGGGAGTCGGTTTGGGAAGTCGCGCTCGACTGGCTCGCGGTCGGGCTCGATCCCAAGCAGAGTGCGTTCGTCATCGAGAGCTTGATCCCTGAGCACACCGAGCTCATGGTGTGGCTCAGCTGGTTTCTGCCGCTTGGGATGCTTCAGCGGAATCCAACCTTGAAGGCGGAGATGGAGGACTTCGGGCGGAAATCAGTGCCGGTGGCCTTCTTCACCTATCCGGTCATGCAGGTCGCCAACATCCTCATGCCCCGAGCTCACCTCGTCCCAGTGGGTGAGGACCAGCTCCCGCACATCGAGCTTACCCGCGAGGTTGCCCGCCGCTTCAACCGCCAGTTCAAGCCGGTCTTTCCCGAACCTGAGGGCTTAGTCGGGCGCGTGGCGCGTCTGGTCGGAACAGATGGTCAGGCGAAGATGAGCAAATCTCTGGATAACGCGATCTACCTCAAGGATCCGGCCGCTGTCGTGAACACGAAGGTCCGCTCGATGTATACAGACCCGACGCGGCTCCGGGCAACCGATCCTGGGCACATTGAGGGCAACCCGGTCTTCATGTACCACGACGCGTTCAACTCGAACGTGGAGGAGGTCGATGACCTCAAGGAGCGCTATCGTCGTGGCACTGTCGGTGACGTCGAAGTCAAGGAGAAGCTCGCCATGGCCCTCAACGCATTTCTTGACCCAATCCGAGAGCGGCGGGCTCGCTATGAGACGAACATGTGCCTGGTCCGTGATTCGCTAGAGCAGGGCACCAACCACGCCCGAAAGGTCGCTCAGGAAACGATGGCTTTGGTGCGTGACGCCTTGGACCTTGGATACCTGAACAAGTTCCGCTGAGGAATCGATGTCCATTCTCGTGACCGAAAGGTCGAGCTTCAGGCGGTTGCCGGCATCCGTGAGATGACCGATCATGATCAATGCCATCATCGATCAACCGACGTCCGCCCGTGAGTGTTGTGGCCCTGTTATGCGGAAATATGGGTCTGAACGGCCTCGCTAAAATATGGGTCGATATGGGCGCGGCCTAGCGCGGTGTCAAAAATAGGCCCATATCGACCCATATTTCACCGCAACGGCGGAACGATCCGCGCGATCTCAGGGGCTCCCTGCGATTCCAATACTAGCCAATTTTTGACGCACCGCGCTAGACCGCGCCCAATCTTTCACTTCGGCCCGCGTGGGTCCGGGGCGGTGTTGGGGAGGCACTTCCAGTTCATCGCCCACAGCACGTCGCCACGTTGGTAGATCATGCCCGTCTTTGTCACCTGTTGGACTCCTTCCCAACCGCTTGACCACTTCACCACCGCCTGGCTCAGTAGCGTTTCACACTCCGGGCGCGTGGGCGCGGTGTCCTCGATCACCCAATTCGCGCCGGTCGCCCGCCCGACCACCATGGCGTTGTAGCGCCAAAGCACCCACGTCTCCGCGTCAGCCGAGGCCGCCGTCCAGCCGAACACCAAGAAGAAGATGAGAGCAACCACCCGTGCCCTCATGCGCCTCACCTCACTTCCCCTTCGACCCGCGCGGCCACCAGGGTACCGATATTTCGCAGCAGGCGAAGTAGCGCTCGACCGTCCCGCGTTGTGAGACCCGCGTCCGCGGCGTCTGCTGTTTCCCACATTCAGGACATTGTGGAGTGTGAAGCAATGCGTCCCACCGCTCGAGGAATAGCTTCAGCAGGTTCGTACGACTCATCGCGTACCTGTTTTGCCCGGACGCGGGTCCACGGTGTCGGGGAGGCAGAAAGCCACCCCCCGGTCTTCTCTCTTCATCACGTCCGAGCCCCGTCCTCTTTGGCATTGTTGGTACGTCTTGAAGGTGCCCATGAGCGAGGGTGTCACCCCGGTTCTCATCAATAGCCACGCAGACGCGTGTTGCTGCTGCGGACCGGATGTATCTGATTCACCGCAGACAAAGGCGCTCTCGCCAACTTTCGCCATTGTTCGATTCGCGTCGTCGCGTGCGATCTCGCATTCTTGCTTGGTCGCAAAGACTGTCTTGTCGGGCTTTGGCATCGGGACGTACGTCCATAACATCCAATTACACTCAGATGGAGTCGCCGTGATTGCTGTGTCGGGGAGACACGCCAAGTTAGGCGTCTTTGTCTGAGATAGCGCTCCTCGGAATGCACCCTCCATCGCGCGGAAGGCTTCGCAGGCTGCCCTGGTCTCGTGAGCGCTCAAAAGGTCGGTTTTCCCACTCCATAGCACCCACGCGCACTCGGCGGAGGCGGAAGTGGAGTACACGGTCAAGCACAATAGCAACAGTGAGATAGCGCGAACAAAGTTCATCATGGCTAGACGTCCTCTCCATCCTCTAGAATTGCTTGCCCTCCAAATACCATTCCAAGAGATCAGGGAAGTGCGACCATAATTTCTGTCGCGCTTCGTCATCGGCTCGGCTGAGCAGGTTTTTATGAACCCAATAGCCCCCCGGAAGCCGAAACCTATTTCTCGCTCCGTCTCGATAGCCCTGCCACCACGTCTTAATCTCTGGATCGACCCCGAATAAACGCTTCCGCTGTACCTCTGACATTTCGTCTAGATCAGGACGCTTGTATTTCACGACGGTGCCGTCAGAGGCGACGATTGAAAAGGTATTAAGCGACGACATGCGTTCGACATGCCCGTTTGCATTCAATTCAGTCGCGGTCCAAGGGAGACCGAGAATTAGGTGGTCGTTCTCGTATGCGTGGGACAGCCCTCCACCAGGCCGATAGGTAGGATCGCGGCGTTGCGAGGTTGTCACTGGTCGAACGCGTCCCGGTGGCCAGGCCAGCAGAAGAATTCCTACAACGGCCAGAGCCACGCTTAGGAAGCGCCAGCCATCCCACGGTAGCGCAGCAAAACCTCCTATGCTCCAGGGCACTGCCGCCCGGATCGAATCGCATGCGTGGCCATGACTGCGAAGACATTGGTACCAGACCCGGTAGTCGCTCGGGAATCCGAACGCGCCAGCGAGTCCAGATGGCAGGAGGAACACGGCGAGCAATTTGCTAAGCCACCACCGGACGGTTGAAGCGAAAGACGGCACAGCCCCTCCGCCAAGCGAGAATCCGCCTGACTCGGAGTAGCCTAGCACGCGCCCGCTATCGTTCGCCGTGCGCGAGACATCACCGCGAGCCCCCCGTGCGCCACGCGGTAATCTTTGAGCAAAGGGCTTTGACATTTGCGTGCGATAGCGAGACTAATTGCTGGACCTCATGGAAAACTGGCGTCGCCACGCGGGCCTCGCCGTCGCCCTCGTCCTGCTCACCATCGTGCCGGCGCTCGATGTTCGGGGTGAGGACGCGAGCGGGCCCCTGACCCTCGGCGCGCTCGGCATCAAAGGCACCGCGGCCTTCAAGAACTATTCGCAGTTCTACCGGACGAACAACGACTCGCAGAATTTCGTCGACCAGGGAATTCTGCAAGTCGAATGGGCCCGAGAGCTCGCCCGGTGGGTCACGGTGCGGGCGGCGGTGGAAGCTCGCGGCGACGATGACGACTTCACCGACGGGGTGACGTTTCAGATCCTGGAAAAGGACAAGCAGCGAAGCGTTCTGAGCCTCCGGGAGTTCGTCGTGCGATTTCGGGGCGGCCCGGTAGAGGCGACGTTCGGTAAGCAGTTCTTTGCCTGGGGCACCGCAGACGCTTACAACCCGACGGATCTCATCAACCCGTACGACTACATGGATGTCGTCGACAACGAAAAGATCGGCGTCTACTCGGCGGCGGCCTGGGCGACGGCCGGCCCGGCGAGCCTCGTATTCGTCGTCATTCCCGCCTTCGCGCCTAGCCGCCTCCCTCTGCCGAGTGGCCGCTGGAGCCCGGACCCGCCTCCGGGCTTCGTCGGGATCGTGGACAACCGCGAGGTGCCTGCGCTGACCGCCGCCAACATGCAATACGCGGCCCGTGCGCGCGCCACCGTGAAAGGAGTCGACCTCTCGGTCAGCTACTACGATGGCTTCGAGCATCTGCCCGTCCTCCGCCAATCCGCGGTCAACGTGGCGCCAGGGTTCGCGCTGCCGCGCTTCACCCCGGTATTCGCGCGGGTCAAAGCTCCGGGCATCGACTTCTCGACCACCTACCGGAAGTTCGAGTTCCACGGGGAAGGCTCGTTTCGCCTGGTCGAGGCCAACGGCCGAGACGACCGCTTCCAGTGGATCGCGGGCTCGAGCTACACCTGGGACGAGCTGCCGGTGCGCTGGATGGAGCAGATCGTCTTCACGCTGGAGTATGCGCGCGAAGAGATCCTTTCCTCGCGCGAGCGCTCGCAGATCGTCGAGCTGGGAACGCTGCCCGGGCTCGGGGAGCTCCTATCCACGCGCGCGTTCCGGAACGCACTGGCCGCGCGGATCGTATTCAAATTCAACGAGGAGACCCAGCTCAAGCTGAGCGGGACGTTGGACCTGATCGGCTCGCCCAGCAGTTACCTGCAGCCGAAGATCACCCACAAGGTGACCGACGCGCTCCACGCGGAGGCCGGGTTGGACTGCTTCACGGGCTCGGGGCAGACCTTCTGGGGACGCTGGCGCCACAACGCGCGGTTCTTTCTCCTGATGAAGTACTTCTTCTAGCCGAGATATCGGAGAGGGCGATGATCGACTCAGTCCGGATCGCCACGCGGGCATCGCTGTTCCTCCTCCTGCTCGGTGGCCTGGTGACGACGGCGTGGGCCCAGGCGGGGCTCGAGATCATGCAGCGTCAGCGGGACCTGCATCGGGCGAACGACGAGGAGGAAACCCTGACCATGAAACTGGTGGACAAGAGCGGTGCCACCAGGCAGCGGCGGCTGCTCCGCTACACGATCACCGACGCCGCGAACCTGAGCAAGATGCTGATACGGTTCCTCGAGCCTCGAGATGTGGAGAAGACGAGCCTGCTCACCTGGGAGGCCAGGGACGGCAACGACGACCAGTGGTTCTATCTGCCGGCCATCAACAAGGCCAAGCGGATCGCGTCCGCCGGAAAGAAGACGCGCTTCGTGGGGAGCGACTTCACGTTCGAGGATCTTCGGTCCGAGCCCGTCGCGCTCAATCGGTATACCGTCGCGGGGTCCGCGGTGCTCGACGGGCAGGAGTGCTGGGTGATCGAGGCCGGGCCGGCCACGGAACGGCAGGCCGCCGACAGCGGATACAGCAAGCGGAAGCTGTGGGTGGTGCGCGCCAACCACTACACCGTCAAGCAGGAGTTCTACGACAAGAAGGGCACCCTCGAGAAAATCCGGACCGATCGCAAGGTCGCCAACGCCAAGGGGACGATGTGGCGCCCGGGCGAAGTGGAGATGCACGACGTTGCCAACGGGTCGCGGACGCTCCTGCTGGTCGAGCGGCGCACGGTGGAGACGGGTCTCAAGGACACCCTGTTCACCGAAGCCGAATTGACGCAAGGTGGCCGCTGATCCGATGCCGCGCCCCGCGATCGCGCCCTCGTGAACCGCCTGCTGTACTGGGCCGTCGACCACCCCGTCGTCGCCAGCGCGCTGCTGCTGGGCCTGACGGTGTTCTTCTCGCTGCAGGTCCCGCGCCTGGAGATCGATACCTCGGCCGCGGGTCTGATGGTCGAGAGGGACCCGGCCCGCGCGTACTACGAACGCGTGAAGCAGAAGTTCGGGAGCGACAACGCGACCGTGATCCTTGTGAAGGCCGACGACGTCTTCACGATCCCCGTGTTGCGGGTCGTCGCCCGCATCACCGACGAGCTCGAGCGCCTGGACGGGGTGACACGCGTCGAGAGCCTGACCACCGTGCGGAATATCCGCGGTGACGGGGACGTCCTCGACACCGAGCCCCTCATCGGGCCGCACCTGCCGCCCGAACGCGAGCTGCCGCGCATCCGCGCCGACGCGCTGTCCAATCGCGTCCTGGTGGGCAACGTCGTATCGGCGGATGGGCGGGCC
>WNFA01004954.1_pt1 | contig 11107 bp, 14 predicted proteins | sample 5400481 | NCBI WGS metagenome assembly WNFA01 (sample SAMN13153340, study PRJNA577476) | soil metagenome | isolation source: 120 cm saprolite under Douglas fir tree site 2 hole 1 replicate 2 | place: USA:California | collected 2015-04-18
AGATGCAGATGCTCGGGACCGGCTTTGGGATCGGCGACGCTGAAGCGCCGGCCGTGCTGCAGCGACGGCACGGTCTTGCGCGCGGTCTCGACCTGGGCCGGATCGATCTTCGCCATGAAAACGCCGGGCTCGACGCCGCCTTCGGCGAGTACCTCACCCCAGGGAGCGACGATCAGCGAGTGGCCATAGGTCTCGCGCTTGTTCTCGTGCATGCCACCTTGCGCCGCAGCGAACACGAAGCAGCCATTCTCGATGGCGCGGGCGCGCAGCAGCGTGTGCCAATGCGCTTCACCGGTCTTGCGGGTGAAGGCGGACGGCACCGTGAGGAACGCCGCGCCGCTTTCGGCGAGCGCGCGATACAGCGCCGGAAAGCGCACGTCGTAGCAGATCGTGAGCCCGATCCGGCCCCAGGGCAGGTCGGATATCACGGCGGTCTCGCCGGGCTGGTAGTTGGCGGACTCCCGATAGCTCTCGCCGCCGGGCAGATCGATGTCGAACATGTGGATCTTGTCGTAGCTGGCGATCACCAGGCCATCCGGTCCGATCAGGAACGAGCGGTTGACCGCCCTCTCGGGCGAAGCACGCAGCGCCAGCGAGCCGACATGGAGATGGATCTTCAGTTCCGCCGCGAGCGCGCGATAGGCTTTCAGCGAAAGATCGTCTTCTTCGGCGGCAAGATGCTCGAACAGCGCGGTGCGGTTCAGCTGCATCATGTTGCTCACCTCCGGCGTGAGCACATAGTCCGCGCCCTCCGCGGCGGCCTGCCGAATGAGCTTGGTGCCCTGTTCAAGGCTCGGCTCGGGCAACAGCCCTGTGCGCATCTGCACCATCGCGGCGGTAAAGCTGAGGTCAGCGCTCATGAATTGGCCTTTTCGCCTGCCAGCATCGGATCGAGCTTGCCCGCGCGGTCGAGGGCATAAAGCTCGTCGCAACCGCCGACATGGGTCTCGCCGATGAAAATCTGCGGAAAAGTCGAGCCCGCGCCGGCGCGATCCCACATCCGCTGACGAAGCGTCGAATCGACAGCGACATCGTGTTCGGTGAACGCGGCTTTTTTGCGCGTCAGCAGTGATTTGGCTGCACTGCAATAGCCGCAGCCCGGACGGGTGAAGATTTCGATGGCAGCGGTCATGTTGCGCTCTGCTTTGGAATGTTACCCGATTATATGGGAGCTTTGTGGGTGTCGACAACCCGGGCGAACACCAGCACATCGACGGAGGCCGCCTTGGCGCGCAACAGCGCCCGCGCGCAGGCATCGACGGTCGCGCCCGAGGTCAGGACATCGTCGATCAGGATGACGCGACGGCCCTGAATCTCGGACTGCCGGCTGGCTTCGACCTTGAACGCGCCCTGTACGTTGCTGGCGCGCTGCGACCTCGACAGGCCGATCTGCTGCTGGGTCGGCCGCACCCGCCGCAGCGCTTCGGTAGTCACTTTCACCCCGCTTTGCCGTTCGATGATGCGCGCCAGCGCGCCGGACTGGTTGTAGCGGCGGCTCCAGCCGCGTCGCCAGTGCAGCGGCACCGGCACCAGCGCGTCGGCCTCGCCGAGCAGTTCACGGCCGGCCCGCGCCATCCAGCGGCCCATCGCCGGCGCGAGATCAGTGCGGTCCTGGTATTTCAGCGCATGCACCAGCGTGCGGGCCACGTCGTCATAGCGCACCGCGGCGCGAGCGCGCGCATAGGCCGGCGGATCGGCGATCGCTTCCATCGACAGCAGGCCGGGACCGGGATCGTAAACAAAGGGAATGCCGAGCCGCGGGCAATAAGGCTGTGCGATGAACGACAGCTTGGCCCAGCAGGTTGCGCAGACGCCCTCGCCAGCTACCGGCTCGCGGCAGGCGACGCACAGCGTCGGCAGCGCGATGTCGAGCGCCAGCCGCGCCGCATGAGCCCACGCACCGCGACACGTGTTCAGTGCGCCGCGCAGATGGGTGGAGATGGAACGGGATGACGAGGTTTCGGCGTCCATGCGGGGAAGGGTAGCGCCGCGCCGCGTGGCGCTCAAGTCGGACGAACGGAATTTCCTCGTCATTGCGAGCCAACGGGTCGCGCGAATGCGCGCCCGATGACAGGCTCCGCGAAGCAATCCATCTGGTTGTGGCCTATCGCTTCCATCATCCGCGTCTCTGGAATACTGGATCGCCCGCCTTCGCGGGCGATGATGGTCTCCGCCGTCATTGCGAGCGAAGCGAAGCAATCCATCTTGCAGCGAAAAGAAAGAGTGGATTGCTTCGCTGCGCTCGCAATGACGTTGATAGAGTCCCGCATACCACTTCGTTCTCGCGACGCGGAGCGCCCGAGGCGTTGCTATTACCTTCGCGCCCAAAGGGCGTGGGGAACGCCGGGTGCCCGCTGCACCCGCGGCCTCGTGTGCACTTGTAGTGGTAGAAAGCACACGAGTAACAACGAGCACACCGGAATCACCCGACGTTCCCGCACGCAATGGTTTTACGACTTATTTCGTGCTCTCCCCGGTGACCGGGCTCTTTTGCCACCGTCATTTGCGGATTAAGGTTTTGTCCAAGCCCGGTAGGGCCGACTCAACCTCCGCGAACTTGACGCCAGCGTCGGGGCGTCAGGACCACACGACTTCGCCGTACGCTGCAACATCTCTCGTTCGCGTGCTGTTGACCGCTCACGGATTCAAAGAACCCGCCCTGCGATCCCGTCGCACGCAAAACGCTGCCGCGTCCACCGCATCCCGTGCCCTACGTCCGTGACGATCGCGAAACGCCCCTCTGTGTGGGACGGGATGCAAAAAGTTCTAGATGTGATTTGGGGGGTACGAAAACAGAAATATTTTTGCAAAGGGGGCTGGACACAAAACTGCCCGACGGGCAAATCACGCCGTCTTCTTCATCAATAGCGCACCTTCGAGGAACTGCGCGCGCTCCCGTAAGCGGCCTAGGCTCCGGCCCTACAATCAAGCCCCGGCTAATCACCGGGGCTTTTTCTTTGCGCTCTCGCGGATAGCCCAGCTCTCACGGAGAACCACGCGGACAGCCTCGCCTAATGGTTTGTTTACCGGGCTCGACGACAGTTGCCCCGGGCCGCGTATCATGCCTAAGTCGTCGCCGATGTCTCAACCCGGCGGCGGCAGCACGCCGAGCCAAGCGCCGCGCCAGACAAGCCCGCAGGCCCATCGTATACGGTCCGGGCTGGGGCCGATGGACCATGAGCAACGTTCGGCGCGATCTCCGCAGTGGCGCGCTCAGAACCCACGCCAACGGCGAGACCATCCATTGATCCCGGAAGGGGCTTGCGCGCTCAACGGTCTTTGCTACGCGAGAGACAGATCAATCAATCTTGGCGACAAAATTTATATTTTCATTCTTGGAATAGGAGGACGTGATGAGATCAGCCCTTACAATATTGGTCGCGCTACTTGTGACAATGCCAGCGATGGCGGAACAGCCGAACAAGCCAATCAAGATTGCGGGGATGTGCGTACTACTGGGCGAAAAGACTTCGGGCGCTTATAAGTTCTGCAACTACAATTGCCCTGCGGGTACGTACACAATCGAGGTCAAGCCGCTGGAAAGATGCCCTGTAACAATCGATCACTAACCTGGGCCTTTAGTGGTTACAAGCGAATGTTCGTTCTAAGACGACGAGTATGCCTAGATCAGTCGCGACCGTTCCGAGCGGAGGAATTTTTTGTACTTCGCGACGAAGCATGTCGAGTACCTGATCGCCCGTTAGAACTAAATTCGAGGGCGGCCAGTAGAGTGGGGTCTGCTTCTTCCCGACGATTGCGCGATTTGCTGCCGATATTCCCGTTTCGATGAGGTCAGCATGTATCCTTGCGTATTGTTTTTCCAAAGGGTCCTTGCTGTCATAGGCTTTGAGCAGGCCGTCAATGTCGCCCTCCGCTTTTGTGGGGTTTGAAGAGGCCAACAAAACACAGGCGGCCAACGCTATGCATGCCAGCCCGATGGCTGCGATCTTTGCGCGACGCATCGCTTTCCCCGGTCCCATGCTCGCAAGCGAGCGCGGGCTCCATTTCCCTATAGGTAGCGTCTCATAAAGTGATCGCGCCGACAATGGATACGCCTGAAAGAACCTGAATAAATTCGCTGACTGACAGGCCAGTCGCTGGTACGTTTTCGCCACCCATGGAGGGAATGGCTCAATGCGGTTCGAAGTCGGTCAGACTTTTCAGGGCACAGTAGACATCAGCATGCGCGCCGAAGTGATCGAGGTAAGCAACGATGGCCGCGACGCCAAGCTCAAATTGCTAACTCACGACGGCAGCGCGTTCGAACTCAATGCCGGCGCAGTCATGGCCGGTCATCAGAAGTGGCGCTTGGTGCCGTAAAACGGATGAGACCCGGAGCCGATCAAGAGGCAGGATCAAGCCGAGAGGGAAATACCATGATGGCTGCGAAAGTGACTTCTGCACTAATTAAGTCGGTCCAAACAAATCCCGACCCCTTCATGACGTACGGAGATTTTGGGCGAGCGTTTGGGCTCAGCCAAAAAGTCACTGTAAGCTGGGCAAACAGGGGCACGCTCGATGCTGTTGCATCTGCCCTAAAGATTGATCCGAAGGTTGCGATTGACCTAACGTTCCTACTTCGAAGCAAAGCGGGCGGCTTCCCCATGGTGATCGACGGCCTGCCGTATGTGCCGGACGACAAGGTACAGGAGCAGAGAGCGCGAGACGTGGCCGATCAAATCATCGCACAGTTCAAGCTTACGGCGAAAAACCCTTACTAACCCAACAGTCGCGACGCTGATGATCCGCCTTGTCCGTTCTGCACGGCACCGCTTCACATATACACTCTCAAGGGGTATTCTGGGCGTGGCAGTTAGCGGGAGTTTCCAACTGCATGCCGATTTTAGTTGATCCGCAGATGGTTGCGGACGATAGCGGAAGCGAGCCGCAAAGTCCCATTTTCGTTCTAGCAGGCTTCATCGCTCCAGCGGCGAAGTGGGCCGATTTCGCCGTGGAATGGGAAGCTGCGCTCAATCTGTCGCCGAAACTCGACTATTTCAAAATGACTGAGGCAGCCAATCTTTCAGGTCAATTTTCACGCCGAAAGGGTTGGGATGAGGCCAAGCGTGATGATCGCCTCGTTACGCTAACGCGCATTATTCGAAAGTACGCCAGCGTTCGGGTTTCGGCTTGGATAATGCATGATGACTACGACACGCACATCAAAAGCCTCAAGGCCCCTATTCGTCATCTCGCCCTTGATAGCCCTTACGTCATGCTCTTGCAGCAGCTTGTCCTTGCCATCGCCGTTTTTGGAGATCGGCACGGCATCAAAGATCACTGCGATTACATTTTCGACGAGCAAGGGAAACTAGCCGAAGAAGCAACGTACTGGTGGCCGCAGTTCAAATGGCATGTAGGCCACTCAAGTCGCGGCGATTTGGCTAAATTCGTTGGTTCGCCACCGATCTTTCGAGATGAGAAGAGCTTTCTGCCTTTGCAGGCTGGCGATCTGTATGCTTGGCAAATTCGCAATCAATACGCCAGAAATCACGCCGTGCCGAACCAAACGATCTTTGTTCCGCATAGCCGGATTTTGGGAATGCTGGATACCATTCCTCTCATAAATCGAGAGTACCCAACAGATGAAGTGCTGCGATTGCGGGAGCATCTTATCAACGCCGGAGAACAGTATGCTAAGGCTTTTCCAGACGTTCCTCTGATTGGTCCGCACGCAGATCGGAAGGACCGACGCAAGGCGCACAAACAAGCTAGAAAAGCGCGAGCTGTTTCCAATCCACCAACTTCGTGACAACGGGCCGATACTTGGCCGGTGCGAACCTCGTTGGCCGAGTTTTTCGGCTGCCCTAACTTTTTCTTCACATGATGTGGCGACATTGGCAGGCGGGTTGCGTATCAAGCCCGCTGTTCTGGAAAGCCGTCGCCGATCTCAACCCGGCGGCGGCCGTTTTTTTTGCTATGCCGCTGGCTGATCGTCTTGAAATGATGTCGCGTTTGGAAAAACAACTTTTGCCGACGCCAACGCTGCGTCGATTGTGCCAAGCGTGATCTTTTGAACCCATAGGTCCAACTCCGTTCGACTAGGGTCATCTGCCGCGACGATATGCTTCGCAAGCTGCAACGCCGTTATGAAGCATTCCGCTACGGCCTCCGCGTTCGCGGGAGCGATAAGAGGAATGGCGCTAGCGTTGACCGCGGATGGCGAATTTGTCTTCATCTGCATTGCGAGCAACATCGCCTTGGCTTCGGCAATCCGCATGTAGAATTCGATAGTCGCTTGTGGATGCGGGAAAAGCCCAATTCTGTCCGCGACCGCAGGATAGATGATGGGTTCAACAAGACTTTTCGCTACATAGACTGCATCTTGCATCGGAACGGCTAAGCCTTTGGTCGCGATTTGCTCACAGATATTGAGCGCGCCAATGACATGCTTACAATAGGTCGTCACTTCAATCCGCACCGCAGAGCAGACTTTCGCGATATCTTCCCTTCGTTGGCGGGTTAGCGTCATGTACACCGCGTAGACGGCCCCGCCCGCCCCAATCATTCCACCGATAATTGCGCCGAGCGCAGCGGCCTGCTCGCCCGACGTGGCTACGAGAAGAACGCACCATAGCCAACCCAAAAGGCCAAGGCCCAAAATCAGCAACACGCCAGCGATGTTGTTATGGCGATCATCGTTCGTCATTGGCGCGCGCCCCATCCCCGTGCTGCATGTACGCTGCCCGATTGAATGGGTCAATGCACGACGCGCGGCGCACAACGTAGGCTGTCGATGTCGATGCAAAACCTCATCATGCTTCGTTGCACAGATCGCGGCGCGCTCCGGATAATCAACGCATAGAGCGCGCCCGCCGCGACCTCATCGCCGCCGACAGTCTCATCAAACCGTTCGGCGAGCATAGAGCAGCGGTCCCAATGCGCGAGCGCGCAAGCATCATGATGGCTCATCGCCGAGCCCTCGCACGTTTTGCACGCCGAGGCGCGGGCAGGGGCGGGGCAACCCGGGTATCAGTTAGAAGCTTGTCGAGATCAGAGACGCGGATCACAACGCGCCCGCGCTTGCCCGGCAGGCCAATGCGAGAGAACGGCAAGCGCCCGCTGTCGAGTAGCGCACGCATAGTTGTCTGGCCGACGCCGACGCGCTGGCAAGCTTCTGAGATCGATACAGACAGGATGGTTTCGGAAGGGAGAGTTTCAGGCATAGCACGGCTCTTCGAGTGTACCGGAAGCCCCCTCCCGGCGAACTAGATTGCGTGCTGCATGAGCCCTCCATTTAGCAGAGTGCGAGCGCGGTTCAAAACGATATCCCCGGGGCTAGGCGGGGCTATATGATGTCCAGCGAACTATGGAAAAATCTATTCGATCCAACCAAAAACCCAATAAAAAATGGCATAACTTGAACATTTGTTGCGGCGGCTCCAGCCGCGCCGCCAGTGCAGCGGTACCGGTACCAGCGCGTCGGCGTCGCCGAGCAGTTCACGGCCGGCCCGCGCCATCCAGCGGCCCATCGCCGGCGCCAGATCGGTGCGGTCCTGGTATTTCAGCGCGTGCACCAGCGTCCGCGCCAGCGCGTTCACGCGCGTCTTCGACGCGCTATGGCTTGCTCCGTGGTGCGCTGCAGATCCGGGGTTCATGAAACTTCCCTCCGCATGGGTCCCGGCTCTGCGGAGCAGCGCCGAAGAGGCGCTGCACCGCGTCCGGGACACGATATGCTGTGATTGCCACCGACCGGCCGACCGGCGTACCAATCGGCATGGCTCCGAACCCGAGCACCGCGCCCATCCTGTTCGACCGCGCCTTGTTGCGGGCGCGGCAGTCGCGCGCATTGCGATCAGGGTCCGCAACATTCCTGCTCGATCGCGTCGCCGAGGATCTTGCTGAACGATTGCATGCGGTGCTTCGGGAATTCAAGACGGCGGCCGATATCGGCACCGTGGGCGATCAGGTCCGCGACACGGTGGCCGGTCGCGTAGACACAATCGCGCGCATCGAACTGCCGGACCGGGAGTCCGAACCGATTCCGCTGGCGCCGGAATCGCTTGACCTTGCGGTTTCCGCGCTGGCGTTCCAGTTCGTCAACGATCTGCCCGGCGTGCTGACGCAGATCCGCCGCGCGCTGAAACCCGACGGGCTGTTGCTGGCGGCGATGATCGGCGGCGATACGCTGACCGAGCTGCGACAATCGTTTGCAGCTGCGGAAGCCGAGCTCGAAGGCGGGGTGTCGCCCCGGGTGGCGCCGTTTGCCGATCTGCGCGATGTCGGCGCGCTGCTGCAGCGTGCGGGTTTTGCTCTGCCGGTCACCGACGTCGACCGCATCGTGGTGCGCTATGACAGCGCCTTCGCATTGATGCAGGATCTCAGGCGGATGGGCGCGACCAATATTCTGGTCGAGCGGCGGCGGACGCCAACCCGCCGCGCCACGCTGCTGCGGATGGCGCAGTTTTACGCCGAGCGCTTTGCCGATTCCGATGGCCGCATCCGCGCCACCTTCGATGTGATCTGGCTCTCAGGCTGGGCGCCGCATGACAGCCAGCAGAAGCCGCTGCGGCCGGGATCGGCGAAAGCGAGTTTGGCGGAGGCGGTGAAAAAAGTTGCCCCAAAGTAACCAGTGTCGTTGCCGGGCTTGACCCGGCAATCCATCGTGCTTCGCATGAATCTGTTCGAAGGTTGATGGATGCGCGGGTCAAGCCCGCGCACGACGACGGTAGAGCGATGCGACGCCCGTCCTCACATCAACAGGTCGATCAGATGCGGGATCAGCGGAATGTCCGCCGGCGGCATCGGGTAGTCGCGCAGTTTGTTGGCGCGGACCCAGGCGAGTTTCTGGCCCTCGCGCGCGGTGACCTGGCCTTCCCAGCGCCGGCAGATGTAGAGCGGCATCAGCAGGTGAAAATCATCATAGGCGTGGCTGGCGAAGGTGAGCGGCGCCAGGCACGCCTCGCTCACGGTGATGCCGATTTCCTCGTGCAGTTCGCGGATCAGTGTCGCTTCCGGCCGCTCGCCGGGTTCGAGCTTGCCGCCGGGAAATTCCCACAAGCCGGCAAGCGTTTTGCCTTCGGGCCGCTGCGCGATCAGCACGCGCTTGTCGGCGTCGATCAGCGCGCAGGCGACCACGAGGGTGAGTTTGAAGTCAGGCATGCGTGGTGAATGCTCTCTGGGATGCTTTTGGAATCGGTCTCGACGATTGATCGAACCGTTTGGAAGGATTTCATTAACTTTATTCCGCCTGCAATTCTACGGTCGCGATAAGTGATACTTAATCCGCCGCTGCTAGGTTTTGCACAACTCAAACCGGCATAGCGGCAACCCATGCATACCTTTTTTCGCTTGATTGGCCGTTTTCGCAGGGATCGGCGCGGCAATATCGCGGTGATCTTCGCGGTCGCCTGCGTCCCCCTGATATCGGCGATCGGTTGCGCGGTCGATTATACCCGGGCGGTCACAATTCGAAGCAAACTGCAGGCTGCCGTCGACGCTGCCAGCGTCGGATCGGTCGCGAGACTATCGCCGGCGTCCACTGCCGCCGCAACGATGAGCTCGGACGGACCGATTCAGGCCGGCGTGGACGATGCAACCAAGATCTTCAACGGCAATGTGTCGGGAATGACCGGCTATACGCTGAACAGCTTTACCCCGAGCGTGACCAAGTCCGGCGTAAAGATTGTCTCCGACATTCGGTTCTCCGCCGATGTCCCGACCATGTTTCTCGGCGTGATCGGCAAGAGCAAGATGACCGTCACCGGAGACTCAGGCGCGGTTAACTCGCTGCCGCCGTTTCTCGATTTTTATCTGATGCTGGACGTTTCGGGGTCGATGGGTTTGCCGTCGACCAACGCCGAACAGACGCGGCTTTCCCAGATCAGTCCGGATATGTTTGTGCAGTATCCCGGCGGCTGCACCTTGGCCTGCCACTTCACTGTCTCAAATTCGTGCGCGAACGGCAATCAGAAATACCCCACCAACAACGAATGTCTCGGCTATTGGATATCGCGCGTCAGCCCGACCGCGTACGCGAACCTCGTCAGCAGCCCGACCGCATGGAACGCGGCGGGGACTTCTCTAGTGTCGAAGCCGGTTCCTGGCTTGCCGAATTCGATGATTTCCGGCCTGCCAAATTCGTTGAGTTCCGGCGACCCTAACAGGCTGCCGGCGGTTTCATCCTGCGCGACCGACGGCACCGCCAACTGCATCCAGTTGCGCGCCGACGCGGTCGGCTACGCCGTGAACCAATTGTTCATCACGGCTAACGACCCCACCTACCAGAAGGTGCCCGGGCAATTCCGGATCGGGCTCTACCCGTTCATTCGGTACCTTTATGCGTATTTTCCGTTGACCAGCAGCATCAACGGCGATCCCAATAATTCAAGCACCATCAACTACGCGGCCGCAAACCTTGCCTCGCAGCTTGATACCAATGCAAATTCAAGCCTCGGCTCCGGCGGCACGCACATTGATAGGGCGTTTTCAGACTTGAACACCTTAATCACCAGCGTCGGCACCGGCGGCTCAACGAGCAGCACGCAGCCCTTCGTCTTCCTCGTCACCGACGGCGCGCAAGACCCCCAAGTCAAAGGGGTTCCCAACGGCTCCTGGTCCGGTAGCAACCACGCCACGGTGATAGACCCCACCACGGTCTGCAAGCCACTCAAGGACCGCGGCATCATCATTTCCGTTCTGTATATACCCTACCAGCCGATCCAGAATCCAAACGCCTCCTTTGCGAATAACGAAGACGGCTATGCCAATAGCAACATCCAGTACATTCCGCCCAGCCTTCAAGGCTGCGCGTCGCCCGGCTTCTTCTACACGGCCAACACGCCCGCCGACATCACAAGCGCCCTGCAAGACATGTTCAAACACTCGCTGGTCACGGCGCATATTACGAACTAGAGCCCTTTCCGTTTCGATAGAATCGAAACGGGGCTCTAGATTCTTGATTTGACGCGTTTTCTTGACGCGAACCGGCCTCCACCCCCGGATCAAGTCCGAGGGCATGCTTCGCTGGAAAACGCTCTAGTACTACTGAGTCAGAAAGCCGCAGTTTCGGGTATTTGAGAATCATTTATGGAGGCGAATCCCACTGAAACAAGGGGGCTGGGATGGGTCTCCACGGAGCGAAAGAGATTGAATTGCGTTTTACCCG
>WNFA01012849.1_pt1 | contig 11105 bp, 9 predicted proteins | sample 5400481 | NCBI WGS metagenome assembly WNFA01 (sample SAMN13153340, study PRJNA577476) | soil metagenome | isolation source: 120 cm saprolite under Douglas fir tree site 2 hole 1 replicate 2 | place: USA:California | collected 2015-04-18
GCGCGACGCTGCTCACGGGCTGGTGGGGCTTCCTCCACTTCTTCGTGAACCTGGGGGTGATCGCCGGCAACCTCGGGGCCCGCGCACAGCTCATGCGACTGGCCGCGCCCATGCGCAACCCGGGGGCTCGATACCTGGATCCGGGACGGCCCGTGTTCCTGCGCGCCGGATTCATCGTCAGCGCCGCCGTCCTGCTGATCGGCGGGAGCTTCGTCATAGTCTCGGCGACCACCCCTCCGACACCGTAACCGGAAGGCAGGGCTTCTCCCCACCCGGCCGCGGGCGCGAGTCGGGTCCACCCGCCCGGCGTTAGTTGCCCGCTGCTGGGGAATACTGTGTTGCTATGAGCGAGATGCCGGCGGTGAACCTGGAGGGCATCGTGCCTTCGCACCTGCCTGTGCTGCCGCTCAAGTCCACGGTCGTCTTCCCGCGGATCTTCATCCCGCTTTCGGTCGGGCGGCGCAAGTCCTTGCAGCTTCTGGACGACCTGACCGGAGCGGAGCGCCACATCGCCGTCGCCACCCAGCTCGACGAGACGGCGGAGGAGGTCGGGTTCAAGGACCTCCACCACGTCGGCGCGATGGTGCGCGTGCAGCACATGCTCAAGCTGCCCGACGGCACCGTCCAGCTCGCGGTGCTCGGGCTGCGGCGCATCAAGCTCGTCTCGGCGCTGGCCGAGGAGCCGTATCTCAGCTGCCGCGTGGAGATGCTGCCGGAGACGCCCGATTCACTGACAGCGATCGAGCGCGAGGCTCTGCTGCGGCGCGCGACCTCGTCCTTCCAGCAGCTCGTGACGCTCTCGCCTCATCTGCCCGCAGAGCTCGCGAGCGCCGCCGGAGCGATCGACGATCCCCTGCACCTCGCCTACTACATCGCCAACCACATCCGCCTCACGACCGAGCAGCGGCAGGAGATCCTCGAGATGGACTCCGCCAAGGACAAGCTCGAGCGCCTGCTCGGCAACCTCGCTCACGAGCTAGAGGTGCTGGAGCTCGGACGCAAGATCCAGACCCAGGCCGAGGAGCAGATGGGCAAGGCCCAGCGCGAGTACTTCCTCCGCGAGCAGCTCAAGGCCATCCAGCGGGAGCTGGGCGAGCTCGACAGCGAGCATGGCGAGCTCGCGGAGCTGCGCGAGCGGATCGAAAAGGCGGGACTGCCGGCCGAGGCGCGCCGCGAAGCAGACCGCGAGCTCTCAAGGCTGGAGCGGATCCCATCGGCGTCACCGGAGTCGTCGGTGATCCGCACTTACCTCGAGCTCATCGTCTCGCTGCCGTGGAACACGTCGACGGGCGGCGAGGTCGACGTCGCCAAGGCGCGCGAGATCCTCGACGCCGACCACTACGACCTGGACAAGGTGAAGCAGCGCATCGTCGAGCACCTCGCGGTGCGGCGTTTGAAACAGGTGCGGGGGCTGACCGAGCGCGGCCGCGAGCCGATCCTGTGCTTCGTCGGACCGCCAGGAGTCGGCAAGACCTCTCTGGGCCATTCGATCGCCCGCGCCATGGGACGCAAGTTCGCGCGTGCTTCATTGGGCGGGGTCCATGACGAGGCTGAGATTCGCGGTCACCGGCGCACGTACATCGGCGCGATGCCCGGCCGCATCCTGCAGGCCATCCGGCGCGCCGAGTCGAACGACCCCGTGTTCATGCTGGACGAGGTCGACAAGATCGGCTCCGACTGGCGTGGCGATCCGTCGTCGGCCTTGCTCGAGGTGCTGGACCCGGAGCAGAACAAGGACTTTCGCGACAACTACCTCGACGTGCCGTTCGACCTGTCGAAGGTCATGTTCATCACGACCGCGAACTCCCTCGAGACCATTCCCGCCGCGCTGCGAGACCGGATGGAGGTCCTGAATCTTTCCGGCTACACGGAGGAGGAGAAGGTCCAGATCGCCGAGCGGTTCCTGGTTCCGAAGCAGCTGGCAGCTCACGGGCTGCGTGTTGGTGAGATCGGGATGGAAGAGGAGGCGGTGCGTCTGGTCATCCGCCAGTACACCCGCGAGGCGGGGGTGCGCAACCTGGAGCGCGAGATCGCGTCGTTGATGCGGCGCGCGGTGGCGGAGATGGCCGTCGGCAAGCGGTTGCGCCACACCGTGGATGCCAAGCGGGTGCGGGCCGCACTCGGCAAGCGCCGGTTCCATGACGACGTCGCCGAGCGCATCGACCGGGCGGGGGTGGCCACCGGACTCGTCTGGACGCCCACGGGGGGCGAGATCGTGTTTGTCGAAGCTGCTTTGACGCCTGGCAAGGGTGAGCTGCGCCTGACCGGACAGCTCGGTGATGTGATGAAGGAGTCGGCCTCGGCGGCCCTGTCCTATTTGAAGGACCGTGCTCTTGTTCTGGGCATCGACCCTTCCCTCTTCGAGAAGAACGACATCCACGTGCACGTGCCCGCCGGCGCGCAGCCGAAGGAGGGGCCCTCCGCGGGCGTGACCGTGTTGACGGCGATGGCGTCGATCCTGACCGGCCGGCCGGCGCGTGACGACGTGGCGATGACCGGCGAGATCACGCTGCGCGGGAAGGTGCTGCCGATCGGCGGGGTGAAGGAGAAGGTGCTGGGTGCGCACCGGGCGGGGATCCGCCGGGTGCTGCTCCCGGCGCATAACGAGGCGGACCTCGATGACATCCCGGCCGACCTGCGCAAGGAGATGCAGCTCGTGCTGGTGGACACGATCGACCAGGTGCTGCGGGAGGCGCTGACGCCTGGGCGGGATGGAGCGAAGCCTGGCGGCGCCGTGCGTATCAAGCGTTCTCCGACGCCATCCGAGCCGGTGGCGATCAAGTCGAATGGGGCGGGGGCGAGCGCGCGCGGGCGGGCGGCTCGTCGCGGGGTGAAACCTACCAAGCGACCCTAGCGAGTTAACAAGCGGGGTTCTAATTCTCGATCTGGTTGCGGATGCTGCTGGGTGCTGTGCCGCTTTCCCGTTACGAGCTTGCGCGCTACCTCCGCCGGACCATGAGCAGCGTCGAGTCGGACCTCTGGTCTGCCTTGCGTGCCAATAGGCTCGAGGGTTTCAAGTTTCGACGGAAGGCCGTGATCGGACCTCACATCGTCGATTTCGCGTGCCTGTCTTCACGCCTGGTCGTCGAGATCGGCGGCGAGATGTATGACCGGTCACCGCCCAGCGATGCAGCCCGCGCGGCCTGGCTCGAGACTTGCGGATTCCGAATCATCCGATTCACACCTGACGACATCCGCGAGCGTTTGGAGCATGTGCTGTCGACGATCCGTGGCGAGCTAGCGGCCCGCCAGACAATTAGCGTTGGGAGCGGGCCAGGATTTGCTCGTGGGCGGCGATTTCGGCAGCGTCGTCCAGCGGGGCGAGGTCCGTGATGCCACGGCGCCTGAGCGAGCTCCTGATCAGGTGGTCGGCGAGATGCGGGTTCTTGGGCAGCAGCGAGCCGTGTAGGTACGTGCCGAGGATGCCTCCCTGCAGGCATCCTTCCGTGTGGTCCTCACCGTTGTTGCCGAAGCCGATGCGCACCCGGCCGAGTGGCCTGGCTTTCGGGCCCAGATACGTGCGGCCGCTGTGGTTCTCGAATCCGACCAGCGTCGTGGGCTGCAGGTCGATCAGCGTGGTATCGACGATCACGTCGCCGATGAAGCGCCGCTTGCCGGCCTCGGTGCGGACGTCGATGAGGCCGATGCCGGGATAGCGCTCGCCATCACCGGTCTGGTAGTAGTGGCCGAGGAGCTGATAGCCGCCGCACACGGCGAGCACGCTCGCGCCCGCAGCCACCGCGCGTTCGAGCGGCGACTGCTTGGCCTCGAGGAGGTCCTGGTACACGAGCGCCTGTTCGCGATCTTGTCCGCCTCCAAAGAAGAAAACATCGACCTCATCCATGCGCTTCGTGGTCCCTCTTCCAAGCTCGATCAGCCGTGCCTCGAAATCACGCCACTCGGCGCGCTTGAGCAGTGTGAGGATGTTGCCCCGGTCTCCGTAGATGTTCATCAGGTCGGGATACAGCCAGCCCACGGTGAACGTTTTCTTGTGCCGCGCCATGTGCGCTCTCAAGTCTCCCAGTAAGGCTTCGCCCAGCCGCGGCGCACCAACTCGGCCCGCAGGTCGAGCATGGCCGTGTACGTGCAGAGCATGTGCGCGGTCTCGCCTTGGGGTGTGGCCTCGATGAGACCGTCGATCGCCCGCGCTGGGTTGGTTTCGGGCTTCGTCGCCTCGACGCCTCCGTACTTGAGACGCACCGCGAGGTCGGGGGCCCTATTGCCGGCGGGCACTACTACCTTCGCGCGCTCGCGCAGGCGCTCGAAATCGACGTCCCAGATCCAGGAGACGTCGGTGCCATCGGCTCGGCGGTCGTTCAGCCCGATCAGGAAATAGCGACCGCCGGCGAGGTCGACGGCCGTGCGTAGCGTTTCGTTGAATCCGGCCGGGTTCTTGGAAAGGACGAGGTTGAGATGGCGTCCGTCGGCCTCGAGGCGCTCCTGCCGGCCAAAAGCGGCGCGAAAGGTGCGAAGGCGCTCCGCGATGAAACCCGGGTCGAGTCCGAGCGCACATCCGGCCGCAAACGCCGCGAGCGCGTTGTAGCCGTTGTACAGGCCACCGAGCGGCAGTTCGATGCGGACGCCGCTCAGTCCCATGGCCAGGCTGTCGAAGCCATTCAGCTCGATGTGGGTCGCGGCCAGCTCCGGCGCCGGCCGTGCGAAATCCCCGTTGGGACAGCGATACACGCCGTCGTGCCCCACGTACACGGCATCGAATATCAGGCTCGCTCCGCAGCGCGGGCACGTCCTCGCGTCTGCCGCGTGGGGCAGCTCGCGCATCGCGACATCCGGATCGTCGAGCCCGATCCAGAACGGCCTGCGCTTCAGGTTGAGACCGATCTCGGCGACGCGGGGATCGTCGGCGTTGAGGATGGCTCGGCTGTCCTCGGGGAGACGCGCGAGCGCCGCCTCGATCCTTTTGGCGACCGTCTCCAGCTCGCCGTAGCGGTCGAGCTGGTCGCGAAAGAGGTTGAGGACGATCGCCGCGCGTGGCTGGATCTCGTCGACCGCCCGCTCCAGGCTCGCCTCGTCGATCTCGAAGACGCCCCAATCGGCGTGCAGCCGGCCGTCAGCGCCTGCCTGCTCCAGCGCCGCGGCGGTGGCGCCGAAGATCAGGTTGGCGCCCGCGCGATTCGACACCACGCTGTGGCCGGCGCCTTCGAGCAGCCAGGCGATGAGGCGCGCTGTCGTGGTCTTTCCATTGGTGCCGGTGATGACGATGGCGCCCCGCTTGAGGTCGGCCGACAGTTTGCGGAGGACGTTGGGATCGATGGCCCTTGCAACGTCGCCCGGCAGAGTCGTGCCTCCGCCCAGGCGGCTGAACCTGGAGAGCGCGCCGGTGGCCTTGCCCGCCCAGACCGCCGCGGTGCGCCGCATCAGGCCCAGGTCCCGACGCTGTGTGTGACCGTTGTCCAGCAGTCGAGCGATTCGATCGCGTTCAGGCCCTCTTCTCGGCCGGCGCAGCGCTTGAAGAAGGCCGACCCGCTGCCGGTCATCTGCCAGTCAGGACCAAGCCGCTCGGCGAAATCCCGAACACGGCTGTCCGCATGCTCGGCCGCGCGGCGCAGCTCGTTGGGCGGCTCGCCTTTCGTCTCGTCCCACGCAGCGTAAACGCGAGCTGTCGAGAGTTCGATACCGGGCCAGGCGATCGCGTACCAGGCCGGCTGGGTCGGCATTGGGGTGAGGTGCTCGCCCGTCCGCTCCGCGAGCGCGGATCCGCCGGTCAGAAAGAAGGGCACATCGGCGCCGATGGCGCGAGCGAGTCTTGCGATCTCGACCTGGTTTGAGTCGACGGCGTGGATGATCTTCAGCGCTCGCAGCGCGGTGGCCGCGTCCGAGCTGGCTCCCCCCAGGCCCGCGCCGGGAGGGATGCGTTTGTGCAGGTGGAATTCCGTGGGGAGTGCGCGACCCGTGGCCTGCTCGAGGGCCGCATGCGCCTTGAGGACGATGTTGTCGCCGCCACCGGGAACCGGCAATCCGTCGGCTTGAAATGTCGTGCGCTTCGCGGGCGCGGCCTCGAGGACGTCGTGGAGCGCGACCGCCTGCACGCGGGTGCGGATCTCGTGAAAACCGTCGTCGCGCCGCTTCAAGACTTGGAGGTCCAGGTTCAGCTTGGCGCGCGCGGGCAGCGCGACTGTCAACTGCGGCCGGGTCGAAGGTTTGCTCGGTACTTGACGGCGCGGTCCTGGTAGTGCTTCGCGGTCGTGCCCACCCAGTTCCCCGCCGATCCGTCCAGCGGCTTCCGAACCGTCGCCGGCACGCCTGCCGCCATGTGGCCGGGAGGCACCGACTTTCCCTCGCCGAGCACCGCTCCCGCAGCCAGCATCGAACCCGCGCCGAGCCGGCTGCGCTGGAGCATCGTCGCGCCCATCCCCACCACCGCGCCTTGCTCGACGACGCAGCCCTCCAGCTGCGCGGAGTGCCCGACGCTAGCGTCGCGCTCGATCAGGGTCGGGAGGTCGCGCGCGCAGTGGATGACCGCGTTGTCCTGGATGTTGGCGCCGTCGCCGACCTTGATCGCGGCCTCGTCGCCACGCAGCACGGCGCCGAACCACACGCTGGCGCCGGCGCCGACTTCGACGTCACCGATGAGGACCGCCGTCGGCGCGATGTACGCGTCGGGATGCACCTTCGGGCGCTTCCCGCTGAGCTCGAACTCCACTGGCCTCTATAATCCTAGCTTCGTGCTCTTCTCCCACCAGGAATCGACGCGTGGCTAAGCGAACCGCATCGGCCAAGAAGCAGGCCCGCGCCAGTGTGCGCCGGACGCTGCGCAACCGGGCCGTGCGCTCGGAGGTCAAGACGAAGATCGTCAAAGCCCGACGCTCGCTCACGGACGCCCCTGTGGCGGAATCGGAGCGCTATGCGATCACCCTCGACGCGGTTCGGGCGCTCGACCGCGCTGCCGCCAAAGGCGTCCTGCATGCCAACAACGCCGCGCGGCGGAAGGCTCGGCTCACCCGACAGCTGGTGAAGCTGGCCGGGGTGCCGGCCGCGGGAGCAGGGGTAAGAAGGCGGTCGCGGCGCCGGGCAAGCGCGGCGCTCCCCCTGTGGCGGCGGCCAAGACCCCCGACAAGAAAGCGGCAGCGAAGAAGGCCGGCTCGAAGTAGCCCCGCTCTAGAGGCGGGTCAGGAGCACGTCGAGCCCCAGCTCGGGGTCGATCTGTCCCGACTTCACCTCCCACTCGTAATCGCGGATGGCGCGCAGCGCCGCCTCGAGGCTTTCTGGGTTGGCATCGCGGGCTGTCTCGAATGCCTTCTGGATCACGAAAGGGTGCTCGGCCATCTGCGACTTGACATCGGATAGCGACTCGCCGCGGTCCTGTCGAGCGCGCACCGCGAGGACGAGCGCGACATGCCGCGCCATGCGATACGCAACCGACGTCGGTTGCATGCCGCCGCGCGCAAGCCCGCGGGCGATTTCCAGCGCCTGCGCTGTCGGGTGCGGAAGCAAGTTATCGGTCAGCTTGAAGATCTCGTCCTCGCGCCCGCCCGCGAGCAGCTCGGTCACGACCTCGCCTGTCAGCTTCGAGCCCGATGCCTTGTATGCGGCCAGCTTTTTCAATTCGGAGTCGATGACGCTGAGGTCGGGCGGCGTGACGCGCACGACCTGGGCCGCGATCGCCGCGGTGAGGCCATGATCGCCCGCTCGCTTGGCGGTCCATGCATCGAGCGCCCTGCCTTTGAGCTGCAGCATCTCCTCCACCGTGCCGCCGGCGGAGGTCACGCTTTTCGCCAGCTTGTTGCCGCCGCCCAGGCGCCCCGCGACCGAGATCAGGAGCCGCGTGGTGGCTGGGACCTCGCCCAACGCCGAGGCCAGGCTCTCGGCACGGGCGGCGGGCAACATGATCACGGCCACCACTCGATAGGGGTCGAGGAACGGCGCCTGCAGCACCGAATCCTGGAGGCGCGCGGCGTTCAGGCCCTGCCCCTCGAGGCGGTCGAAGCCGAAATCGGAGACGAGCTCCGACCGCCACGCCTCGAGCGTGGTCCGGGCTTTCTCATCGACCAGGAAACGCTCCTCGCCGTGGAGCAGGAGGATGGCGGCGCGTTGCTTGGGACTCGCCATTGCCTCCGATCGTAACCCGCGACCTGGTGTCACATGGGAAGCGTGATGGTGCCCTCCTGGTCGGTGCGCAAGACGCTCGGGGGCAGGGCGCGCGCAAGGCGCCCTGATGCGAGCGAGGCGATCAGCTGTGCGCCGGAGGCGGCCCGCTCGAGATCGGGCGATGGCAGGCTGCGTCCGCCGGCGGGCAGCAGCAGGTAGGTGCAGGGCCCGGCCAGCCGTGCCGCCGCGACTGTCTGAGCGTCGACGTCGAGGTCGCTCAAATCGCAAAAGCTGCGTCCCGAAGGTGCGACCACGCGGAGCCCGAGGTAGGCGGCGCCGACCTGGTCGCCGGGCGCGCCGGGCTCTGGTGACAGGACTTCGAGCCTGAAGCCGGCCGCCTGGAGCACCTCGCCCGCGAGCGCGCGCACGACCCGGGCGCCGCGGGCGATCGCTTCGAAGGCTGCCGTCCGCCAGGCCGAGCCGGTGAGCTGGGCGTCAGGAATTACCACCGTCCCTGCCGCCCGATCCAGGCCGGCGAAGCCGCCGATGTGGCCGAGGCCCGGTGCGGTGATCGCGAGCACGTCCAACCTGACTTGCCAGGGCGGGAGGATCTGGCCGAGCTCGTCCTTCAGCCGTGTGGGGCTGGGACCGCCGTCGATGAGGATGGCTCCCTGCGCGCTGCGGAAGAGCACCGCCTGCCCATCGCCCACTGAGAGGACGCTGACCTGGGGTGGCGCATTCGCCCACATGCCCAGGGCGGCTCCCGCGATGAGGGCGGGAGCCAGGACCGCGGCCGCCAACGCGAGCGGACGGCGCCGCGGGCCGGCGTGGTCGCCCGCCATCAGCGCGCCAAGGCTTGCGTAGTAGGCCAGGCCGGCCCAGGTCGGGAATCGCACCACCGGGATCGCCGCCGCGGGGAGCCGGGCGAGCAGGTAGCCGACCTGTTCCAGGTAGGCGAGAAGCCCGGCCAGCGGAATCGCGGCGAGGCGCGCCACTTCTGGAAAGAGCGAGAGCGGACCGAGCGCAAGGCCGGCCGCCACGATCACGGGCAGGATGGGCAGGACGAGGGCGTTGGCGATTGGAGCCACTGGTGAGAGGACGTGGAAATCGGTTGCCATCATCGGCAGGGTGCCGACCTGCGCCGCGCACGTGACCGCGAACGGTTCTCTTAGCACGTGCGGAAGCCAGCGGAGGCGCCGCTCGATCGAGGGTGTGAGCAGGATGATCGCGGTCGTGCCCGCGAAGGAGAGCTGGAAGCCGACGTCCCATGCGAGGTCCGGGCGCCAGGCGAGCATCGCGGCAGCGGCCAGCGCGAGTGACGTCCACACGTGTGAGGGCCGGCCGAGGCTGGCGGCGATGATGGCGATCGCGCCCATCGCAGCCGCGCGAATGGCCGCCGGAGTCGCGCCGCCCGCGAGCGCATAGAGGCCGATGAGGCAGACGGCAGGCCAGGCCGCGTACCCCCGGAGGATCGGACGGAGCGCCCCCTGCACGATGCGGGCGAAGACCGCGACCTTGAGCCCGCTGAGGACCAGCAGGTGGATGAGACCGGTCGCGATCAGCGCCTGCTGGAGCTCGGGCGGAATTCCGCGCCGGATGCCGAGCACGACGCCGAGGAGGACGGCAGCGTGCGGTGCCGGGAGTGCGTCGACGAGCGCCGCGGTGTAGCGCGTGCGGAGCCAGGACGGCAGCGCCGTCAGCCCAGTTGCCGGGTTGGTCACGTTGAGACTGGTGGTATCCAGCTCGAGGTATGCGTGGCGCTGCGCGAGGTAGGCGCGGCGATCGAAGGACGGCAGGTCGCGGGGCAGCGCGAGCTTCCCGGTGGCGGTCACCTGGTCGCCGAAGCCGGCCTCCACCGGCCCTCGCCAGCGAACCATCAGGTTGCCGGCGTTCGAGATCGCCGCACCGCCGACGAGGATGAGATCCGGCTCGACGAGAACTTCCGATCCGCCGGCAGCCGCGCGGCTGTCGTCGGCCACGCGGCCGGTGATGGTTGCGGTCTGGCCCGCCACGGCGAAGGCGCGTGAGGCCGCGCTGGGGTCAGACCCGGGAAGCTCCGCCCGGCCGACGCCAAGCAGCGCCGCCATGAGCGCGAGGGCCAGCACGGCGGGACGGATCGCAATGGCAAGGACCAGGAAGGGAATGGCGAGCGCGACCGCGACGGCGCCGATCCATGACTGCGACGGCGCAATCACGACCGCGGCCGCGAGCGCGATCGACCATGAGAGCGCGATCACAAGGAGTGGGACCTGCGCGATTGATCGCAGATCGCGACTCGCGTTCGGGTTGTTCACAGCGTGAGGTAGTGGCGCGCGATCACAAAGTCGGCCTCGCTCATGCCCAGCACGTCGACGAGCTCGCGAGTATTTTGAAATCCGCCGAAGTTCACGCGGTAGTCGATGACATCCTGCGCAAAGGCGCTGCTGAAACCGGGCACGACCTCGAGCTCTTCGACTGTGGCCGTGTTGAGGTTGGTCCGGGTGACGACCGTGGCGCCGGCAGTGCCTTTCGCGAACGGGACCTTCACCTGCTCTCCGTCCTTGAGGCGGCCCGCCAGGTTGGGCAGGCGCGTGATGTCGGCTTCGACCGAGAGCCCTCCGGCGGCGGCGATGGCGTCGTAGACACGATCCCCGCGCTTCATCCTGTAAAGGCCCGGGTGCTCGACCGCGCCCACCACGTGCACCAGGAGACCCGCCGGCGCCGGCACGTCGAGGTTCCCGGCGGCCGCCGCCGCGGCGGGGCTGATGACGGGCGGCCTTGTGTTCGAGGAGCTGTATAGGTAAGCCCCCGCCACCGCGCCTATCCCGAGCAGGACGGGTAGGGCGAACGCGAGGAGCGGCTTCCAACCGGGAATGAGGCTGAGGTGGCGACGCATGGGTGCGAGGCTAGGACGCGGGCCGGAACACGCCAACCCAGCCTGTTAAGGCTCCCGTCTGTAAGCGGCTGGTTCCGGGGGAAGGATTCGAACCTTCGGTCGAGGATCCAAAGTCCTCTGCCTTACCTCTTGGCCACCCCGGAAAAGGTTGCCTGGTTACCAATGTTTACCCAGCGCCGAGATC
>WNFA01006103.1_pt1 | contig 11101 bp, 15 predicted proteins | sample 5400481 | NCBI WGS metagenome assembly WNFA01 (sample SAMN13153340, study PRJNA577476) | soil metagenome | isolation source: 120 cm saprolite under Douglas fir tree site 2 hole 1 replicate 2 | place: USA:California | collected 2015-04-18
AAGTGCATGCCGCTTCTTCTACCGGAAACTTCCTCCTCGACCGGCTTCACAAGCCAAAAGCCTGGTCGAGGAGGAAGCTACTCTGCTTCAAACGTGAGGAGGTGACATGCCTCATCTCTTTGTGTCGCAGAAAACCAACCAGCCTGTTGAAAAAGTCCTCAGTAAGCTCATCAGCAAAGAGAGACGCATGGCGTCCTAAGTATTGAGGAAACTGAACCAATCGACACTAGAAACCACCCCTTCTCCAACATGAGGACAAGCATATCACGCAAAAGACCCCAAAAAGAGGCACTTATCGCCTCCGTTGGGAACGGGCGGCGTCCCCAACCTCGCTTTTTGAGCAGCCGTTTGAGATTTTGACCAGCCGCGATCCGCAGCGCCTCGATGTTGACGCGCCAGAGCAGCCGCAAGCGGAAGCGGCGCAATCCATGCCAGTCTTTCGCCTCAGCGAATAAGGGTTCGACCCAGACCTTGCGCTTGTTCATCGCCTTCTGATAGGCGGGGGTTTGGTGATATGCCTTGACTCGTTCAAGATAGCTGGCATGGAAGGAGCGGTGCAGTTGCCGCCCCTGTTGGCTAGAGGTACACTGCGCTTTGAGTGGACAGGCATTACAGGTGGTGGCGTCTGCGCGGTACTCCACCTTCTCGGCTTTCTGCTCCATGCGAAATGGACGGAGTAGTTGACCCTGAGGGCAGAGATACACATTCCGCGCCCCGTCGTAGGTGAATTTGGAGGGCCCGAAAAAGGGCGTCATATGCTCCCAATCGGGCAGCGGCACATAGGCCCGGATGCCTGCGTCTTCCAGGGCTTTGATGTTCTCGATGGTGCCATACTTTGTGTCGCCCGTCACGTGGCGAGGCCGCAGTTTCCAGCGGAAGCGGGTGCGAAAGATCAGGTCGCGCATGGGTTGGTTGTCCATCACTTCCGAAGGTGTCACCAGCACCTGAAGAATGACACGTGCTTTGCCACCGTCGACGACGTAGTGCACGTGGTAGCCCAAGTGCGTGCCGCCATTTTTGAGGCGCATGGGAGTCGCATCAGGATCGGTGGTGCTGACTTTGAAGTCCGCCGTCCGAAGGTCGTGGCCATGAACCTCCCGTTGTTGTCGACCTTCCTCCGCGATCCAGTCGTGCCGAGCCGCATTCTCGGTAGCCAGTTCCTCTTGCTCTGCTTCGCTGAGGGTGACTGGGAGTGGGGGAGGTACTGGGCAGGCAATGACTTGTGTTGCAGTGGCTTCTCCACATGGCGTGTCAGCACGGTCTGCTGAGGCTTCCTGCTGCTCGTGCTGAGTGTCTTCACGAGCGAACAGAGTGGCGAGATGCGCCTGCATCGCCTCGCGGGCCTCGACAGCAAAGCGAGGAGTCAGCGAATCGAGGTCGGCATTGGCGTTGACTTGCGTGCTATCAATGTACAACTCTCGCCCCCAGACCAGCTTCTCCCGGCTTTCATTGTTCTACGATTGTGTCGAAGAAGCGGTGGAACACCTCCACTCCATAGCGCTCACGAATACGGGTCAGACTGGAATGGTCGGGCAGCGGCTCACCCAAATCGTATCCGATGTACCACAACACGCTGAGCCGATCTGCTGCATGCCGCATGAGTTGCCGTTCGGAGCGTATTCCCTCAAAAAACATGACCAGTTGCAGTTTGAAAAAGACCACCGGGTCAATGGAGGGACGCCCGATGCCTGCATAGGTCTCTTGCACGAACTGTCGCACAAACGAGAGATCAAGCGTTCGCTCCAGATGCCGATAGAAGTGATCTGGCGGCACCAAGTCCTCCAATGACCTATTGATGAGCGGGGCAAAGCTCCGCTGCTTGCTCCCCATCATAGTAATAGCCTTTCCTCTTGCCTAGTCGAGTGCAGGTCGAACTTTCGCTCTATATCCCTGCCATTGCCAGTCATTAAGCCTCAAGGTCTTTTTGAGCAAGGCGAGATCGGGATCGCCGAGATGTTCTCCTGCCTGGCAACAATGTTGCCCGATTGCTTGTTCCTTCAAGGAATGCCTCTCCCTGGTGGAAGCATCCTGCCCTTCGAGTCGTTGCAACTCCAGGAAGTCTTTCACCAGCACGACTTTCCACTCATCAAGTGTAGACACATCTTCTTCCTTCTCATGCATGAGTGATCGGGGTCCTTCCGAGTGGACACATGGTTCACTCGATATCAGTCGAGCTATCGTTCCCGAACAGAGAAGCACTACACAAAAGATAGAGGATGAAGGAAGGCTGGTCTTCATCCTGAAGCATAGCCATCACCTCCCATTGGGTCTGCACGCACCTAGCTTGTCACAAGTTGCCGCCTTTCGCCGAGGCATAGGCCCATTCCCTTTGCGCATGTTTCTCCGCAAGCTCGCCGTTTCTCTGATGAGGAAGACGCTATTGCACCACGATGGTTGCCATCATATAGGGATGGATCATGCAGTGGTAGGCATAGGTGCCCGCCTTGGTAAAGGTGAAGCTAAAGCTGCTGCCGGGGAGGACAGGCGAATTGAAGGCCCCCTGGTTCGCCGTGACGGTATGGGTCACGCTATCATGGTTCGTCCAGGTCACCTTGGTGCCCACTTTGACGGTGAGGCTATTGGGGTTGAACGAGAAGTTCATAATCGAGACGCTGTTCCCGCTGCTGCTGGCGGTGGTCGGCGTTGGAGTAGGCGTTGGGTTTGCCGTCGGGGTAGCGGTAGGAGCGATGGTCGGCGTTGGGGTAGCGGTAGGAGCGGCGGTCGGCGTTGGGGTAGCGGTAGGAGCGGCGGTCGGCGTCGTGCCCGTCCCTGTGGTGGAAGGCGCACTGCCACAGGCCGCCAGGAGCACAAGGAAGCCCACAGCCAGCAGGCACAGCCAGGCTTTTGTAGTGGTAGGTGTAGATGTCTTCTGCATGTCTCTTCCTCTTCTGCAATGCTATTGCATGAACACACGGAGGATTTCCTCTCTCCATAAAAAAATACGTTGCCTGGTTACATCACTCAACACCTGAGGCTCATGACTGCTTTTGTGCAGATGATCCCCATTTCGGAGATCAAAAACAGATTTGAGTGTGCAAGCGGTTTTGGTCAGGCTTTTTCGCGTTTTTCAACAGGCTGCCAACGATTTTGAGACAGCTCAACAGATGTTCTGATTGACGCCTGATCCGTGATCTTCGCTCAATCCCCAATGATGAGATTATCGCGAGCAGTCTCCACCACTTCTTTGGTCACCACTTGGAGTTGGTTTGCGACGAGCACATGTTCGACCTGCATCATGAGACGCTCAATCAAGCGCATGTTCCCTTGTGTGATGCGAATGATGGCTGCAACCGCCTCCTGGTCCGTAAAATCATCTGAATGGGCGGAGACCCGATGACTCCAACGCTGATCGAGAAAAAAGCGCGTCTCGTCATCGGACAATGGCTCGATCTTCTGCGCGAACCCAATTCGCGAGTAGAGTTGTGGCGCGCGTTGCAGGCGCTTATCCAATCCAGGCATGCCCAGCAACACCAGGCCGAACTCCCCACGGTCCGTGATATCGCGTATTTGCTCCAATCCCGCATCTTTGAGGCGATTAGCTTCATCAACAATCAAGAGCTCGATCAGAGGCGTATAGCGGCGCGTCACCATTTTTATTACAAAAGCTTGATTTCTAGGGGCAACTCATGTACTCTAGAAGTACAAAGGCGTAGCTAGCCTAAAAAAAGGTGGTGGCACATGACTGCATCCGGTTCACCGCTCTCCCGCTTATTCACCCGTTTCACTCAGTGGCTCGATCAGAAGTTTGGATGGTATCGAATGCCTCTGCTCATCGGTCTCATAATCCTGGTCGGGCTACGTACCATCCTGAGACAGCGCAATCTCTACGATACTACCGGCGTGAAGTTGACCGGCGCGGCTCAATCCACTGCAACTGGTCAGGGAGAAGACTACCTCACCGCTCGCACAGCGGATGGAACTTACAACGACCTGGAACATCCTACGATGGGCAGTGCCGGAACACGCTTCGGGCGCAATGTCCCACTGAAAGATGTCTATCCCGACGAACCGCGGGTTCTTATGCCGAATCCCCGCACGGTCAGCCTCGAACTGCTGGCTCGCGATAGCTTTCAGCCTGTCACCATCCTCAATATGCTGGCTGCCTCCTGGGTCCAGTTCATGATTCACGACTGGCTCAGTCATGGAAAGAACCAGAAAGAGAATCCCTGGGAAATCCCGCTCAGCGATGACGACCCTTGGCCAGAACACCCCATGCGCATTCTGCGCACACACAGCGACCCCACGCGCACCCCTGGCTCCGACGATTTGCCCCCGACGTATCTCAATACTGCCACACACTGGTGGGATGGCTCCCAACTGTACGGGAGCGATGCAGCAACGCTGGCGAAGGTGCGGTCGGGTGAAGGCGGCAAACTGGCAATCGGCGCGGATGGCCTGCTGCCGCTCGATCCCGCTACCGGCGTCGATATAACCGGAGTCAACGGCAACTGGTGGATCGGCTTGAGTATGCTGCACACCTTGTTCACCCTGGAACACAACGTCATTTGTGACCAGCTCCGCGCCGCCTATCCATCCTGGTCCGACGATGAACTGTTCAATCATGCCCGGCTGGTCAACGCAGCGCTCATCGCGAAGATCCACACTATCAACTGGACACCCGCGATCATCTCTCACCCTACCCTGCAGGTTGCTATGCATGGCAACTGGTGGGGCCTGGCCGGGGAATGGATCTACAAGCACTTCGGACGCATCAGTAAAAGCGAGGTCATCAGCGGCATTCCAGGGTCCCCCAAAGATCACTTTGGGGTGCCTTACTCTATAACGGAAGAGTTTGTGTCCGTTTACCGCATGCATCCCCTCTTACCGGATGTATTCGTCTTCCGTTCCTCAGCGGACGACCGGGTCCTCCTGGAGCGGACGCTGCCCGAGGTCGCGGACAGCCATGCGCGCGAGGTAGCAAAGCAGGTCTCCATGACGGACCTCTTTTACTCGTTCGGGACTTCCAACCCTGGCGCCATCACCTTGCACAATTATCCTCGCTATCTCATGCATCGTGTTGCGCCGGATGGTAGTATGATCGACCTGGCGACGACCGAAATTTTGCGCGATCGGGAACGCGGTGTACCCAGGTACAACGAATTTAGAACGCTTGTCCATCTCCGCCCTCTCACCAGCTTCGAGGAGTTGACCACCAACAAAACGTGGGTAGAGGAACTGCGACGCATCTACAACGACGATATCGACCAGATTGACCTGGTGATAGGCATGTACGCCGAATTCGAGAGTGACCGTCTGCCACAGGGATTCGGTTTTAGCGACACGGCCTTTCGTATCTTCATCCTGATGGCGTCTCGCCGCTTGAACAGCGATCGCTTCTTCACGACGGATTACAATCCCAAAGTCTACTCACAGGTCGGCTTCGACTGGGTCGTGCAGAACGATATGACCACCGTCCTGCTGCGGCATTTTCCCACCTTGAAACCCATGCTCAGCAACGTAAAGAATCCCTTCGCGCCGTGGCCAAAGGCGAAAGCCTGAGGAGCAGCAACAAAAGCATACATCCGGGTCCAAGGAAGCACCAGCAATGAGAGCCAGAGAGACATTCACGAGCCGGAGACTATATGGGCTGGCCAGTTTGAGGACCCTTCAAGAAACAAAACCAGGGAGGTGAATTATGGCAGCAGCAGGTCAGACATTCGAGAACCCCATTACCGGCGAAAGAATGGTGTTCGATAAAACAGCACGCGACTCAAACGGGATGCTTTTGGAAATCGAATTCTTTATCAAACCCAACAGTGGGAGGGGATTACCAGCCCATTTTCACCTGTACTTTGATGAGCGATTCGAAATCCTCTCCGGTGTGGCCCGCTATATAGTGGGGAATGTCGAGCATCCAGCGAACGTGGGTGACGTGATTGTGCTACCGAAAGGCGTTCCGCATATCCATCCATGGAACGTGGGCAATGATATACTGCACGTGCGGAAGATCACCCAATTAGACAAACCAGACAAGGGCTTGCTCTTAAAATCCGAGGAGTTCTTCGAGACCTTGTACGCGTTGGCTCAGGAGGGGAGAATAGGTGCAGACGGTTTACCCAAGAATCTCCTGCAAAAGGTGGTCGTCGGGCAGGCGCTTGAACCTGCGTCATTTTCAGCGACGCCCCCGCTCTGGATTCAGCGTCCGTTATTCGGACTGTTAGCGGCTATCGGACGAGCATTCGGTTACAGCGGCTACTATCCAGCCCAATACGTGCTTTGACATGGAATGTCCTGGTTTAAGGATACGATACGAACGGCAGGAACAAAAGCGCTGCTATAAGGTCTAGCCAGCTATGGTAAGATAGGGCCATAATATGAGGCATTGCCAGGAGCTTTAGAACAGACCAACTAGCTATGAGTACCATATCAACCGCAACCGAGCAAGATATTCACACCTTCGAGAGAAGCATTATGACTGATCATATCGACAAGGAGGAATTGGATGCCAAAGGAAATCAATCGGTGGGCGATGTACCCACGCAAAACGTCTTCATCCCCTCTTTCAGAAGCGCTGAAAATGGAAGTCACCACGAAGGCGAATGAACTCATCGAGACGGTATTGAAGCCAAGGTACATCCAGCCACCGCCTGAGAATCCGCAGTTCAATTACATCGTCGATATCTATGGCAAGTGGTACCACAAGGCGTTCTACTTTAGTGCCGACTATCGCGTGGCTGGTCCAAATCCAATAGAGCCGAGTTTCGAGGCGAAGTTTGCGCGTATGCAGTATGCCGGAAACTGGCGTTTTCACCTCTCCTATATGCGTTATACCGGACAGTGGATTCAAATTTACACAGATCTGACGGTGGACGAGTGCATAGAGTCGATTCGAGATGATCCCTATTTTGCGTCTATATAACTTAGAAGGCAGAGCAGCTTTAGCCATGTGGGGACCGTCCAGGAACGAGTGATGCTGTCATTGGATGTGTTAAAAGACCTACAGAAACTGGCAAGCGGGTAGGGTGGACGCGTGTGGTATACTCAAACAATACTGTATAGTGCATTGTTGCTCAGAGTAGATTGTCTATTGGAAGCTGCGCGATACAGAGTGTTTAGCGGGGGGTAGTTCCCCAGAATTGAGAAGAACAAATGTCATTGACTGATCAAACCCTGTATTGCCGCGACTGCAATCAAGAATTTACGTTTACCGTTGGTGAGCAGGAATTTTATGCAAGCCGGGGACTGACGAATACGCCGAGTCGCTGTCCAGAGTGTCGTGCCGCGCACAAGCAGTCTAATCGTGGGCAGAGGGATTCCTTTGGCGGAAGTAGCGGTGGGTTTCGCGAACGGGATGCAGCACGTCAAATGTATAGTGCCATCTGTGCGAGCTGTGGTAAGGAGACGCAGGTACCCTTTCAGCCGCGTGGTGACAGACCCGTGTATTGCAGTGAATGTTATCAATCGCAACGTACTGATCGTACGAACGACCGACGATCGCGTTGGTAATGTTCATGACAGAGATTGTGGTTAAGCCAGGTGATTCATTTGAGTGGGTCCTCAAACGGTTCAGTCGCAAGGTGCAGGAAGCTGGCATCCTGTCGGAGGCGCGGCGGCGCAGACACTACGAGAGTCCACAAGCTCGGCGCAAACGCAAAGCCGAGGCACAGCGTCGTAGGCGTCGGCGTGCTCGTTAATTAGAGCAGCATCGTAATGAGCGTCTGGCACCGGGAAGAGTGGTAGGGGATTGTTTCACGTTCTTAATGCGACGGGGGCTTCTCTTTGTGAAGCGGTCTTCATCAAAGACCGCTCCGGCTTAGTCTCCTCACAAGAGAAAAATGGATCACGGCTGCTCTTCCCATGAAGCCGCGCTTGTGCTCTCCTGGTCTGCAAACGCGGCTGTTAGAGGGGATTTCTCATGAAGCTGAACGGTCAGTCCCGATCCTTTGTGAAACAAGTCCAGGTGGACTTATTAGCGCTCTGCGATGCTGACCTTTTCGACACCGTTCATCAATGGATAGATAAGAGCGATTCGTCTGAGGTAGCTTTTGACGTACCAGAAGATACGCGCTTTGCATTAGGATATTCCCGTGTCTTTGACGCCAATCCGCTCTCTCATCACCATTCTGACATGCCTGGCGTAGAACGTGAAGGGCCGACGCAATGGCATGCACCTGCCCCGCAACATCTACGTACCCTCCTTACCGCCATGGATGCGCATGTGTTTGCTCAGCATGTCATCACCTTCGCTTTCAAATCGCTTCATCCAACTCATCCTGAATGGTATGACGGGATGACCTTCAATGCGCATCTTGCCAACTACCTGCGTCGGATGCGGGATGAAACGGCAAACCAAAGGACAACGCAGAAGCACATAAGTAGGCCCGGTGTCACGTAAGCTGCTACGAAGCGCAAAGTAGGAGGCAACAGAGAACTGGGTGAGAGTTTTCAGGCACGGCGAGCTCATAATTGCTGCTCCCTGGCTACAAAACAGACGTGAAATGCCTCTCCTACCCCATCACTCGTCAAGATTCAATGCAACTCTTGTCATATGAAATCGCTTTCTGCATGTCCAGCCTGTAAATGAGAGCATTCGATTGGCGGCAAAATGGTACAAGTATCTGACGTACTCTCAGCGTTCCTTTTCCCTTTCCTTGGCTGCTCAAAGTCCTATACAGGCCGGTGGAGTCTCTTTTACTTCTGCAAAAAGTTCCTTGCCTTACGCCATCGAATGCTCTCATTTACAATTTAGACGGAAAAAATATGGTGACTCCTAGTTGCAAGCGAGAGAAAGTTGTGCCAGGAGAGACCGCTTGTGGTATGATGGTGACGACTACACAGAAGAGAGGAGAACCCGGAGCAGACCATCTCCTAGAGCGGTCTGTCTGGCCTGCATGGCCTGCTCAGGAGGAGAGATTGATGGAACTTTCGTTGCGGTTGGACACCTTGGGCCTGGCGGAGGTGCATTACCTGCGCAGTCGAGAACGCTACCGTGACTGGCCACCGTTTGTGTTGCTCGCGGCATCAGGGCAGACGCGGATCTTTGCCTACATGAGCCGTGACGTGGCTGAACAACTGCACCAGCAGATAGTGGTGATAGAGGAGGCGGCAGGACTGGATAGAGAAGAGGACGAGGAGGAAGAAAACACTCTGGACGAGGCGAGTGAGCAGGGGAGCGCGAAGTCGACAGAACGAGGAGGGAGCAGTGCTTTTTCCCCCTCCCTCGCTCATGCTCTCGATAAGCTGAATGAGTTGGCGCGCCAGCACCTGCCAGAAGATGCGGCCAGCACTAGTCCAACAAGTAGCCAAGCGTTGGGTGAAAAAGATCTCTCGCCCCCAGAGGAAGAAGATGCCCTGGAACACTTGCAGGACGCTTTCGTCCAGATGATGGAGGTCGTGCGCGAACTGGCTCAGGAGCTTTCCACCGATGCGTTAAAGCTCACCAGTCGCTTCCGTTGCGCGCGCATAACTATGGGTTTTACTCAGACGGGGCCAGTTGAGGAGGAAGCTGAGGAGGAAGAGGTTGAAGGGGAGGAAAGCGACCTGGAGATCGAGCTGGCCCTCGTTCTGCAGCTCTTCGAGGAGGGCCGTGCTCGGACCGACGATCTGGCCGCTGTTGAACTGCAACTGGATGTGGAGGACTTCGAGTATTTGCATGAGACGCTCGACGATGCGCTTAATCGCGACAAGAGTAGCCGCCGGCGGTAATGTGGGCAGTACACCCGTGTGTGACTTTGAAAGAGTAGTGGTCAGTCCGATGAGCGTTTGGCAGCATGTGGCAGGCTTGCGAAGAAGGCCTAATACATACGTCGATGACATGAAAGGCAAGATAGTTCTATAGAGCCAGAAACACTCGCAAATATGCAGAAAAGCGGCAAAACAAGTACTTTCCCTGCAGAGTAGCAGTGGTAAATGGTTCTTCCGCCCCCTTCTGTTGCCATCCATCAGCCGGATGAAGGAACTGACGTTGCTTTTCTCACGGCCATAATACATTTCCTACCGCTTTTCTGCATTCCTGCTTGATACTATAGCTGGGATATAACTATCTTGCCCTTTATGTCATCGACGTATGTATTAGGCCCACATGTAACAAACCTTCTCCGCGTAAGCCTCTGGTTCTACTCCATAGAGAATGAACGCGCTTCACAAGCCGTTTCACTGAAAAGAGTCATCAGGTGTCCAGGCAGGTGCGCTCACCGTCAGAAACTCTAGATCGTCCTCTCCCTCGTTGAATATCTGATGTGTTTCAAAAGGTTTGATGAGGCAGGCTTGACCTGGTTGCAACCGAAACTCTTTTGCATCAATTATCATCGAACCTATCCCCTTGAGGACATAATATGTCTCTTCAGAGATTTTATGATAGTGCGCATGAGACGACTTCCCAGGAGGAATAATAACGTGTACAACACTATGGTGAATGGTTCCTCCGATTTCTGGGAGACGTCCGATCATCTCATAGAACTCTTCTCCACTTGGGTTCTTACCTGGATTGCTGATATCTTCTTTTCTGACTACTCTCATTACAATACATCTCCTTTCGCAAGCTCATCAATAAAATGCCCATTGTCGATGTAGTCATTTCTAAAAAAGACTGGGGTAAGCTGTAGTCAGTGCAATAAACACAGAAAGTATCGTAGCGGCCACCCCAAAAGCGCCGAAAGTAATTTTTGCATTTACCAGAGTTGTCCCTTTTTTGCCGAGTTCTTCGGCTAATCGTTCTGCTTCCCATCTCTTTTTTTGGCTTTGTCAAAGATCTCCTTTATTTCAGGCCAATAATAGGTTGGGATGAAGCTTTTCTCAGTACTGATATACAGCGGTTGGTAGCCTAATTCAATTGGTTGAGGAGCATACCTGATGTGCAACATGGACTCAAGATTAATGATCGTGACCCATGCCTCAGCAAATCGACGGTAGAACGTTTCTACCGTTTTGTATCCATTCCATGCAAGAACGAAAATGAGTGCTGGGCCAAGTAATAAGAGAAGCTCACGCAAACCGCCAAATTTTATACTGAGCAATCCAGCGAGAGTGGCAGCAAGAAGAGCTGAGAGAAGACCACTATAAAAATTGAGGTACTGATGGCAGAAACCCAACTCAGCTAGAAGAACTGACCAGGAGTGTTTATAAAGATCAAGCAAGTCAGAATGGCTTAACAGTTCATGCG
>WNFA01009747.1_pt1 | contig 11101 bp, 8 predicted proteins | sample 5400481 | NCBI WGS metagenome assembly WNFA01 (sample SAMN13153340, study PRJNA577476) | soil metagenome | isolation source: 120 cm saprolite under Douglas fir tree site 2 hole 1 replicate 2 | place: USA:California | collected 2015-04-18
CCCTCTCCGCATCGCCAAAATGCTCTCGCCCCCGTTGCCAAGTGGCTCCGCAAGCCGATCTCCCCCTCTCCTCGCCCCCAGATGAACAGGGACTCCCGCGAAACTCAATAGCTCTGCCCTTGTGGCAAGGGCTGTCTTCAATCTGGACGCCACTCCCCGTACCCTTGATTCTCCCCTACACTCTTTCGCGTTGCCGCCAACCGCCAACTTCGTCCTATAATCCTTCCCACCGGGAGCCCTCACTTTCTTGTCAGAGTCCGCCGCCAGTACCGAACGCTATTCGCTTGCCGTCATCACCGATGACGCTGAATTTCTCCCCGAAATCCGCAAACACCTCGCGGGCCACTTCCGCACCTCCCTCGCTTCCACCGAGGACGAAATTAAGTCCACCCTCGAAATGCCGGATCTCCACGCCATCCTCTTCAACCTCGATTCCATCGGCGACGGCGCCATCGACGGCCTCGATGTTCTCGAGGAAATGCGCAAAGTCCGCGAGGATGTCGTTCTTGTCGCCTTCACGCGTTCCAACAGCCGCTCTATCCCACTCAAAGCCAGCCAGGCCGGCGCCGATGAGTTCTTCGTCTTCCCCATCAATTTCGAGGAGCTGCGCATCGTGCTCTCCCGCGCCATCGAAAAGCGCGCGTTGGAAATCGAGGGCCGCCGTCTGATCCAACAAGTCGAAAGTAAGTCCGCCTTTTATGGGATCGTCGGCGCCAGCCCCGCCATGCAGAAGATTTATCAATCTATCGAAGCCGTCGCTGCCACCGGCGCTTCGGTTGTTCTGCGCGGCGAAAGCGGCGTGGGCAAGGAACTGGTCGCCGGTGCCATCGTCCAGTGCAGCAATCGCGCCTCGCAACCCTTCGTCTGCCTGAACTGCTCCGCGCTGCCCGAATCGCTCATGGAGTCCGAACTCTTCGGTTACGAAAAAGGCGCTTTCACCGGCGCCGACGTTCCCAAGCCCGGCCTCATCGAGCACGCCCATTCCGGAACACTCTTCCTCGACGAAATCACCACCCTGCATCCAAGCCTGCAAAGCAAACTCCTGCGCGTCCTCCAGGAGCGCTCCGTGCAGCGTCTCGGCGGCCGCAGCGCCCGTAAAATCGATTTCCGCCTCATCACTGCCACCAACGAAGATCTCGAGGACTGCGTCAAAAAAGGCCGCTTCCGCGAAGACCTCTACTTCCGAATCAATGTTGTGCCTATTTTCATTCCCGCTCTGCGTGAACGCGACGGCGACATCGCTCTACTTGCGGACCACTTCCTCCGCATTTATTGCGCCTCCGCCAAGAAGCCGCTCAAGACCCTGAAGCCCGACGTCATCGAAATTCTTGAGGAGTACAGCTGGCCGGGCAATGTGCGCGAACTGGAGAACGTAATCCAGCGACTGGTGGTCATGATCAACAGCCCAGTGGTCACTTTGGAACACCTCCCGCAACATCTCCTCAGCCACAGCGCCACAGGTCAGGAAGCAATCCTCATCCCGGAAGAAGGCGTCAACTTTGATTCCGAATTGGAACGCATCGAGGTAGCCTACCTCAATGCCGCTTTACGCCGCACCGGTGGGAAGAAAAGCGCCGCCGCCGCGCTCCTCCAAATCGACGGCCAGCGAATGAAATATCTCTGCCGCAAACACAAAATCCAGTAACTCCTCCGAACTTGCTGTGGCCGATCTTCAGATCGGCGATTGTTTCCCCACTTTCAAGTAGCGCCGGCTTACCCTGAGGTACGAAGGGCTTCCGGCCGGCCTTCCGAGACGTGGAAATGGTCATTTTTTAACCCATCATCGGTTAATTCTTAACCATCGTTGAATTTCCCACCCATTCCCCTAATCCCGCTCACTGGTACTTTGGTACTAACCGCCTTCTTTTCTTCACTCCAGCTTTTCGGCGAGGCCACTCCGCCCTTTGGCATACCCCGTGCAATATCAGTCTGCGTCTGCCAAGACAAAAATTTCCTAAAGAGGAGCGTTACCAGCCATGTCCATCGAAAAGAAGAGCCTGATTAGCACTCTCAAGACCACCAAAAAGGCCAACGCCGTAATCTCCGCTCCAGCCCCCGAAGACGCCGCTGTCAGCAAGGCCATCAACAAGGTCCACAAAGTGCATAAGGTCCATAAGGTTCACAAAGTGCACAAGGTCCACAAGGTCGCCAAGTTTTAATCTACAGGCTTTTGAATATATCTGTTGTCAGGAAGGCTGCCGGAAGGCAGCCTTCCTTTTTTTGTCTATCGGGCATTGTCTTACCAGAGCTTGCGGCCCCAGAAGTTCTTTATCTCCTCGAACGCCATTCCCCCGAAACTCCGCCGGCCCCCATACACCCGCGCGACACCGCTCATCCCCGGTTTCAGTACGCCTTCCGGGTTCTCCATCACGATATAGGCGAAATAATACTGTTGCCGTTGTGTGGCGTTCGATTCGGCCTCCGGCTGCTCAGCTCCCCCCAGTTGAGGTCCCGTAGGGCGCGTGGACACCAGGCTTACGTGCCCAACTCGTCGCCGCAGCGTTCCGTCAAGCTGCAGCTTTGCTGTCTCGCCCGTCCGAATCTTGTACAGTTCATATTCCGAAATATAGATCCTGGCCCTCATCTGAGTCATGTCGGCGATTTCCAGAAGTTCGTTCCCTGTTTTCAGATAGGCGCCCAGTTGATCCTGAACTCTTGGCGTCACTACCGTTCCTGCAATCGGAGACCTCAAATCCAGCGCCGCATTCATTTCCGACAACTGCCCGTACTGCTTCGCCGATCGCTCTCTTTCCATCAGCGCATCGCCGTATCCCCGATAATTCAGCGCCGCTTCCTTGGCTTGATCCGATGCCAGCACCAACTTTGCCCTCGCGTCATCCAGACCGGATTGCAGCGGCACGTTGCTTAAGGTGGCCAACGGACTGCCCTGCGAAACCAGTTCTCCTTCCTGGACATAAATCCTAAAGACCGTTCCTGGCACGTGCGCCCGCACCACCGCCTTGTTGACCGGCTCCAACACGAATTTGCCAGCCACCGACTCCTTCCACACGGGAATGGCCAGCACCAGCCCAACAATTCCGGCTGTCATGGCCACATGTCTTGGCGTGAACCACGCCAGAATGCGGTCCTTCTTGTCCAAATAGAGAAATTTCATAAAGTTCACCAGTAACCGAATTCGAGAGCGAAAAATGAGCAAAGCCACGCCAATTTCCGGGATGAATCCCCACTCTGGACTGAAATTCCGGACAAAATTCCCCGTGAAACGCGCCAGAATGTACAGCACCGTATAGCTGTACGCTCCAGACACGACTGCGTAAACGACAAATCCGAGTCTCCGCCGTTTTGGAACGTACGGCACTTCCACCGGCAATCGCCAGAGGTGTTTCTTCACCCAGACCGACGTATACGCCGTCGAATCTTCTTTCAGATTGTTAATCCCCACAAACTCGGCAAGCATGTAATAACCGTCAAGCTTGATCAAGGGGTTCCAATTGAGGATCAGCGACATCATGCCGGAGGTCATCATGATGAAGTGGGCGCTGTTGTGTACCAGGGTTTGCGGCGGGGTTCCCCACCAGAGCGGCGTCACGATGGCGCACAGAACCATCTCCGACCAGACGCCCGCAAAGGAAATCACCAGTCGTTGATATTTCGTCCCGTGGACGGCTCCTTCGGTTGTATCCGTGTAGAACGCCGGCATGAGGAGCACCAGCGCAAATCCCATCGCCGGCACCCGCCCGCCATAGTGCTTGCAGGCGTGCGCATGGGCAAATTCATGCAGCGCAACCGCGGACATTCCCAGGGTATAGAGCGAAACGACGTCAACCCAGGTCCGTTTCGAGAATGTGTAGAAGTCGATCGAATCCTGCCAAATTTCCGACCAATGGGCGACCGTGATCCCTGCGCCGATCAGCACGACGATGACGCTTAGAATCGTGAACCACGGCGTATAAATAAAGCGCGTCTTATCGTGCACCCAGGTCACAAAGCGATCCGGATTGAACGCTGGAAAATCGACATCCGAAAGATCCGCCCAGATGCTTCTCGTCTTGAGTTTCTTCTTTCTCTCCTCCATGCTCAGACGCATCAGTTGAATGTTTTTTTCTTGCGATGTTTTGTACCAGAACTCCGCCGATTCCAGACTGTCGGCGAATTCCCTCACCGACTCCGCGTCATAGTGAATCCCGCTCTGCTGCGAGTAGAGTTTGGCGATCTCTTCGTAACTTCGTTTCCCGTCAAAGAGCTTTGTGAGTTCCCAGTTTTGCTTCTTGAAGGTATACATTCCGCCGACGCTCGGAACATAGATACGAACCACGGGCTCTCCGTCCTCAATGTGCTCTCGGAACGTCGTGCCCGGATCCAGCCGTGGATAGCTCTCCGCGAGCTTCCGCGCCGGTATTTCCGGCAGGGCCACTTCCAATGCGCGGGTCAGGTTCATGGTTTCTTCAGTGGGGATTTTCCAGGTGCACCGAGGCGGTCATCCCGGGCCGCAAGGAGCCGCGTTCGCCCAGCAACTCCACCAGCACTTCAAAGGTGCCGCTCGATGGGTCCACCACCGGGCTCACCTGTTTCACTCTCGCCAGGTGCTTCTCGCTGGTAGCGTCCGCGGAGGTGACTTCCACCTGCTGTCCGTTGCGCATCTTCCCGAAGAATTTTTCCGGTAGGGTGAAGCGCATCAGCAGCGGCGACTCCGCGGTCACCCAGAACAGCCGGTCGTTCTTCGCCACGTTTTGCCCTTCGCGCACGTACCGTCGCGCGATCAATCCGTCGAACGGCGCGGTTACCTTGGTCTTTTCCAGTTCCAGTTCCAGCGAATGCTCTTCTTCCTTCGACGTGTTCAGCGTCTCCGTCACCCGCAGGATATCCCACTGGTCCGATTCCGCCTTGTACTTCGCGTGCTCCAACTGCTCCTGCGAAGTCAGGCCCAGATCCATCAGGCGTTTCTGGCGCGCGTAATCTGACTTCAGCACCTCCGCCTCGGATTGCCAGTTTTTCAGGTCCGCCGCAATGCTGCGCGTCTTTGCACGCGCTGCCGCCAGATTCGCTTCAATTTGCCGTCCATCCAGTTCCGCCAGCAAGGTCCCTGCCCTTATGCGCGCCGGTGCATCCAGATAAATCTTTTTCAACAGCCCATCGCGCTGGGCCATCAACTCCACCTGGTGCTCCACGATGATCGGCCCCGAAACGGCCAGCGATGGGTCGTTTGTTTCGCCTCCCGCTGCAATGGCTGGCTTCGGTTGCACGGGGACCGGCGCCGCAGCGTTGGTCACTCCTCCACCGGGCGTTCTATCGTCTCCGCACCCAGCCGCAAGGAGCGCCGCGCTCAGTCCAATCCAAAGAAACTCTTTTCGCATACCTTCTCCGTGCTCCTACCAGCCCAGCCAATACCAGATCTTCGCGTACACCCACAAAAATGGCCGCCGGAAAAACACATACCCCGCAGGAGACCATCCGATGCGCACCTTGCCCCGACCTTCCATCCCCGCCCGGATCGTACCTTGCTCGTTGGGCACCGCCACGCGCGCATAGAACACTTCCCCATCGTGCAACATCGTTCCCTTCGGACTGACTATCGCGACTTCGCCGCGAAACGTACGCGTGGGATAGCTGGTGAGCTTGACCACCGCCTTCTGCCCAGCCTTCAGCAATCCCGCATCGGCATCTTCCACAGCCAAGTCCACCATCGCTTGCGACGTATCCACTACCTCCGCGAACGAATCTCCCTGCTCTAATTTTCTTCCGGCAAACTCTTCCACATGCGGTGTCGCCACGACTCCGTCAATGGAGGATCGCAACTCCGTCTTGTCGAGCGACTCCTTGGCCCGGTCCACTTCCGCCTTCCAATAATCCGCCTGCACACGGCGCACGCCGGCTTCGGTCCCATCGTTCATCGCCAGCGCCTTGTTCATCTCCAGCATCGCTGTCTCGTATTTCGACTCCGCCGCCGCCAGCGCGGACCGGAAATTCCACGCTTCCATCTCCGCCAGCGCCTGCCCTTTTTGAACACGTTCCCCTTCACGCACAAATACCTTTCCCACCACGCCCGCAACCTCCGGTTCCACCAGCGCCCGCCGACCGGGTGACACCACCGCATCGCCATCCACCCGCATTGGCAGCGGGCACGCCACCAGAAACAGCAATCCAATCGCCGCCAGTGTCAGGATCGCCGTCCGCTTCCTCTTCTGCATGGCCATGAACTTCCGCTTCCTGACCAGCACCGGCTCCAACACCGAAATGAACGGCACTTCCTTGTACATCTGCGCGTTGCGTAGCGCCACCGTCGCTTGTCCGGCTAGCACTTCGATAATCTCCAGGTGCGCCGGGCCCAGAAAATCCGGGTCGCTGCTCTCCATCGCCAGAATTCCCACGCGCCCGGTGTCGTCATTCAGCGGCCGCGCGTAAAATCCGCGCATTTCGGATTCCCCGAAATACTTCCTGAATTTCGCTTTGGTCTCTTCGCGTTCAGCATCAATCTCTTCGCCGTGCTGCCGAACGTGGATCACCTCTTCCGAGAGGGAAGCCCATTGCAGGATCTCATTCAGCGGCGCAATGTCCGGGTGGTCGGCTTGCACCTGGGTCAGCCCGGTCACCGCGCTCAGCTTGAACCGCCCGCCATGCTCCAGCGCGATCGCCGCACGTTCATACGGAATCACCGCCTGCGGCGCATTCACGATGGTCTGCAGCATGCGTTCCAGATTCAATGTCGAGGTGATTTCATGGCTGACCGTGTTCAGCGTCTCCAGCACTTCCACTTTCCGCTCGGCCAGCAACAGCCCCGCGTTATGCAACGCGGTGGACGCGGTCTCCGTCAGGCTGCTCAGGGTGAACAGATCGTCTTCATCAAAGGGCCGTCCATCCACTTTGTTGACCGCTTCTACCACTCCCACCAGCGCCGACCCATCCAGAATCGGCGCCGCGATTAGGGACAAAACTCCTGAGTCTCCGGCGCCCTGATTCCGTTGCACCAACCGCTCATCGTTTGCATCCACGATGCAAACCGTTTCTCCATCGTCGGAAATCGTTCCCGCAACGCCTTCATTCGCCCGCAACTTCTGCCCTTTGAAAGTGGTGGCGTCCTCGCCCTCCTGATACATCAATTCCACCGCTTCGTCCGGCAACAGCAGCCAGATGTTCACTGCCCGGCAACCCAGAATTTCCGAGAACTTGGTCCCGATCCGAGGCAGCAGTTCGCTCATCTCCAGCGTCGAGGAGAATACTTTCTCCAAGTCATACAATTGCGTCAGCCGCGAGATCGAACTCAGCGTCCCGTGGCGCTCCTCTTCATACGTTTGCGCCATCGATAGCGCTGCCGCCGCCACTCCTGTCGCTGGTAGCAGCGCCTCCACCAAGTCGTAGGAAATTTCTTCTTCGAACGCCAGGATCTCCAGCGCGCCCATGATGTGCTGCTGATGGATTAGGGGAATGTAACAAAGCGAAAGCAGCGTCTTGCGGGTATCAATGTGCGGATAATCCTCGCGGCGCAATTCCGCCGCGGCACGCAGAATCGCTTCCCCGTTTTCCGCCATCTGCCCAAGCAATCCCGATCCGCTGGGAATTGCCTGGCCATGCACCGTAGCTTCGCCCACCGTCGCTCGCGGCACCCAAAAGTGCTCATGACCCGACGCGCCCAGCGTGTAAACGCTTGCCGCGCTATCCGGCAGCAATTCCGCGACGAACCGCGCAAACACCCGCGCCCTTGGCACGACTTCCTGCTCTGCCAGAAGCTGGGAGGAAAGCGGGGCAATATCCAGAATAGATTCCTGTTCCTGACTTGCCAATTTTCTGCTTTCTGTCCGTTGACTCCACTGCGGGGAGATTCGGCGGCGGACTGGCTTCCTTGCTTTTTCCGCAAAGATTAACTAACTTGTCCGCGCACTCTAACAAAGGCGGTATGGGGTGTCAACGATTCGCCGCAACCGCAACTACCGGGAGAAGTGCCTTGGAAATCGAAACCAAAACTTTAGATGGAGTAAAAATCGTCAAGCTTATCGGCCGCCTAGCCATGGGACCTCCACTCGACAAGCTCAATTCCACCATGAATGAACTCCTCGCCCAGTCCCATAACAAAATCATCCTCGATCTCGAGGAAGTCCCTACCATCGGACTCCAGCGGTATCGGCATGCTGGTCCGCTACCTCACCACAGCAAAACAAAGCGGCGGCAACATTCGCCTCCTCAAGCCCTCCAAGTTCACTGTGCAAACCCTGAAAATGGTCGGTCTTCTGAACCTTTTTACCACCTTCGACGACACCGCCCTGGCCGTCGCCAGCTTCCAATAACCTTTAGCCAGCGTTGCGCTTCCGCTTTTCAGCCGCAGGTTTTCTTTACGGACCAACTCCTCCCCGTTTTTTTGATTTGACCCGCCCCCGTTCTCGGCGTAGCGTTATGTTTGTCGAAACTTTCTATGCGCATCGCTTTCTTGGTCTTCTCTCGAACGCTGGCCCTGCTTCTGGCTCTCTGCCTCGCCGCCTCTCCGCTCTGCACTTCGCTTTGCGCTGCTCGAGCCTGTTCGTCCGCGGATCCCGCTAATCCTGCAACGGAATCCTGCCACCACGCCTCGGCGCGAAGCAATTCTTCGGGCGTCAAGTCCATTTCCCCAAAGACTTTTTGCACCAACGCCGAGTTCCTTATCTCTTCCCTTCGCCTGGAACCCCACTCTGTCGTGTCTACTCTGCTGGCCATTTCGCCACCCTTGCAGTTTGCTGTCGCCTCGTCAGACCACCGCAAAATCGACCGCGTCCCTCCGCATCTCCGCCAAAACGCGTCCTCCTCGGACGTCGCTTCCCCGCTTCGCCTCTGATCACAATTCCTGTCTCGAAACTTTTTGCGCTTCCCACACTCTAACCAATGCTCCGCTCCAAAGATCCCGTGTTCCAGTTGTCTCAAGTTTGTTTTCCAACTTTACGGAGAGAAAAACATGAACGGCACGCGTAGAAAATTTTTTCAGGACGCCACTATTCTCGGCGTCGGCCTCTTCGGCCTCAACACTAGCGCCCAGGCCCAATCGTCGCAAGATCACGCGCATCATCCCTCTGTGACGGCCTCGCATCACCCCCCTGCGCCACACGTCCCCGTTCTTGCGCCCGATATTGAAAATCTTCCCTTCGAAATGGACGGCAACGTAAAAGTCTTCCATCTCAAAGCCGAACCCGTGAAACGCAAAATCGCTCCCTTCAAAACCATCGACGCCTGGGGCTACAACGGCTCCTGCCCCGGCCCCACGATTCAGGTCACGCAAGGTGACCGCGTACGCATCCACTATGAAAACGCGCTTCCCGAAAGCACCACCCCGCACTGGCATGGACTGGAAATTCCCATCGATCAGGACGGCGTGCCCTACATCAGTCAAAAACCGATTCCCCCCGGCGCTACCTACACTTACGAATTCAGCGTGCATCAGGAGGGCACTTTTTTCTATCACGCCCACAGCGCTATGCAGGAAATGATGGGCCAGCTCGGCCTTCTCATCGCCCATCCTGCCTCTCCCTATTCCCCGCACACCCATCACGATTTCGGCATCATCCTGCAAGAGTGGGCCGTGCTCCCCGGCAACACCATTCCCAACACCTCTTCCATGGAATTCAACTGGCTCACCTTCAATGGAGTCTCTGCTCCCGCCACCACTCCGCTGATCGTCAAGCAGGGCAATCGCGTTCGTCTTCGCATCGTCAATCTGGGCATGGACCACCATCCCATCCATCTCCACGGCCACCAGTTCGTTGTCACTGGAACGGAAGGCGGCCGCGCACCGGAATCCACATGGTATCCCGGCAACACCGTTCTCGTTGGCGTCGCTCAGGCGCGCGTCGTCGAATTCGAAGCCAAATATCCCGGCGCATGGATGATCCATTGCCACCTGCCGCACCACATGATGAACAACATGATGGACCTGCTGCGCGACCGCCAGATGCAGACCGCCAATTTGACCGACGCGCAGGCCCTCAGCCAGATGCAAACTCTCGCCAACTCCGTCGGTTTCGAACACATCCATCATTCCCCTATCGCCGAAAACGCTAACTCTGTCCCGGGCTTTCCTCAGGATGCCTTCATGGAAATGGGCATGGATGAGGCCGTCGACAAACCCGAAAACTACGGCCTGCCGAAAAATTGGAGCGCCGGAATGATGGGAATGATGACCATGCTACGGGTTCTTCCGGAAGCTGAGTACGACGAAATTCAAAAACGCATCCGCGAAAAAACCCCTGCCTCACCCGTCGAACATCACCACGAACATCCCGCCTAGGAGTCGCCTGATGCTTGTTGCTAAGAAAATGAAATCAATCCCGCAAAATAATAAGGGGACTACAGCCATGCACAGCAAATTTCGCTCCGCACTCCTCGCACTCCTTGCTTCCGCACTGCCGCTAAGCCTCACTCACGCCCAAGACCCGCAGGAGATGCACCACCATCACGGCGCAATTCCCACGGTCGAGCCCAACTACCCCCGCCTCGCCCAGGAAAATCCCGCGGCACCTCTCTTCACACTTGATGACGCGCAGCGCATGGCCGCCGAATCTAATCCCACACTTAAGCAAGCCGCCGCCGAACTTCGCGCCACGCAAGCCCGTCGCCTGCAAGCCGGCCTCTACCCCAATCCCACCATCGGCTACACCGCCGACGAAGTCCGTGGTGGTTCCGTCAACGGCGGCAAACAGGGCTTCTTCGTCCAGCAAACCATCGTCACCGCCAGAAAACTTTCCCGCAGCCAGACGGTCGTGGACACGGAAATTCGCCTCGCCGAAATGGAAGCCGAGGAGCAAAAAATGCGCGTGCAGAGCGCCGTGAAAACTGCCTTCCTCCGCGTCCTCGTCGCTCAGGAACTCCTCGACGCGCGCCGCGACCTCGCTAAAATTGAACAGGACTCGGCCACAACCGAAAAGCTTCTCTCCAACACCGGCCAGGCCGACGACACCGAAGTGCTCATGGCCGAAGTAGAAGCCCGTCACATGCGTCTCTCTGCGCGCACCCAGGAAAACACCCTTCGCGAAGAGTGGCGGAAACTCGCCGTCATTCTCGGACGCCCCGATCTTCCGCGAGTCGCCGTCGCCGGTGACCTTGAGCACAACTGGCCCGAGCTCAACGAAGAGCAAGTCCTCGACCGCATCGCCACGCAAAGCCCCGCCACGCGCATCGCGCAAAC
>WNFA01004961.1_pt1 | contig 11099 bp, 8 predicted proteins | sample 5400481 | NCBI WGS metagenome assembly WNFA01 (sample SAMN13153340, study PRJNA577476) | soil metagenome | isolation source: 120 cm saprolite under Douglas fir tree site 2 hole 1 replicate 2 | place: USA:California | collected 2015-04-18
ATGCCAAGAAATTCACCGTGATCACCTATATGGAAGTCCTGAGGCAAGGGCTGAAGGTGATGGACTCGACGGCGATCAGTCTGTGCAAGGACAATAATCTTCCGATCATCATCTTCAACCTGAATGAGCGTGGGAACATTCGCAGAGTTGTCACCGGGGAGAAGATTGGATCGATGGTAAGCGCGTAAGCGAACGCAGAAGTAAGAAGTCAAAATGCAGAAGTGACCCAATCAGGGCCAGGTCTTACTTCTGAATTCTGACTTCTCACATCTGCATTCTCGCGGTTTATAATGCAGCGTTTTGATCCTTGCAATACTACGGAGCTGACAACATGGCTCAAGCAACAATGGCGTCGATCAGCGGTCTGAAAGAGACGTATGTACAGCTGAAGACCCGCATGGAAAAGGCTGTGGAAGACTTTCGCAAGGCGATGGCGTCGACTCGCACCGGCCGCGCTTCGGTGCACATGTTGGACAACGTCAACGTCGACTACTACGGCTCCCAGATGCCGCTGAACCAGATTGCGCAGGTGCATGCACCGGAGGCGCAATTGATCACGGTGCAGCCGTTCGATCCATCGTCGCTGGGAGCGATCGAGAAGTCGATCCGCTCCGCGGAACTTGGTCTGAATCCGATGAATGACGGCAAGATTATCCGCGTGCCGGTGCCGCCGCTGACGCAAGAACGCCGGCAGGAGATGGTGAAGCATCTGCACAGAGCGCTGGAGGAGCATCGGACGGCAGTGCGCAACATCCGGCGTGACGGCAACGATGCGATCAAGAAGGCGCTGAAAGACAAGAGAATTACCGAGGACGATGAAAAGCGGTCACTGGAAGAAATCCAGAGGCTTACCGACGATGAGATCAAAAAGATGGAAGAGATGAGCAAGGCGAAGGAGAAGGAAGTGCTGGAACTGAAATAGGGCGTTGGTCGAAACAGAATGGGCGGTTCGGAATCGGCATCCTTCACGGGTGCCTTTTGTTTTTGCGGCAAGAAATGCAGACGTGCGACAGGCCTTATAATCGGAGGGCGATGAAGAAAGTTGTCCATGCGGCGTGTCCTCACGATTGTCCTGATGCTTGCGGAGTTCTGATTACCGTGGAGGGCGGACGGGCGACGAAGATCCAGGGGGATCCTGCGCATCCGGTGACTCGCGGTTTTTTGTGCGCCAAGGTGGCGAAGTATCTGGACCGTGTGTATTCGCAGGACAGGGTGTTGTATCCGATGCGTCGGATTGGACCGAAGGGGCCTGCGGCTGGCGCCGCGGACGCGGGCGAGGGCGCCCGCGCCACACTGCAGGAGCGGAGCTTCGCTCCGCAGGGACAGCCGAGAGCCTGCCCTGAGCTTGCCGAAGGGGCGGCTGTCCCCACACAAGCCGAGTCGGCGCCCGGATGGCAGCGCATTTCGTGGGATGAGGCTCTGGACGAGATCACGGCGCGTTTTCGCGACATCAGTCGCGAATTCGGCAGCGAGGCCATCCTTCCTTACTCTTACGGGGGAACGTTGGGGGCGCTCAACGGCGCTTCGATGGACCGGAGATTTTTTCATCGGCTGGGGGCGTCGCAGCTGGACCGGACAATTTGCTCGGCGGCTGGGGAAGCCGGGTTGAAATCAGTTTACGGAGCCAAGCTGGGTACTGAGCCGGAGCAGTTCTCGCATTCGCGGTACATCATTGCGTGGGCGGCGAACATCCACGGAAATAACGTCCACCTCTGGCCTTTTATCGCGGAAGCACGCAGGAACGGGGCCAAGCTCGTGGTGATTGATCCCTACCGCACGCGGACTGCGGCCTGCGCGGACTGGTACATACCCATCAACCCTGGCACGGACGCAGCGCTCGCGCTGGGCATGATGCATGTGATCATTGGCGAAAACCTGCACGATGCCGATTACGTTTCAAAGCACACTGTGGGTTTCGAGCAGCTTCGCCAGAAGGTGAAGGAATATCCACCGGAACGCGTGGCGCAGTGGACAGGGATCACAACTGACGACATTCGCAAGCTTGCCCGGGAGTATGCGACGACGAGACCGTCGGTAATCCGTCTAAATTATGGCGTGCAACGTTCCGAGGGCGGTGGGATGGCGACACGCGCGATTGCCATGCTGCCCTGCGTTATCGGTTCCTGGAAAGAAGTGGGTGGCGGCCTGCAGATGTCCACGAGCGGCGCTTTTGAGCTGAATAACGGTGCTTTGAAGCGTCCTGATCTCATGAAGAGCGCGCTGGGCAGGGAAGCGCGCGTCATCAACATGGTGGAGTTGGGGCGGGTTCTGAACACGGCCAACGACCCGCCGGTGAATGCGCTTTTTGTATACAACTCCAATCCTGCGGCGGTTTGTCCGAATCACAACGAGGTGATTCGCGGGCTGCGGCGCCCGGACCTGTTCACCGTGGTTCACGAGCAGTTCTTTACCGACACGACGGACTACGCCGACATCGTGCTGCCGGCGACGACGTTCTTTGAGCACAAGGATCTGCAGAAAGCGTATGGGCACTACTACCTGCAAATGTCGGAGCAGGCGATTGCTCCTCTGGGAGAGTGCCGTTCGAACGTGGAAGTTTTCCGCGCGCTGGCTCAGAGGATGGGATTCGAAGATGAGTGTTTCCGCGAGAGTGTGGACGAGATGATCGATGCGGCTTTGGATTCGGGTGACCCGTGGCTGCACGGGATCAGCCGTGAGCGGCTCGAGGACGAGGGGCATATTCGGTTGAACTTTGCGGCGGAGCTTCGCTCCACCGGACAGCCGAGGGCGGCTGTCCCCACACAAGCCGGAACGGCAGCGGCGTTCTTACCATTTGCGCATGGGAACTTCCGCACGCCTTCGGGCAAGGCGGAGCTTTACAGCGAGGATCTTAAGGCGCAAGGGCTGGATCCGGTGGCAGAGTTTGTCCCGCCGGTCGAGTCGCGGAATGGAAGTCAGAAGAAGACCTTCCCGCTTGAATTGCTGGCTCGGAAGGCCGACAACTTCCTCAATACCACGTTCACCAATGTTCCCTCCGTTCAGGAAATGGAGGAAGTGGGTTTGCTCGAAATGCATGGCAGTGACGCCCGCACGCGCAACATCGCGGACGGCGATAGAGTGAGGATCTTCAACCAGCGGGGTGAGATGTTATTGAAGGCGCGAGTCGACGGCGCAGTTCAGCCCGGAGTGGTCGCGGCCAGGTTGAATTGGGCGAAGCTTTCCCCAGGTTTCCAGAGTATCAACGCCCTGACCTCAGAAAAACTTACCGACATGGGCAACTCGGCTACGTTTTATTCCGTCTTGGTGGAGGTAGAGTCAGCCAAAATTTAGGGGCCGGGTGGTCAGTTACCAGTGGAGCAATGAGCCACTCTGCCACCAGACTGCAAAAAAGCAACCTCGGATCGGTCATGAGAGTTGCGCGGCTTGGACGCTTCCCGACGCTCTACCGTATAATGTCAGTTTTCTTACATCCCAGAGGCTTGAGGTCGTAGCGATTCATCTTCGCTTTCATCCGGAGAACCTTGTTGTGTCCAAGCGCGACTGCGCGGTGCGCCCTTGCGTGTCGCCATCTCCTTCATTTACAGGGCGTTGGCACGCATGGAGTGTCTGCCTCGTGCTTCTGCTGACAATCTTCAGCGCATCCCTGAGCCGAGCGCAGAACGATGTCGTCTCCGAAATTAGCGTGCAGGGCAATCGCCGGATTCCGGGGGATACCATCAAGGCACGCATCTTCACCAAGCCCGGTGATATTTACGACCCCGCCAGCCTCGAGCGAGATTTCAACTCCCTGTGGAACACCGGCTACTTCGAGGACATCAAGATTCTGCGCGAGCAGACCCCGAAGGGCTGGCGAATCATCGTGCAGGTGAAAGAAAAGCCGACCATCCGCACGATTGAATACGTTGGCCTCAGTTCGGTATCGACCAGCGACGTGCTTGAGCGGTTCAAGCTGGCGAAGGTGGGGCTTTCGGTCGAGAGTCAGTACGACCCGACGCGTATCAAGAAAGCGGAAGTAACCATTAAGGAGTTGCTGTCGGAGCACGGGCGACAGTTCGCCACGATCCGAACGGAAGTCCGGCAGATTCCGCCGGCCGCGGTCGGGATCGTGTTCGTGGTCAAAGAGGGACCGAAGGTCAAGGTCGGCAAAATCAAGTTCGAAGGCAACAAGAACATCAACACGCGCATTCTGCGCGCGGCGATGAAGAATCTGCGGCCGATCGGTGTGCCACACTCGATTTTTCTGGAGAACATTTTCGCCAAAACCTACGACGCGACCAAACTGGAAGAAGATACCGAGCGAGTCCGTGCGGAATACCAGAACCGTGGCTACTTCAAGGTTGTAGTAAGGGATCCCAAGACGGAAATCCACGATACGGGTCACAAGGGCTTCCACATTCCATTGGTGCAACACGGTCCGGGCAAAGCGGTCGACATCACCATGCCGGTTGAGGAAGGCGAAAAATATCGGCTGGGCAAGATTACGTTCAAGAACAACAAGGCGATTCAGAACGTCGCTGCCCTGCGGTCTTTGTTCCCCATCAAAGATGGGGACATCTTCAGCCGTGAAAAGGTGTCCAAAGGGATAGACAACCTGCGCAAGGCTTATGGCCAGTCCGGCTACATCAACTTCACGCCGGTGCCGGGCACCACGTTTGACGACGAAAAGAAGCTGGCGTATCTGGAAATCGACGTCGACGAAGGCAAGCAGTTCTATGTACGGCGCATCGAGTTCCAGGGCAATACTACGACGCGCGACAAAGTCATCCGGCGCGAATTGGCTCTTGAAGAAGGCAACATTTATAACTCGCACTTCTGGGAACTCAGCCTGTTGCGGTTGAACCAGCTCTCTTACTTCGATCAGCTCAAGCCGGATGATCCCAACACAACTGACAAGAAGCTGGATGAGAAGACTGGCGCGGTCGATCTGACCCTGAGGGTGAAAGAAAAGGGAAAAAACAGCATTGGCCTCAACGGCGGCGTGAGCGGACTGGAAGGCGCTTTTGTCGGGCTAAGCTATTCGACCAACAACTTTCTTGGTTTGGGCGAGACGTTGCAGGTTCAGATCAGCCTGGGAAATTTGGCGCGCAGCGTATTGTTCGCGTTCACACAGCCCTACATGTTTGACCGGCCGCTGCAGTTTGGGTTTAGCGTCTACGGGAACAAGATCAGCTATAACCAGGCGCGGCAACTCTCGATTTTCAGTGGGCAGAACCTGAATCTTCCCAACACTGTGTTGCAGAACCTGCAGAACTACACGCAGTCGAGCGAGGGCTTCACGACCTCGCTGAGTTATCCGCTGCGCCGGTCGTTCAAGCGGGTGGGGATTACTTACTCGTTCGACCGTTCGTCGTTGCTGGCATTGAGTACGGCCTCGAAAAGCCTGTTCGAATTCCTGGCTTTCCGCGGTATATCGGGGCCGAACGCGCTGTCGGGAATCATAACCAGCAAGATATTCCCGAACTTTTCCTTCAATACATTGGACAGCGGATTGTATCCGCACAGTGGCCATCAGTTAACGCTGGGGGCTGAGTTCGCGGGACTCGGCGGGACCGTCAAGTCGATTCGTCCGATCGTGCAGTATAAGAAGTTCATTCCCGTCCAGAACCACCGCAATGCGATTGGTATCAACGGGTCGGCATCGTTTATCAGTGGCTTCGGCGGTTTGGTTGCTCCGCCTTTCCAGCGCTTCTACATGGGCGGCGAGAACGATATTCGCGGCTTTGACATCCGATCAGTGTCGCCGGTGGCGTTCCTGCCCAGCGCCGGCGCGATCACTCTGAGAAACCCCGATGGTACGCCTGTTCTCAAGGATCCATCGAATCCCCGGGCAGGGAACGTGACGGTACCGATTCCGGTCGACCAGATTGTATTTCCAGGCGGCGACTTCAGCACTTGGGCCAACGTGGAGTATCGCATTACGATTGCTGGACCGGTGGTGCTGGCTCCTTTCGTCGACATTGGTGTCGACCCGATCATCCGTCGCTCGCAGTTGCAAATTGCCACGCAACAATATCAGGGCGTAATCAGCACGTTGTTTGGCTGTCCCGCGCTGGATCCGACGAGCGGGAATGGCTGTACTCAGGGCAGTCTGTTGAGCCCGCGTCCGTCGCAGGACTTGCAGGTTTTGGGAGCGACGAACTGGAAACCCAGAATGTCGACCGGGCTGGAGTTGCAGATGTTCTTGCCCGTGATCAACGCGCCGTTCCGCATCTACTGGGCGTACAATCCGCTGCGGCTGAATACTCCGGCGAATCCTCCAATTCCGATTACACGCGACATGTTCCCGCCAGGAGCCGCAGGAGACTACACCTATGGACTGGCCAAGACCACCTATGCTCCCAGCTTCCTGTTGCGGGAGCCGCGCAAGACGTTCCGGTTCACGGTGGCGACCACATTCTGATGGGATTTTCGATTTGAGACTTCCGATTGCCGATTGTTAGGTAGACGCTGGCTCCAGAGAAGGGAATTGGCAATCGGAAATCGGAAATCAAAGGTAGTGGTGCAGTTCGATAAGGAAGCGAGCCAAACGCGCGATTGTTGGGTCGCAAAGAACGCGACCCATCGGCACGCTTCGCTTGCTCAGGGAGGCTCCTTCGCGCGGCTCGCCCGGATTCCTCTCTGCGCAAAGAACGCTTGCTCGGAATGACAGACAAGCTGCACCACTACCACTCAAAACTGTGGTTTGACGGGCCGGAACTGAGGTCTCTATAATGATATTGATCCACGCCATTGCAGGAGTTGGCCAGGGTGGAAGGGACGCCCGCAGCCTCGGCGTGTGACGCTGGCAATCTAGTGCGCCGTTTCCGACGGCGGCCGTTCGCGGCGGAGACCTCTTTGAGTGCGGCCCAGCGTTTGACTGAAAAATCCGAGTTCATTTCCGGAACCATGTTCCAAGGAGTTCAACCGATCCAATGACAACCAAGTTGGTACGACTATTCGTGGGTGCTGCAGTTTTCGTTGCGATCACCGCATTCGCCCAAACCAGCGGCGCGGGTACGCCTATTGCCTCGGCCGCCCTGCCTGCGACTCCGTCGGCGTCGGCGCCTTCAGTATCCACCACCGGTCCCGGAACGAGAGTGGGAACGATCAACATTGAGCAGGCGGTCATCGGTTCCAACGAGGGTCGTCGAGACTTAGAGGCTCTCAGCAAGAAGCTGGAGCCCAAGCAGAATGAACTCAAGGGCCAGAATGATGAACTGCAAGCGCTGCAGAAGCAGCTGCAAACTCAGCAGGACAAGTTGAGTCCTGAGGCGTTGGCTGGCCTTCAGAAACAGATTGAGACGAAGAAGAAGTCCTTTGATCGCTCGGTGCAGGATGCGCAGGAGGATGCGCAGAATCAACAGAAGGAAATCTTCGGACGTATTTTGCAGAAGATGGCTCCTGTGATCATTAAGTATGCGCAGGACAGCGGCATCGGTATGATCGTGGATACGTCGAACCCCTGGCCGCAGGGCCCTATTCTCTGGGCGGACGAGGGGAAAGTAGATATCACCAAGCCTGTGGTTGAAGCGTACAACGTCCAATCGGGAGTGCCGGCCCCTGCGCCCGCTGGTAGTGCGGCTCCGCGGCCTGCTCCCACCAAGCCAGCAGCCACGACGACGCCTAAACCGGCGGCGCCGAAGCCAACCCAGGCGCCAAAGTAGTCTTTGACAAGGAGCTCAACCGATCCAATGACAAGCAAGTTGCTACGAATTCTTCTGGGCAGTACGGTTTTCTTTACTATTACCGCGCTGGCCCAAACCGGCAGTGCTGCCGCTCCCTCGGGTGCGTCTCCCACGTCTACCTCGCCTGCGGCTTCAGTTCCCGCCACTGGGGCGACTACAGGTACACGCGTGGGGACCATTAACATTGAAGGCGCCATCTTTGGCACAAACGAGGGCCGCCGTGATTTCGAGGCTCTGCAAAAGAAGCTCGAGCCCAAGCAGAACGAACTCAAGAGCCAGAATGACGAACTCGAGGCCCTGAAGAAACAATTGAGCACGCAGGGCGACAAGTTGAATGAAGAGGCTCTGGGCAATTTGCGAAAGCAAATCGAAACCAAGCAGAAGTCCTTCGATCGCTCCGTGCAAGACGCGCAAGAGGAAGCCGGGAACCAGCAGAATGATATCGCTCAGCGGATTCTCCAGAAGATGGCGCCCATGATCGTGAAGTACGCCCAGGACAACGGTTTTGGCGTGATCGTGGATACGACCAAGCCTTGGCCGCAGAGTCCAATCCTGTGGTCAGACGTTGAGCGAGTGGACATCACCAAGCCGGTGGTTGACGCGTACAACGCGCAGTCCGGCGTCCCCGCGCCAGCGTCCGCCACTACTCCGAAGCCTGGAGGGACTGCAGGGACCAAGCCGGCGGGCACCACGACTCCGCCCAAGCCGAGTACGGGCGCTGCTCCCAAGCCAGCCCCGACTCAGCCACCCAAGTAGCGATTACAGGACACCGCAAGTGTCCCGGAAGTTCCCGAAGGCCGCGTGACTACGCGGCCTTTTTTCTTTGCCATCACAGTGCCCGCTTCAGTTCCTCTGGTGTCCATAGCAACAACAGCATTCCACCAAGGAGGACACCATGTTTGCCGATAGCATGCTGGAAACTTCATGGGCCCAACGTTCGCGCCGCAGTTGGATGACGCTGACTTCGTTCGGACTGCAAGCGCTGGTTGTCGGGTTGTTGCTTTTGCTGCCGCTGATCCGGCCAGTGGCACTGCCCTTCATGAGGCCGCTGCCGACGCCGATCTCGATGACGGCGCCGCCGGGTCCGCCGCCGAGTGAATCGCAGACGAGAACGACCACGGTTCGACAGAGCAATCTGCTGAACAATGTGCTGATGGAGCCGTCTCGCATTCCCGCGGTGGTGGCCAACATAAGCGAGGAACCTACGCCACCGCAACTGGGGCCATCAGGACCGTACGTGCCAGGTGGCACGGGTACTGGTGATCCGCGCGGCGTTCCTTATGGAATTGGCAATACAATCAATCCGATGGTTGCGCCGCCCGCCACCAAACCGACTACGCCTGCTGTGCGAATCTCCCACATGATGGAAGGGAATCTGATCCGCCGCGTACAACCGGCCTATCCTCCCTTGGCTCGCAGCGCGCGAATCCAGGGTCAGGTCGTATTGGCAGCCGTCATCACCAAAGCGGGAATGATCGAGAACCTGCGCGTGCTGGAAGGACATCCCATGCTGGTCCGCGCGGCGCTCGATGCCGTCAGCCAGTGGCGCTACCGGCCTTACATTCTGAACAACGAACCGGTCGAGGTGGAGACGCGGATCACGGTGAACTTCTCGCTTTCGGGAAGTTGAGTCCGCGTTGCAACTTATCCATCGTGACGCTGTGCTGCTGCCCGCATTAAATGCGGGCATTTGTCAGCGGCTCTTTTGCGCCACTTCTGAGTAAACACGGCTTTGAGCGAAAAGTTGCGGCGAGAGACGTGTCTCTGCGCATGAAGTTCCGAGCCCCGGGGCCATGCATCCTCGATACCTGTCGGCGCATCGAATAATTAACTGTATGGTTAATTCGTAAAGATTCGTCAACAGGTCGGAGGTGACCTTTATGACAAGGCAAGGCTTGCTGAAAACGGTGGGTTCGCTACTGGCTGTGGGAGTATTGAGCGCGACGCTCGTCGCCCAGACGCCGGCCGCGACTCGCTATGACAATCAAATTCAAACGACCGTCACGCACAAGCTGGCAGCCAAGAGCCAGTTCGCGGGCGTGAAGTCCAATGTGGAAGACGGCATCGTGACCCTGATCGGGACCGTCGATCTCTACCAGCGCAAGCTGGATGCGGCCAAGCTCGCTCGCAAAACTTCGAACGTGCAGGGCGTGCGCAACCTGATTACTGTCGCTGGTCCCAACGTGCCGGATGCGCAACTCGAGCAGAAACTGGCCCGGAAGCTGCGCTACGTGCGCTCGGGCTACGACAACACGTTCGACTACTTTGCCCTGGGCGTGAAGGACGGCGTGGTTACGGTGGAAGGTCAGGATCGCACCGGCGTGGGCCGTGACGAGGCGCTCGCTGACATTGCGAACATGCCGGGAGTGAAGGACGTAGTCGCCAACATCTCGGTGGAACCGGTTTCGATCTTCGATGATGGCCTGCGCATTCGTGCAGCGCGCGCACTTTATCGGGACCCGGTCCTGAGCAAGTACGCCCTGGATCCGGCGCGGCCGATCCGCATCATCGTCGAGAACGGCCACATCACGCTCTATGGTTCTGTAGACAGCGCCATGGACAAGCAAGTCGCCGGCATTCGAGCCAACCAGCTCTCCGGCGCCTTCAGCGTGGACAACAAGCTGACCGTGGAAGGGAAGTCGAGCCAGCAAGGGATGTAAGGTAGTGCTGGGTGAAAGAGTAAAGAGTGAAGAGGCGCGGCGTGAGCCGCGCCTTCTTTATTTTGGCGGTGTGTGCTGAAACGGCAACTTGGTGTAGCGCTCCTTTTCGACCTCGATGATCAGGGCCACGCGACCCTCGGGCTTCCGCATCGGGAACGGTTTCCCTGTGTACTTGTGCGCGATCGGGTCCAGTGTTTTCAGCTCCGGGTCAGGACGGCGCTCGGTCACCCGGCCGCGGATCTGAACTTCTTCATAGGGATTCTCAAAGTCAACAATGGACAAGGCGACTCTGGGGTCGCGGCGAGTGTTCTTCGCTTTCAGCGAACTCTCGCCCGTGCAGATGACAAGGTGATCGCCCTCGCGGCCTATCCACACAGGTACGGACTGCGGGGAGCCGTCAGGCATGAGCGTGGCGAGGTGAGCAAAGTTTGGACGGTCGATCAACTTCTTGGCTTCGGGCGATAGAGTGGTGGGCATAATACCGTTTCTGATTACATCACGAGGAATTTGGATTCAGGGAAGCCGGTTTTGCAGAGGCAACATACCCCTGCCGAATTGGTCGAAGTGTACTACGGCACGTGAAAGACGATATCGGCGCCAAATAGATCGGGCTTGTTGTTTCGCATGTATGGGCGGAAGTGCCATTGTCGGAGCGCGCCAGCGGCGGCGACGAATAGGGGCGTCGGCACATTGTACGGATTACCAACTCCATTGATCGTCCCGTCCAGTTCCACCCCTACCTGCACTTTCACTTCCGTGCCTTTCGCACTCCCGGGTGGAAATACAGGTTCGACGATGTTTGTAGCCAATTTCC
>WNFA01004969.1_pt1 | contig 11089 bp, 11 predicted proteins | sample 5400481 | NCBI WGS metagenome assembly WNFA01 (sample SAMN13153340, study PRJNA577476) | soil metagenome | isolation source: 120 cm saprolite under Douglas fir tree site 2 hole 1 replicate 2 | place: USA:California | collected 2015-04-18
CTCCGGCCTGCTGAATGGCATGCACATGCAAATATTCGACAGCTTCTCGATCGGCAGGCTCATAACGGCGCAGGGTGAACATGAAACGTGTCCTCACCTATACTCCTCAGGGCGAATCTCCACGTATTTGCGGAACCACTCCAGGGCTTTTTCCCAGTACGCAAACCATTGGCTCGGCTTTGTCGTTCCAACGTGCCAGGCAGCAGGCGCGCGCACGAACTCAACCGGAACCTTGCCCATCATCTTCAACCTCATATAGAATTGTTCCGATTGCTCGATGGGGCAGCGCAAATCACCTTCAGGGTGCAGGAACAGCGTCGGCGTCGTCACACGAGCAGCATATGTCAGCGGTGAACGCTCACGGTAGTAGGCTTCGCGTTCCGCGTCCCACGGATAGCCTTTTGCTTGCAGTGCCTGCCAGAAGCCGACATCGGACGTTCCAACAAAACTTACCAGGTTGGAGATCCCGGCCATCGGCGCCGCCGCTTTGAAGCGCTCCGTCTGCCCAATGGTGTACATAGACATATAGCCGCCGTAGCTGTATCCTGTTACCACCATCCTTTCGGGATCCGCCACACCGCGTGCAACGCACTCATCGACGCCATGCATGATATCCTGGAAATCCCAGCCGCCCCAGTCACCTTCTACCTCGCGCATGAAGGCCTGTCCACAGCCCGTACTTCCATGCGGGTTACAATAGAAGACCGCGAAACCCTGTGCCGCGAAGTACTGGAAGAGGCTATCCATGCCCACTCCAAATGCCCATTGAGGCCCGCCGTGGATAGATAGTAATAGGGGGTAACGCACTCCTTCGCGCGCCCCGACAGGACGGATGAGCCAGCCATCGACCTCATCGTTATTCGACCCGCGATACCTCACCCGCTCAGGCTCGCTCCAGGTAAACTCGGTCAATCGGTCATCATAGAGGTGGGTAAGGCGCACCGGCTCACCCGCGCCATCAGCGCCCAGTGGCAGCAAGTACAGCTCCCAGGGATGCAGGGGCAACTCTTGAGCCAGCAGCAGCCCGCGTTCGCCGGGGAGCAGCGCCTGGAAGTAGCTTAAGTGCTCGCCCACGGACAGGGGCATTACAGTCTTCTGTCTCATATCCATGCGGTAGACATTCACACAACCGCGTTCCGTGAGGACGAAATAGACGCGCTCGCCATCCGGGCTCCACTGCGGGCGATAAGGACCGGGCCACCCGAAATCGCCGGAAGCATCAGGGAGGGCCGGATTGTCTATATCAGCCGTCAGATTCTCGATCTCACCCCCATCTCGCGAGACAAGGTAGAGGCGCGCATCACAGCCTCCCTCGATACGCAAATCTTGCGCGGCGACCAGCATCACCTTGCTGCCATCCGGCGACCAGGCATACGAGGCTACCTGTAACCTCCCATCAGTGATGCGGCGAGCCTCGCCCGTCTCACGACTGATGACCCATACGTCGTCAACAAACGAGCGGTCACGGTCTTCAGCAAGGTTGCACAACACGCTGATCTCAGCGCTATCAGGTGTCCAGGAAGGCTGCTTACGATCAACGTCATCCGCTGTGAGGCGGCGAATCGCAGCCGCGTCGATCGAGCCATCATCAGAAGCAGGCGCAGGCATGACAAACAGCTGGTTGAACTTCTCGAAGAAGCCACGGCCATCTTCGCGGTACCAGACCTTCGTCGTCGAGCGCAGGCGGATACGCTCTTCCTCCTCGCGCTTTTTCTTCTCGGCTTCTTCCAGGGGTTTGCGTCCGGTCAACACCTCGTCATCATCGGTCGGCGAGACCATAGCCGTGAAAGCAATCCACTGCCCATCCGGCGACCACGCGGCCTCGCTTACTCCATTGAGCATGTTCGTCAGTTTGTGTGCCTCACCGCCATCAGTATCGATCAGCCAGAGCTGGTTCTTCTCTTCTTCACGATCTGAGAGGAACAACAGATGCCTGCTATCTGGCGCCCAGACAGGATGTGTGTCGTTCTTGACGCCGCTGGTTAACTGGCGTGGTTCGCCTACGGCATGTCCCTGCTCGTCGAGTTGTAGGTGGTAAATAGCGCTATGACGTTCATTCTTCGCCTTATGAAGGCTGTGTGTGACAAAGGCTACCCGCCTTCCATCAGCCGAGAGGGTTATATTGCCCATCTCCTTGAATGTCCAGAGATCATCGGCGGTAAGTTTGCGCTGTGCTGTCATGAAAAGGTCCTCCTCTCGAATACCCCAAAATAGTGCTCAAAGAAACGCGCTGGATTCACTTCCAGGGCTACCTCGTGCCTGGGCTCTATCAGATGCTCACCAGCTTCATCTTTATATGTAGGGGCGGGGCTTGCCCCCGCCCTGTAAATCCCCGCCCTGGCCGGTTCCCAGTAGGTCAAACCTGCCAGGCGCTCACTGGCTAGCTCGACCTCTACCGTCCCCCGCTTGAACGTACAGATCGCGTCATCAAAAATAGTCGTGGCGGCCAGCGGATCATGAAAGGTAACGTTGTCCTCGTGCTCAAACCACACTTCGGCAAAGTCGAGCACAGGACGCAGCAGCGGCGCGCTGCATTTCTCTCTGAACAGTTGCGCGCTCATGTTGATCTGCATGCTTACATCGAGCCCGATAGAGCGATGACTGCTCACCCCAGCACGATAGACCATCGCAGTCGCGTGCGGATCATTCAACGCGTTCCATTCACGGAGATCAACGCCTGGCAGAGCGTTCGTAAATACGCCGCACATCATCACCAATGCTTTGAGCAGCGCCGGAATTTCCTCGTCCACGGCAAAGAGCAGCGCGATGTTCGTGAGCGGGCCGATGGTCAGGAGCACGACCTCTCCAGGATGTGTACGAATGGTCTGGCGCAAAAACTCCACGGCCTGTCCACGCGGAAACGTCGTATCGTGGTCCCACTTATGCAGCGCGCGGGCCTGCGGCGCATCTGGCTGCCGTTGCGCAGCCAGCAGCGGGTACTCCACACCGGGAAAAATGGGGATGTGTTTCCCGGCCACTTTACAGAGCGCACTGGCAAGCATCGCCCTCTTCTCAGCTTCGCCGGTGACCGTCGTAATGCCGAGCAGCTCGCACGCGGGCTGGGCCAGCAGATAGGCCAGGCAGAGCGCATCGTCGATGTCGCCGCCGATGTCGGTATCCAGCAGTAGCTTTATGGCCATGTCGAATCCTCCTCAGGTGATATAGAGATATCTTATCACCTGAGGAGGATTGCTTTCACATTGGCAAGATACTCAGGATAAGCGGCCCATCAGGGCGGGGGCAAGCAGGGCAGGGGTTTACAGGGCGGGGGCAAGCCCCGCCCCTACATTTCGCTTCTATCAGCCTCCCAAAAATGTAGGGGCGACCCTTGCGGTCGCCCTGATGCCGGTCCCCCTCATTTCCGCACATCGTGCCATCTACCGCTACCACGCTGGGCATGTCTTGCGGCCGCCCTGAAGCCGATCCCCTCATTTCCGCTTCCCCAATTCGCGGTCGCCCTGTTGTCGGCCCCTTGATTGTCGCTCCCTCAATTCGCGCTCGCCCCGGCTTCCGCAATCTGTCATCGACCCCGTATTATATCCCGCAAAGGAGGTATATATGCAATGAACCATAAGAAATACAACCCTGATATCCATCACAGGCATTCCGTACGCATACCCGATCGTGATTACAGCTCGGCCAGCGCCTATTTCGTCACCCTATGCGCCGATCGACCAGAACCCATCTTTACAATACCCGAACTGCGCACAATCCTCATAGAAACCTGGCAGACCTTGCCAGAGCGCTTTCCCAGTGTATCATTAGACGAATTTATCATCATGCCAGATCATATCCATTTCATCATCTGGCTCTACAGAACACAGGAACCGGCTCCAACGTTAGGCCGCGTTATCGGTACATACAAATCCCAAGCAGCTCTTGCCTGGCTCAACCACATCAAATTCAACAACCTGGAATGCTCTGGCCGCATCTGGCACCGCAACTACTATGAACGTGTCGTCCGCATCGCCGAACTCGAACAAACGCGTCAATACATCCGCAGCAACCCGGCCAAACTAGCGCAACATCACGATTCGAAATCCCCCGAATAAATGTACGGGCGAGGCTTGCCCTCGCCCAGCACGCGTCGCCCAGCTTAAGGGAAAGCAAAATAAATGTACGGGCGAGGCTTGCCCTCGCCCAGCGAGCCCTCGCCCTATCTCCTCCGCCATAGATGGGCTTGCTCTTGCTTGCCCTCGCCCTGCGACCCCCTCCCTACATTCAATCATCCTGAGATATAATCAAATCATCCAGAACAAGGAGCTTAAGTATGACCACCAACTCTCAATACATCGTCCAGAAACTCTGGAACTACTGTAACATCCTGCGCGACGACGGCATGTCCTATGGTGACTACGTCGAGCAGCTCACCTACCTGCTCTTCCTCAAAATGGCGCATGAACGCACCCAGCCGCCCTACAACCAGCCCTCGCGCATTCCTGAAGAGTATGACTGGGAAAGCCTGCTGCGCCGCGATGGAGACGAACTGGAGACGCACTACCGCCACGTACTCGAAGAACTGGGCAAACAGGAGGGCATGCTCGGCCTCATCTTCCGCAAGGCGCAAAACAAAATACAGGACCCCGCCAAGCTGCGCCGCCTGATCGTCGACCTGATCGAACGCGAGCAGTGGACCATGCTCAGCGCTGATGTGAAGGGTGATGCCTACGAAGGGCTGCTCCAGAAGAACGCCGAAGACACCAAGAGCGGCGCGGGCCAATACTTTACGCCCCGCCCGCTCATCTCCGCCATCGTCGATGTCATGCGGCCTGAACCGGGGCAGCGCATCTGTGATCCCGCCTGCGGCACGGGAGGCTTCCTGCTCTCCGCGCATGATTATCTCATGCATCACTACTCCCTGGACCGCGACCAGAAACGCTTCCTGAAAGAGCGTACCTTGCACGGCTGGGAGATCGTCGATAACACCGCTCGCCTCTGCGTGATGAACCTCTTCCTGCACGGCATCGGCAGCGACGAAGGCAGCGAGAGCCCGGTGAGGGTTGCCGACAGCCTGCGTGGTCACCCGGGAGCGTACTTTGATATGGTTTTGACCAATCCGCCTTTTGGCCGCAAGAGCAGCGTCACCTTCGTCAACGAAAAGGGACGCGAGGAGCGCGAGGCCAGCGTCATCGTGCGCGACGACTTCTGGACGAGCACCAGCAACAAACAACTCAATTTCGTCCAGCACGTCAAGAGCCTGCTCACCATTAACGGGCGGGCGGCCATCGTCGTGCCCGATAACGTCCTCTTCGAAGGTGGCGCGGGCGAAATCATCCGCCGCAAGCTGCTGCAGGAATGCGACGTACACACCCTGCTGCGCCTGCCAACGGGCATCTTCTACGCGCAGGGCGTCAAAGCAAACGTGCTCTTCTTCGATAGAAAACCCGCCAGCCCGCGCCACTGGACCGAGCGCCTGTGGGTCTACGACCTGCGCACCAACCAGGACTTCACCCTGCGCACCAACCCGCTGGCGCGCAGGCACCTCGACAACTTCATCGCCTGCTATCACCCGCAGAATCGTCACCAGCGAGAAGAGAGCGAGCGTTTCCGCGCCTTCAGCTGCGACGACCTGCTCAAACGTGACAAACTGAGCCTCGACCTCTTCTGGCTGCGCGACGAAAGCCTGGAAGGCGCCGACGCCCTACCCCCGCCCGGCGTCCTTGCCGCCAGCATCGTCGAAGACCTCCAGGCCGCCCTGGAACAATTCACCGCCATCACCGACGACCCCGGCAACGGCATCACACTCAACGGCAAATGAGACATCGTGATCTAATAAATGTAAAGGCGACCCTTACTTCTTGCCTCGACGAATCCTATAATTATTATCGACAACAACAAAGACGCACCATGACGAAAGGGGAACTTTTATGAAATCTCATACCGCCTATCTCACCTTCAACACCAAAAAACGCAAAGAAATCATACCTATCACCGACCAGGTCGAGCGCATCATCCACGAAAGCGGCATCCAGGAGGGCCTGGCGCTCGTCTCTGCCATGCACATCACCGCCGCCGTCATCGTCAACGACTACGAACCCGGCCTCTGGCAGGACATCATGGCATGGGTCGAGCAGGTGGCCCCCGAGAACCCCAACTACCGCCACCACCACACCGGCGAAGACAACGCCGACGCCCACCTGAAGAACCTGCTGCTGCATCACCAGGTCCTTATCCCCATCACCCAGGGCAAATTCGACTCCGGCCCCTGGCAGCAAATCTTCTATGCGGAATTCGACGGCCAGCGCTCCAAACGCGTCATCGTCAAAGTCATCGGCGAATGAAAAATAAATATAAGAGCGGAGGACCCTGTCCGCTTTCAAATATAGGTTTTTGAGAGCGTGTCTGATTCTCAGAGTCTTCGCCCTCTCTCGCCGGGTGCTCGCGCGGCTTCGCCGCGCAAAAAAGTAGTAGGTGTTGTGGAAAATGCGCGAAGCGCATTTTCCACAACACCTACTACATCAGGCGAGCGCCGCAGGCGCGAGCAAGCGATCGTGATGGGAATCAGACACGCTCTGAGAAAGAAAGGTAAAATAAGACCCTGTTTAAGCCATCTTGGAAGCATCGAGCCAGCGGTGAATTTGCTGCACATGGTCCTGATAATGCTCATAGGAATTGTCCGCAATAACGGCAATGAGTGAGTAACCAGGCCAGGGTTCCGTCCAGGCAAAGCGATGTGGTGCGTTTAAATCCTCCTCCGAAAAAGTTTGAGCGAGCAGGTTCACCTGGTGAAGAAACCGCTGATGAGCATGATGAACTAGCTCCTGCACCTCCGCCAGGGAACGATCTCGGTTCTCTCGATAAATCCGGTCATTCGACTGGTCGTCAAGCCTTTCTGATGGCTGAGGAGTCACTCCGCGTAAAAACTCCTCAAGCCACCGGGTGCAGAGTTGTTCCCAAACGGCAATATGCGCCATGATATCCTTGATGGACCATTCCCCTTCAAAAGGTACGGTACAGAGTTGTGTCTCGCTTAAGGGAGCGACAAGCGACTCGAAATGCGCATATTCCGTCTGGATCGTGTTCAGCAAGGTTGTTTTGTCCATTTCATCCTCTTTTTGGTTTTCTGGGATGTATCTCTTGAAGACCTCTCATGAGGCGCTGGACTTGACCTCCGTAGGTTTGGCCTCAGTTGGCGCGACTGCAGCCGGGCGGCTGATGAGGAGCCCGACGACATCGACCAGCGCAGCAGCGACCGACAGTACAAGGAACAACAGCGTCCACGGGAGGGCAAGGCCCAGGAGGGCATCCAGAGAATAGCTTCCCGGGCCGATAACTCCGATGGCTGCGGCCATAGTCAGCAGCGCCAGCGGAAACTCCAGGCCGCGTTTACTGTTCCAGAAGCCGTTTTTCCAGTGGCTCTTGAAAATCGCCATCAGCATCGCCCCGAAGACTCCGGCTGCTCCCAGGGGCGTTAAGAACCCAAGTGCGAGAGATATACCGCCGCCAAACTCCCCTAGAATCACCAGCCATGTCCACAGCCACACGGGTTTGAACCCTTGTTTCTCGAACCCCTGCGTCAACTTGGTGAGACCAGAGCCTTCGAACCAGCCAAAGAGCTTCTGCGCCCCGTGTGCGGCAATCGTCAGTCCAACGCCAAGGCGCAGAATGAGTAAGCCTAAACTAAGTGATATAGCCATTGTTTGTATTCCTTTCAAAAAGTATGAAGCGAAATGATGCATGTTGCAGAGGGCTCCAGGTGACTGGAACTCCCTTGATTGCAGTTTAGTCGATAACTGTAAGAATGTCAAGTGCAGTTTCCGGACATCGTGCTCTATTACAGATAGACACGATAGCTTAGGAGACGGGTCTGGAGATCGCTACACGCTCCAGGACTGAAGCAAGGGTATAGCGGCCAAGGAGCTCGAGCAGGCGCTGTTCGGCTTCTGCTCCGACCTCGTCCAGCACGGCCTGGACACGTGCATTCACACCGCTGCTGCAAGCAGTGTTCTCCTCCTGCTGGTCTGCCACTGTGACGGCCTGGTAGACCTCTGCAAGCGTAATGTGATCGGCTGGTCGGGCAAGGCGATAGCCCCCGTCACGCCCTTCGCGCGCCTGGACAATGTTGGCACGAACCAGGTGCGCCAGTACGCGCCGCACGAAGACGGCATGCGCCTTGAGGCCCTGAGCCATCGCGCTGCTCGGACAGGGTCCATCTGTCTCGGCGATGACCACCAGCGCCTGCACCGCCACGGGAAACCATCCAGGGCTGTGGGAAATTCCTGAACTCATGTGTGCTACCTCCGCTCTAATTGTAACCGGAACGAGTGCAGTTTTGCAAGAGGGAGGCCTGACAGCAAATATTCTATGTGGAATTCGATGGCCAGCGCCCCAAGCGTGTCATCGTCAAAATCATCGGTGAATAAAATATGAGGCATCCCAATGCGGGATGCCTCATATCTCCTGGATTGTATTCCTGAGAAACAATCCTTCTCTTACCGGTTGAAAGACTGGCTCTGCTTTCCCTGGCCTTCAAACACGCTTTGCAGCTCCTGCCGGGAGTTGAAGGTTTTATCGGGAAGGCGTTGGAGCACACTGATAATTTGATCGTTGGCGCCAATTTGCTGGGCCATCTGTACAAGATTGTTTTTGCTGACTGGATACGGAACAGCGTCGAGCAATTGGTTCACCATCTGAGGATCAAAGTTCATAACATCTCCTTTCTTTTTGTCTTCTCTATTAGATGCACCAAAAGTACATCATAGTTGGTTTGGCGCGTCATCGGCACCAACAACCTAAAACCAGTATAGTCGTTACCCAAAACTCAAGCAGGAGATGCGCCAGGTCAAAATGTAGGGGCGAGGCTTGCCCTCGCCCTGCCTGTTCCCCCTCGCCCTCGACAGCTACCATGGCTGTGCTTTATAATGTGGCGCGTAACCTATCGTCTGGCGTAACCCGGTATCGAACGAGAAAGAATTCGAGATGAGCTATAACTTCCAGTACTCCAACGCCAGTCCATATTCCTACATGGGGCAGGCTCAATACAGGCGGCGGGGCTCGTGCCTGAGAAGTCTATTCGTTTTTATCATCGTTGTCGCGCTCCTTGGCATAGGTGGAACTTTTATCGCACGCAATACCATCCTCGTTGGCCCAACTACCATCCCTGTGAGCGCTCTTCCCACCCTTGTCATTGATAGTCAGGCCAATAATGGCTCGACCTTCACCCGTGACACAACCTCAATTCACATCCATTCCGCGAATACGGGAAACAAGATCGTTCTGCAGGCCATGAACCCATATGGAATCCCCCTGTCGTTGAGCGTCCCCATACCTTATGACCGCTCCGGCGATGGCAGTACTGTCATCATCGACGTAGACTCGTTGCAGAGCAGCAGAATCGACGTAACGGTTCCCGCCGATACCAACCTGAAGTCAGACACGAACTCGAAGAATATCGAGGTCGACGGCGTGACCGGCCAGATGGTTTTGACATCCAACAGCGGCTCCATTACCGTCACAAACAGTACGTTGAGTGCATCTTCCCTGCTGGCGAATAATTCGGGCGCTATCAATGCAACACAAGATACCTTGAGCGGCCCGGTGACGTTCAACAACAACGAAGGTTCCATCACCTTTAACGGCTCGATCGACTCCAGCGGCGTATACCAGTTCCAGTCGAATAGCGGCCCCATCAATGTCACCTTCCCGCGCAATGCATCATTTCACCTGGATGCAACCGTGAACAGTGCTAACAATGCCTCGATCACCACCGACTTTCCCGGCCTGTCGGTCAAGAATGCCGCCATCCATGCCAATGTAGGCAGCCCTCCACGTGCCCATGTCACCCTCTACAGCAACGGCGGCTCGATCAAACTGCACGCGCAATAAGGAGTATTAAAAAATGAGCTATGGCTATGCAAGACCCCGGAGACGGAGCCACCCGGTGCTACGCGTTATCATCACCCTTCTCATCCTGGGCGGTATCGCCTTCTTTGTCTACAGGGCGCAAATGGATACTGTGATCTCCGTCGGCACGCATCCAACCATCATCATCGAGGACTGCTTAGGCTTTGTGCATGTGCATGCTGGTCCTGTGAGTAACGAGGTTATTCTCCAGGGACCATGGACTCTCTTTACACCCTATAGCCAGGACAAAGCCAGCAACACGGTCAACATCAACGGCTGCGATCTGAATATAGCGGTTCCTGCCAATACCGACGTCAAGATTAATGCGGACAGCATCGACGTGACCGGCGTGAGCGGGCAGATGTCTCTAACAACCAATGGCGGCAGCATCACCTTGCTGCAGGACACCTTGCAAGGACAATCCACCCTGGATAACAATGGCGGCCCCATCAGATTTAGCGGCTCGCTCGATCCCAGGGGAACCTCCAAATTTAGCTCGAATGGCGGCTTGATCGATATCACCTTGACCAGCAGTCCTGCATTTCACCTGGACGTGACCGGTATTCTCAATACCATCACCACTGATTTCCCTGGCATACAGGTGCAGAGCGACGAAGTCCACGCCAACGTAGGCCAGCCTCCCTATGCAACCCTGTCCCTGCAAGTGAATGACTCGCCCATCGTGCTGCATAAAGGTTCGTAGGGGCGCGATTGATCGCTCCCCATCCTCCTTTTGTCGCTTTAGCCCACCAGGTGAGGTTCTGGCACAGAAACAACAGTAGCTTTCCTCAGCATGACTTCGTTATTCTGATGGCGGAAATGGCAGAAGTATCCCGTGGATGAGCTGTCTCGGGAACCCTGAAAGAGTTTTTGAGACCAGGATATTTTCTACCGATTCCGCTCTCAGGATGTGAGGATGTACACTCAATGCGTGGCTGCGTAGGTCGCGATCACGACGCCGGTGGTCGTCGTCGAGGTCGCGACGAGCCGGAGAGCGGCGAATGCACCGCCGTCGGTGAAGAGGCGGCGCCCCGATCCCAGAACCAGCGGGTGGATCAGGAGCACGTAGGAGTCGACGAGGTTGCGCCGCATCAGCGACTGGACCAGCTCTCCGCTGCCCATTACCAAGAGATCCTTGCCCGGCTCCTCCTTGAGCCTGGCCACGGCCTCCGCGGCGTCGCCCTTGAGAAGCGTGGAGTTGATCCACGAGAGCGGCTCAGAGAGCGTCGTTGACGCAACGTACTTC
>WNFA01004973.1_pt1 | contig 11083 bp, 10 predicted proteins | sample 5400481 | NCBI WGS metagenome assembly WNFA01 (sample SAMN13153340, study PRJNA577476) | soil metagenome | isolation source: 120 cm saprolite under Douglas fir tree site 2 hole 1 replicate 2 | place: USA:California | collected 2015-04-18
GTCATTCCGAGCCAAGCGAGGAATCTCCCTTAGTTTTTTGTAGCGACGCAGCACGCTGCGCCCCAGCTATTGAGGATTTGGCCCCAAAAGAGGTGTAGTTCACTGCAGTAGGTGCTCCTGCAAGAACTCCACGGTGGTATAAAACTGAAAATCCTGATTGGGCTTTTTGCGAAAGCCGTGGCCTTCGTCCTTGCCCATCAGATACCATACCGGCGTAGCTTGCTTTTTCAATGCCGCGTAAATTTGCTCGGACTCGCTCAGCGGCACGCGCGGATCATTCTTCCCTGCGATGACGAACATCGGCTTTTTGATTTTCTCAACGTTATTCATCGGCGCGATTTTCTCGAGAAACTCCCTCATCTTCGGGTCGCGCTCGTCGCCGTACTCGACACGCCGCAGGTCGCGCCGGTACGCTTCGGTGTGCTCAAGGAGCGTCACCAGGTTCGACGGGCCAACGATATCAATCGAGCAGCGAATGCGGTCGTTATAAAACGTCGCAACGGCCAGCGTCATGTGACCGCCGTAGCTTCCGCCGGTCACGGCAATGCGGTCCGGGTCCAGATCCGGTTGCGTCGCAATCCAGTCGAACAACGCATTGATGTCTTTGTACGTGTCCTCGCGTTTGAAGCCGTTATCCAGCAGCGAAAAGGTCTTCCCATACCCTGTCGACCCGCGGACGTTCGGGTAGATCAACGCAATCCCCAGTTCATTCAAAAAATAATTGCTGCGTCCCAGGAACCTCGGCTGCGATTGACCTTCCGGACCGCCATGAATCTCCACCAATACTGGCCGTTTGCCGGTGAACTTCGCGGGCGGTTTGTACAAGAATCCAGAGATCATCTTGCCGTCGAAACTTTTCCACCGCACCAGCTCAGCTTGCGGAAATGATTCCGTTTTCACGGCCGTTTCACTGGTGGTCCAGCGTTCAAATTTTCCGGTGGCCACATCCAAGGAATAACAGTCACCCGGCCCTCGCGCATTGTTCAGCGAAAAGCCGAGTTCGTGGCCATTCTTGTGCCAGCGCACCCCGCCCATCACTCCCGCAGGCAAAACTGGAAGAGGCATCTCCTTTCCGGTGGCCGTGTCCCTCACATGCAAAACACTCACGCCTTCTTCGTTGGTCAAAAACGCCAACATCTTTCCATCGTGCGTCAAGTCGAACGTCTCCACGTCCCAATGAATCGACTTGGTCAGATAACTCGGTTGCTTTGTTGCCAGATCCAGGTACGCGAGCCGGCGAAACTCCGAATCTCTGTCCGTCGTGATGTAAATCCCCTTGCCATCTTTGCTGAACCGCGCTTCCCCATACGATACTTTCTCTGCCGCATTTCTCGGCGTCAGCTCGATCTTCTCGCCTGTTGTTGTGTCCACGAGCCACAAGTACGATTCATTGATCGAAATCTCCTCTTTCAGAAGAATCTTTTTGTCATCCGGCGACCAATCCTCCGGTTGCCAGCCGCCCCCCGCCAATTGCGTCAACAAATGATCAGTTTTCGGATCGTCGGGGTTCATCACCCACAGGTCCGTGTCTTTTCCCGTTCGCCGCGTGGACATGTACGCGATGCGGTCGCCATCGGACGACCACGGACCCGGCAGGTTGCGCGACTTGCCGTCCGTCAGCAGCGTCACACTTCCCGTCTTCATGTCGCAACGGTAGAGTTGATACCACTCACCGCCGCCGATATCTTTTGCGAACACGATATAATCGCCGCCATTTGGATGAAATCGCGCGGCCCCCACGGAATCCGCGAAGAACGTCAGTTGCTGCCGCGCTCCTTCCGGCATTTTCACCAGGTGCAGTTGGGGCGTTTCCGCAAACCGGGTGGCAATCAGCATTTCGCGTTTCACGGGACGCCAATCGGCGAGATTGGCGCTTCGAAAAGATCCATATCGCCCTGCTGTTTCCACCAGTGATGCGGGAATCTGCGGCACCCCGTCGACGATCAGATTTTCGGGCGGTGCGATGACCGCCTCTTGTGCGGACACATACACTGCCGCAAGCAGCATCCCTGCCAATAACAAAAGCTGTCTTTTCTTCATTTCTGTCCTCCACCCACAGAGTCGCCGCATTTTAGTACACCGCAAACGATTCGGCACGCAAGCCTATGCGCGCGCCTCTCCTCGCCAGCCCGCATGCTAGAATCCCGCTGCATCTCCAGAAGCATATGTTCAAGAAAATTCTGATTGCCAATCGCGGTGAGATCGCCGTGCGCATTATCCGCGCCTGCCGCGAACTCGGCATTCAATCCGTCGCCGTCTTCAGCGACGCCGACCGCAAGTCGCTCCACGTTCGCCTGGCCAATGAGGCCTATGCTATCGGCCCGGCTCCCTCGCGCGAAAGCTATCTTCGCATCGACAAGCTCATGGACGTCGCGCGCCGCGTGGGCTGCGATGCCGTCCATCCTGGTTACGGGTTTCTCGCGGAGAACGCCGCGCTGCCTCGCGCTTGCATAGATGCAGGTGTCACTTTCATCGGACCGCCAGCCGACGCCATGGAAGCCCTGGGCTCAAAAACCGCCGCGCGCCACCTCGCGCGCTGTGCTGATGTCCCCACGGTTCCCGGAACCAATGATCCCATCGAAAAACCCGGCGAAGCGCAGGCTCTGGCACAAAGCATGGGTTACCCCATTTTATTGAAGGCAGTCGCGGGGGGCGGCGGCAAGGGCATGCGCCTGGTCTATAGCGACGCCGAATTTGAATCCGCGTATCGCGATGCTTCTTCGGAAGCAATGAACGCTTTCGGCGATGCGCAGCTCTATTTGGAAAAATATCTGGAGCGCCCGCGTCACATTGAGATTCAGATTTTTGCCGACGCCCACGGCCGCATTGTTTCGCTCGGCGAACGGGAATGCTCCGTGCAGCGTCGTCACCAGAAAGTTGTTGAAGAAGCTCCCTCGCCGATGGTCACGCCCGAGCTACGCAAGAAAATGGGAGAAGCCTCGGTGCGGCTGGCGCGCGCCGGCCGCTACGTCAACGCCGGTACCGTCGAATTCCTAGTCGACGCAAACGGTAATTTTTATTTTTTGGAAGTGAACACGCGCCTGCAGGTCGAGCATCCTGTCACCGAACAGGTCACCGGCCTCGATCTCGTCAAACTTCAGATCGCCATCGCCGCCGGCCATCGTTTGCCCTTTGCATGGGAAAGCATCACACCGCGCGGCCACGCCATGGAGGTTCGCCTGTACGCCGAGGACCCGGAAAACAATTTCTTTCCCTCACCTGGCAAAATTCTGTCGCGCCACGCCCCCAGTGGCCCGGGCATTCGTCTCGATGAAGGCATCTACGAAGGCTGGACCGTGCCGAACGATTACGACCCTCTTCTCAGCAAACTCATCGCCTGGGGCAACAGCCGCGAGGAAACCATTGCCCGCCTTCGCCGTGCTCTCGAGGAGTATGCGATCACGGGCATCAAGACCAATGCAGGCCTTTTCCGTCGCATCCTCAGCGAGCCCGATTTTCTGCGCGGCGAAATTCACACGCGCTGGCTCGACGAATTGCTCCGGCGGCCGCGATCCGCCGCATCACTTGCGAATGGGCAGGACCAGGACACTGGCGCTTTCGACGCCGCCACCATCGCAGCTGCCATCTGGCACGCCACGCAATCCAGCGCGGCATCCTTTGTCACTCCACCCGCCGATGCGGGGCCTTCCCGCTGGAAACTTGAGGGCCGCCGCCAGCTACTAGACCGCATGCCATGAAATTCGAAGTCCAACTCGGCGGGCAGGCCGGAAAAACAACTCGGATCGTCGATCTCGAACGCGACGCCGAAAGCTGGCGCGTGACGCTCGATGGTCGTCCCGTCGTCGCCGATGTGGTCGAGGTCGCTCCAAATACACTCTCGATTCTACTTGCGGGTCAATCCTATGAAATTTGTGTGGCGCCGTCCGTGGACGGCAAGTTGAGACTCCAGACAGGCGGATTGGAATTCACGGCCGAAGTCATCGATCCTCGGGCTTGGAGCGGCCGCCGCCACGGCAGCGTCGAAGCCGAAGGCCGCCAGCAAATCACCGCGCCCATGCCCGGCAAAGTCGTGCGTCTCCTCGTAAAAACGGGCGAGCGCGTCGAAGCTGGCCAGGGGCTTCTCGTCGTCGAAGCCATGAAGATGCAGAACGAAATCCGCTCACCCAAGGGCGGCACCGTAGAGCGCGTGTTTGTCCAGGAAGGCCAGCCGGTCAGTGCGGGCGAAGTCCTCGCTGCTGTTTCTTGAGGCGAGCCTCGACCGGAAGCCTTTTGGGCGGCAATGTTCGCGATTATCCCGTCTCTTTTAAATGACGGCTCGGGGCGGGAGATGACCGCCGGTTTAGTGTCCGATGGACCTCGGGGGTACGACAGTTTTCGCGGCGTCCGGCAATTTGCCAGCGGCTTCGATCACCTGTTGCGCCAGGTAATTGGCCACCCGCGCTTCATCGCGCGCGATCGCCAGATACGCCGAGCGCAGCAATTGTTCCTTGCGATTCCGCAGCGTATCGCGAATCGTTTGCTGCACTTGCGGGTCGCTGATCCCACGCAGTCCCGGTGACTCGCGCGTGATCAGCTTCAGGATCCGATAGCCTTCCTTTAGCTGGATCGGCTGGCTCACCTGCCCCGGTTTCATTCCAAGAACAATCCTCTTCAACGCCGGGTCGGATTGATTCAGCGCCGACTCCGGCACGTATCCCAGGTCGCCACCCGTCCCTGCTGTGTTCATGTCTTCGGAATAATCCATTGCCAATTGTGCGAAATCGGCGCCGCTGTCGAGCCGGTCCATCAGCATCTTCACCTTGCGTTGGGCCTCGGCTTCGTTGGTGGCGTCGTCGTTCTTGCGGTTGCGGATCTGTTGTTCTTTCCTGGGTGTCACCAGGATCTGGGCGATGTGGTACTGCGGTTCGGCCACATTGAACTGCGGCCGGTTCGCGTTGTAAAAATCAGAAACGTCCTGGTCGGTGATCGAAATCTTTGCCACCACCTCGCGATTCAGCAGCTTCTGGATTGAAAGCTGGCGCCGTAGGTCGCTCTTCAGGTCGTCCACCGTGGCGCCTTGCTCTTTCAATCGCCGCTGGAATTCATCTTCCGTGTAAGGGCTCTTCAGTTCGGTAAACTTGTCTTCCACTTCGCCGTCGCTGGCCTCGAGATTGAGTTTCTTGGCACGTTCGAGCAGAATCTCGTTGTTGATCAGCTCATCCAGCACATTCAGCTTGAGCGAAAGCGCCTCTTCCTGCGAAGGCTCCTGCCCCTCGGGATTTACCCGCGTGCGATAGTACTTGTCGATTTCTTCTCGCTTGATTTCTTTCCCGTTCACCACCGCCCACACGTCCGGAGCATGCTGCGCCTGCCGGTTGCAGCCAGCCGCAACAGCGAACAGAATTGCCGCGAGAGGCAACAAGGCTGCTGCGTCCTTCAGTCCTCTTGGGTGGTCCATTGGACGCCCCACGAATCGCAGGTTCGCAACTGGTAGGTTCAAGATTGGAATCTCAGGCGGCTTTCTTCACTCGGCCGGCACGGATGCAAGCGGTGCAAACACGCACGTGCTTCTTGACGCCGGCAACAACCGCGCGCACGCGCTTCAGATTGGGATTCCACCGGCGCCGCCGCGTGTTATTCGCGTGGCTGATCACATTTCCGTAGTGCGGCGCTTTGCCGCAGAATTCACACTTCAGTGCCATTGTTCTTCCTGCTTGAGGTGATTTTTGCCTGGGTTCTCAGCTCGAAAAATCGCAGAACCAAGCTCCTTATTCTAGCAGACCCTCCATCAAGGGCAAAGAAACTTGCAGTCTTCCATTGCTTCGGTGCCGATCGGCTGTTGCTCAGGGAACACTGTTGGGCAAGCCGTTTCTCGGGCCCATTGCCCTCGGACAGCTCCCTGTTCTTTCGTACGGGACTGCAGCGCGCGATGCGTACCAGTAACTCCCCCGAACTCGCTGAAGCTACAGAGGTTGGCTGCAGAGTACCGGGGTGGCTGGCCCCCCGTACCATTGTTCGACTCCGAGCCCCCGCCTAATTTGTCCCTCAGCATTCGCTGAAGACTGCGCACGGGGCGTGTCGCATGGACCAACTTTTGGAAAACATCGTGGGGGGCCGCAAGGCGGCCCCAGAGACGGAGCCGGCCGCCCGTCGCGCATGGGGCATTCCGCATCGTTTGCTTCGTTACGTTTCGTTGCTGGCCCTTCTTGCCGTCCTTTCCACCGTTGCCGGTTTCCAAGCCGCTCGCCTCAACCGCGTCTTCGAGAAATGGTTGGGCACAACACCGGTCCACGCGGCGCTCTCGTTCGTCCCGCCGGCAGCCCTTGTTTCTTCACCTAAAACCGCCGCCAAAAACACAGAATTGGAGGAGATCAGCCACCTCTCGCCTCAACAACAGGCCGAGCGCCTGCTTGATCTGGCCATCCAACGCCACGAATCGTCTCTCGATTTGATCCGCCAGAACCTGGATTCCTGGAGAGGCCGCCTGGAAGACACTGACAGGCTGTTCCATCTCGTGCTTGCGGCGCTGAATTCCGACGATCCCCGTGTGCGCGTGGCTGCCGTGGAAATCGATCTGGCCGCCAACAATCTCCGCAAGTCCCCGCAGAGCGTTGCCAAACTGCTCAATCAAATTCATAACGATCCCGATGACCGTTATCTCGCGTTGTGGAGACTCGGCGCTCTCGGAAATCGCGGCGTCGAGCCAGCCACAGTGCTCGCCACTTTGCTTCGCTACGTCCATGATCCCGACCAGCAGACGCGCTTCTGGGCCGTCGAGGGATTGGCAATGCTCGGTACCGAGGAATCCATCGACCCGCTCCTGTTGGTTCTGGCCCATGACCCCTCCCCGCGAGTCCGTGAGCGCGCGGCCTGTGATCTTGCGCGATCCGGCATGCTGACCGGGGAACAGCGCCTCACCGCTGTTCCCCAGCTTCTCAATCTTCTGGATGACGATTCGCTGGACCCCGCGACGCAGGACCTGGTCTACGCGACCCTGCACGTCATCACGGGAGCCTCGCTTGGCAGAGATGCCGACGCCTGGCGCGCCTGGTGGGCGCATCATGACCGCCCCGAAAAACCCACCCGCCACCGCTCGGGTCTTTCCCTTGCCTAAGAGAGGGTTCCACTCGGGCCTTCAAACCAGATTCTCGGTGGAATAAAGAAAACTCTTGACCCTCCCCGGCCACATTCGTAAAACTGAATTGCGCCCTGCCTAATCTCAACCTGTTCCCGCCACAGGTCAAAAAAGGATAGCCATGCCGGCGAACGAGCGTCGTTCTACTCGCCGTTTCATCATGAGAGTGCCTTTGCGTTTTCGGCCGATGAAGCAAGCCTCGATTCCTGAAGAATCCGCTGCTTCCATGAATATTTCCACACACGGCGTCTACTTCGCGACCGCCACAAAAGTGTCCGAAGGCGTGCTGGTTCAAGTGCATTTGAAAATGCCCAGGGAAATTGCCGGGGACGACGTGGAAGAATGGAGCTTCACCGGCCGCGTCGCGCATGTTGAACCGCTCGGGACCACGAACGGAAAATCAGGTATTGGCGTGCAGTTCCTTTATTACGAAGTTCCTCCGGCCACCGGTTTGTTCTCGCATTCAAGGTGACAGTTTCTTGGTGCGGCCAATAAACGAATACTCTCTCCCTGCGTCGATATAATAGACAGGCATCCGCGATCATCCCACGCGAGGAGGTCCCATGAATCGCCGCGAATTCATCCATCGCACCGCTTACTCCGCAGGTGCGGCGTGGCTCCATTCGGCGGTATTCGCGCGGCGCGCTTTCGCTTTTCCCAGCCTTTCGAGAAAGTTTAATGCCGCCGACACCGTTACGCTCGGCAAGACTGGCATCCAGACCAGCCGCCTCGCCATGGGCACCGGAACCGTCGGCGTCGGCCACCATTCGCACCAGACCGCGCTCGGCATCAAAGGCCTCTCCGACCTGCTCCTCAACGGTTACGATCACGGCCTTCGTTTCTTCGACTCTGCCGATTCCTACGGCAGCCACCCGCACGTTGCCGAAGCCCTCAAGCACGTCCCGCGCGATAAAGTCACCGTTCTCACCAAAACTTGGGCCCGCGACCCCGCCTCCGCCCGCGCCGACCTCGACCGCTTCCGCCGCGAGATCGGCACCGATCAAATTGACATTTGCCTTATGCACTGCCTTACCGAGGGCGACTGGACCGAGCGCTACAAAGGCGTCATGGACGTTCTCTCCGAAGCCAAGCAAAAAGGTATCATTCGCGCTCACGGCTGCTCCTGCCACAGTATCGAAGCGCTGCGCGGCGCCGCGCGCTCTCCGTGGGTCGAAGTCGATCTCGTTCGACTCAATCCCATCGGCTCACACATGGACGCCGATCCCGACACCGTCGTCAGTGTTCTCCGCGAAATGCGCGCCGCCGGAAAGGGGATCGTCGGCATGAAGATCCTTGGCCAGGGCGACCTGAGCAATCGCCAGGATGAAGCTCTGCGCTATGCGCTCTCGCTCAATCTCCTTGACGCCTTTACCATCGGCGCCGAATCCATCTCCGAGCAGCAAGACCTCATCCGCCGCATCGCCGCCGCATGATCCCTTAGCAGGAACACGATTCCTGTAGTCAGGCCGCATCCGCCCAAGGTAGAATAAGAAATTCAAGAACTGTCCGTACGGATTCGGGCTTCTGGCGCAGTCGTTTTGCGAGGGCAGCGCCAAGGACATGAGTATGTTTGCCCTTCGAGTATCCTCAATCATCTGATCCGCCGCTTCTGCGGATCTGACTCGTTCCCTCGTTTCTACCAATTGATTTCTCCAGCCGCGTCCGCGCGCCCGATTTTTTAGGCCGCACGCACGCAGAGCGAAGGTTTACATGGAAATGCAACAAGCTGTGACCGCTCCTCCGACTCCCAGGTTGTGGAGCTCGATCCGTGAAGCCATCCGCGGCTCGCGCCAGGACTTCACCACTGGCAACCTCAATCGCGCCATTCTCCTCCTGGCAATTCCAATGATCCTCGAAATGGTGCTGGAATCCCTCTTCGCCGTCGTCGACGTTTTCTGGGTCGGCCGCCTTGGAGCGGACGCCGTTGCCACGGTCGGCCTCACCGAATCGCTTCTCAGCCTGGTTTTCGCGATTGGCCTCGGGCTCAGCCTCTCCACCACCGCCATGGTCGCCCGCCGCATCGGCGAAAAAGATCCCGCTGGCGCCGCCGTCGCAGGAGTTCAGGCGATCGTCCTCGGCCTCGGGGTCTCGGCCATTGTTGGTCTTCCCTGTTTGTTTTATGCGCCGCGCTTGCTTCGCTTGATGGGAGCTTCCCCGGAGATCATCGCAATCGGCTCCGGCTACGCTCGCATTGCCCTCGGCGGCAGCGGCGCGATCATGCTGCTCTTTCTCAATAACGCCATCTTCCGCGGCGCGGGTGATGCGGCCATCGCCATGCGTTTGCTTTGGGTCTCCAACATCATCAATCTTGTCCTCGATCCTTGCCTCATCTTCGGCTTGGGGCCTTTCCCCAAGCTTGGCGTCACCGGCGCCGCCCTCGCCACGTTCACCGGCCGCAGCATCGGTGTTCTCTATCAGTTCTATCGGCTCCTCCGCGGTACGGAGCGCATCCGCATCCTTCGCCAGCAATTCCGCATCAATCTTGGCGTCCTGCTGCGGCTTCTCCGCGTGTCGCTCACCGGCATCTTGCAGTTCGCCATCGCCCACACCAGTTGGATCGGCCTCGTACGCATCGTCAGCGTCTTTGGTTCCGCGGCCCTCGCCGGCTACACCATCGCCATCCGCATCATCATCTTCATCATCCTGCCGAGTTGGGGCCTTAGCAATGCCGCTGCGACGCTCGTGGGCCAGAACCTCGGCGCCAAACAGCCTGAGCGCGCCGAAGCTTCCGTCTGGCGCACCGGTTTTTACAACATGCTCTTTCTCGGCGCCGTCGGCCTTTTTTTCATATTCTTCGCGGAGCCCGTCGTTCGCCTCTTCACTCGCGATCCTCTCGTCGTCCCTCTGGCTGCTTCTTGCCTGCGCATTCTCAGCTACGGCAACGTCGCTTATGCCTACGCCATGGTCATGCTTCAGGCCTTTAATGGTGCAGGAGACACGGTCACGCCCACGGTGGTGAATTTCTTCTGTTTTTGGCTCCTGGAAATTCCACTTGCTTATTTCCTGGCGATCACCGCCCGCATGCATTCCAACGGCGTCTTCTTTTCGATCGTCGTCGCGCAAGCCTCCATCGCCGCCGTCAGCATCATCCTCTTCAAACGCGGCCGCTGGAAGCGCCAGCAAATCTGACCACGCGATAAGCGTGGTCACGCTCCTTGCCCTGCTCATCGCGGCGAGCAAGCGCAGCGCGTCGAAAGCTCTCTCTCCTATCGTTGCAAATCGCCAGACGCCTCCGCCACGGAACCCGTCTAGGCGTATAATCTCTCGCCAGCACGGCAGGAGGTGCCGACATGGCCAAAACCAAGCAGTTTACAATCGCTATCAACAACCAGCCCGGGGCGGTCGCCGAAATCGCGAGAGCACTGGGGAATTCCAAGGTCAATATTCTCTCTCTCTTGGGAACTGCGCAGGGCACAGCTGGCACGGTTCAACTCATCGTGGAGGATGCCCGGCGCGCCAAGAAGGCCCTGGACGCCGCCAAGATCGCCTATCAGGAAACGCCCGCTGAGCAGTACGAGCTGCCTAACAAGCCCGGCGCATTAGCGCAGTGCTTGGATCAGCTCGCAGCGAAAGGCGTCAATCTGAAGTCCATTCACGCGACCGCCGCGAAAGGCGGCAAAAAGGCCATCGTGGTCTACACCGTGGAAGCTGCTACAAAAGCCGCAACCGCGACTGTGTAAGAGCATTTCCAGTCTTTCCTCGTGATCCCGCTCCGCCGAACGGCCACGAGAGAGGCAAGGTCTTGGTGTCGTCGATCAGCCTCCAGCGCACCCATCCATTTGCTCTAGAATCTGTATGAGCAATGCCCGCTATAGCGATAAGGAAAAAATCAGGGATCATTATGATCGTGTAAGCCCCTACTACCGCAATCTCTGGGGCGAGCACTTGCATCATGGCTACTGGATTCGTGGGAACGAAACAAAGGAAAAGGCCCAGCTTCAGCTTATCGAGCATCTCGCCCAGGTAGCCGGAATCAAACCCGGCCGCCGGATTCTGGACGTCGGCTGC
>WNFA01005974.1_pt1 | contig 11082 bp, 12 predicted proteins | sample 5400481 | NCBI WGS metagenome assembly WNFA01 (sample SAMN13153340, study PRJNA577476) | soil metagenome | isolation source: 120 cm saprolite under Douglas fir tree site 2 hole 1 replicate 2 | place: USA:California | collected 2015-04-18
TCTCGCCTTCCAGATACTCCATAACCAGGTAGCTGACGCCGTCTTGCCGGCCGACATCGTAGAGATGGCAGATGTTGGGATGACTTAGACAAGAAATCGCGCGGGCCTCGCGATCGAAGCGTTCCTTGGCCTCGGGTTGGTCGGACAGGTGTGGGGGCAGGACTTTAATGGCAACGGTGCGTGCGAGACGAGAATCACGGGCGCGATAGACCTCTCCCATGCCGCCCGCTCCGAGCAGAGACTGAATCTCGTAAGGCCCGAGCATCGTTCCCGAAGAGAGCGCCATTCGTGGTTCGCAATTATAGCGTCATTTCACCCGGCCATCGACGACTGGGGTGCTCGGGGAAGCAAGACAGCGTACTCGCTTGTTTCGCGGAGCTAGGTTCGAGTGTCGAGGTGAAAAGGCGTTTCGTATCGCTCCACCGGATAGCCCTTCGCTTTCCAGCCCGCCAGTCCCCCTTTGAGGAATTTGATCCGCATAAGATGCATGGCCAAGGCTCGCTCTGAGATCAGTCGGCTGGTCTTATCGCTGGGGCAGGTGCAGTAAACGACCGAGTCCTTCTCTTTTGGGATGAGCGATGGATTCTCAAGCAGGTCCTTGGGGGGAATCCTGGTTGCGCCCACGATGATTTCAGAGTCGGCTAACAAGTCGAGCGGCTGGCGAACATCAAAAAGGAGAACCTCTTGTTTTGCCGCCATCAATGTATGGAGGGCCTCCGGTGTAATGCTGTGCTGCTCCATCTCACTTCGTTCTCTTGCACGCTTGATCCAAATTGCAATCAACAGAAACAACGCCACGGCGCCAATGGCAGTCAGAGTCAGAGACATCACCGTTTCTCCTCGACACTCTGTAATACCAGATTCCGCAGAGGTTCGAGAGGATTCTTCGGGCGCATTGTCACTGCTTCAGAAAAATTACTGAGAACCGATGAGCAACTGTCTGCTCTCGAGGGTGCCCCGCTCAAGCTTCGCTTGGGCGGGGATTGTCCACCTGAGGAAACTGCTCCCGCGTAAACAGTAGGGACAGTAATCAACCGGTGGTTGCTTTTCGAGTGGTGAGATCGCGGACGATCTGTAGCAGGACCGAATGGGTTTCCGCTAGATGTGACCCTGACGAGTTATCTTGTCCAAGCGTATCCATAGCCGCCGGGAAGGAAAATCGTTCCGCCGATTTCCAGCGATAAAGCCGAACGTGCCCGGTGAAAAGTTCGTCTGTAGAGTCTTTCTCCGACATCCGGAATTGCTCGACATAACCACGTCTCGAGTCTGCATCAACCCACTGGCCATGTCCGAGATACGCCGCAACGTGGACACCGAGCCGTGCTGCACGCGGCCAATCTGGCCCTTCAAACGCCGCCACGTCGCCGGGCCTCAGGATCGATTCGTTGATCTGGCGCCGATTGCGGACTTCCGCGATGAGGTTGAGATCGTCGAACGTGTTCAGATAGAAATCGCTCGATCTGTGGAACTTCTCGCTGTGAGCGTTCGAGATGAAGCCCGAGCAATTAAGTCCGTCGCCCGGTTCTGTGTCCCAGTGCTCCAGCATCTTGAGCCGTGCCAGGTAATTCACCGGGAAAGGGTTGTAGGCGCGAACAAAGAAGAAACAACGTCCCAGGCTCGGCATCAGGACGATCATCGTGACCGCTATCACGGCCAGAAGGGCGCCGATTTTGAGTTTCCGGGCTTGTTCGAGTGTCATGCTTTCCTCGCGCTGCGGTCGCGTGTAGCTGCGCCTTCGGGTTGTCCCAACAGCAGTAAAAGCAGGTGGGCGGCCAACCGCAAACTTGGTTACCCGCGGGCGGCTGGAGCATTTCGCTTCGCGCCCATCGCGGCTTGCAAGTCCACCACGCGGACAGACTTAGCTCGTGGTCCGCCGCACGGCAACCTGGTCTGTGTCGCACGTTCGTTTCAGCGCAAGCCGGCTTGAGGTTACGATGGTAATTTCAGCTCAAGTTACCCTGGGAAGAGAAGTTCCATGGGAGTAGAAAACAAATTCCACTCGAGTGGAATCCAATCTCGAGGGTGCCCCGCTCAAGCTCCGCTTGGGCGGGGATTTTCTGCGGGTGGTCGAACTCTCACTTTAGGAAAGATTCCAAGTTGCTCCCGTTTCCGCCCTGTCCATTGCGATTCGATCTCGACTGCTCCCGGGTCACCGGTCAGATAATGGCGAAAGCTGCTCCAAGCCCAATCTTCAGGGCGCATGACCAACCCGCGCTGCACCGGATTCCGGTGAATATAGCGAAGCTTTTCCACGAACTTGTGCTCACTCCAAACATTGAAGTCGTAGTAGCGGGCTTGCCAGAACGAATCCTGGGCTCGTAGCGCCAGCTTCCGCGCAACTCCCTGCTTCAGAGATTGCATGGCTTGAGCCAGCGTCCCACGCTCGGGTTCGCTCACCAACATATGCACGTGTTCAGGCATGACTGCGTATCCGTAGACGCAAAGTCTATAGTGTTCTCGAACGCGCTCCAACGCGGCTTCGAAGAGGTTTCGTGACTCTGGAGTTCGGAGGTTTTGTCGGCGGTTGTAACAACTAAAAGTGAGGAAGTGAAGCTGGCGGGTCTGGTGGAAGCGCTTCAGTCCCCAAGGCATGGGACAGGATATTTCTTCAACAGGATCACGTCTGTGATGGATGAACATCAAAAGACCCGCCCAAGCGGAGCTTGAGCGGGGCACCCTCGGGGTCAATTGTTGGATAAGGTCGGCGAACCCGCCAGCTCGGTTCCCATTAGTATGGGTAACGGAGGCCTTCCCCTATGTTCACCTCGCAACCCATCGGCTTTGTGAGCAGTCCCTACACGAACACTAGTGAGATTCCCAAGGGTCTTGGCGCTAAACACGACGTAGATGGTGTACTCAAGATCCTGCCCGAGTTTGAGCCGGGGCTTACGGACATCGAGGGCTTTTCGCATCTCATCGTCGTCTGGGAGTTTGATCGCTCGCCCAGGGAGGAATTGCGGGGGGCCGACTTACTCGCTTCGCCGCCCTCCGACAACCGGCAGCATGGGGTGTTTGCGACCCGGTCTCCGCGCCGTCCGAACCCGATTGGTTTGACCACCGTCGAGCTGCGCCGCCGGGACGGCATCGAGCTGCATGTTCGGGGTGTCGATATGCTGGATGGGACACCGATTCTCGATATCAAACCCTACCTGTCGAACATCCCGCCCGAGAAGCTGCGCCGGGGGTGGCTAGCCGAAGCTGAGGCGCGACAGAGGTGATGACGTTGCAGTAGCTCGCCACGTGGAAGCGCAGAGGTCTTCCTGCAGCCGCTGCTCAGCCATGTAGGTTTGCAGGCACATTGTGTGACTTGCGTCGCCGGATAACGGCCAACTCGGAAGTCATGGGCTCGGTTATGGGGAGCTTGCGGCGGGTGGATGGTTTTCGTACCTGTACGACCGCCTTACTTACCGCTGCCGTTCTCCGCCACCGCGGATTGCTGCTTCTTCAGCAGCTCGACTCCCTGGGCAAAACTTAAGTCCGCAGGCACGGGATGAAAATCGCTGTAGACCTCGGTTGACTTGAAATTGAGGCTCTTAAACAAAAGCAGTTTGCCGGTGAAAGCCAGGTCCATGCGCGCGATTGACCAGTTGTTCTCGGCGATGCTGGTCTGGTTCACGTGGAAATGTCCTCCCCGGTCCAGATGGCCGAGGATGCCCCACCCGAAGCCGACATCCTTAGCGAGCGTGCCGTCGATGGCTGCGATATGCTGCTTTTGCGGATCGATCAGAACCGTCCCTTCCATGCCGGTAAGGACCTGCTCCACGCGGGTCGGCGGGTCATAATTAGGATTGGGGCGGAATTTGAGCCGGACCAGTTGGCTCCCCGGTTCTCCTACCCCCGGCGTACCTGTTTCCGTTCCGTCGTATTCAAATAGGAAAGCGTCGGGCAGCGCCTTCAGGATGCTCTTCACCCGCTCCGAATTTTCCCTTTCCTGCCGTCGCTTGTGAGCCAGCTCTTCCGGATCACGCAGGAAGTGCTGAAGCCGGTCGTATTCTCCCTGACGCTGGTCCGGGTTGAGGGGCTGGTCGTTGTAAGCGACGACTATTCCGGCGATGGCGTCACGAGTCTCCACCATGAGTCGAGTCTGCGAGCCGGCTGGAGTTTCCTTGCGCTGGCGGAACATGTACTTCACCGGCTGATCATCTGACCTCATTTCGTTGGCCACGGCGCGCTTGACCAACTCGATCGGCGGCACCGCAGGAGGGCCCTCCGCAACGCTCCCGACGGCGGCGGAGAGAGCCAGCGCCACAAATATTCGAGAGGCGGTCCGAAATGGGATCAGTTTCATAAAAGGATGGGCCCACACCTAACTAGATTAGACGAAAAACGGCGGCAGTATGTTGTCCAAATGGTCCTCAGGGAAGCGCCGCTGGAACCGCGGAAGCTACCGGTTTCGCAGCCGCTTCCGCGTTTGTCAGGTTGCCCCGGTGGTCGCCGTAAGATATAGTTCGAGCAAGAGCAAATAACATTCGCGACTGTTTGGGGCGCGTGCTCTGGTCAGTCTTTCCGTCCCCGGCAGGTCACAGGTTACCTGCAAGTCCCGCGCCAGTTTCAAGTGGGAAATACGCCCGAGGAGGCCGAAATCTATGGAGACACCGAAGACGGCAGAGTTTGCGCACATCGGCAAGTCCGTCATCATCAAGGGAGAACTCTCCGGCAGCGAGGACCTGTACGTGGATGGCCAAGTGGAGGGCAGCATCGAACTCTCCGGTAATAAATTAATCATTGGCCCGCACGGTCAGGTACGCGCCAACGTGAACGCCAAGGGCGTGATCGTGCAGGGGAAGCTGGAGGGCAACATCCACGCCAGCGAGCGGGCCGAGCTGACCAAGTCCGCCATCGCAGTGGGCGATATCGTCACTCAGCGGGTCGCCATCGAAGAAGGGGCATACTTCAAGGGCAAGGTGGATATCCAGAGAGAAATGTCGAAGACGGACGGGAAGCCGGCCACTGCATCCGCCGTAGCTGCCTCAAGTTCCGCGGGCGGCGGTTCGGCGGTGGCAAAGGCCGCCGCGAATGAAGGGAAGTAGTCCCAAGCCCCCGGGTTCTCAGACGACGTAGGCAACGAACCGGATGCGAGGCGGTCGCCAAAGGCTTCAGATGCACAAAGCTTCATGAAACTTTTTCGCAATTCATCCGACAGCGCCACACAAAATCCCGCAGGTGGTTCGGCATCGCAGCGGCTCACGCGCCGTTCCAGCGGTTTGGCCGAACTGGTGAAGACGCTTGAGTCGGACGAAATGCTGTGCGTGCTTGATCTGGGATCGACTTCCCCGGCCAACATCCGCTATTGCACCGAGCGCGGGCACAAGATCTACAGCGAAGATCTGCTGATTTCTTCTACCGACCCATCGCTGGTCACCAAAGATGAAGCCGGCAAACCTGCCCTGGATAGCAAGCGCTTCCTGGAAGAAAACCTGGTGTTCCCGGGAGCACAGTTTGACATCGTGCTGTGCTGGAACCTGGCCGACTATCTGGACGAAAGCCTGGTCAAGCCGGTGGTGGGACGGCTGTGGTCGTTGATGAAGCCGGGAGGCGCTCTGCTGGCTTTTTTTCACACCCAGGAAGCCGGACCGGACGCGCCCTGTTACCGCTATCACATCGTCGGTGGCGGCGACACCCTGGAGATGCAGCACATTGACGGCCGCGGGGATGCGAAAAAAGGCTCGCCGCGAGCTGCGAGCAAGTTCCGGCTGCAGCGGGTGTTCAACAATCGGCACATTGAAAATCTCTTCCGCGACTTTGCCTCCATCAAGTTCTTCCTCGCGCGGGACAACGTCCGCGAAGTCTTGGTCGTGCGTTAGCGCGGGCGACACTTCCCCGAAAAATGCGCGCTTCGTGGCCGTTCGTCTCGTGATAAAAACACTGCATGCCAAAAACCAATCCCACGGATCCTGCAGGCAGGATCGTGGCCCAGGCTCCCTGCCGCGCTGACCTGGCCGGAGGAACCGTCGATTTGTGGCCCCTGTACCTGTTTCATCCCGGCGCGATCACGGTTAATTTCGCGGTCAACATTCTCGCCACCTGCCGCATCACACCGCAGAAAGGGAAGCGCATCCACTTGCGCTCGCTCGATACCCGCCGGGAGGAGCAGTTCCCGAATTTCGAAGCGCTGCGCACCGCCAGCCGCTTTCGCCTCCCTCTGGCCGCCCGCCTGCTGCAATTCTTCGCTCCCAAAGAGGGGCTGCTCATGGAGACCGACTCCGAGTCCCCGGCCGGCGCCGGCATTTCGGGATCTTCGGCTCTGATGATTGCCAGCACCGCAGCCCTGGCTCGCTTTACCGGTCGCAACCTCACCCTGGAGCAGATGCGGGTGATCGCCCAGAATGTCGAGGCCCAGATCATCCAGGTGCCCACCGGCTGTCAGGATTACTATCCCGCGCTCTACGGAGGCGTCAGCGCCATTCATCTCGACGCTGACGGCATTCACCGTGAGGGCGTGACGGTGATGCCGGAGGAAATCGAAGAACGCTTCGTTCTGGCCTACACGGGCGCCCCGCGAAAGTCAGGCATCAACAACTGGGAGGTTTTCAAGGCGCACATCGACGGCGACAAGCGCGTGTTTCGCAACTTCGAACGGATCGTTGCCATTGCGCGGGCCATGCATCAGGCCTTGGTCGATGCCGATTGGGAGGAGGTCACCCGTCTGCTGCGCGAAGAATGGAAGCTCCGCCGCACCAACGCTCCCGGAATTACCACGCCGCTCATCGACAAGCTGATCAGCGTGGCCGCAAGACACGGAGGCCGTGCGGCCAAAGCCTGCGGCGCGGGCGGCGGAGGCTGCGTAATCTTCCTGGTGGAAAAAGGCGCCGCCAGCCGGGTCGCGACCGCTATCGGCGACAACGGAGGCCGCGTGCTCCCGCTGCAGGTGGCGCGAAACGGGCTGAGGGTGTCGTCTAGCTAGCGAGGGTTTCTTGAGGAAGGCTCGAGCCGCCCGTTTTCTGGTCGATTCCTTCACGCTCAAAGCCTAGAATGATCGGTGAACTGCGGGGAGGGAGCTCCTTCCGATGGCCAACCGGGCGTTCGGTCAGGATTCACTCGTCGGTTTCGGGCTCGGCCATTACCGGATTGTCGAGAAGATTGGCGCCGGCGGCATGGGCGAAGTTTATCGTGCCCACGATGAGCATCTCGACCGCGACGTTGCCATCAAAGTATTACCCCCTCAGACATTCTCCGACGACTCCGCGCGCAAATATTTCCGCAGGGAAGCCCTGGCGCTGTCCAAGCTGAACCATCCCAACATTGCCACCATCCACGATTTTGATACCCAGCAGGGGATCGACTTTATCGTGATGGAGTACGTGCCCGGGGTTACGCTGAACGAGAGAATCGCAAATCATGCTCTGACCGAGAAAGAGATCACGCAGCTGGGGTTGCAACTGGTCGAGGGACTGGCCGCGGCGCACGACCAACACGTATTCCACCGCGACCTGAAGCCGAACAACCTGCGTCTGACCCCCGACGGACGACTGAAGATCCTCGACTTCGGGCTGGCGAAACTGGCTGAATCCCCGACGCCGGATGCCGAAACGGAAAGTCGAGGCCTGGCCGGAGTCGGAACGTTGCCCTACATGTCGCCGGAGCAACTACGGGGGGAACGAGTGGATGCGCGCTCCGATATCTGGGGCGTGGGGACCGTGCTCTACGAGATGGCGACCCGGCATTTCGCTTTTCACGAAAAGACCAGCACGGCTACCGCGGACGCCATTCTGCACAAGCCACCGGCTCCTCCGGGCCGCCTCGCGCTTGAACTGTCACCAGGCCTGGAATTCGTCATCTTGAAATGCCTCGAGAAAGAGGCGGAGAACCGCTACCAGTCGGCGAAGGACCTGGCTGTGGACCTGCGGCGGCTGAGTACTCCAAGCTCCGCCAATCCAATCACGGCCGCTTACCTAAGGCCACGGCGAAGGCTCCCGAAAACGGCCATAGAGGGCATAATCATGTTGATGCTCGTTGTTGCTTTGCTGGTCGCGCTCAACCCCGGCGGCTGGCGCGATCGTTTGTTGGGACACGATGCGCAGCCGCAGATCGGTTCGCTGGCGGTGCTGCCCTTAACCAATCTCTCGCACGACCCTGAGCAAGACTATTTCGCCGATGGCATGACCGAGGCCCTGATTACCGATCTGGCCAGAACCACAAACCTCCGCGTGATTTCGCGGACTTCGGTGATGCACTACAAGGGAAGCGATAAATCATTGCCGGAGATTGCGCGCGAATTGCACGTGGATGCGGTGGTGGAAGGGTCGGTACAACGGTCAGAGGACAGGGTGAGAATCACCGCGCAACTGATTCGGGCGATCACCGACCAGCACCTGTGGGCGGACAGCTACGAGCGCAACCTTCGCGACGTTCTGAACCTGCAGGATGAAGTGGCTCACGCCATCACGCAGCAAGTCGAGGGCAAGCTCAGTCGAAAGAAGGATGTACCTCCCCAGAGTTCACGGCCCATCAATCCCGAAGCCTACGAAGCCTATCTCAAAGGCCGTTATTACTGGAACAAGCGAGATCGCGCCTCTCTCGAAAAGAGTCTCGGCTATTTCAACGACGCTATCGCCAAGGATCCGAACTATGCGCTGGCCTATGCGGGACTGGCCGACGTCTATGTTGTTCTTGGTCCTGATTGGGCCATGCCGCCAAAGGACATCAATCAGAAGGCCAAGGCAGCCGCCCAGAAAGCACTGGAAGTCGACGATAGCCTGGCAGAAGCGCACACTTCTCTGGCCAGCATTTATCACAACGAGTGGAACTGGAAAGGGGCTGAGCGCGAATTCAAACGGGCGATTGAGTTGAATCCGAATTACGCGACTGCTCACCATTGGTATTCCATCTACCTGGCCACGGCCGGGAGATTCGATGAATCCGTGAAGGAGGCGACGAAAGCGGCAGAACTGGACCCGCTATCGCTGATTATTGGCGCCAGTTTGGGAAACCGTCTCATCGAGGCGCGACGGTACGAAGACGCTGCCAGCCAATGCCGGAAGACCCTCGAGATGGACCCTAACTTCGGGCTTGCCCACGGTTGTCTTGGCACCTCGTTCGTCGGTGAAGGCCACTTCCAGGAAGGCATTCCAGAACTGGAAAAGGCTATAGAACTGCTTCCGGGAAGTCCCTATTTTATAGCCCAGCTGGGCATGGCCTACGCCCAGTCCGGGGACCGAGCACAGGCCCGAAAGGTCCTGGGCCAGTTGAAGAAATCGTCCCAACCCCACCTTCCAAACTGCAGTATCGCCATGGTATACGCGGCATTGGCTGATAAAGAGCAGACCATTTCCTGGCTCAAAAAAGGCTATGAAGAACGTAATGACGACATGGTCTATATAAAGATCGAGCCTGTGTTAGACCCTGTCCGCTCCGATCCTCGCTTTCAGGATTTGCTCCGCCGGGTTGGCTTCCCCTAAGCGTGGGCTGAATCCTGTTGACAACAAAACCTGGCGCGCTTATCGTCCACAACGCTCGAGATTACAGCCTTGATCTCAGAGGGGGAGGCGGTCCATGGCTGCTCGACAGAAAATAGACAAAAAGACAGTTAAGAGATTGCAGAAAAAAGTCAGGGTCATTGCGCAAGCAGCGAAGAAGCTTGACAGCAACATTCAAAAGCTGGAAAGAGCACTTCTCAAAGGCAACTATCGCATACTGTGAGGGGTCGGATACTCGATTCGTGAGGCCGCGATGGTGCCACCTCTGAGACGGCTGCGCCGCGCAACAAGTCTGGTTTCCTACTGGCGCGACGGCGAACTGATCTTTGAGAACTATCGCAGCGGCCACTTGATCTCCGCCGATCCTATCGTTGCCCGGCTCTTACACCATTTCAGTAAGTGGGAGATTCCTGCTCAGGTCTGCTCGCGCGTTTCAGAGTTCACCCCTTCGAGCGTGCAGTCAACGTTGCGACAACTCACCCGGCAAGGTTTCCTGCTCCAGGAAGGCTCGGTCGCTGCGCGCGCCGACGAGAAGTTCCAGGAATCTTGGGCGCCATGGCTTCCGGCCGGAGCGCTGCTGCACTTCTCTACCAAGGATTTGCCCTACGTCTCCGATCTCGGCGAGTCCCGGCGTGCGCTTCTAGCTCACGCCCAACGTGAACCTGCGCCGCCCGAAGTGAAGCAATATCCGCGCGTGGCTCGGGTGCAACTCCCCAATCCAAATACAAGGGGTGAGTTCCCTCAGGTTCTGCTCGCGCGGCGCACCTGGCGCGAGTTCTCCGACCTGTGGCGTGCAATATTGGGTACAGTTGCCGGGCTCGATCGGTCGCGTCGCGCTGAAGACTTCTCCTTCGGCAGGGGCGCGGCATCCGCTTGAGGCCTACGTGGCGGCTCTCCGAGTGCGCGGTCTGCCGCGCGGGCTGTATCACTACTCGTCCGACAAACATAGGTTGGAGTTGCTAAGAAAAGGCTGCAAGCCGCGAGAGTTCGGGAGTTATCTGGCGGGGCAGTCCTGGTATGGCTCAGCTAGCGCGCTGATGTTCATGACCGCCGTCTTCAAGCGCAACCAGTGGAAGTATCCCGATTCAGCTGCCTATCGCACGATAATTCTCGACGCCGGACACATGTGCCAGACCTTCTGCCTGACCGCGACCTGGCTGGGCCTCGCTCCCTTCTGCACCATGGCGCTCGCCGACTCGAAAGTGGAAAGAGCGCTCGGCTTGGACGGGATCTCCGAATCGGTGGTCTACGCTGCGGGCGTGGGCACACGGCCCTCGGCAAAAGACTGGGCGCCCTGGCCTGAACCCGGCGTTAGCCTGCCGCTCAGCGCCGCGTTGACGACATGTTCCGATTACACTCGTTGACCAACGTTGAAGACCAGCGTTGAATCGCCTGTGCGCGTGGAAGAAACCTACTTTGAGGTGAATGCGGTGTTGCAGATTGATCCGTGGTTATCGCTTGGGGTGTTTGTCTCTACAGCCGCGACGGATGCGGTGTATGTCATGTTTAATGCGGCGGTATCGTCACAACGTCGTGTGCCGGCGGCTACATGGAGCAGCGTGTGGTATCTATTGTCCGCATTTGCCGTCATTAGCTACACCAGGAACTGGGCCTGCGTCGGGTTCGCCGCAGCAGGGTCCTGGATCGGAGCTTACCTATCGATGAC
>WNFA01004976.1_pt1 | contig 11081 bp, 10 predicted proteins | sample 5400481 | NCBI WGS metagenome assembly WNFA01 (sample SAMN13153340, study PRJNA577476) | soil metagenome | isolation source: 120 cm saprolite under Douglas fir tree site 2 hole 1 replicate 2 | place: USA:California | collected 2015-04-18
GTTGCTCAAAGGTGCTGCGCTCCTGCCCTCCCCACTGCCTGGGCCAGGAGACTCCCAGCCAGCCCTGCTCAGCCAGGGCCTCGGTAAAGGCCCGGTCGGAGCCTTGTTCTCGAATAGGAAGCCGGTGATGGGCCTCTTGATCCTCTTTCGTCCAATGCTCGACCAGCCAGGCCCGAACCTCCTGGCGAAAGGCATTTGCCTCGGGTCCGAGATCCAGGTCGGGGGTCGTCATCCCGGCATCGAGGAGCAAATGGGCCACGCCCGCGCGCGCGGCTCGCACGCCACCAAAACGGAAGAGATCGGCATGGACGCGCCGGAAATGCCGTGGGACCTCGTGCTCCTCCATATAGCTGATGCCGCCGAGGGCATGCATACATTCGAGGATGGTCTGCCGAAGGGCAGGGTTGGCAAAAGCGCAGGTGGCGTTGGCAATATACTGCCAACTGGCATCGGAGCTATCGTAGGCTTTGGCCGCCCGGGCGAGCAGGAGGCGAGTCGCGTCCAGGGTGATGAGACAATTGGCGAGCTTGTGCTGGATCGCCTGGAAGTGCCCGATGAACTCACCGAATTGCTTGCGCACCTTGGCGTGCTCTACAGCCAGCTCGAAGGAGCGGTTGGCCGCTCCGTAGGCGCGTGCAACACAGCCAAGTCTGGCAAGCGTGGCGAGGCTCGGCAGACTTCCATGGGGAAGGGGAATGATTTGGCCAGACACGTTCTCCAGATGCACCTCGCTGAGCGGTGGGACCGCGAAGCCAGGAGTTGGCGTCACCGTGACTCCCTGTGCATCGGTACGTATGATGGCCACCTCGTCGGTCCCCTCAGACGAGCCAACGGCGACCAGCAGGTGTGTCGCAAACGAGAGCCCTTCCACGAAGCGAACGGTGCCGGTGACATGGGCGGCTCCATCGCCTGTCGCCGTGACAACAACGCTGCCCGCATTGCTGTCGCCATCGGCGGGACCCAGGGCCACGCTGATGGCAGCCGTTCCCGCTTCCAAAGCCTCAAGGACCTCACGTGCGGCAGGAGTATCTGCCTGTCGCAGGGCGGTCGTCGCCAGAAAGGCATCCAGCAGGGGCACCGGGCAGGCGGCCCGTCCGAGTTCCTCAAGCAGGGCCAGAACTTCTTGCAAACCACCTGCTTCAGCATCCGAACCCAGAGATGTCCATCCCTGGACAGCCGCCCGCTGCCACAATTCCTGTAAGGCCTCTGGCCGAACTGCGCGTTCGAGCACTTTATCAGGCGGCCAGTTGCGTGCCAGAAATCCGCGAGCCGAGTCGCGGAGCTGCTGGACTTCGTCGGTTTCATACAGACTCTGTACTGCCATAAAGAGCTTCTCCTTGTGATGTCTGCTTTGTACTAGTCCTACCCATTCGCTAACTGCCCCATCCGTTTGAGGACGGCCTCGCATTCTTCTTTGATCGACTGATACACTGCTGCTGCCGGGCGCACCTGATTGAGCATACCGACAGACTGTCCCACGAAGTAATTGATCAGTTTCTTGCCTCCTTCTCCTCCCCGCCGGGCGTCTTGCTGAATACTTTGCTGCGCATCCATGGTCAGCAAGCTATGCAGTGGCATCGGCAAGGGCTTGGGATTGGCCGGGTCTTCCCAGGCATCGGTCCAGGCCGAACGCAGTTGCCGCGCGGGTTTGCCGGTGGAAGCACGCGAGCGCAGGGTATCGCTGGACGTGGCATGCAGGAACTTCTCTTTCACCACCGGATGCGTCTCGGCCTCCTCGGTCATCAACCAGACCGAGCCGGTCCACACCCCCTGCGCGCCCAGCGCGAGTGCAGCGGCCATTTGCCGTCCGCTGGCAATGCCGCCGGCGGTGACGACGGGTGTTGGGGCCACCGCATCCACCACCTGCGGCATCAGCACCATCGTGGCGATCTCGCCCGTGTGACCTCCCGCCTCAAAGCCCTGGGCAATAATGAGATCAACTCCGGCCTCCTTTTGATGCATCGCGTGTTTCACTGCGCCGACCAGGGCACCCACACGAACCCCCTGCTGATGAGCGCGCTCGATGATGTAGGCCGGGGGGACGCCCAGCGCGTTGACAATCAGCTTCACAGGATACGCGAGGGCAATATCGACTAATTGTTTGCCCCGCCTCTCAGAAATACCCATGCCCGCCCTGGAAGCGAGGGTAGCAGGTGCAGACTGTTTAGGGACATGATTGTCCTCCAGAAGCTTGTCGAGGAAATCGCGGTGTCTCTGTGGAATACGGCTCTGGAGTTCTTCGAGCGAAAGGCCACCTTCCTCGCGCCCGACGTACTGCTCTGGAATGATCAGGTCGATGCCGAAGGATTTGCCAGCGCACTCTCTGGTGAGCATCTGCAATGCTTGATCGAGTTGCTCTGGCTCCATACCGGCGGCTCCCAGCACGCCAAAGCCGCCGGTCTTAGTCACGGCAAGAACAACTGCCGGACTATGACTGAAGGCAAAAATGGGGGCGTCGATACCATAGACGTCACAGAGGGTATTATGCATATTGTGCCTCCTGGGGAATCACCCCACTGAGAGATGAACGAACGTCAGGTGCTGAAACAGAAAGAAACGAGATCAGTGAGTACGAGGCTGGAAGGGCCGAGTGTTCATACATATGATCGGTTGACTGTATGAGAGCATAAGCTTCTCCTATAAGCATGGAGCTGACGAACACATGCTGACGATGTGCTTACTGATCAAGGTCTTCGGGCCCACTGAAGAGGCGATCAAGTACAGGCAAGGCCTGCTCGATCATGCGCTTTTCCTCGTCGGAAAGCAGTGCGAGCCGCCCTGCGATCAGATCGATTTGCCGACGATTCAGCGCCTGAAGAAGCGTTCGCCCCTCCTCGGTGATCGTGACAGCGACACCTCGGCGATCATGGGCCGTATCCATTTTGCTCAGCCAGCCTTGACGCTCCATGCGCGAGATGAGTTCAGTCATGCTTGGGGGACGTACCCCTGTCGCGCTGGCCAGGTCGCTGAGACGCCATGCTCGACCGTCCTGGAGCAAGGTCAGGACCGTGGCCTGTGACGGAGTGAGTACCTCCTGCTGCATCTGCCGCGTGAGAAACTGCGTGATTCTTATGATGCGTAAGCCTAGTTGTTTCGCCAGCCCTCGCGCGGTCAACGGTTGTAGTTCGACTGATGGCTTTCCTGTATCCATGTTATTAGGATACCTAACATTTTTCCTTTTGTCAAGGGGTAAACGAGCGTATTTTTCAGAAAATAAACAAAAATAACAAGTTAGGCATCCTCATTTCATGCGCTGCTTGATAGTGAAACAGGCGGACCGCGGACTCAATCATGCACGTTTCTCACAGACAGTTCAGTGCAACTGCCATGATGACAAGATGGTCGTTCCAGGGAAAGAATACATTGCATTGCTGAGAAAAGAGTGGGAAAGCCCCAATATGGGGAGAGAAAATGGTATATGGCCTCATCAAAAATCTTCCACAGCAGATCATCAAAGCGTGCCGATGGACCCCACATGCGAGCACCACGACAGGTTGCTCCCAACTCCTTATGTACTTTCGTGGCAACATCGATGATGGTTGCTCCTGGCTCCATTGCCAGTGGTGCCTCGTCCACGTGTTTGTTGTGGCGCAGGTAGACACGGATCAAATCAATGAGCTTCCACACAGCTTCTTTCAATGCACCCAGGCTCTCGTCATCAATGATGGAGACCCCGACAATAGAAAGCTTGGGAACGGCTGCTTGTGCAGACCGTCATGAGTCTCACCTTCCGGTTGTAAAGTATCGCGCATGGCACGTTCCTTTTGCGCTAGCTCCTCAATAGCCCGTAAGAGTTCTCGCTGCTTGCAAATGCCGCCCACATGGGTAAGGTTACGCATGTGAGCGCGTAGCGATATCGGTATACTTTCATCGGGTATAATACATGCGAGGTGTGGTTCAGGCAGACCACACGATAGTAATTGCCTTCACAGGCACTGGAGGCGATGATGCAGGACAAGATTATCCATCTTGCTGCCAAAGAACCGGTCGAACGCAGACAATTAATCATACATGACGTACCGGCACCACTGACCCCCTTGATTGGGCGTGAGCAAATGATAGCAGCCGTCTGTGCGCTCTTGCGCCAGCTAGACATTCGCCTCGTCACGCTCACTGGACCAGGTGGGGTTGGCAAAACGCGTTTGGGTCTGAACGTTGCCGGCGAATTGCTTGGCGACTTTGCCGATGGCGTGTATATTGTGGCTCTTGCTTCTGTGCATGATCCTGACCTAGTGATCCCCACGATTGCCCAAACAGTGGGACTCCCAGGAGCGGGAGAGCAGCCAGTGCTCGAGCAGTTAAAAACCGCTGTGCGTGAGAAAGCACACCTGCTGCTGCTGGACAACTTCGAGCAGGTGGTGAAAGCCGCTCCACTGTTGATCGACCTCAAGATGCTCGTAACAAGCCGTGCCGTGCTGCACGTCTCCGGCGAACATGAGTTTCCCGTGCTCCTACTAGCTGTCCCCGATCTCAGGCATCTTCCAGAGAGCGAAGGACTCACGCAGTATGCAGCGGTGGCGCTCTTCCAACAACGTGCCCGTATGAGCAAGCCTGACTTCCAGATTACCGATGCCAATCGTCGTGCCGTAGCAGATCTGTGTGTCCGCCTGGATAGGCTGCCACTGGCCATTGAGTTGGCGGCCGCCCGCATCAAACTACTGCCGCCACCCGCATTGCTCGCACGTCTGGACCATCGGTGGGCGCTGTTGACGAGCGGGACACGCGATGTGCCAGTACGACAGCAGACGATGCGGAACACGATCGACTGGAGCTACCACCTGTTAGATGCCCAGGAGCAGCAGCTCTTCCGTCGGCTCTCCGTGTTCGTCGGCGGCTGCACCTTGCAGGCAGTCGAGGCGGTGTGTGCGGCCCTTGATGGCGAGGACCGCGCAAGACAGACCGTAGATGGGATCGCCTCGCTTCTCGACAAGAGCCCGGTGCAACAAAGCGAGCATGAGGAAGCAGAACCCCGCCTCATACTGCTCGAGACAATTCGGGAGTATGGGCTGGAGAAGCTTTCGGAGCGTGGCGAGCTAGAGGCCACGCAGCACGCTCATGCCGCCTACTATCTGCGGCTTTCGGAGGAAGCAGAGGCCCAGATCGAATGCGCACAACAAGTCAGGTGGTTGGAGCGGTTGGAGCGGGAGCATGACAATCTACGTGCGGCGCTCAGGTGGGGGCTTGAGCCCGCGCCAGATGAGGAGGGGGAGCAGCGCAGGGAGCTGGCTTTGCGCCTTGGGGGAGCCCTGTGGCTATATTGATATCTCCATGCGCATCTTAAAGAAGGACAGACCTTCCTGGTGCGAGCAGTAGCAGTCAGCGCAGGAGCTGCTCCTGCGCTGCAGGCCAGGGCGCTCTTCACTGCTGCAGACCTGGCCCTCGCCGGGGGCGATAAGCAGAGGACAAAAGCACTGGCAGAGCAGGGCCTCGCGCTCTACCGGCAGGTGGGAGATCAGGTCGGGATCGCGTACTGCCTTTTTCTTCTGGGGATGAGCGCCACGTACAGCAGCGAGTATACCCAGGCACGCTCGCCGCTGGAGGAGAGCGTGGCACTTCTCAGAGGGCTGGGTGATATGTATCGCCTCGGCCGCTCCCTCATGGCACTCGGGCTGGTGGACTTCGCGCAAGGCGAGCTCACACGTGCGTGTGCCCGCCTCGAGGAGGCCCTGGCGCTCTTCAGGGACCTGGGCAACACGGAAGGCATGGCTTCCCTGCTCTTCCAATTGGGCCTGATCCGCTTTTATAGCCAGGGGGACGCCCTCACCGCTCGCGTATCGTTCGAGGAAGCCTGCACGCTCTTGCGAGAGGTAGGCCACACAGGGGGTGTCGCCGTCTCGCTCATCCGCCAGGCGGAGGTCGCGCTCCTTGGACAAGACAACCACGCCACCGCCCGTAGCCTGGCCGAGGAGGCCCTGGGCCTTTTCAAAGATCTCTCGTACAAGGGAGGGATAGCCGAGGCCCTGTTCGTGCTTGCGGTGGTGGAAGCACGCCAGGGGAACTACCCAGCCGCGCGAGGCCTCTATAAAGAGCTTCTGACCTTGACCGGGGAGGCCGACGATCTCCGAAGTACCCGCCTTCCCATTCCCTACCGTATTCATCTGCGGGGGTTTATCCCCAAGAATTTTGACGATACCCTCAATCTCCCCTTTTACCTGGAAGGATTGGCCGAGGTGGTCGCAGCGCAAGGAGAGGGCGTATGGGCGGCGCGCCTATGGGGAGCCGCGGCATCCATGCGCGAAGAGCTCCCTTCTCCCCGGTCTCCAGTCTTCCAGGCCGGCTACGAGCAGGCAATCGCTGCCGCGCGCGGCCTGTTGGGCAAGAAGGCTTATGCCGCTGCCTGGGCTCAGGGACGCGCTCTGACCCTCGAGCAGGTGCTAGGTCAACAGGGTCGGAAAATCATTCCTGAAGAGGTTCCTGGCGTAGCACCGTTGGCCGCAGCCAGGACTCAAGTCACCTATCCCGCGGGACTCTCGACACGGGAGGTGGAAGTGTTGCGCCTGGTGGCCGAGGGGCTGACTAATGAGCAAATCGCCGAGCGGCTGGTAATTAGCTATCGCGCCGTCACCACCCATCTGAACTCGATCTATACCAAACTCGGTGTCAATTCGCGCAGTGCCGCCACCCGCTTTGCCGTCGAACATCACCTGGTCTGACCATGGACGGACAAGGAGCAACACTAGTCATGCACGAGATGCATTCTCTTCTTCAGCATACCTTGCCGGCACCACTCACATCGCTCGTTGGCCGTGAGCGGGAAGTCGCTGCAGTCTATGCGCTCCTCTCGCGTCCTGGGGTACGCCTGGTCACATTGACCGGGACTGGAGGCGTCGGGAAAACGCGCCTGGGTTTGCAGGTGGGGGCCAACCTGAGTGATCGCTACACCTATGGGGCATTTTTCGTCAATCTGGCCCCCCTGACCGACCCGGGGCTGGTGGCCTCGACCATCGCCCAGGCCCTTGGCGTGCGGGAGCAGGGGAGTCAGCCACTGCTGGATAGCCTGCAAGACCACCTGCGAGACAAGTAGCTGTTGCTGCTGCTGGACAACTTTGAACAGCTCGTCTCAGCCGCACCGGTCGTGGCCGAGTTGTTGGCAGCCGCGCCCCACTTGCACGTGTTGGTGACCAGCCGGACAGCACTCCATCTCTCCGGCGAGCACGAGTTCGTAGTACCGCCACTCCCGTTACCAGACCTGCGGGACCTGCCGCCGCTTGACCGCCTGGCACAGTCTGAAGCCATCCGCCTCTTCGTCGAGCGAGCGCAGGCGGTCAAATCTGACTTTGCCTTGACCGAGGAGAATGCTGCTGCCATCGCCGCGATTTGTCATGACCTGGATGGTCTGCCCCTGGCGATCGAACTGGCGGCAGGGCGCAGTAAGCTCTTGTCACCTCAGGTGCTGCTCCCACGCTTGAGGAACCGGCTCAAGCTCCTGGTTGGGGGAGCACGGGATAAGCCTGCGCGCCAGCAGACGCTGCATGGGACCATCACCTGGAGTTATGACCTGCTGGATCAGGGCGAAAAGCCCCTGTTCAGGCGGCTTGCAGTGTTTGTCGGAGGCTACACGCTCGCGGCAGCCGAGGCCGTGTGCAACGCCGACGGAGACTTGGAGGGAGACATCCTGGACGGCGTGGCGGGACTCGTGGACAAGAGCTTGCTCCAGCAAGAAGAACAGGCCGATGGCGAACCACGCTTTCTCATGATGGAGACGATTCGCGAATACGCGCTGGAACGCCTCGCAGCAAGTGGTGAGGCAGAAGCCATGCGGCAGCAGCATGCAACCTTCTTCCTGCAGCTTGCTGAGGAGGCCGATCCAAAGGTGCGCAGCACCGAGCAAGCCACCTGGTACAGGCGGCTGGAGGTCGAACACGACAACCTGCGGGCGGCACTGCACTGGACGCTTGAGCACCAGGAGGTGGAGATAGGCTTGCGGCTGGCAGGAGCCCTCTGGGCATTCTGGCGCCAGCACCTGCGTGAGGGGCGCAGCTGGCTTGAGCAGGTGCTGGTGCAACCAGGGGCAAGGGCACGCACGGCGGCACGAGCGAAGGCACTTCTGGGAGCAGGAGCACTGGCGTTCTTCCATGCGATTTCCTGGAGGCGCACCGGCTGCTTGAAGAGAGTGTGTCGATTGGACGGAAGGTAGGGGTAAAAGGCAAGCGAAACCTTGCATACGCACTGATGATGCTGGGACACAAGATACTGTTGCAGGGCAACCTGAGCACCGCGCGTGAGCTGGCAGAAGAGAGTAAGCGGTTGTTCCAGGAGGTGGGGGAGGCATGGGGTCTTGCTATGGCGTTGTCTCTCCTCGGCGAGGCAACGGTAAAGCAGGGCGATCCTGTGGCCGCACACTCTCTCCTCGAAGAGAGTGTGGCCTTGTTCCGCGTAGCCGGGGACAGGCAGCGCCTGGTGTTGCCGATTGATGCCCTGGGACTGGTGGCCTTGCGCTCAATAGGGTCCTGGGCAACAGAGATGGTATCGCCGAGGATCTGGCAGGTTTGGCGGAAGCGGCCAGCCTGGCGGGGCAGCCAGAGCGGGCGGCACAGCTGCTCGGGACAGTCGGGGCGGTGCGCGAGGCGCGCAACATCTCGTTGACGGCTCTACGCCGCACTGAGTATGATCGCACCGTGGAGGGTATCCGCGCCAGCCTGGACGACGCGGCCTTTGTGGAGGCATGGGCCCGGGGACGTGCGATGCCGCTGGAGCAGGCCATCGCCCTTGCGATAGAGATGAAAGACACACCCCCGACCGCGACTGCCAGGTCTCAGGTGGGCGAAGAGGAGGCTCCGTCCGATCTGCTACCTGGTGCCCCTTCGCAGCCGCTTTCGCCACGTCGCGCGCTGCGGCAGCAATTTGGCGGGCTGACCGCGCGTGAGCGCGAGGTGGCGCGACTGGTGGCCCAGGGCAAATCCAATCGTGCCATTGCCGACGAACTGGTCGTAGGAGTGAGCACTGTGGAAGCGTATATCACTCATATCTTCACCAAGCTGGGGTTTTCCTCACGCGCCCAGATCGCTGCCTGGGCAGTTGACAAAGGTCTTGCCCAGGTTCCGCCGGCAGATGTCAGTTAGAGCCGACGTCCCCATACAGTGAACATGAGATGTGTGCTGATGGCACAAGCTATTATCGCCCGAAATTTATCTATTGCTACAGGGAGGCCTCATACACTTTCCTAATCTCATCTACAATCCCTCTGTAGTCTCGCTCATTGACATATTCCCACGCCTGAATATATGCCCCACCTGTCTGAAAATTCCTGAGAGAGCTCAACTCGCGCTCCAATCGTTTAGGTGCCTTCAGCACATTAAGGTAAATATACTTATGAATAGCATGAAGCGGTATATGAACTAACGTAACCCTCTCGTGTTCGCCAAAAAGCCTTCGCCATTCAGCCATCAGATCAACGGTAGAATGAGGACCGAGAGTCTGATGCTTATTGTTATCAGTTTGCAAAACATGGAGTAATTCGTGGGTTAGGACATCAACAAACCTATCGGGATCAGGGCCGAAATTGATGATCAGCTGAGTGCTCTTGTGACCGAAGTATGGCGCTAAAGTGACATCAATGACTGGACGATAAAAAGACAGTTCCAACACCTCAGTCATCCCCCGAAGTATGGTCGTCTGATAGTTCGCCCATGCTTTGCGGTACTCTTCGGTTCTTGCTTCGTACTTTTCAGGGCTAGCAATCATGCTTTTGCCATTGTTTAGGACAAGGTCTAAATGACGGCATTCGCCATTATAAAGCAACCTGGAGAAGTTGATACGTATTTCAGGTAGCTTACTATCGGTTTTATTCATCCATTGACACTCCTTTTCTCTAAAACCACAAGAACTATCAAAAGATGAGAGACATGAACCATGCCAGGCTTTGCGTGATGTTCTGGTTGACGCGACCTTGTAGTGGCAGTATAGCTGGAGAGATGCTCGCACGACATGCGCAAGATTACCCATTTGTCGCAGGCCAGATTATTGGGGTAAGGTCGTTCTCAGAAGCAAAAGATTAGGGTTGCGAAAGCAAAATACTATGGTTTTCCTGGACGACAGTTGGCTGATCTCCAAGTACTCTAGAGAAAGAAACCATTTCTTCAAAGAGGCAAGGAGAAAAGCTACTATGAAGACGATTGAGATTCCAGTACTTATTGTCGGAGGCGGACCGGTGGGTCTATGCGCCTCGATCCTGCTCTCGCGCCACGGTATTCCGTCTCTACTGATCGAACGCCACACGGGCACCTCACTCTACCCCAAGGCGCGGCTGGTGAACACGCGCACGATGGAGATCTTCCGAGAGTGCGGCTTGGAGCAGGCCGTGCGTGAGATCAGCCTACCACCAGAGCAGTCGCGCCATGCCATCTGGGCGCGCACCCTGGTGAGCGAAGAACTCCAACGACGCACCTTAGACACGGTGACCTCCGAACTGTCTGAGAAGGTAAGCCCGACGTTCGGCTGTACCACCTCCCAGGAGGTCCTGGAGCCGGTCTTGCTGAGATGTGCCCGGCAGTTCAACCTTGGCCAGGTGCGCTTTGGCAGTGAACTCATCACGTTCGTCCAGGATGACTCTGGCGTCAGCGCCACGCTCCTTGATCGTGAGCAGGGCGAGCAGATGCAGGTGCGGGCGCAGTACCTGATCGGGACCGACGGAGCGCACAGCCGCGTGCGCGAGGTGCTCGGCATCCCGATGGTCGGGCCAGCCGCCTTTGGCTATACTATCAATATCCTCTTTCGCGCCGAGCTGTCCTGCTGGGTCGAGGGTCGTTCCCTCAATCTGTTCTATATCCAGCATCCTGACGCCAGAGGGGTACTCCTGTCACCGATCGACGGTGGCGATCGCTGGTGTTTCCAGGCCTTCTTTTATCCTGCTGCGGGGCAACGCGCCGAGGACTTCACGCCCCAGTGCTGCGCCGAATTGATCCGCACAGCGCTGGGGATACCAGGCCTGCCCGTGGAAATGCTCAGGGCTGCGCCATGGAACTCTGCTGCACGAGTCGCCGAACGCTTTCATGAGGGGAGGACCTTCCTGGCTGGCGACGCGGCCCATGAGATGCCTCCTGCTGGCGGGTTTGGCATGAACACGGGCATTCAGGACGTGC
>WNFA01005505.1_pt1 | contig 11079 bp, 7 predicted proteins | sample 5400481 | NCBI WGS metagenome assembly WNFA01 (sample SAMN13153340, study PRJNA577476) | soil metagenome | isolation source: 120 cm saprolite under Douglas fir tree site 2 hole 1 replicate 2 | place: USA:California | collected 2015-04-18
CGTGCAGATCATGGTCGAGGCCGAGTAGAAGACGCGCCCCACGGGGGTCAGGTTCTGCTCCACCCGGTCGCCGGCGAACGTCTCGACCAGCATGCAGGTGCCGTCCTTGTCGAGCGTCGAGAGCACGTGCTTGGCGGCGCCCACGGGATCGCCCATGTCGTGCAGGCAGTCGAAGAACGCGACCAGGTCGTAGCCCTTGCCGGGATACGCCTTCGACGACGCCGTCTCGAAGCGCACGCGATCGCCGACGCCCGCACGCGACGCCGCCTTGCGCGCCCAGGAGATCGACGGCTCGTGGTAGTCGAAGCCGACGAAGGTCGACTGCGGATATGCCTCGGCCATCAGGATGGTCGACGCTCCGTGGCCGCAGCCGACGTCCGCCACGCGCGCCCCGGCCTTGAGCTTCGCGTCCACTCCCTCGAGCGCCGGGATCCACGAGGTGATCAGGTTGGCGGCATAGTTCGGGCGGAAGAAGCGCTCCGTCCCCTCGAAGAGCCCCGGGTCGTGCTCGTGCCAGCCGACGCCCTTGCCGGTGCGGAAGGCCTCGGCGATCTTGTGCTCGTCCTTCACCACCGCGGCGATCACCTGGAAGCCGCCGGGGAGGAAGGTCGGGCTCGACTCGTCGGCCAGGCAGAAGGCCTGCTCCGGCGGCAGCGTGTAGCTCTTGGTGGCCGCGTCGTAGGTGACGTACCCGGCGGCCGCCTGCGCGTTCAGCCACTCGCGCAGGTAGCGCTCGGCGCACCCGGTGCGCTTGGCCAGCTCGGTCGAGGTGAGCGCGCCCGCGCCCGCCATCGCCTTGTAGAGCCCGAGCTTGTCGCCGATGACGACCAGCGCGGCGCCCATGGCGGCGCCCATGTCGCCCACCGCCTTGCCGACGAACTCGTTCAGCTTCCCCTCGTCGATCGCCATCCTGCTCCCCCTCACGCCTTCCACACGATCTGCTGCATCTCCGTGTACTCTTCCATCCCGAAGCGCCCGCCCTCGCGGCCGATGCCGCTCTCCTTGAAGCCGCCGAAGGGGGCGTCGAGGAAGTTGATGCCGTTGTTGATCCACACCACGCCGGTGCGGATGCGCTTGGCCAGCTCGATCCCCCTGGCCGTGTCGCGCGTGAGCACCATGCCGCCGAGGCCGTAGGTCGAGTCGTTGGCGATGCGGATGGCCTCGTCCTGGTCCTTGAAGGGAATGACCGCGACCACCGGCCCGAAGATCTCCTCCTGCGCGATGCGGATATTGTTCGGCACGGCGCAGAAGATGGTGGGCTCGAGGAAGTAGCCGCGCCTGAGGTCCTTCGGGCGGCCGCCGCCGTGGGCGAGCACGGCGCCCTCCTTCTTCCCCGACTCGATGTACTCCTCGATCTTCTGCCGGCGCTCCGCGCGCACCACGGGTCCGAGGAACGTACTCGGGTCGGCGGGATCGCCGATCTTCACCATCCCCTTCACGAAGTCGACCATCTTCTGCACCAGCGTGTCGTGCGCCTCGCGCGGGATGAGCACGCGCGTGGTCATGGCGCAGCCCTGCCCGGCGTGGAAGAAGGTGGGCGACGCCGCCTGGGGCGCGATCATGTCCAGGTTGTCGGTGTCGAGGAAGATGGCGACCGACTTGCCGCCCAGCTCGAGGTGCACGCGTTTCAACGTCCTGGCCGCCGCCTCCATGATCTTCTTCCCGGTGGCAACGCTGCCCGTGAAGCTGATCTTGTCGACGCGCGGGTCGGAGACCAGCGTCTCGGCGATGGCGCTCGCCTGCCCGGTGACGAAGTTGACCACCCCGGGCGGCAGGTCGGCCTCGGCGATGATCTCGGCCAGGAGGAGGTTGATGAGCGGCCCCCAGGGCGAGGGCTTGAAGACCATCGTGCAGCCCGTGGCGAGCGCCGGACCGAGCTTCTGCACGGTGACGAAGAGCGGGAAGTTCCAGGTGGGGATCAGACCGCAGACACCCGCGGGCTGGCGATAGACGATGCCGGAGTTGACCTGCGTGCCGAGCATGCTCTCGCTGACCCGCGCCGGCAGCGGCTCTTCGAAGTCGAAGGTGAGCGCCAGCCGGGCATAGTGGCGCATCATGTTGATCGGCTGCTCGATCTGGATGTCGTGCGTGAGATAGGTGGCGCCCGCCTCGGCGATCACCAGCTGGCGCAGCTCCTCCTTCCGTCGCTCCATGCCGTCGGCGATCGCATTCAGGATGCGTGCCCGGTCCTGGTGCGAGGTGCGCGGCCAGGGGCCGTCGTCGAAGGCGCGCCGCGCGGCGCCGATGGCGCGCTTCATGTCGTCCGTGGTCGCGTCGGGCGCGGTGCCGATCGACTCCTCCGTGGCCGGGTTGGGAACGGCATAGGTCGCGCCGCTGGAGGCCTCGACCCACTTCCCGTCGATGAACATGCGCCGGCTGGCGGCGAGCACGCGTGCCTGCTCCATGGCGGCTTGTATAGGAAACGCCGCGGGCCCTGTCGACCCTCCCCGGCGTGGACGCGCGTGCAGCGATGCGATAGGCGACCGTCGCCATGCAGCCGACCCGCCCGCCCGACGATCGGCGCGCCCGCCACGAGGCGACGGGCGAGTGGCCGCAGCCGCCGCTCGCGGCGATGCTCGCCGCACGCGCGCGCCGCACGCCGGAGCGCATCTACCTGATCGAGGGCCGGCGCGAGGGCGGGCGGAGCTGGACCTTCGGCGACCTCGCGGCCCGCGCGGAGGGGATGGCAGGTGCGCTACTCGCGCTCGGCGTGCGCCCCGGCGACGTGGTCTCGTGGCAGCTCCCGAACTGGTTCGAGGGCGCCGCGCTGGCGGCGGCGATCGACCGCATCGGCGCCGTCTCGAACCCCATCCTCACCATCTATCGCGAGCGCGAGACGACCTTCGTCTGCCGCCAGGCGCGCTCGCGCGTGCTGCTCGTGCCGGGGGTCGTGCGCGGCGTCGATCACCGCGAGCTGGCGCGGGCGGTGCGCGCGGCGGCGCCCGACCTGGAGCACGTGCTCACCGTGCGCGCCGAGCCGGCCGACGGCATGCGTGCGCTGGAAGCGCTCGAGCAGGCGCCGGCGTCGCCCCCCACGCCGCACGGCCCGCACGACGTCTCCATGCTCTTCTACACCTCGGGCACGACGGCCGAGCCGAAGGGCGTGCAGCACACCCCCTCGACGCTGGGCGCGGTGATCCGCTTCCAGGCCGAGCTGCTCCACCCGGGCCCCGATGACCGGGGCATCCTCCAGTTCCCGCTCCCGCACCTGGGCGGCGTCGTGATGTTCGTCATGCTCCCGGTGGCGCACGGGTCGAGCACGGTGTTCATGGAGAGCTTCGACCCCGAGCTGGCCGTCGACCTGATCGAGCGGCACGGGGTGACCAGCGCCGGCGGGCCACCGGCCGTCCTCCAGGCGATGTTCGCCGCGAAGAACTTCTCGCCCGCGAAGGTGCGCAGCGTGCGCGGCAGCGGCGCGGGCGCGGCCGACGTCACGCCCGAGCTGATGCGCGAGGCCAGCGAGCGCTTCGCGGGCGCGCTCGTGCACCGCTCCTACGGCATGACCGAGTGCCCCATGTTCACCTCCGGCGCGCCGGGCGATCCCGAGGACAAGCGCTTCGGCACCGACGGCCGGCCGGTCCCCGGCTGCACGGCGCGCCTGGTCGACGCCGCCGGCGCGGGGGACGAGGGCGAGCTCGAGATCTACGGGCCGCAGCTCTGCGTCGGCTACCTGGACCCGGCGCTGAACGCCGCGTTCACCGCCGACGGATTCCTCCGCACCGGCGACCTCGCCGTGATCGACGCCGAGGGCTTCATCCGCATCACCGGGCGGCGGAAGGACATCATCATCCGCAAGGGCGAGAACCTCTCCGCCAAGGGAATCGAGGACGACCTGGCCGCGCACCCGGGGGTGGCGGACGTGGCGGTGATCGGCGTGCCCGACGCGCAGAGCGGCGAGCGCGTGTGCGCGTGCGTGGTGCTGCGACCGGGCGCGGGAGGCCTGACGCTGGCGGAGGTGCGCGCCTTCATGGAGGCACGCGGCGTCATGCGGCAGAAGGTGCCGGAGCAGCTCGAGGTGCTGGCGGAGCTGCCGCGGAACGCGACGGGCAAGGTGCGGAAGGACGAGCTGCGGGCGCGCTTCCGCTCCTAGCCGTCGCACAGCGCGAGGGCCGGCGCGGACCGCACCCCCCGGCGCCTACTCCCCGACGCGGATGCCGTAGAGCCGCGCCGCGTTCTCGAAGACGATCTTCCGCTGCTCCGTCGCGGGCAGGTCCTTCATCATGTCGGCCACCACGCGGCGCGAGTGCGGCCAGTCGCAGCCGTGGTGCGGGTAGTCGGTCGACCACATGACGTTGTCGACGCCGATCGCGTGGCGGTTCTTCACGCCGTAGTGGTCGATGATGAAGGTGAACGACCAGTTGGAGCGCACGTACTCGCTCGGCTGCTTCCCGAGCTTGATCTTCGCCCAGTACTTGTTGCGGTCGTAGCGGTCGTCCATCTGCTCCGTGTAGTACGGGATCCAGCCGATCCCCGCCTCGACCGAGACGAACCTGAGCTTCGGGAAGCGGTCGTGGACGCCGGTCAGGATGATCTCGCCCACGATGAGCGGCATGGTGTCGAGGCCGGCGCCGCTGAGCGCAGATACCTGCTTCCCGCCCGTCGCCTCGCCGCGCGCCATCTTCTCCTCGGTCGGCGTCTTCGCCTTGGCTGGCACCTTGCCGCGCGCCGACAGCCCGCAGTGGATGCTGATCGGCAACCCGAGCCGCTCGGCCTCGGCGAAGAACGCGTCGTCGGCCGCGGACAGATTCGGATTGCCGCTCGGCCACGCCGAGAGGAGCACGCCGCGGAGGCCCAGCTCCTTGCAGCGTCGCATCTCCGTGACGGCGGCTTCCACCCCGACGCTCGGCATCTGCCCGATGCCGACCAGGCGCTCCGGGGCCTTGGCGACGAAGTCCTTCGCCAGCCAGTCGTTGTAGGCGCTGATGCCGGCCAGGTGGAAGTCGTCCTCGGTGCCGAGCATGAAGTGGCGCATGGTCCGCTGCGGCGAGTAGATGACCTCGGCGACCACGCCGTCCTCGAGCATCTCGGCCGCGCGGGCGTCGCCGCGGAAGTTCCCCTGATTGATGGTCGCGTAGCGCGCGCCCGACCAGCGCAGCTCCTCGCGCGGCCGCCCGCGCGTCACGGTCACCAGGCCGAGCGGCGCCGGCGCGCCCCCGTCGTTGTAGAGCCACGCGTCGCCGCCCTCGTCGTCCTTCACCAGCTTCGGCGCGCGCGGCCGGAACTCCGGCGTGAGCCACCGCTGCCACAGGTCGGGCGGCTCGACGATGTGCGAGTCGCTGGAGATCATCGGTTCCATGCCGGGGGTCCTCCCAAACGATCGTTTAGCAAAGAAGGAGGGCGGACCGGAAGAGGTCGCGGAGATGCTCGCACCTGCCAGGTGGGGCTGGTAAAGCATGTCAGGGTGCGGGGATGCGGGGGACGTCGTCCCAGAGGGCCACGGGCGTGAGCCACGCCGGGGCGCCGGCGGCCAGCCAGGGGCAGGTCACCAGCAGACCGGGGGCGCTGCGCAGCATCGTCGCGTCGATGCGCTCCTGGCGTACCGCCTCGGTGGTGCTGCTCTCCTTCTCCTCGGGCCTCCCGCTCGGGCTCGTCTACATCGCGATCCCCGACTGGATGCGGGCGATCGGGCTCGACATCCGCGTCGTCGGGCTCATGACCCTCGCGCAGGCGCCCTGGACCTTCAAGATCCTCTGGTCTCCGCTCATGGACCGGTACGCACCGCCGTGGTTCGGCCGACGGCGAGGGTGGGCGGCGCTCGCGCAGGTAGCGCTGTTCGCGTTCACCCTGCTGCTCGCCGGCGTCGGCGACCGTCCCGAAGCCCCGTGGGTCGTCGCGGCCCTCGCGCTGGCGATCGCCTTCGCGTCGGCATCGCAGGACATCGCGATCGACGCGTACGCCGTCGACGTGTTGCGCCCCGAGGAACAGGGAACGGCGGTCGGCGCGCGCATCGCGCTCTACCGGGCGGCGATGCTCGTGTCGGGCGGCCTGGCGATCACGCTCGCCGCACGCTGGTCCTGGCCCGTCGTCAACCTCGTCCTCGCCCTCGTCTACCTGCCGATGATCATCATCAGCTGGCGCGCGCCCGAGCCCGAGGAGAAGATCGCTGCGCCCGCGACCCTTCGCGCCGCAATCTGGTATCCGTTCCTCGGCTTCCTCGCCCGGCACCGCGCGCTCGAGATCCTGGCCTTCGTCGTCTTCTACAAATTCGCGGACCAGATGGCTCAGGCACTCACCCGTCCGTTCCTCAACGACATGGGCTACAGTGCCTTCGACCGCGGGTTCGCGCTCGCCACACTCGGCCTTGCGGCCACGCTGCTCGGAACACTCATCGGCGGGGTGGCGACGACCGCGATTGGGCTCGGACACTCGCTCTGGCTCTTCGGCTTCCTGCAAACCTTCGCGAGCCTCGGTTACTTCGTGGTCGCGGGCAGCGCGGTGAACGTGCCGCTCATGTACGCCGCGACCGGCTTCGAGATGCTCACCTCGGGGATGGGGACGGGCGCCTTCTCGGTTCTCCTCCTGCGCCTCACCGAGAAGCGCTTCTCGGCGACGCAGTACGCGCTCTTCTCGAGCCTGTTCGGCCTCCCGCGCCTCCTCGCCGGCCCACTCACCGGCTTCCTGGTCAACGCGGTCGGCTGGCGGACGTTCTTCCTGATCACGCTCTTCTGCGGCGTGCCGGGGATGGTACTGCTCGCGCGCTTCGTCCCGCTCGGCGTCCGCGAGCCGGAGTTCACGGTCGAGCCGCCGGACCGTCGGCCAGCGCTCTCGGGGCCGCAGCTCGCCTGGCGGGGTGCGCTCGGGGGCGGGTTCGCCCTCGCTGCGGTCAGTCTGCTGGGCGCAACACTCTCGGCGCTCAAGACGATGCGAGCGAACCGCACGCCCTTCGACTTCGGAGCCGCCCTGGCGGACCTCTTTTCACCCGCCGACCCCGCGGGGTGGATCCAGCTCGCCGCTGTCGTCATGATCGCGACCGTCGTGGCGCTCTTCACCGCTGCCCTGTCCGCGGCGCGCCGCGGTGAAGCGGCGACCGATCGGCCGTAGACCTCGAAGATGAGCTCGTCGGCACGCCGGCCCCGCTCGCCAAGTTGACGGCCCGGGCGCGCTCTCGCATAAGTGCCCGCCGGCATGGCCCGGAAGCGTGAATCGGCTGCGCGCCGCTACGCAGCGGCGCTCGTGGCGGTGGTGGCCGCCACGTTCGCCCGGATGTGGCTCGACCGGGCCCTGCACGGAGACCTCCCGTTCGCCACGTACTTCGCGGCGCTCGCGTTCGCCGCCTGGTACGGCGGCCTGGGTCCTGCGCTGGTCGCGCTGGCCCTCGGCGCCGGCGGCGCCTATCTCTTCGTCCCCGCGTTCGCGACCTCTCCCGGGGCGGGCACCTACGGAGTCGGACTCTACCTCGTCGTGGGCGTCGCCATGATCGCCTTTAGCGAGACGTTCCGGCGGGCGCAGGCACGAGCCGAAGCCATTGCTGCCGGAGCGCGCCTGCAGCAGGCGCGGCTCGAGGAGGCCGTGCGCGAGCGGACGCGGGTCGAGCGCCGGGTCGCGGCCCAGCATGCGGCGACGCGAGTGCTCGCCGAGGCCGGCACGCTCGCCGAGGCGGCGCCCCGGATACTCGCCGCGATCTGCGACTGCCTGGGATGGGAGTGGGGCGCCCTGTGGGTGGTCGACGGCGACGCCGACGTGCTGCGCTGCGTGGATGCCTGGCATCCGGCCCGGGTACCGTTTCCGGAGTTCGAGGCAGCGAGTCGCGCACGCACGTTCGTGTCGGGGATCGGTCTGCCCGGACGGGTGTGGAGAAGCGTGCAGCCGGTGTGGATCCCGGACGTAGTCGAGGACACCAACTTCCCGCGGGCGCCGATCGCCGTGCGGGAAGGTCTCCATGGCGCGCTCGGATTTCCCATCCTTCTCGGGGGCGCCGTGCTCGGCGTCCTCGAGTTCTTCAGCCGGGAGATCCGCGAGCCCGATGTAGACCTCCACGGCATGCTGCTCAGCGTCGGGAGCCAGATCGGTCAGTTCATGGAGCGGAAGGAGGCGGAAAAAGAGGTCCGCGAGAGCGAGGCGCGGAAGAGCGCGATCCTCGAGGCGGCGCTCGATTGCATCGTCAGCATGGACGCGCGGGGCCGCATCACCGAGTTCAACCCGGCGGCGGAGCAGACCTTCGGGTACCGGCGTGCCGAGGTGGTCGGCCGCCCGATGGCCGAGGTCATCATCCCGCCCGCCTTGCGCGAGCGCCATATTCAGGGTCTCGAGAAGTACCTCGAGACCGGGGAAGGGCCGGTCATCGGCAAGCGGCTCGAGCTCACCGCGATGCGCTCGGACGGAAGCGAGTTCCCGGTCGACCTCGCGATCACGCGCATCGCCTCGGCGGGGGACCCGACGTTCACGGGCCATCTCCGCGACATCACCGAGCGGAAGCGCGCCGAGGCCGAACGGCAGGCCGCCACCCACCGCTGGGAGTTCCTCGCACAGGCGAGCGCGGTGCTCGCGTCGACGCTCGACTACGAGGAGACGCTGGGAGCGCTCGCCCGGCTCGTGGTCCCATTCATCGCGGACTGGTGCACGGTGGACGTGCTCGACGGGGACGGCACGGTCCGCCGACTCGCCGTCACCCACGCCGACCCGGCGAAGGCCGAGCTCGTGCGGCCGGCCGCGGTGTACCCGCCCGACCCGGCGGATCGCCATCCGCGCACCCGCGTCCTGCGCACCGGCCGCTCGGTGTTCATCTCCGAGGTCACCGACGACGTCCTCGCGCGGATCACAGACAACCCGGAGCAGCTGCGCGTGATGCTCGCGCTCGGCTACCGTTCCGCGATGATCGTCGCGCTCACGGCGCGGGGACAGACGCTCGGAGCGCTCACCCTCGCGACCGCGGAGTCCGGCCGGCGCTACGAGCCCGGCGACCTCGCCTTCGGCGAGGAGCTCGCGCGGCGGGCCGCCATCGCGGTCGACAACGCACGGCTCTACCGCGACGCGCAGGAAGCGAGCCGGATGAAGGACGAGTTCCTCGCGACTGTGTCCCACGAGCTGCGCACGCCGCTCCAGGCGATGCTCGGGTGGGTCGGCGTCCTCAGGCAGGGGAAGGCGACCCCGGAGCGGCGCATCCAGGCGCTCGACATCATCGAGCGCGCCGGGCGCGCGCAGGCGAAGCTGATCGAGGATCTCCTCGACGTGTCGCGGATCGTGACCGGACGTCTGCGTCTCGACGTTCGCGCGACCGACCTGGCGTCGGTCATCGAGGACGCGCTCGATGCGGTGCGCCCCGCCGCCGACGCCAAGGACGTCACGCTCACGTCCGTGCTCGATCGCACCCTCGGGACGGTCGCGGGCGACCCCGTCCGGCTCCAGCAGGTGGTGTCGAACCTGCTCTCGAATGCCGTGAAGTTCACGTCGCTCGGCGGTCGTGCGGAGATCCGGCTCGAGCGGAGCGCGAGCGAGGTCCGCATCGTGGTGACGGACACCGGCAAGGGCATGCGTCCCGACTTCCTCTTGCACGCGTTCGAGCCGTTCCGGCAGGCCGAGGCGGCCAGCCGCCGGCGCGAGGGCGGTCTCGGCCTCGGGCTCGCGATCGTGCGCCGCGTGGTGGAGCTGCACGGCGGCCGGGTCGAGGCGAGGAGCGAAGGGGAGGGGCGAGGTACGGAGATGGTCGTGACCCTCCCGTTCGGCCCGCCCGCAGCGGCCCGCGGCCGGTCGGGCTGAGACGAGCAGCCCTTGCGGGAAGCCGCGCTTGTCGCCGCGCGCGGCCCCGTGTTAACGCGGCGCCATGTCGGAACGGCTCATCTCCGCCGACTCGCACGTGAACCCACCCCCCGATCTCTGGCTCCGCGACGCGCCCACGCGTCTCAGGGACCGCGTCCCGCGCGTCGAGTCCACGCCCGAAGGCGACGTCTGGGTCGTCGACCAGAAAGCCTCTCCCGTCCAGGGCCTCACCTTCATGGGCGGGCGCGACTACAAGGACTACACGCCCCGCGTCGCCTACAAGGAGATGCGGCCCGGCTCGTGGGACGCGAAGGCGCGCCTCGCCGACATGGACCAAGACGGCATCTGGGCCGACGTGCTCTACGGCGGCGGGCCGAGCCGCTTCGACGAGCCCGAGCTGCGCGCGTACTGCACGCGGCGCTACAACGACTGGCTCTTCGAGCTGGAGGACGCGAGCGGCGGCCGCCTGGTCGGCATCCCGATCCTGCCCGTCAACGGCGGCGTCGAGGAGACGGTCGCGGAGCTGGAGCGCGTCGCCGGGAAGGGCGCCCGCGGCGTGCAGGTCGACGCTTTCCCCGACACGGTCGGCGCGCCGCACTACAGCGATCCGGTGTGGGAGCCGCTATGGAGCGCGCTCGAGGCAGTCTCGATCCCGCTCTCCTTCCACATCCAGGGGCCGCGCGGCATGCAGGCCGCGCGCCTCTTCGACCCGACGCCGGGCGTGCGCGAGGCGTTCATCTCGCTCTCGCCCCTGGGCATCGGCGAGCTGGTCGCGCAGCTCATCTTCTGCGGCATCTGCCAGCGCCATCCGGGCTTCGTCTTCGTCGTGGTGGAGACCGGCATCGGCTGGATCCCCTACTACCTCGAGCGCATGGACTCGACCTTCAAGAACGACCTTCAAGAAGCACCGCTTCTGGACGAAGTCGGTCATCACCGAGCCGCCCAGCGTCTACTGGCTCCGCCAGGGGCACGCGACCTTCATCGAGGACCACCCCGGCGTGAAGCTGCGCCACGAGGCGGGCGTCGAGAACATCCTCTGGTCGAGCGACTACCCGCACAGCGACTCGACCTGGCCGCGCTCGCGGGAGGCGGTCGCCGAGCAGTTCGCCGACGTGCCGCCGCGCGAGCGCGACCTGATCGTGTGCGGGAACGCGGCCCGGCTCTACGGGATCGCGTGAGCGGTCCGGCCGCCACCGCCGGGGCCGTCATGGGAGGCATCCTGGCTCCGGAGCCCGCGGCGTGCGAGAGCGAGACGGGGAGGGTCACGGCATGGAGCTCTGGGAGCTCGTGGCGCGGGAGCAGATCCGGGAGACCGTGGCGCGCTACGCGCACCTCGTGGACCGGGGGCGGATCGAAGAGCTGGTCCTGCTCTTCGCCGAGGAT
>WNFA01027154.1_pt1 | contig 11076 bp, 12 predicted proteins | sample 5400481 | NCBI WGS metagenome assembly WNFA01 (sample SAMN13153340, study PRJNA577476) | soil metagenome | isolation source: 120 cm saprolite under Douglas fir tree site 2 hole 1 replicate 2 | place: USA:California | collected 2015-04-18
GTCCTCGAAGACGGCAAACTCCTCCGCGACCAATCTCTCGCCGAAGTTCGCGCCATCGCGGCCTCCCATGACAACTTCGAGGATGCCCCCGGGTCAGTCCGATGAGAGTGCGGCGCGGCGATTTCAATCCGTATTTCGTTCGAGGATCAGGCTGGCATTTTCCGGGAATATCGAGGTGGTGCCAATCCCGCTCAACCACTGCGCAGCTTGAAGCGCTGAATTTTTCCCGTCACCGTTTTCGGCAGCTCGCTGCAGAAGCGCACTTCACGAGGCACTTTGTAAGAGACCAGCCTTGCTTTGACGTGCTCGCAAATCTCCGCCGCCAATTCCTTCGACCCTTCGAGCCCGCCGCGCAAGACAACATAAGCCACGGCGTAAGTCAGCCCCTGCCCATCGATCGCGGCGACCACGGCGGCTTCCGCTACGTGCGGATGGCCCAGAAGGGCATTCTCCACTTCCACCGGCGAAACCCACATTCCAGCCACCTTCAGCATGTCGTCCGCGCGCCCGCAGTAGTGGAAGTAACCGCTCGAATCGCGCGTAAACTTGTCGCCGGTTACGATCCAATCGCCGCGCTTCGTGCGCGCCGTCAATTCCGGAATTCTCCAATATTCGGAAAATGCGCTTTCGCCGCGTACCCACAGGTTTCCGATCTCGCCGTCGCCCAGCAGCTCTCCGGCGTCGTCCACAATCCTCGCTTCATATCCCGGCACGGGAAAACCGCAGCTCCCCGGCTTGCATTTTCCCGGCCGGCTCGAAATGAACATGTGCAGCATTTCCGTCGAGCCGATCCCGTCCAGGATTTCGAGGCCAAACTTGGCTTTCCAACGCACGAAAATTTCCGCCGGCAAAGTTTCTCCCGCGGAAACGCACATCCGCGCCGAAGAAAAATCCGCGGCCGAATTTTTCCCTTCCGCTTCCCGCAGGATCGCCGCGTAAACGGTCGGTACGGCAAAGAAAACCGTCGGGTGGCGACGCCTCACGAATTCGATCACTTGGCTGATTTTCGTGCGTTCCGGATTCAAGATCGTGCGGGCGCCGGCCGAGAACGGAAAATACATCCCGTTTCCCAATCCATAAGCGAAAAACAGCTTCGACACGGAAAACGTCACGTCATCCGCGCACAGCCCGAGAACACCCTGAGCGTAACTGCGGCTCGTCACGAGCATGTCGCCGTGGCGATGCACCGCCGCTTTCGGCGTGCCGCCGCTTCCGGACGTGTACAGCATGAATGCGGGATCGCTCGGCGCAGTCTTCGCGGTCGCGAGCCGCTCGCTGGCCGCCGCGGTCCACTCTCTCCACTTGGCGCACGTCACACCGCTGGTTTCGGTCTCTTCCTGGCCCGCGACGACGATCGGCATTTGCGGGCGCTCGCTCGACGCCGGCAAGAACTCTCCGAGCGTTTCGGAGTGGACAATCGCGGCGCGTGGCTCGCTGTTTTCGATGTAATGAATGTAGTCTGCCGCCCGCGCGTAGGGATTCACCGGCACAGCCACGGCGCCGATTTTCGCGGCGCCAAAAAAGGCTGCTACGAACTCCGCGGAATCCGGCAGCACAATCAGAACGCGATCTCCACGCGAAACCCCTTGCTCCAGCAAGGCATTTCCCACTCGATTCGCGAGCGCCGCGAGCTCGCCGTAGGTCACCTCGCGCGGTTCACCTGCAATCGCCAATCGTTGCGGGTGCTGCGCGGCGCGAGCATCCAAGAAATATTCCGCAATATTGAAAGGCTCTGGAATTTCGCCGTGCAGGAATTCGGGTCCGGAAGTAGCCGTCATTCTCGACTCGCTGCCGCGCGGAAGCTATTGAGCCGCCGGAGTGGCGCCGATAATTTTCAACCTGTACCAGGCGGTGCCTGCCGGGTAGAGCGCGTCATTGATCTCCGAATTTTTCTGCTCGCCGGGGCCGATGCTGGCCGGAATGGTGCCTTTGTTGATCAAGATCGCGTTATTGTCCGCGCCCACATAAGAAGTCTCATACTGGATCTTGCTGTAGCTATAGACAGGGGACTTATTCTCGATGGTCACGAGCCAAACTGCCGTCGTGCCGGTGCGATCCTTATTCATGGTTGCGCGCAGAACCTTCAGGTCATGAACCGGATCCGCGGGGCCTTTGGCTTGCGCAGCCGCGCTTGCCGCGGTTGTCCTCTGAGCGCCGCCTCTGTACTTGATGTAGAACAGAGTTCCAGTCATGACGATGATCACAACGACGATGATGCCAATCCAGAACCCTTTCGGCTCCTTCTGCTTTACTTCTTCGGGGGTCTCAAACATAAACACCTCCGCGTCTCTGCCCAGGCTTTCCTGCAGCGCATCCCCATTCAAATCCATTGAAAAAAGATGCGTTGCCCCGCAAGCAAGCCTTTCGGCCGTGCCGCCAACTGACGCTCGCCTTTTTGCGGGCAGATTCGCCCTAGAGATAGCACCGAAACCCGGAGAAGTCCATTGTGGGCATACTCGTTGGAACGGCAATTTCCAATCCGCCGGCTATGCGCGCGCTGGACCTCACGGGCCTCGGGCAAGGGGCAATCTGCAAGGCAGTTACTTTTTCCGGAATCCGATTTGAGACAGAATGTTCTGCGCACGGGGCGCAATTGCGTCCTTCCGATGCAAAAGGATGGTATTCGTGAATCGCGTTCGCTCCTTCCTGGCTTCCTGCACAGTGTTGGCGATCTGTTGTGCCGCCTTGCCCGTTGCGCGCAGGGTCTTCGCTGGCGCTAGGAGCCAAGAATCGGAATCCAACTCAAAAGCTGTCGCCATCACCGTGGACGATCTCCCCGGAGCCGTACCTGGGATGGGCAGCTGGGAAGCGGTCGGCGACTTAAAAGATTTCGAGAAGATCAACCGGGCCATTCCCCGAATTCTGAAATCGCACCATGCTCCGGCGATCGGATTTGTGAACGAGTGGAAGCTACAGGTCAGCGGCGAGCGGGATGCGCGCGTCGCGCTGTTGCAGTGGTGGCTGGACGCCGGACTGACGCTCGGAAACCACACTTATACGCACGCATCCTTTCAAACCACGCCACTCGATCAATACGAAGATGAAACGATTCGGGGCGAAGTGGTAACGCGGGCCCTGATGAAAGCCGCCGGGCGGGAGGAAAAGTATTTTCGCCATCCGTTTCTCATGACCGGGCCGACGCCGGAGGCGAAGACAGCGTTCGAAGCATTTCTGAAAGGGCGCGGTTACCGCGTCGCCCCGGTCACGGTGGACAACGACGACTACCAATTCAACGACGTGCTCGGTGCCGCTCTCGAAAGGCAGGACAAACAGCTCGCTGACAAGACGAGAGCCGCCTACCTCGCCTATTTGGATTCGGCGTTCGATTATTACGAAGGCGTATCACGCCGCCTCTTTCACCGCGAGATTCCTCAGGTCCTTCTGATTCACGACAGCGAGCTCACCTCCGAATGCCTCGACGGGCTTCTCACAAACCTCGAACGGCGCGGTTACCGTTTCATATCCCTCGACCAGGCGCTCGCCGACCCGGCTTATGCGACGCCCGATCTTTTCATCGGTCCTGAAGGTTTCTCCTGGCTCATACGCTGGAAGCTCGCATTCGGACAAACGGCCGATTGGCAGAATGAACCCGACCCACCCGCATGGATCGTCAAAATGTCAAGGGAGATTCGGCGGGCGAAACGGAAACACTGAAGAAAAAACCGAATGCAACACTTGGTCCTCGAAACGCGATCAATCTACGTGCCTCTGCCTAGACTCGCAGTCGAGACTGTATCCCAAAATATGGGGGGATGCCGGGCCATCATTCTTCGCCGATGTCTTCGTGCCACACCGCGGTGTTTTGCGCGATGTAGGCCGCCAGCATGCGGATGCATTCTTCGGAGCGCAGGTCGATGACTTCAACACCATTCTCTCGCAGCCAATCGATGCCGCCGCGGAAATTCACCGACTCCCCGACGACCACGGCGCCGATGCCGAATTGGCGGATGAGGCCGCTGCAATACCAGCACGGCGCGAGGGTTGTGACCATAATCTTGTAGCGATAACTTCTCTGACGGCCCGCTTTTCGAAAGGCGTCGGTCTCCCCGTGTGCGGACGGATCCCCCTCCTGCACCCTCCGGTTGTGGCCCCTTCCGAGGAGTTTTCCTCCGCGATCAAACAGCGCGGCGCCGACGGGAATTCCTCCTTCGCTGAGCCCGGCGCGCGCCTCATCCACTGCAATCTTCAACATGGCAAGGTATTTTTCCCGACCCTTTTCAGTTTCCGCGCCCATTGTGAATTCCCTTGTTTCCCTGGCCCCTGGCTTTATCTTGTAACGCTGGTTATCGGAAACATCCAGTTCAGCAGGAGGTGTGTGGGCCAATACAGAAGGGCGACCGCGCCGATGAAAACGACTGCGAGATGCAAAGGAGCCGGGCCCCAGGCGCGATGCCAGAGAGGATCTCGATACGCGTAGTTCATGTTCAGCTCGGGAGACAAAAATCGCGAGACGATGAAAAGTCCCGCCGCAATCGCCGCCTGCAATGCAAGCGCGCGACGGTCATATCCTATCTTGCGCATCGCCCAGAGCAGCACGAGAGGAAGTCCGACGTGAAAGGTCGAAAGCAATCGCGCCCAGGCGGGGAACCGCGTGTCCCACATGTATTCGGTGCCGCCCACCAGAAATCGCCCCGTCACCAGCCGCCAGCCGACGTCAATGGCCCAAAGGATCCCAGCCGCCAGCGAACTCACCGCCTGACTGGACACCAGCAACGAACTGCCCCACCACAATCCCGCGCAACCGAGAATGACCGCGATGTCGCACAAGTGCAGCAGATTGGTCCAATGGTCTTTCCCCCGGTTCGAATCCGGCCAAGCCTACCACATGCGCCCGGCTCCCCATCCCAGACGCTCGATCCCTTTCCAACTAACGGGAATGCCCCCATGCTATCGGGCTCAGCGTACTCCAATATGGAGCTAGCCACTGGCCGAGCGAATTCCTAGCATGATGGTCTATGAGCGGACATCCAGGCAGCGAAGCCCCACGAAAAGATTCGATTCTCGCATGGCTTCGGCAACGCGAGGACGAAATGGCGGCGCTGCTGTCCGAGCTAGTTGCCATCCCTACGGAGAATCCGCCGGGGAGGAATTATCAGGCTTGCGCCGCTCTGCTGGAGAAGCGCCTGCGAAACTTTGGCCTCGATTGCGAACGTTTTTTTGAGCCTGCCGGCCCGGAAAAAAAGAGCGGCGAATCTCCCGCCTGTCTGCTTGCTTGTTACGGCCGCGGAAAACGCACACTGTATTTTCACGGACATTACGACGTGGTTCCCGCGCAATCGGCGCAGCAATTTGAGCCGGTCCGCAAGGAGCATTTTCTGTTTGGCCGTGGCTCCTGCGACATGAAAGGCGGGATTGTCGCCATGCTCTACGCAATTCTAGCGTTGAAGGGGTGCGGCGCGGGGCTGAGTGGCAAAGCCGGCTTGATGCTGGTTCCCAACGAGGAGACAGGAGGCGCGGGTGGCTCAGCATGGCTTGCGCAGCAAGGGCTGCTGGGCCGCAACGGCATCGGGATGCTTCTGGCTGAACCGACAGGCGGGGTGGTGTGGAACGCGAACCGCGGCGCGATCTCGCTGCGTGTGCAGGTCTTCGGGAAGTCCGCGCACGTTGGCTTGCAGCACCAAGGCGAGAATGCGTTTGAGCGCATGCACCGTGTGGTCGAGCGGCTTCAGGAGCTGAAACGCGAAGTGGAGCAGCGCACAACGCTTTTCAATATTGGCGCGGGACAGGCGCGCAATTCGATTCTGATGCTCGGCGGACAGAGCGGAGGTGGCGCAAACTTCAATGTGGTGCCGGAGAAGTGCTGGTTCACGGTCGACCGGCGCATCAACCCGGAGGAAGACCTTGACGCAGAAAAGGCAAAGCTGGTAGGCGTTCTTGAACAATGCAAGCACGAAGGCATTCCCCTCGAATGGGAAATCCTGCAGGAGGGAAGCTCCGCGGCGTGCCGCGAGGACAATCCGCTCGGCAAGGCGTTGGCTGGCAACGTCAAAGCGGTTACCGGCCAAGCGCCACGTTTTGAAATGTGTCCCGGCCTGCTGGAGACTCGCTTCTATGCCGCGCGGGAAATTCCAGCTTACGCCTACGGCCCAGGGTTGCTATCGGTAGCGCACGGACCAAATGAGCATGTTGACCTGCGGAAGATGATCGACTGCGCCACAATCTATGCGCTGACGGCGGTAGATATACTTGGAAGATAAGTCTCACTGTATAGTATATTCTTATCCCGTATTCTCATCGTGTATTTCACGGCCGCCGCGCTTCTCATTTTGGCAGCGGGGTTCAGCGGACTGAGTTCGCAGTTGCGCAACGGCGGGGGTCTGATTCTTTCTGGGAACTGTCCTTATCGGCTATCACTTTGTGTATACAAAGAGGCAAGCCTGATTCTGTAAGCCCTTGAATGCTAATCACTTCTAGGAACTTGGCCGGTTCCTCGCAGGCTCTTGCTCGAGTGTCCCCACCTGCCCGATAGTACTATTTTATTATTCCTTTGAAAGGCCGATGATTTTCCTCGGTATGCCCAACCTTTACTTTTGCCAGCCCCACGCAAAAAACCAAGGCATGCTCCGCGCGGTTCTGTCGGTTCACGAATGCGAGCGCGTCGTGGGCCGGCAGCACGCCACTTATCTAGGCGAGCAATTCCCCAAGGTGTTCAACGGCCCGGAGTCAGCGGAAGATTTTGCGCTGCTCAGCTTTCATCCCGACGAAACCGCCGCGGGTTGGCAAGCTGGCTATTACCGTATCGATTCCGACCTCACAAAACTCAACGAAGCCCTGTTCGCACTTTCGCGCTAATTGCGAAAGGGCTTGCATTGCCATACACGCAAAGTTAATTCCAATTTCCAGTTGAGGCGAGCAGTTGCAGCCCGATGGCGAATGAATAAGATCCCAGCGGCTCACAATAGACAACGCGCGCCCGCGCGCGGAAATCTCCTGAGAGGGACCACACCTTAAGCCGCTCATTCGGCTTCCACGGCTTGCTGGAAACGACGCGCGCTCCGTGGGCACTCACGTTCTCCGTGAAGCCCCCGGTAATCCCGCCGTGCACACGGTGGTGAATGTCCAGGCTGCAGAGATCCACCCTCATTTGTAGAAGGGAGCGTTCTTCCGACCTGTGCGTCACAAATTGCAATGAGACACCACGCGGTCTTCCGCAACAACTGGGAGGATAGGTGTCAGGGCGGGGTATAACACTCCCATCGTACTCTGGCGCTGCTCGGTCCAAATGGAAATTCTGACTCTGACGGGTACATTTTTGGACACCACGCGACAGAGCCTCTCGATTGTCGCAAGTCCGCTACGCCTGCCCTGACGCAGAATGTTTTTCTCCCTTTCCCCGGTTGCTACTTTTTCAAGAACACCACGCAGTAGCTTTCTTCCGCCCAGTCATCCACAGTCTTTTCGAGCTGCAATCCTGCTGCGGTTATTTCGTCGATCAGCACTTTTTGCGGAATCCCATGGCCGCCACGGTTGCTTGGCAAACCCTTCACCTCGCCCAGCCCGGGCCGAGGCGGGAAATCAATGATCGCCAGTCTTCCGCCCGGCTTGAGCGAGCGCACGATGTTCGCATCAAATTCGGCTGGTTTGGTCAGATGGTGGTAGACCCGCCGCAGGAAAATGACGTTGCAGCAGGCGCTCGGGAGATTCGTGTCCGCCTCTTTGCTTTCCACAACGGTCACGTTCAGCAATTTCTGTTTTTGCACTTCCGCTCGCAGCTCTTTCAGCTTCTGGGCGTCGATTTCCGTCGCGTAGACTCTCCCTGCTGCTCCCACGCGCTCTGCCGCCGCAAAGGAATAGCTTCCGTCGCCCGCTCCGATGTCCGCCACCACGTCACCTGGTTTCCAGTCCATCAGTTTGGCAAGCCGGCCGATCTCCTCAGCCGCATCGCCGCGGGCCCAGCAAGCGAACGCGAGAATAGTCAGCAAACCCAGGCCACAGAGAATTCGTCTTTTGCGCATTTCTCGAGTCCTCCCAGCAGATGCTTTATCGCGCTCGCATCATTCTACTTAGACTGCTCCCCTCTTTCTCCGTCTCTGCCGGGCGCTGCCCAGTTGCACTGCGATTGGGTGCATCGGCGCCCCACATCTCTACGATCCACGGCGCCAGCGAAGGAGAAGCGTCACCTTCGCACAGATGTTCTGACGGGAAATTCTGCTTCGGCCCTATGAGATGAAAAGATTGCCACGCCAACGCTGTTGGCGAGACGGATACACCGTAGTACCTGCGCTCTATCGACCGCCACATATGGGTCGCGGACAATCGCCTCAAATCAGAGAATCCTAATCCCTACGGAACGTGGTCGGATTGGCGGTTCCCGGTTTCAATCCAAAAGGAATTGGAGATCGTGCATGAAACCTTTTAGTTTGTTGAAGATACCGGTGATTCTGCTCGGCCTGGGAGCGGCCCTGCTCCTGACCCCTGCCTGCAGGGCGCAATCGGAGGTTACTCCCGATCACTTCGACGGAACCGACGCCTGGGAGGCAGCCGCTCACAAGCCCTTGGCGGCCAAGACCAAGCCAGCGTCGGCATCCACCCTGGTGCAAGCCCAGAATCAGAATGCCGGCTCGAGCGCGACCGTGCAGCTCGCTGCCGCGCGCGATCTCTCAAAGCCGGGGCATCAAGACGCCGTTACGATCCAAGACAAGCGCAAGACCGTGGTTCGCAAATCGGACCCGAAATAACCGGAAATCGCTCGCGGCGGAATGGCCAGCGGTTAAGAAAGGCTGGGACCGGCGCTGAAGACCCGGCGTGCTTACGCCGGGGCCGAAAGCCAATTTTGGCTTACTTCAACGACGCCTCAATTTTGGTTTTGTACTCGCGCGCTTTAGCGAGAATTGCCGGCTCATCCAGCGTTAACAGTTTCCTGTCGCGCATCACCGTGCGTCCGCCGATAATCACCGTCTCCACGCCGCTGCCTTTCAATGCATACGCCAATTGGGAGTACACGTCGTACATCGGCACGGCATTCGGCGCGTCCAGCCCGATCACAATGATGTCAGCTTTCTTGCCGGTTTCGAGCGAACCGATCTCCTTCTCCATGTGCAGCGCCCGCGCGCCCTCGATGGTGGCCATCTCGACGACGGCCTTGGCGCCCAGCGCTCGCGGATCCGTCTTCGTAATCTTCTGAAGCTTTGCCGCCAGGTCCATCTCTTCCATCAAGTCCAGGTCGTTGTTGCTCCCCGCTGGGCCGTCGGTCCCCAGGCCGACCGCAATGCCTGCCGCGCGTTCTTCGATCACCGGCGCGACACCGCTCGCCAGCATCATGTTGCTCGAAGGATTGTGCACGCACCCAACCTGGCGCAGCGCGAGGATCTTGCGGTCCGCCTCGTCAACCCAGATGCAGTGCGCCGCCACCACGTCCGGCCCGAGAATTCCGAGCCTGTCCAGATACTGCACCGGCGTCGTGCCATTTTTCTCCCGGCTGCCGCTCAATTCTTTCTTTGTCTCCGCAACGTGAATCAGGATCGGTGCGTTGTACTTCCGCGCCAGTGCCGCCGCATCCTGAAGCGTTTTCGGCGAACACAAATACATCGAGTGGGGCGCGGCGGCCGCATGAATCAGCGGATCACCCTGCCAGCGTTTCAGAAATTTTTCCGTATAATCGAGCATCGCGGCATTGCTCTTATTGTCCGGCGCGGGAAAGTCGAGGAACGTTTCGCCCAAGACGCCGCGCATGCCCGCCACTTTCGTCTCCTCGGCAATGGCGTCCTCGAAGTAGTACATATCCACGAACGTCGTCACACCGCCGCGTATCTGCTCGGCGGCAGCCAGCCGGGTGCCCCAGCGCACGAATTCCTCGTTCACATTCTTCGCTTCCGCCGGAAAAATCGCTTTCGTCAGCCACTCTTCCAGTGTCACGTCATCCTTCAACCCGCGCAGCAGCGTCATCGGCACGTGCGTATGGCCATTAATGAACCCCGGCAGCACGAGCTTCCCCTTTGCGTCCACGGTTTGCGCCCCGGAATACTTAGCTTCGACCGCTGCGCGCGGACCCACGGCCAAGATGGCGTCGCCCTTCACCGCCACCGCTCCATCCTCGATGATGCGGCGTTCCGCGTTCATCGTGACGACCGCGCCGCCCGTCACGATGAGGTCGGCTTTTTCTTTCTTGGTCTGCGCGTAAATGGAAGAGACGCAGCAAAGCAAGCCAATCAACGCGATGGAGAATAGTGCGATCGAACTTCTCATGGTTCTCATGAATGGTTTCCCGTTGCTCAGAGGTTCGAGGAATCAAAGGGCTTCGGAAACAATTCTTTCATTTGAATCACTTCGATTTTGCCTTTGAGATTTGCCATGATCACGGGAACGTCGCCGCAAAATTCCCAGATCAATTGGCGGCACGCCCCGCAGGGCGGCGTCAACGTCTCGGTGTCCGTCACCACGCAAATGGCGTCGAACCCGCGCTCGCCTTCGCTGATCGCTTTGAAAATCGCGACGCGCTCGGCGCAAACGGTAAGGCCGTAAGTGGCGTTTTCGACGTTGCAGCCCCCAAAAATCCTGCCCGAAGTGGCGCGCAGCGCAGCCCCCACGCGAAAATTGGAGAACGGCGCATGCGCGTTTTCCCTCGCCTGCTTGGCCGCGGAAATCAGGACTCCATTCTCGCTCACGCGCACGCCTCCCGGCACGTCTTAAAAAGTATTCTACGCAATCGCCTCGGCAATTCGCGGAATGATCGCCTTCAGCAGCCCGATGAACTGGTCTTTCACCCGTTCCGCCGTGTCTAGAACTTCCTCATGGCGGAGCGGTTGATCGAGGATGCCGGCAGCCGCGTTGGTCACGCAGGAAATGCCGAGCACGCGAATGCCGCTGTGGCGCGCTGCAATCACTTCCGGAACCGTGGACATTCCGACAAGGTCTGCGCCGATCTCGCGAAGGTAGCGTATTTCCGCCGGCGTCTCGTAGTTCGGCCCGGCCAGCGCCGCGTACACGCCTTCGTCCATTCCGATGCCCATGCGTTTTCCTTCCCCAAGGGCCATTTCACGAAACTTTCGGTCGTACGCCGAAGTCATGTCAGGAAAGCGCGCGCCGAATCTTTCCTCATTGGGGCCCGAAAGCGGATTGACGCCCTGCAAATTAATG
>WNFA01004988.1_pt1 | contig 11072 bp, 10 predicted proteins | sample 5400481 | NCBI WGS metagenome assembly WNFA01 (sample SAMN13153340, study PRJNA577476) | soil metagenome | isolation source: 120 cm saprolite under Douglas fir tree site 2 hole 1 replicate 2 | place: USA:California | collected 2015-04-18
AAGCCGCGCGGGAAGCCCTCGATTGCGTCGAACAGCAGCGCCGGACCATCCGGCCGGCCGGCGGCGACCTCGGTGATGCCGCCGATCTCGAAGCGCGCCTCGGCGCCCTCGATCCGCCGCAGCGCGTTCAGCCGATCGATGAGCTCGATGAATTCGCGCAGACCCCGGTACATCCCCGCTCGCCCTCTGAAACCCCTCGGCATGGCTCAAGGATAGCAGGCCGCGCGCCTTGTGGTGAGACGCGGTTCCTCGCTATGCTTTGCCACCCCTGAACGCCAAGAAGGACGACGTCATGGCCAAGCTCCGCCACATCGCGCTCATCGTTCCCGATCCGGAAAAGGCCGCCAAGTTTTTCGAAGAGGCCTTCGACATGAAGGTGGCAGGCAAGGCCCGGCGCGGGCTCTATGTCTCCGACGGCACCGTCAATGTCGCGCTGCTCAAGCAGGAGGGCGACGAGAAGGTCGGCATCTATCATTTCGGCATGTGGGTCGACGACCTCGACAAGGCCGAGAAAAAGGTGGTGGACGCCGGCGGCACCTATCTCGCCGGCCGCCCGGAGCCCACGTCGCCCGGCACGCCGGCCAACACACACTCGTACTACGAGGCCAAGTACCGGGATCCGCTCGGCATCGTGTTTGATCTGACCCATACCGGCTGGATCGGCGCCGTGAAGGACGTGGTGGCCGCGAAGCATTGAGGGCTCGCGCTGCCGGCCCAGGCGCTGCCCTCCGAGGAGCGCCGAAGCGCGCGTCTCTCATCGGCGCGGATGCGCATGTCCCAACGTTCGGATCGCATCATCGTCATCGGTGCCGGCCCGGTCGGGCTCACCCTGTCGCTCGCCTTGGCGCAGGCCGGCGTCGAGGTCTGCCTGATCGAGGCGCTCGGCGAGGACAATTTCCTCGAGCAGGTGCCGCGCGCGGGGACCAATCACCCCGCGACCCTGGAAATGCTCGACCGCATCGGCCTCTATGCCAAGCTTGAGCCGCGCGGCATCATCGCCCCGCTGTTCCACTACTGGGACCGCCGCGACCACGAGCTGATCGCCGAGTTCGACCATGCTCATCTCAAGGACGACACCCGGTTCCCCTACGTGCTGCAATGCGAGCGCATCAAGATCGTGGAGGAGGCGCTGAAGCTGGCGAAAGCGCATGCCGACATCGAGCTTCGTCTCGCCACCACCTTCACGTCGTTCACGCAGGACGCCGACGGCGTGACGGCGCAGCTGGCCAATCCGGCGGGCGAGACCGAATCCGTCCGCGGCGCCTATCTCGTCAGCGGCGAAGGCGCCCGCAGCGCGGTCCGCAAGCAACTCGGCATCGAGTTCGAAGGCTTCACCTATCCCGACCGCACCTTGAACATCGAGGTCGCCTACGATTTCAGGCGGCACGGCTATACCGAGCGCAACTACATTTCGGATCCCGACGAATGGTCGAACCTGTTCCACTGGAAAGGCCCGCCCGACCGCTGGCGGGTGCATTTTCCGACCGCGCCGGACGACGACGAGGCGGCGCTCACGCGCCCGCCGGCGCTGCAGGCGCGACTGCAGAGTTTTCTGCCGACCGGCAGCGACTTCGACATCGTCGGCAGCAATCTCTACGTGGTGCATCAGCGGGTGGCGAAAAAATTCCGCGTCGGCCGCGCCATCCTCGCCGGCGATGCCGCGCATGTGAACAGCCCGATCGGCGCCATGGGCATGAACAGCGGGATACACGACGCCTTCAACCTGGCGGAGAAGCTCGTGAAAATCCTGCGCAAGGAAGCGGGCGACGACCTGCTCGACCGCTACGAGCGCCAGCGCCGGCACGTCGCGCTGCAGCACACGCAGGCGCAAACGGTCCGCAACAAGCGGCTGCTGGCGGAGAAGGATCCCGCCGTGCGCCGAAAGAACCATGACGAGCTGCGCCGCACCGCCGAGGACCCGAAGCTGGCACGCGCCTTCCTGCTGCGCAGCTCCCTGATCGAGAGCCTGCGCGAAGCCGAGCAGATTCCATGAGCCAGGGAGACTCCTGATGACGCGCTCGGCCCTGGCCTTGCTGGCGGGCCTCATTGCGATGGGCGGCGCGCAGGCGCAGAGCAGCGATGCGCGCTGGCCGGAACGGCCGATCCGGCTGATCGTGCCGTTCACGGCCGGCAGCAGCTCCGACATCGTCGCCCGCATCGTCGCGCAGAAGCTCGCGGAGCGCCTGGGCCAACAGCTCGTCGTCGAGAATCGCTTCGGCGCCAGCGGCAATGTCGGGACCGAAGCGACCGCGCGTGCGGAGGCGGACGGCTACACCTTCGGCGTCGCCAATACCAGCACGCACGCGGTGTCTGCGAGCCTCGCGACGCTCGCCTACGATCCGATCAGGGACTTCGCGCCGGTGTCGATGCTCGGGAGCTCGCCGTTCGTGCTGGCGCTCTATCCCGGCGTGCCGGCACGGAGCGTGCAGGACCTCGTCGCGCTCGCGAAGGCGCAGCCGCGCGTGCTCAACTATGCGTCCGCCGGTCCGGCGACGCTCGCGCACCTCGCGGGCGCGCTGTTCGAGAAAATGGCCGGCATCGAGCTCACCCACGTGCCTTATCGCGGCACCGCGCAATCGACGCTCGACCTGCTCGAGGGCCGCGTCGAGATGCAATTCGGCACGATCCCGCCGACCTTGACGCATATTCGCGCCGGCAAGCTGCGCGCCCTGGCGGTGACCGGGGCCGCCCGCAATGCCGCCTTGCCGGATGTCCCCACCATCGCCGAATCGGGCCTGCCCGGTTACGAATGCACGCTTTGGCAGGCGATGGTAGCGCCCGCCGGCACGCCCGCGGCCATCGTCGCACGGCTCAACCGCGAGGTCACCGCGGTTCTCGAGGATCCCGAGGTCCGCGCGACCTTCGCCAAGAACGGCGTCGAGCCGGAACCGGGCCCGCCCGCCGCGCTCGGCGCACGCATCCGCGCCGAGCTTGCCAAGTGGCGCGAGGTCATCAGCAGCACCGGCATTCGCGCGAATTGATCCCTTCGGTCCTGAAACGCGGAAGGCCATCCGCGGTATCGGCCGGCGCTTGACAGCCTTCGGCCGTCGCGACAGCGTGGCCGGCACAACACGGAGATCCTGATGAGCAAGCTGCGTCTGACGTTCGCGTGCGGACCCTACGACCGCACGCTCGCGCTGCGCGACGGCACGATCGCCCCCGAGGGCATCGAGCTCAATTACATCGCCTCGCAGCCGCCCGACATTTTCTGGCGCATGCTGCAATTCAAGGAATTCGAAATCTCGGAAATGTCGCTGTCGAACCACGCCACGCTCACCAACACCGGCGCTGCGCCGTTCGTCGCCATCCCGGTCTTTCCGTCGCGCGTGTTCCGCCACGGCTACTTCTTCGTCAACGTCGACAAGGGGATCAAGAGTCCCGCCGACCTCAAGGGCAAGCGCGGCGGCGTGCCCGAATACACCATGACCGCGGCGGTCTACATGCGCGGCCTCCTCCAGCACGAATACGGCGTCAAGCCGAGCGACGTCGAATGGGTGCAGGGCCGCGCCGACCGCCTCGGCCGCAAGCTGCCGGCCGACATCCGCCTCACCCAGGCGCGCCCCGGCAGCGAGCTGGGCGACCTGCTCGAGCGCGGCGAGCTCGATTTCGTGATGACTGCCAACAACCCGCTCGCGTTCCGCCGCGGCTCGCCCAAGGTGCGCCGGCTGTTTCCCAACTATGCCGAGGTGGAGAAGGACTATTACCGCCGCACCAAGATCTATCCGATCATGCACACGGTGGTGATCCGCAGGGACGTCTACGAGCGCGATCCTTGGGTGGCGCTGAGCATGTACAAGGCGCTCTGCCGCGCCAAGGAGCACGCCTACAATCTGCTCGCGGACATGGGCTCGCCCAAGGTCTGCTCGGCCTGGCTGCAGCCGCTGATCGAGGAGGAGAAGGAGATCATCGGGGCGGACTGGTTTCCCTACGGCATCGAGCCGAACCGGCCGTCGATCGAGGCGCTGCTGCAATACGTGCACGAGCACGGGCTGTCCGACCGCCGCGTCAAGCTCGAGGAGCTGTTCGCTCCCAGCACGCTGCGCGACATCCCGCTCGGCGAGGGCCAGCATGTATAAGGCAACGAAAAGCTCGAGGAGGAGGCACCGATGACCAAGCCGCAGCTGATGCCATGGATCGGGGGGCCGGTCGAGTTCAAGGCCGCCTTCTCGCCGTTGATCTGCCCGATCGACGACAGCGTGGCCTCGCAGATGATCGAGTCCGACGCCAAGGTCGTCGATGCGGCGGTGAAGCACGCGCACGGCGCGTTCCTCGAACATCGGGAGGCAACCACGGCCAAGCGCGTCGAGTGGCTCCTCGCGGCGGCCGACGCCATCGACCGGATCGAAGGCGAGCTCGTGCGCTCGCTCATCCGTTTCATCGGCAAGCCGCGGCGCGCCGCGACGTTCGAGGCCAAGCGCGTGGGCGCCTTCATCCGCGCCTGCGCCGCGCAGCTGCCGCATCTCATGGGCGAGGTGCTGCCGCTCGACGTCGCGGCGACGGGCGCCGGCCGTTTCGGCTTCACCACGCGCATGCCCTACGGCGCGGTCGCTGCGGTAACGCCGTTCAACGGGCCCGCCAACCTGCTGATCCAAAAGGTCGCGCCGGCGCTTGCCGTCGGCAACGCGGTGGTGGTGAAGCCATCGCCGCCCGGCACGGAGGTCGCGCTCCTGCTGGCGGAAGCGGTGAAGCAGGCGGGCGTCCCCGACGGGCTGTTCAACGTCGTGCCGGGCGGGCGCGAGACCGCGAAGCTCCTTGCCGCCCATCCCCTCGTCGCCGCCGTCACCGTCACCGGCAGCACCGCCGCCGGCAACGAGCTCGCGCGCGCCGCGGGTGCGAAGAAATTCGTCGGCGAGCTCGGCTCCAACGCCGCCAACATCGTCTGCGCCGACGCCGATCTCGCCGATGCCGCAACCCGCATCGCCGGCGCCGGTTTCGAGGCGAGCGGGCAGCAGTGCATCTCCGCCCAGCGCGCGATCGTCGAACGTCCGGTGTTCGACCGTTTTCTCGAATTGTTCGTCGCGGCGGCGAAGAAGCTGAAGGTCGGCGATCCCGAGGACCCCTCGACCGACGTCGGCCCGATGGTGAGCAGCGCGGCCGCCGACCGCGTCGAGGCGCTGATCGAGGATGCGGTCGCCCACGGCGGCAAGCTCGTGCTCAAGCCCGAGCGCAAGGGCGCCATTCTCGGACCCGCGATCGTGGCGAATGCGCCGCCGCAGGCGCGGCTGATGCGCGAGGAGGCCTTCGGGCCGGTGGTCGTGGTGCAGGCCGTCGACGATGTCGACGCGGCGCTCGCGCTCGCCAACTCGTCCGAGTTCGGCCTGCAGGGTGCCTGCTTCACCGCGAGCCTCGAGACCGCGTTCAAGGTGTCGCGCAAGCTCAACGTCGGCTCGCTCTGGATCAACGACGCCAGCCGCTTCCGGCTCGACACCTATCCGTTCGGCGGCGTCGGCGCGAGCGGCTTCGGGCGCGAAGGCGTGCGCTACGCGATGGAGGAGCTGTCGCAATGGAAGTTCACGGGCATGCGGCTCAATCCCTGACCATCCGCCGTCATGGGGGCGTAACGCTTGAAACTTCGAGTCTTTCGAAATGACATCGGTGGGCCTGATCGGCTGCGGCGGCATTGCGCAGGACGTGGTCGCGGCCTTGCGCGCGAATCCGGAAAGCGGCGTGTCGATCGTCGGCGCGCTCGCCCGGCGGGGCGCCGCGGCGGCGGCGAGTGCGAAGCTCGGCGGCATCGAGGTCGTCGAGACGCTCGACGAGCTGCTCGCGCGCGGCCCGAAGGTCGTCGCCGAGGTCGCGAGCCAGACGGCGGTGGCGGAGCACGGTGAAACAGTGCTGCGCAGCGGGATCGACTGCCTCGTCATCTCGATCGGCGCGCTCGCCGATCGGGATCTGCTGGCGCGGCTCAAGTCCGCGGCCGCGGCCGGCAACAGCCGCATCCTGCTGCCGGCGGGCGCCATCGGCGGCATCGACGCCGTCGCGGCGATGCGCCTCGCCGGCCTCACCGCCGTGCGCTACCGCTCGCGCAAGCCGCCCGCGGCCTGGCGCGGATCGCCGGCCGAGCGCAAGGTCGATCTCGGCGCACTCACGGAGCGAACCGTGCTCTACCGGGGAAGCGCCGGCGAAGCCGCGTTGCTCTATCCGCAGAATGCCAACGTCGCCGCCGCGCTGGCGCTGGCGGGACTGGGGTTCGACCGCACCGAGGTGGAGCTCGTCGCCGACCCCGACGCCCCCGGCAACGTGCACGAGATCGAGGCCGAGGGCGCCGCCGGGCGCTTCGCGATCGTGCTGCAGGGCAAGCCCTCGCGCACCAATCCCAAGACGTCGGCCTTGGCCGCGCTCAGCGTGGCGCGGGCGCTGCTCAACGAAAGCGCGACGATCGTCATATGAGCGCCCCAGCAGGCAATGCTCGCTCGCGGCCTCAGTCTGAGGAGCATCGCAACGCGGGCACGTCGAGGCAGCCGGTCATGCGCGGCTTGCGTTGCGATGCGTCTCGAAGCGTGAGGCCGCCCTCATCCTTCGAGCCGCGCGCACGTGCGTGCAGTGTGCGGAACCTGCACCGGTGCATGCGCGCGCCTCAGGATGAGGGCGGATCGGCGGCGCGGCGAAGCCATGCGTAACGCCTTCATCGGCAGCCCGGTCGAGCGGCGCGAGGATTTGCGTTTCCTCCGCGGCCGCGGCCAGTTCGTCGACGATCTCGTGCGCGACGATCTCCTCCATGCCGTGATCCTGCGCAGCGCGGTCGCGCATGGGCGCATCCGCGCGATCGACACCCGTGCCGCCTTGGCACGGCCCGGCGTGCGCGCTGTCATCACGGCGGCCGACATCGGCGCCGCCATACCGACCATTCCGCTGCGGCAGGAATCGTCGCCCGCCTTCAAGCCGTTCGAGCAGCCGGTGATCGCCCACGGCAAGGTCCGCTACGTCGGCGAGCCCGTCGCCGTCGTGGTGGCCGACAGCGCCGCCGCCGCCGAGGACGCCCTCGACTCGATCGCGCTCGAGATCGAGCCCCTGCCCGCGGTCGTCGACGGCGCCGCCGACGTGCTGCTGATCGAATCGGCCGACAGCAATCTCGCGCTCACGCTCCGCGGCGTGCGCGGCGACGCCGACGCGGCCTTCCGGCATGCCGCCTACACGCGCCGGGAGCATTTCAAGGTCCAGCGTCAGGGGGCGGTGCCGATGGAGCCGCGCGGACTGCTCGCCGAATGGGATGCCGGTCGGGTCACGATCCACGGCGCGGCCAAGGTCGCCTTTCTCAACAGGCGCGTGCTGGCGAAGCAGATGGCGCTTCCCGAAAGCGCCATCCGCATGGTGGAGAACGACGTCGGCGGCGGCTTCGGCGCGCGCGGCGAGTTCTATCCGGAGGATTTCCTGATCCCGTTCGCGGCGCGCCTGACCGGCCGTCCCGTGAAGTGGATCGAGGACCGCCGCGAGCATCTCGCCGCCACCAATCATGCCCGCAATGCCGAATGCGAGCTCGAGATCGCCTGCGACCGAGACGGCACGATCCTCGCTTTGCGCGGCCGCGCCACGACCGACCAGGGCGCCTATATCCGCACCAACGGCCCGACCGCCGCCCGCAACATCGCGCAGGTGCTCACCGGCCCCTACCGCATTCCCCACGTCCGCATTGACGTCGCGCTGATGATGACCAACAAGACGCCGGCCGGGACCTATCGCGGGCCGGGCCGCTACGAGGCCGACTTCTTTCGCGAGCGGCTGTTCGACATCGTCGCCGCCGAGCTCGGCATCGACCGCGTCGAGTTCCGGCGCCGCAATCTCATCGCCGAAGCCGAGATGCCCTACCGGCTCGCCACCGTCGAGCCGCTCAACCTCGCGACCGAGACCGACAGCGGCGACTACCAGATGACGCTCGAGCGCTGCCTTGCGGAAATCGGCTGGCACGCCAAAGCCGCCATGCAGGGCAAGCTGATCGACGGGCGCTATCGCGGCACCGCGGTCGGCTGCTATCTCGAAGGCGGCGCATCCGGCCCGAAGGAGAGCGCGCGGCTCCGCATCGAAGCCGACGGCAAGGTCTCCGTCTACGTCGGCTCCTCCTCGATCGGCCAGGGGCTCGAGACGGTCTGCGCCCAGATCGCCGCCGACGCGCTGGAGGTGCCGATCGACGACATCAAGGAGGTATTCCACGGCTCGACCGATCATGTGATCGAGGGCTACGGCTCCTACAGCTCGCGCTCGGTGGTGATGGGCGGCAATGCGATCGTCGCGGCGGCGGGGAAGCTGCGCGCGTCGATTTGCGCCGCGGCCGCCGAGCGGTGGGGCTGCCCGGTCGACGCCGTCGCGCTCGATGCGGGCACCGTGCGCGCAGGCGACGGACGCTCGCTGCCGCTTGCGGGCTTCGCCGGACTAGCGGCGGAAAGCGCCTATGCCAGCAGCAAGCGTACCTACAGCTACGGCGCGCATGCGGCCGATGTCGCGGTCGATCCCAAGACCGGGCACGTCGAGGTTCTCGACTATGTCGCGGTCGAGGACGTCGGCCGCATCATCAACCCGCTCACCTTGCACGGCCAGGCGGTCGGCGCCATCGTACAGGGTCTCGGCGGGGCGTTCCTGGAGCAATTCGTCTACGACGAGAACGGGCAACTGCTGACCGGCTCGTTCGCGGATTATCTCTTGCCGACGGCGAGCGACTTCCCGAATATCCGGGCGGTGACCTTGGAAGAGCGGCCCTCGCCCAACAACCCGCTCGGCGCCAAGGGCGCCGGCGAAGGCGGCATCATCCCGGTCGGCGGCGTCATTGCCAACGCGGTCGCGGCCGCGCTGGGCTCGTTCGGGGCGCAACCGCGCGAGCTGCCGCTGTCGCCGCCGCGGGTCTGGCAGCTCATTCATGAGCGAGCGCGGTGAGGGCGAGGCGCGGCGCCAGCTATTCGCTCGTCTCGGTCAGAGTCTTCCGCCGCTGCGAATGCAATAGTCCGCGTGACGCACGACCCAGGCCGAGCGCCATTTCCCGCGGGGAACTATCCTGTCGGCCATCGCGTAGCAATGGGAGATCAGCCCGGCCGAACCGGGCTGCGCGCCGCCCGCGACATAACCGCCGCGAGTGTTCCAGGCACGGCCGGACCCAACATCGAGTAAGAGCGTCAGCACGACCACAGCCGAGATGGCGAGAATCATCCGCATGGGAAACCTCCCTGTCGACCCGACGTTTCGCCAATGGCGCGACCGGTGGGGGCCAGTGTGTGAGAAATAACCTCTGAGCCGATCGGGTCCTAGCATGAACGGCATGGCACTACCATCGACCCTGGGTCCACTGTGATAAATCTCAGCTTTCCCCGGATCTTTGTCCCGATTTGCAACGCAGCGGCGTCGTCCGACAAGAGACGAGCGTCCCAATTTATCCTGATTGGACGCGCATCTTGATTCGCGAGGGCCGCCCGATGATGCGCACCGTCGGATTTTTGGTCGTTGCACCGCTGCTCGCTGCCTGCTCCGGCAGCAACAGGGTCGAAGGCATGGTACCGGGATGGGCGAATACGCCGTCCTCGACCGTGTGGGCTGCTACACCGTCCCCGACCGCGCAACCCGTCACACCGTCCGCGACCGCGCAGGCCACAGCCAGCAAGGCCGGCAAGAAGCGCCCCGAACCCGCCGGCAAGCCCGCCGGCAAGCCCGACGCGAGGCCGCAGGAGGCGAAGCAACCGGAGGCACCGGGCCTTCCTGAAGAGTAGCGAGCGCGTCAAGCAGCAATCGCGCGGCCAACGCCGATTCGAAATCGCGCTCTCTTATGCCGCCCGCTGACGGTCGCGGGGCACTCGCTGCAGCCTTGCCTCGATGTCACGCGCTCGGTCGTCCGGCTTTCGCCGGCAATCATCGCGGCGCGCCGGCGGGGCCGGCTTGCGAACGGCGTAAGCCGGACCGCCGGCGGTGTCGGCGAAGCCAGGACGCGCCGGTCGAAACGGATGCGGCGGCGCGACCGCGGGTCGGTCGCCGCGATGCGACCGGCCGGGCCGGCGCGCGACGGTCAGCTTGAACACGGCGCCGGCGAGCAGCAGCGCCAGCGCGCCGACGAGAACCGTGGGCCTCCCGCCCGACGCCAGCGCCGATTGCGGCGGTCCGGCGAGCTCGGCTTCGGTGAGGACAGGCCATATCAACGGCATCTCGTCTCCCGCGTCCGCATGCTCCTCGGCATAGGCGCTGCTCGCCGCGGACGGCTCGCGCGCGCCCACGGCGACAGAGCTCGGAAGGTCGGCCCAACGCGCGGCAAACTCCTCCGCCGCGGCGTTTTCGCGGACCGACGGTTCGGTCGATACCGCGGCCGCAGGCACGGGCGGAGCGGGGACGGGCGCGGATTCCGCGGCCGCCGCGCGCGACGTTTCGGCGGGACGTTGCGGGCTCCGGCTCGGCGACGGCGATCCCGCTTCCCGCGCATGGGAGCGCACCTTCGCGCCGACTGGCCCGAGATACCAGCAGTGCCGATGATCCGCGCGATTGACGCGATAATACCAATGGCTGCCCGCCGGCGCCGAAGCGCCCGGCTTCGGGATGCACTCATCGGCCGCCGGTCCGGCGAGACTCGATCCGGCAGTCAACCAAACCGCTGCGAATAGCATGACGAGCACGGCCGGCACGATGACAATCATTCGTCTCGGCATTGATCCCTCCATCGCTGTCGAGCAATGCCCGCCAGCCCTCGAATCGAATTGCCCCGCGGTCTGACGATCGATTTGGGCTCTAATGGGTCGCGAATTGGACGATGCAGCGGACATGCGCGATCGCGGCACTCGGTTACCGGCCGGATGCCCGTGCATTCGCATGCACCGGCACGATGTTACCGATTCGCTTTGCCGACTATCGGGCGTTCGACCTTCGCGCCGGAGCGGCTTGAACATGCCCGGCGCCGCATCTGATCCGCCCGCGTCCTGAGGAGGGCGCGCGCACAAAGATTTCGCGCCTCCCTCCAGCTTGGCTGCGCGCGCCCGTCTCGAAAGCCTGCCCCCGCGCAGGCGGGGGGACGAGGGTGGCCCCTGCGCAGCGACGGCCTCCTGCTTCGAGACGCAACGCAGTCAAGCTTGCGCAGACTGCGTAAACTTGTCTGCGCTGCAGCGCCGCAG
>WNFA01012846.1_pt1 | contig 11069 bp, 9 predicted proteins | sample 5400481 | NCBI WGS metagenome assembly WNFA01 (sample SAMN13153340, study PRJNA577476) | soil metagenome | isolation source: 120 cm saprolite under Douglas fir tree site 2 hole 1 replicate 2 | place: USA:California | collected 2015-04-18
TGAGGAAGAAGTTCGCCGCGATGCTGCAGGCATGCAAAACATCGTCTTTCTAGGCGTATTGCAACCGCAGCAGCTTCAGCGACTTTACGGGCATGCTATCGCGGTGATTGTCCCCTCGATCTGTTATGAGGTCTTCGGAATCATCATTTTGGAAGCTTACCGGGAGCGGACGCCGGTGATTGTCCACCGCCTCGGTGCTTTGCAAGAAGTGGTTGAGGAAAGCAATGGCGGTTTCTCCTATCAAACGCCGGAAGAGTTGCTAACGGCGATGGAACGCTTGCGGACTGACGATGAACTTCGCCGTACGATGGGAGAACAAGGATTCAAGAAATACCTGGAGCGGTGGAGCGAAGAGGCGCACCTGCAAACTTATTTTCAACTCCTGGAGGGGGCAGCGCAGCAGAAATTCGGCTACGTCCCATGGAAGCGGCACGAGCGTAACACGCTAGAACCTACCACCCGGCGTAAAGGCGATTTCCCTTAGATGGATTGTCCGGCGATTTGCATGCAGAATGGCCGCGACAGGTGATGACACACCGGTTGGAGCTCGGCGTGGGAAGGAGAGTACAATTGCGCAAACGCGCCATGCTCGACACACTTTTACAACAAGGGACCGGATGACCGCTGATGAAAGAACCGCGGCCGACCGCCAGCTTCTGCTAGCCTTCGCCCCTTTGCATCGGAGTGCGTTGGGCGAAGCCTGCGGGATAGTTTGTGGGATTGTGCTCGCCGCCGCTACGTCGGTTTTGGTGCTACGTGGCGGATACCCCGAACCTAATCTGGGGCTGTTGTCACAATTTTTTTGGGGCTATTCCATTAGTTGGCGGGGCGTATTTATCGGACTCTGTTGGGGATGGGCCACGGGTTTTACCTTGGGTTGGGGTTTCGCCGTGGTTCGGAATGCCGTGGTGTGGGCTTGGCTGACGGTAATCCGCTCCCGCGCGGAAATGGATCAGTCTGGCGACCAATTTTCTGGTGTTGAAAGGTGGCAAGAACGTTGGCGCACACTTGGGTTTGCTCGCCAATTTTTTTCCAGGCTATCGAGTTACTTTCCTTGGCAGTATTGTCGGCTTTTGTTACGCATTTGTGGTGGGCTTTCTTGGGGGTGGGGTGATCGGCGCAGTCTACAACAAGTTCGCAAAGGTTTGAGCTCATCGAACCATGAACCGCGACTGAACCATGGGTGCCTCGCAAAACCCGGTCATCCTGACATACCACTCAATTTCCCACGGAGATTCTCCACTAAAGATCTCGCCAGAACTCTTCGCAGAGCAGATGGAATGGCTACGCGACAATGCTCGAATCACATCGCTCGGCGAGATTGTTGCCGCGTTGGCAAGCCACAGTCCACTCCCAGAACGGACCGTAGTGCTTACCTTTGACGATGGCTTCCAAGATTTCTACCTGTCCGCGGCACCTCTGCTACACCGCTGGGCACTCCCCGCTACGATTTTCCTGGCTACAGGATACTGCGGCAGAACAAATGGCTGGCCTGGCCAGCCAGATTGGGTTAACCAGCAGCCTTTACTCAGTTGGGAGCAAGTAGCGGAACTAGCGCGGCAAGGGTTCAGTTTCGGTGCCCATAGCGTAAGCCACGCGGTGCTCACCCGATTGCCGGTTGTCGAAGCCCAACAAGAAATAATCCAGTGTAAGTCCCAAATCGAAGAACGCGTAGGCCAGCCAGTTGAATTCTTTTGTTATCCGTATGGTCGCTGGAACCCCGCGGTCCGCAACATGGTAAATCAGCATTACAAAGGAGCATGTGCCACTATCGCCCGGGCCATCAGCCCCGGTTCGGACCTGTTCGCCCTACCTCGCGCCGATGCGCACTATCTACGCCGCAGGGGGCTGTTCCGGACGCTTTTCACAGGGCGCTTTTTGGCCTATTTGGCGACTCGACGTCTCATCCGGAGGATCCGCCGAGAGCCCGAGGGGGGCTCCTATTCCCAGCGGTAGGGTCATGGGACCAACCGCCGCTATGCAAAAACAGAGAACAAAACAGTAAGTAGCTTCCACACTTCGGCCCATTCCTGCCCTTTTTCGCTGTTGTTGGCACCTAACTCCTTTATTTTCAATGCGAAACGATAGACTCAATTGGAGAGCGGCTTGCCACCAACAACTGCGGCTTCCCGACTGCCTGCTTATTGCTTATGGCGCCTATTACACCGCAGCAACCCAGTGTTGTAATTATCGGCGGCGGTCCTGCCGGCCTGACGGCAGCCTATGAACTGTCAAAGCACAGTACCCCCGCCGTGGTTCTGGAGGCCGACACCACCGTCGGGGGCCTGTCCAGAACCGTCAACTACAAGGGGTATTTGTTCGACATTGGCGGGCACCGCTTTTTCACCAAATGGGACGAGGTTAACCAGCTTTGGCGGGAGGTTCTTGAAGAGAACTTCCTAGAACGTCCACGACTTTCCCGCATCTACTATCGCAAGAAGTTTTTCTTCTATCCCTTAAAGGCGCGAAACGCGCTCTTCGGACTGGGTCCCCTCGAAAGTATTAGGATCATTTTCAGCTACCTTCGCTCCAGGCTGCTTTACTACCACAACGAACAGAATCTGGAGCAGTGGGTATCGAATCGGTTTGGGCGGCGCCTCTATGAGATTTTTTTCAAGACTTATACGGAGAAAGTTTGGGGTGTTCCTTGCACCGAAATACGTGCGGAATGGGCTGCACAGCGCATTAAGGGTCTCTCGCTGACCACCGCGGTCAGAAACGCCCTCTTCAAGCAGACAACGCCAAAAGTGAAGACTCTTATCGACAGCTTTCAGTATCCGCGGCGCGGCCCGGGCCAGATGTGGGAGACGCTAACCAATCGGCTTCGGCGCCGCGGATATCCGGTGCTCATGGAGCGGCCAGTCACAAAGATTTGCCACAACGGCAGTGGGGTAACCGAGCTCGAGACGCGGGGGCCGAATGGTGTGGAGCGCTTCGCCGGAACTCACTTCATCAGCTCGATGCCGATTCGCGAGTTGGTCGGTGCCCTCGACCCGCCAGCCCCCGAAGCAGTGCAACGCGCGGCGAAGCGGTTGCGCTACCGTGATTTTCTAATCGTCAGCTTAATCATTAATCGCAAGGACGTAATGCCTGACAACTGGATCTATGTCCATGAGGCAGGAGTTCGGGTCGGTCGCATCCAGAACTTTAAAAATTGGTCACCGGCGATGGTTCCAGACGCCAATAAGACCTGCCTGGGTATGGAATATTTCGTATTCGAGAATGATGACTTGTGGTCCAGTTCAGACCGAGATCTGATCGAGTTGGCAAAGCGGGAGATTCAAAAGCTTGGGCTTGCCCGCGCCGAGGAAGTAGAGGATGGCGCAGTCGTCCGCATGCCTAAAGCCTATCCCATGTACGACAACGGATGGGTAAAGCAAGTGGAAACAATCCGGCGCTATCTCGAGAGTACCCTGCCGAATCTCCAGCTCGTAGGCCGAAATGGAATGCATAAGTACAACAACCAAGACCACTCGATGATGACCGCCTTATGCGCTGCCCGAAACATCCTGGGGGCAAATCACGACCTCTGGGCCATCAACACGGAACCGGAGTATCACGAGGAGAAGCAGGAAGCGGCGAAAGAATTGGTCGAACCGGAGCGCCGGCGGCCAGCTTACGCGGAACCTCCGCTTATTCCTCGACCGTCGACCAACCTGCATCCCAAAGCGGCTGCCTCTCCTCTGGTGACGAGGGCCGCTCGCGCCAAAGCTGCATCAGCGAATTGAGCTTGTACAAATCCGAGCTTTAGTAGAAACCATGCCTCTTCCAAAATCGCAGTCCAGCTTCCACAGGCGTAGGCTTGGCTGAGGACGTGACCCAAGTCGGGGCAAATTCCTCCACAGATCCGGCGCTAACCGGTCAACCTATTTGGGCGCGTGCCGCCAGATTGCTGCGCAGCGCCTCTGTGATCCTGATGCTCGCAATAGGACTGCTCCTTTCACGCGGTCTCACCAAGGGCGAGCCCTTTTACAATAACGATGAAACCCGGCACATCATGAACGGGGTTTTCATACGGGATCTCTTGGTTGATCGGCCTCTGGCTCATCCTTTGATCTACGCCTACGAGTATTACGCCAAGTATCCAGCCATCTCGATACCTCATTGGCCTCCTCTGTTTTACTTCGTAGAGGCCGTATTCTTTCTGATTTTCGGTATCTCGGTGTGGGCCAGCCGTCTGGCCATTCTGGGTTTTGCGTTACTCGGCGCCTACTTCTGGCATCGCATCGCGGAAAGATATGGCCCTCGCCCCCGGGCTCTGCTCTCCGCTTTCGTCTTTTGCCTGCTTCCTACCGTAATGGTCTTCGAAACCGTAACAATGCTCGAAATCCCGCAGGTGACGTTGTGCCTGGGGGCAATCTTCTTCTGGCTGCGCTGGGTCGAAAATGAGCGCGCAACCGATCTGTTTGCGGTCGCTGGACTCGTAGTCGCTGCACTGCTCACTTCCCAATCGTCCATTTTTCTTGCCGTGCTCCTGGGCCTCGACTTCTTGCTAAATTTTCGCTTCCGATTACTTCGAACCTGGCAGGCTTGGGCCGCTCTGCTGGTGAGCATAAGTATTGTTGTTTCTTGGTACCTATTTTCTTTCCGGGCACTGACCCTCAGCTATCAACGGGCCGTGGGTCAGGAGTTTCAGCATGTTGCCAATCGCTGGAGCCTGTTCTTCTATGTCCGCAAGCTCCCCGAGCAGTTGGGGCTTGTCCTACTAGCCTTCGCCTGCATCGGCATTGGCTGGTCCGTGTTACGAGGCGCAAGTCGGCATCGCTTTCTGCTCCTTTGGGTCATCTCTGCGTACTTGTGTTTCACTCTAATCCAAGAGAAGGAATCGCGGCACATATTCATCTGGCTCCCTCCCCTGGTTTATTTTTCACTGCTGGGTGTCGAAGCTTTATTGCCGCAGGGCCGGTGGGTTTGGCTGGCTTACGCAGCGATCGGGTTGTATTTCCTGGTCGGCGCCGTCCGGTTCCAACGCCCGCAGCTTACGGGCGTCCAAGACGTGGCACGATTCGTTTTGGCGCAACCCCAGTCAGACATCGTCTACTACCAGGGAGATTTGAACGGCGCCTTCATTTTCTACGTGCGCCAACTAGATCCGCAGAAGCGCCACCTAGTGGCGCGAGATAAACAAATTGTGGCCACGAATATCGTGTATGCGCACCGATTCGTACTTTCCACGCCGGACCAGGTGTTAAGGTTCTTCCGGGACTGGGGTGTCCGCTATGCGGTGATCGAAAGTAGAGACGTGGATCCAGGCCTGGCGTTGGTCCGCCAAGTTCTGCAATCCGGCGAGTTCGAGCCAGTTGGCACCTTTCCAATTCGCGTGAATCGTGGCTACAAAGAAGCAGACGCGATTACCGTTTACCGCTTTCGGGGAGAGGTTCACCCTAGCACGCACGCAATGGATATTCCTATGATGACAATCCGCCGCGACATTCCTGTGGACTTGAATCGCCTGGCCGGCCGCCCATGGCCCAATTAGCGGTCGAAATCGGAAATTTCGCATGAATAAGCTTCTCGCGAAAACGCGCCCCATCGTTTTATTCGCATCGCTGCTCATAATGTATCTGTTTCTGGAAGGCTTATCTCTACTGAGTTTGAAGTTACTCGATAAAGGATTGCGCCTCGGATATTATCCCAACGAGTCTTCTCTGTCCGAGAGTCAAAGAACGGGTCTGAGCAACTTTTTGATGCGCCGGAAGGGCGAACGCGTAGGTATGGATCCCGTTCTAGGCTGGGTTATCTCCCCACCGGACGCAAACTCTGCCGGTATGAGAGATAACCAAGAATACCAGACTAGTCCCCGGCCGGGAGTCGTTCGAATCTCAGCCTTCGGAGACTCCTTTACCTATGGGTCGGACGTGTCTCTCGCTGACTGCTGGGCAAAGCAGATAGCTGCGATGTCACCGTCCATCGAGGTCTTGAACTACGGCGTTGGAGGTTACGGTCTCGACCAAGCATACCTACGTTACCTTCAATTGGGTACGGATTATCACCCACATATCATTTCTATCGGATACATGTCAGAGAACCTGGCTCGCGATGTAAACGTCTTTCGCGGTTTCTATACAAATATGTATCGCAATTCGATCTTTACGAAGCCGCGCTTTCAGGTGAAAGACAGCCAATTGATTCTTCTACGGAATCCCTTGGAAACGTTCGAGGATTATGACCACTTCCTGCGCAACGACGCAGAGGTGCTAGCTGAGTTAGGGAAAAATGATTACCACTATCAGGTGCAATACAATGCCGGCAGACTCGACTTCTCGCCTTCCGTTCGCCTGGGAAAGATGTTTTGGGCAGAACTCAACAAGAAGGCCCTCCATCCGATTTTCAAGCTGAATGGAATGTATGACGTGAACTCGGAAGCCTATGAAGTCACGGTGAGAATCTTTGACTCCTTCTATCGCAAGGTGCTTGAGGGCGGCGAGGTACCCATTATCGTTGTGTTTCCGGATCTGAATGACCAATTTCGAAGTCGCCAGGGGAAGATTCGGCGTTATACACCGCTGCTGGAATATTTTCGTTCCAGAGGCTATCGATATATTGAATATTGACACGATGAATGCGCTGGAGCCTTACGCTTCTCGCTACCGCATCGACCACCTTTCTAGCATGCAATGGGGACACTATTCGCCGCTGGGGAACGCCATCATTGCAAAGTACATCCTGGGCCAGCTCAACGAATGGGACCTTGTCGATGCGCCAAAGCTGAGTCTGGCGGCGCAAGAGGAGCGTCATCGGCTCGGTGTCGAAGTTCAGTGACACAATGTAATCGTAACAAACTGGCGATTTCGTGGGAGTTAGTGTGGTTAGCACCCAACGTCTCTCCTTCGCTGCTGGCCCGCCCAATCCGTTTCCTCCGTCCGTGCTCGTCTAAGCGGAGTCTTCCCAGTCGCCGACTTGTCAGCAGGCTCGCCAGATCGCGTAGGGATGGATGCAAGCGAAGAGGACTGGACTTAAGCGAGTGGGCAGTTTAGAGGAGACGAACCGAGAGAATCGCAATAATAAAACAAGAACGCCGCTCGCTCTCTGTTGAAGAGGCAAGCGGCGTCCGAAGCTACAGGAGCAAGCTAACTTGTCGACGCCCTACGCCCCGGGGACAGGACAAGCGCGTTAGTTGGACACTAGCCGGCGACGAACTGCTCCACCAAGGCCCAAAAGCCCTGAGCCCAAGAGCAGGAGCGTCGCCGGGCCCGGCGTGGTAGCACTGACTTTTGCGTTCTCGACCGCTCCGACTGGAGCAATGACAGCGGTGACCCTGGAATCCGCCTTTGCTGTAGGTGCGAAAACGCCGACCACCAACAGGCCCATTACCCAAATTGCCTTAATCACTTTCACCCGTTTGTCCCTTGCCGCAGCCCTAGGCCTTACCCATTCGCCTTCTTCCGGCGGCGTAGGATGCCTCCGAAGGCCACCAAACCCGTTCCGATCAACACCATCGAGGCCGGTTCGGGAGTTTGACCCGTCGTAACCAAACCGCTCGTCGTAAAGGGAGTGGAGCCCACAGCTTTGCCGTTAGGGCACTGAATTGATGCATTATTACCCGGCGCACAGCCTGCGGCAATCACGAAAGTTCCCACCGGCAGCGTACCGCCTGTGAACCCAATCGTAATATATTTACCCTTGCCGAGCGACTCGGTGGACGGAAACGCGATCGAGTACACAAAAAGGTCCCAGTTTGTCACGGTGAGTCCGAGCACCGCCTTGTCAGCACCGGCCCAATTTCCGAACGACTCAGAATTGCTGCCGTTGACACCAACCACGTCGTAAACAAACCCATCCCCAGGGATGGCCCCAGTAACCGCACCGGTTGAGGTATTCCAAGAGCCGCCCCAGGTACGAAAGCCCGGTCAACCCACTGTTGCCTGCGGTCACGTTAATACCAGAGGGTGGCGCGGTAGATGCGGTCGGGTTAGGAATGCCTACGATAAGGAGAATCGGTTCGCCCGTAGCGCTGCTGGAGGCCCCGTTGTTGTAAATAGTTACGCCGGTATTCGGAATTGCGAATACTTCAGTTCCGCCGAAGATGAACGGGCAACCGCCAGGATTGATCGTCGGGGCCGGGCAGGTAGAAGGATTACCAATATCGAGCTGCGGGTCATCTAGGGTTGTCTGTGCCATCAACGGAGTGGTTCCCAAGGCGGCTAACAATGCGACTCCCATAACCAGTAGAAGGGGTTTCACCAAACTTTTCATCTTTCCTCTTTCTCGTAAGTTTTCGCACAAACTACCCCCGTAAGAGGGCTGGGCACTGGGTAAAGGGAGCCTTAGGACCGAGGACATCCCGCAAATGTCGGATAGTACCAGGGCACGCCGTGGGCCATTTGTTTCACACTGAAAATAAAGGAGTTACAGCGACGAAGAATAGACGATGTGCAAGAGACTTCATCATTTTCCTGTTTCCTGTCCCAAGCAGTAGCCCCAGTGGCCCTCGAAGCCTTTGGCCAACAGCGAGGCGGCTGTTGGATATATCCCGGCCAAAAAGTAAAGGGCAAGAACCGGTGGACCGGAATCTTGCCCTTTGGCGGAGCATTTCTAAAGTGAGGGTTGCTACGCTAGATCGCCTTCTTGCGACGACGCCACATACCAGCGAGGCCCAACAAGCCGGAACCCATTAACAGCATCGAAGCGGGCTCGGGAACTGGCGGCGGGGGGGAACCACCACCACCATTGACAAGGCCGGCGTTGGTGAACGGTGTCGCGCCTACGTTGCCGGGCTTCGCGCACCCGGTGCTGCTTCCCGTTGTGTCTTCGCAGTCGAACGCGATTATAAACGACCCTAGGGCCGCCCCGCTCTCGTCTATAAAGATCGGGCTCTTGCTCGTAAGGTTAGTGTTAAGCGAAAACGCGTACAGCGTAAAGCTGGTTGGCGCGCCGAACCCGTTAAGTGTATCGGCAGTTGACCAGTTGGTGAATGACTCAGAGTCCGCGCCCGAGCCTGGCTCTATAAGACCGAGCTGGTCGTACGCGTCCTGCCCCGCAACTAACGTGCCGGTATTAGCGGTCAGACCGTACGTGCCGATGGTGGCGGCTGGGCAAGCGGCTGGTATAGCGCAGTCGGCGAAGCTGATACTTGGTACACCGTTACCATTAAAGACGCCGACGATGATGAGGAGGGGATCCTGCAGGGTAAAGACACCGCCTACAACCCCAACGCCGATATTGCTGGGGTCGGTGATAAGGTTTGATTCGCCGCCGATAGCAGTTCCGCCCGGTGGGGATGAACACGGGCCCCCCTGGCAGAAGTAGATCTGGGGGTCGACTACCGTTTGGGCTGGGGCTTGATAGGCACAAATGAGGCTGAGGCACAATGCGAGCGCGCAAAGTGTCGTGGTTCGGTAGAGGCTGGATTTCTTCATTATTTTTTCTCTCTCTTTCGTTCACATTCCAATTTCTGGCTCTAACGCAAAGTAACTCGCCGGGGGAAAATGAGTGTAGGGACCCCCACCCCTGTTCCCGTAGGACGAAGTGCAGTTTATGGGCCACTTCAGAGAGACTGAAAACAAAGGAGTTACTACGCTCAGTTTCGGAATGTGCGCAAACCTCTTCATACTTTTACTGAAATCGGCTCAATCAATTTCCCGTGCGCAGTCAACCGCAAACTGGACACAGTCATAAGGATGGGAGCATAGAACTATCAGCCTTCGCCTCAAGGGCGATGGCTAAAGGATAGAAGTGGCCTGGCGAGATCCTTCGCCGGCGCTTCTGAGCTCTCCGAGAAAAGCCAAACCGGAGAGGACACGGAAGGAGTTAGAGCACTGCGAACGTAGTGCTGGCAGCGACCGCTGCGTTGCTGCTAGTTGAAGCCGCGGACGCAGCCACGGAATAGGTCCCCGCGGGATCCCGCTTCCTCAGATGATAATTCAGCACGGCAACACCATTGCTACCCGTTGTGCCGCTGAGGCTGACAACCGTCCCATCCGGCTTTGCGATGTTCACGTTGACGCTTGCCCCGACATCAGGAGAACCACCAGACAGCAGCGTTACGCTGACGTACACGACCTGGAGCGGGTTGTAGCTCGATTGATTTGTGCTTACCTTGGCGCTCAGCGGTGCCGGGGTCGAAATCACGTAGGTAGCTGAAGCCGATGAGGTGTAAGAAGTTGTCGAGGCATTAGTCGCGCTGGCGCCAATGTTATAGAAACCATTTGCTGTTCCCGCTGGCGACGTCACAGTCAGCGTCGCCGAGCCGCTTGTGCCCGCAGAGAGCGTCAACTGGGAAGGATTCCACAGGCCACTCCAGCCAGCGGGTAGAGTATCGCTCAGGTTGAAGATGCTGGACGCGCAGGCGGAACTGTCGTTGTTCTTCACGCTGACGGTGAAGTTCACCGGAGTTCCCGACGTCACGTACTGGCTCTGCAAAGGCGAAATGCTCACCGGCGGATTCGCATTACTGCAACTCGACGCGCTGAGCGTTACCTGCACGCTCGCGCCGGTACTGCTGGCCGAGATCGGGGTGATCGTCACGCCGGCGGTCGAATCCGTGTAGCTTTGGCCAACGACCAGAGCGGGAGCATTAAATGACGGCGGACTGGTGGGTGTCATATCCAACAGATCGCTGCTGTTTGAATTTGACGGGCTGGCCAGGTGAACCACAACCCCGCCCACAATGTCCGAGTATCCGGAGAGGAAACTGTCGAATCCGACGGGCTGCCGATACTCCACGTAGTAATAGCTGCTCGAAGTGCTGGACTGCAGGATCTTCAAAGCCTTCAGCGTGCTGTTCTGTTCCTCATAAGGGCCGATCTGGTAAGTACCGCTGGAGGTCACCGCCATGATCGGTGGCTCGTTGCCGCTATTCAGCCAGCCCAGGCGCTCCTTCTGAAAGCTGTTAAAGTGGCCAGCCTGGGTGTACGACGGAGCGCCCATGACGTCGATCCAGTCGCCGTATTCGCTGAAGGTGCCACTACTACAGACCACAGAAGTTCCGCAGTCCACCGTGTGGGCATGATACAAGCCAAAGTTGTGCCCCATCTCGTGAGCCACGACGTGGGTCGCGAACTGGTACATCCCGTTGATCCACACATCCGAGCCGCCAATGGTGGCCCATCCCCACCACGCACTACATC
>WNFA01024849.1_pt1 | contig 11068 bp, 8 predicted proteins | sample 5400481 | NCBI WGS metagenome assembly WNFA01 (sample SAMN13153340, study PRJNA577476) | soil metagenome | isolation source: 120 cm saprolite under Douglas fir tree site 2 hole 1 replicate 2 | place: USA:California | collected 2015-04-18
AAATTGAATAGCGCATTTCAGAGATGCCGCCTTCATAAATGAGATCGACAATCAACTTCATTTCGTGCAGGCATTCGAAGTAAGCCATCTCCGGTGCATAGCCTGCTTCGACAAGCGTTTCAAAACCGGCTTTGATAAGCGAGGTCAAACCCCCGCACAGCACAGCCTGTTCGCCAAAAAGATCGGTTTCCGTCTCTTCACGGAAGCTCGTCTCGATGATCCCCGCGCGGCCGGCGCCGATAGCGGATGCGTAAGCGAGTCCGATCTGCTTTGTATCGCCAGTCGGATCCTGATGGACCGCGAGGAGGCTTGGCACTCCGGCGCCACGCTTGTATTCGTGGCGCACCAGGTGTCCAGGGCCCTTCGGCGCCACCATGAAGATGCTCACATCCGCGGGTGGTTTGATAAATCCATAGTGAATTGAGAACCCATGGGAGAACGCCAGAAATTTTCCTGGCGTCATCGATTCGGCAATATCTCGCGCGTAAACATCCGGCGCAATTTCGTCCGGCACGAGCATCATAACGATGTCAGCTTCGGCTGCAGCTTGCGCTACAGGCAACACTGGCAGGCCCGATTGCTCGGCCTTCGCGATCGAAGTGCTATCGTGGCGCAAGCCGACTGTGACGTTGCAGCCCGACTCATGTAAGTTGTTTGACTGGGCGAAACCTTGACTGCCATAACCGATGACAGCAATCTTCTTGTCGCGCAACACATTTGGGTTAGCATCTCTATCGTAATAAATCTGCATTTCTTCAATCCTCTCTAAAGTTTTCGAGCCTTTGATCAAGCACGATCAGTATACAGTTCTCAAGGTGCACTTACCGCGTAGTTATCTTCGTCGTCATCGGCCGATGGCCGGACGCTGCCGTTTGACAAACGACCGATGGCAATGCGACCGGTTCGTGTGATTTCATGGATACCGATCGGCCGCAGCAATTCGATAAAAGCTTCGACCTTTTCCTGGTTGCCGGAAGCCTCGACGATCATCTGCGTGTCGGAAATATCCACTACCTTGGAACGAAACACCCCGACCAGGCTAAGCACTTCCTGCCGCTGCACGCCCGCTTGAGCGTTCACCGTAATGAGCGCCATTTCACGTTCGATGTGAGGGCTTGTCGTCACGTCCTGCACATCGCGAACGCGCGCGAGACGCGCACACTGTTTGACGATTTGCTCGATGGTGCGGTCATCTCCGTCCGTCACGATTGTGACGCGCGCCCAATTCGGGTCGAGCGTAGCGCCGACAGAAATGGTTTCGATATTAAAGCCGCGCGCGCTGAATAATCCGACGATCCGTGAAAGCTCGCCGGGTTGGTCAGCTACAACGATAGAAAGAGTGTGGTTCATGGTTAATTAAATTATTCAGGGGAGCACCGTGTCGCCCATCAGATACTTGTCAACCCCCCTTGCCGCACGCCGTCCGTCTGCAATGGCCCAAACAACCAGCGACTGGCCGCGCGACATATCGCCGGCGGAAAAAACACCCGGTACACTGGTCATCTTATCTTCGTCGACACCCACATTACCACGCTCATCAATCAACACCCCAAGCTCTGACAACAATCCGGCGGTTTCCGGGCCAAGAAAACCCAGCGCGAGCAGGATCATCTGCGTGGGCCACTCCTTTTGCGTGCCCGGAATCTCCTTCGGAACGAGTCGCCCATTCTCGCCGCTGACCCATTCAATCTCCGCGGTCTGAATTCCACTCAAGTGTCCGCGATCATCACCGATAAATCGCCTACTCATAACAGCGTAGCGCCGGGGATCCTGACCAAACAGGGTCTTTGCCTCTTCCTGACCGTAGTCAAGCCGGTACACCTTGGGCCACTGTGGCCAGGGATTGTCCGCCGCCCTTTCCTGCGGTGGCTTCGGCAATATTTCAAACTGGACAAGACTCCTGCAACCATGACGCAGCGCCGTGCCCACACAGTCAGTACCGGTGTCGCCACCTCCGATCACTATCACGTCTTTGTCCTTTGCCGACAGATACCTCCCATCCTCGTGATTACTATCGAGCAAGCTCTTCGTGTTTGTCGTGAGAAACTCCATTGCAAAGTGGATGCCTTGAAGATTCCTACCCTCGATGGACAAGTCGCGCGGCCGAGTTGCGCCGCCACATAGCACAATCGCGTCAAACTCCGCCAGCAATCGATCGACCGGACAATCGCGTCCGACGTCTGTTCCTGTTACAAACTTGATTCCCTCTTGGGCCATCAGGTCGAGCCGGCGTTGGACCACGTTTTTTTCCAGCTTCATGCTGGGTATGCCGTAGACAAGAAGGCCGCCAATGCGATCGGCGCGCTCGAAAACGGTAACCCAATGACCTGCTTTGTTGAGTTGTGAAGCAGCAGCAAGACCAGCGGGACCTGAACCTACTATAGCCACCCTTTTTCCCGTACGGGGTGCGGGCTGTAGTGCTACTACCCATCCTGACTCAAAACCGCGATCAATGATCGCCAGCTCGATGTTCTTGATGGTCACAGGAGAATCGTTGATACCCAGCACACAAGAACCTTCACATGGGGCGGGACAAACGCGACCAGTAAATTCCGGAAAGTTGTTGGTCTGATGCAAACGGTCAAGCGCTTCGCGCCATTGGCCGCGATATACCAGGTCGTTCCATTCCGGGATCAGATTATTGATTGGGCATCCGGAAGCCGCACCTGCGATCATCCTGCCGGTATGACAAAAGGGGACACCACAGTCCATGCAGCGAGCACCTTGCTCACGCAGATGTGATTCCGGCAGATGTCCATGAAACTCTTCCCAATCAGCCACACGTTCAGCGGGTAGCCGAGCCACCGACACAGCCCGCGTGTAGTCCATGAATCCGGTGAGTTTGCCCATAAAGCGATTTTTGATTTTTTGATTTGCGATTTTTGATTTGCGATCTGTGATCCTTGGTGCGTGGATTCTGCGATTCAAAGCAACGACTCAAGGGTCAAAGCACCAAGCGCTTTTCAATCGGCAATCAACAATCGGCAATCAAAAATGCTTCATTTCCCTCCGACTCGTGCCAAGTCGTGTGAATTCAACTCGAAGGCCGCCATCTCAGCATCTTCGCGAGTCATACCTTCATGCCTCATTTGTTTCTGCGCTTCCAGGACTCGCCGATAGTCGTTCGGGATGACGCGCACGAATTTCGGCAACGCTTCGTCCCATTGAATGAGAATTTCCGTTGCTCGGAGACTGCCAGTGTGTTCCGCATGCCGGAAGATCAGACCCTTAACAGCCTCAATCTCCTCGGTATCTTCCAAAATAGTTAGTTGAACCATCTCTTTATTACATAGCCTTGTGAACTCGCCGCGCTCGTCCAGAACGTAGGCGATGCCCCCAGACATGCCGGCTGCGAAATTTCGTCCTGTTGGTCCCAGCACTACTACCCGCCCGCCAGTCATATATTCACAACCGTGATCGCCCACATACATTCTCTTCTGGTGCAAAGGTGGCGTCTTTGGGCGGACAGACTACGATTTTACCGCCCGACAATCCCTTGCCCACATAGTCGTTGGCATCGCCTTCCAGAGTGAGGGTAATGCCGCGCGGGATAAATGCACCGAAGCTCTGCCCTGCAGAGCCCTTGAAGCGCAGACTGATTGTATCGTCCGGCAGCCCATTAGCACCGTAGCGACGTGTTACCTCGCTACCTAACATCGTACCCACGGCGCGATTGACATTGCGGACAGGCAACGTCGCTGAAACGGGTTGCCCATTCTTCAGAGCCGGTTCGCACAGCTTCCGCAACGTGGTGTGATCCAACGATCTTTCCAGGCCGTGATCCTGCGCAACCTGACAATGACGACCAACGGTTTGCGGCACATCGGGCTGGTACAGCATCGCTGAAAAATCCAGGCCGTGGGCCTTCCAGTGTTCAACGGCGGTGCGCATCTCGATACACTCGGTATGGCCCACCATCTCTTTCAGTGTGCGGAACCCAAGTTGAGCCATCAACTCGCGCACTTCCTGCGCCACGAAACACATAAAATTGACAACGTGATCGGGACTCCCCGCAAACCTGGCGCGTAGTTTTGGATCCTGGGTCGCGACTCCTACCGGGCATGTGTTCAAGTGGCAGGCCCGCATCATGATGCAACCCAGGCTGACGAGTGGAGCACTGGCAAAACCAAACTCCTCGGCGCCCAATAGAGCGGCAGTCACGACATCGCGTCCAGTCTTCAATTGACCGTCTGTTTCTATGGTGATGCGACTACGGAGGTCGTTCAGTACGAGCGTCTGGTGTGCTTCGGCAAGACCTAGTTCCCAGGGCACACCCGCATGCTTGATACTCGTTAACGGCGAAGCACCCGTGCCGCCGTCATAACCGCTAATCAATACGACATCAGCGTGAGCTTTCGCGACGCCTGCCGCTACCGTGCCAACGCCAACCTCGGCCACCAGCTTGACACTAATGCGCGCACGCGAGTTAGCGCACTTCAAATCATAAATCAGTTCGGCGAGGTCCTCGATGGAATAGATGTCGTGGTGGGGCGGCGGCGAAATCAGACCAACGCCTGGTGTCGAGTGCCGCACCCTCGCGATCTCCGGGTACACCTTGGACCCCGGAAGCTGCCCGCCTTCGCCTGGTTTCGCGCCCTGAGCAATCTTGATTTGCAGTTCCAGCGCACTAACAAGGTAATGACTGGTCACACCAAAGCGTCCGGAAGCAACTTGCTTGATCGCGCTGTTGCGCGAATCTCCGTTATCGTCCGTAACATAGCGCGCGGGGTCTTCACCTCCTTCGCCGGTATTGCTCTTGCCGCCAATGCGGTTCATGGCAATGGCCAGGGCCTCATGTGCCTCACGGCTTATCGATCCGTAAGACATTGCACCGGTCTTAAAGCGTTTTACAATCTCTTCAACTGACTCGACTTCTTCGATTGGAATCGGCGTCTGGGCCGGACTAAATTTCATCAACCCGCGCAATGTACACAAGCGACGCGATTGATCATCCACGAGCCTGCTGTACTCTTTGAAAACCTTATAACTGTTCGTGCGGCAAGCGTATTGCAGTTTGTGAATCGTCTCAGGATTAAAGAGGTGGTACTCCCCTTTCTGTCTGTAAGAGTACTGGCCTCCTTCATCAAGCAAGGGATCGTTTTGCCCGCGACCAGGAAAACCACGTCTGTGTCGCAGCAAGACCTCTTCGGCGATTACATTGAGGCCCACGCCGCCGATCCGCGATGGTGTCCAGGTGAAATAGCGGTCGACGAAATCCTGATCGAGTCCGACGGCTTCGAAGATTTGCGCGCCGCAATAGCTTTGGATGGTCGAGATACCCATCTTCGAGATGATCTTCACGATGCCTTTGGCAACGGCCTTAATATAGTTCTGTATTGCTTTTTCTGACGATACACCTGCGAGCGCTCCGTTGGCGGTCATGTCACGCAACGTTTCAAAAGCCAAATAGGGATTGATTGCCGCCGCTCCGTACCCCAACAGCAGCGCGAAGTGATGCACCTCTCGCGGCTCACCGCTCTCAATCACCAAACCCACCTGAGTGCGTGTACCCTGGCGAATCAAATGATGGTGCACACCGGAAACGGCGAGTAGTGCGGGAATTGGTGCTCTTTCCCGATTCACGCCACGGTCGGAAAGAATGATGATGCCGTAACCTTCGGCGATGGCGGTATTCGCCTGGCGGCACAACTCATCCAGAGCCTGTTCGAGGCCTCGTCCCCCCATACTCGCGTCGAAGAGCATCGGCAACGTGGTTGATTTGAACCCCGAAAGACCTGCATCGCTCAGATGCTTTAGCTTCTCCAACTCTTCATTGGCGAGAATTGGCGAACTGAGTCGTATCTGCCGAGCACAGTCGGGGGATGGCTCGAGCATGTTGGCTTCTGGTCCAACTGTAGTGTCGGTAGACATAATTAACTCTTCGCGAATGGCGTCCACCGGAGGATTGGTAACCTGCGCGAAGAGTTGTTTGAAATAGTTGTAGAGCAGTTGTGGCCGGTCAGAGAGCACCGCGAGAGGCGTGTCCGTCCCCATCGAACCAATGGCTTCGTTGCCGTCTTTACCCATCGGATTGAGCAGGAAACTGAGCTCTTCCTTTGTATAACCAAAGTTCTGCTGGCTCAGAACTACGTTATGGTGATCCGGCTCAGGCGCATGGTTTGATGCAGGAATACTTTCAAGACTGATGAGATTGTCATGGAGCCATTGTCCGTACGGATGTTCCGTAGCAATCTGTTGCTTCAATTCCTTGTCGTCAATGATCCGGCCTTCCTGCGTGTCAACCAAGAGCATTCGACCGGGTATCATCATCGCGTGTGGCAACGAGCGTCCCGCAAGCACCAGCATCTCGAGAGTGTTGTCGAACATCCCCGAGTCGCTGCCGGCCGTGTCGATGACTGGTAGGACTTTTGAAAGATCCGCGCCGAAGAGCCTCGACTTAAACTTGCTTTCACGAGCGTGCATCCAGTTGATGTTGCCCCGCAGCGTATTGATCTCTCCGTTGTGCGCAATGTAGCGATACGGATGTGCGCGAGCCCAACTCGGAAATGTGTTGGTACTGAAGCGAGAATGGACCAACGCGAGTGACGACTCAACAGATGAATCTGATAAATCCGGATAAAAGCTCGCCAACTGGCCAGCGGTCAACATCCCCTTGTAGACGATCGTCCTTGAAGACAGACTGGATACATAGAACATTCGACGTTCATGTATCCCTCTCTTCGCTCCCTTGCTGACACGTTTTCGTATCACATAAAGTTTGCGCTCAAAGGCGAGTTCATCAGTCAACTTTGTATTTCGGCCAATGAAGATCTGGCGAATCACGGGCGCAGACGTCTTGGCAGTCAACCCAAGCGTAGTGTCGTTGACGGGCACTGTGCGCCAGCCGAGCACGGTCTGGCCCTCTTCGCGCACGATCTTTTCAAACAATTCTTCGCACTGCTGTCGCCCCTCCGGGTCTTTCGGCAAAAAAACCATCCCGACGCCGTAGAACCCGGAGGATGGCAGCGCTATTCTCAATTCCTCGGATTCGCGCGCGAGAAATAAATGGGGAACCTGCAAGAGGATGCCAGCACCGTCTCCTGTGTCTTTCTCGCTGCCGCTGGCGCCGCGATGCTCAAGACTCAGTAACACCTGAATTCCCTGGCGAACTATGTCGTGCGACTTTTGGCCCTTGACGTGGACTACGAACCCCAACCCGCAGGCGTCATGTTCATACCGCGGGTCGTAAAGTCCTTGCTTGGATGGACTCACTAATTGTGTCAAAACTGGGTTTCTCCAGCAGTTTTTTCTAATTAAGTGGATACAATAAAAGCCATCAACTTTCGGTTGATGGCCTTTCAGAAGGAGTTCCGTTTCGGCATCAGGCCATCAGGTGCTGTCCTTAACCTTAACGATTAGTGAAATCGTGGTAACTGCACCGACTCGACCAGGGACGCGCAACGCTAGCGATTGGTCTGCCGGCTCAAACATGTTTAGATTCAGCGAAAAACTGGTCATGCAAACCTTCGAGTAGTGAGAGCCCCCGCAGCTACAGCAATAGCAAACCTATTCGTGAACGATGACGGTTTGAATCTACATCTTTATTTCTGCTTTGCATAATTTAAAGTTTTTTGGCAGCCATAAATGCCACGCTCGGGGCACCTTTTCATCAGTATTCCGCGCGGGTGGAAAAATCCAATCATTGGTCATATATCATTTGACATTTTTCATTTTTCATTGCTCCAACCTCAAGAAGCTTAAGACTGACGGAGGGCCTGCCAAATTCCAATAGACACACAAGTCCTCTGAAATGGACAGATGAAAAATGTCAAATGAGATATGACCAATGATTGCGTTCTTGCACAGTCCCGCCATCTGGCGTGGTGACCTCATGGGACCGCAACGTGACTCACTACGAGCACGACCAGTCCGAGCCAGCGAGGTGGTTCTGACCTGCTGCAGCTCATGTTACTATTCCACGAGTGAAAGGTGAGCGAAAGAGAAATGGAGCTGACTCAACTCGAGTTCTTTATCAAGGTCGTTGAGGAAGGAAGTTTCTCGAAGGCGGCTGAGCGCGTCTACCGCACGCAACCCGCGGTGAGCATTGCGATTAGGCGGCTGGAAGAGGAAATCGGGGCGCCCGTTTTTGAGCGCTCGCAAAAGGCCCCGGCCCTTACCGAACTCGGCGAGCTCGTCTATGACTACGCGAAGCGGATTCTTTCGCTGCGCGATCAGACGCTTGACGCCGTCGCGGAACTCCGTTCACTCCAACGCGGGCGGGTTCGCATTGGTGCGAATGAAAGCACCTCACTCTACCTGCTGCCGCACCTCATTCTTACCTACAGAGAGCTCCACCCAAACGTGAGGGTTGAAATCTTCCGTCATGTCTCGGAGCATCTGCCCCGGGAAGTCCTGGACCGCAATGTGGATTTCGCTGTGATGGCTTTCGAGCCAGTGGATAGCGAGCTCGATTCGTTCCCGGTCCTGAGAGACGAACTCGTGCTCATCATGAATCCCGGTCATCCGCTATCAAAGCGCGATTCGGTTAACGTAAATGAACTGGGCAACGAATCATTTTTGGCGCACAACGTCAAAACCGGTTCGCGTTTTAAAGTAATGGAAACATTCGCACAGCATCACACGCCGCTAAACATCACTCTGGAGCTGGCCACAGTCGAAACCATCAAGCGCTTTGTACAGTTGAAGATCGGGTTGGCATTCGTGCCGCGTATGTGCGTGGCTGACGAGTTGGAACGTGGCACTCTCGTCACTATCCCGGTCCCCGATCTAAACTATGCTCGCACGCTTTGGGTCACACACCGCAGCGAGATGACTTTCTCACATGCCGCTGCGGCGTTTCTTGAAGTCCTGCGCGATCACGCCAACAAGATGATGCTTACGCCGGATCAGCATTAGTGGAATTAACCCCTTCATAAAAACTGTTGTTTTGACATTGCCTGGAGCGACCTCTAGGATCGCTCATTTTTAATGCTATGCAATCGCAGCTATCTAAGTTTATAAGAGAGGGGGTTGCTGCCAATTTCTTATTCAAACCAAAGTTTTAACGATGAGGGGTCGAGTCGGGTTCGTTCGTTTAAGGGCACAATCATGACGCCAGAACAGAAGGAGGCGCGAAAGCTCGCGACATTCCTGGAGACCGGCCAGATTCTGGCAGGCACGTTTGAGCTGAAGAATGCAATGTCGCGCGTTTTGGAAACGCTCGGAAGTCATCATGGCATGACCCGCGGAGTCGTAACGCTCATTGATCAGGACACAAATGATCTTCATATCGTCGCTTCTCATGGAGTGGATCAAAACGGGACGCGCCGGGTCAAATATCGAGTAGGTGAAGGCATAACCGGGCGAGTTGTCGAGACTGGCAAGCCAGTTGTTGTGCCCCAGATTAGCCGCGAGCCGATGTTTCTCGACCGTCTCGGAGTTCGCAAGACCGCGCTGAAGCGACACGAACTTACTTTCATCTGCGTTCCCATCCTCGTCAACCGGAAGCCGGTGGGCGCGTTGGGAGTCGATCTGGAGTACAAGCCGGACCGAGACTACGAACGTGCGACCACATTCCTCTCGATTGTCGCCTCGATGATCGCTCAAGCTATCAAGGTTGGACATCTCATCGAAGCCGACAAGCAGCGTTTGCTCGACGAGAATATCCATCTCAAACAAGAACTGCGCGAGCGCTACGACTTTAGCCACATCATCGGCAACTCCAATCCACTCCGCCAGGTTTACGAGCAGGTCACGCAGGTTGCTCGGACAAACACCACCGTCTTATTGCGTGGCGAATCGGGCAGTGGCAAAGAGTTGATCGCCCATGCAATTCACTACAACTCACTCCGGGCAAACAAGCCGTTCATCAAAGTCAGTTGCGCGGCACTCCCGGAGACGCTGATTGAATCGGAATTGTTTGGCTACGAGAAAGGCGCCTTCACGGGCGCACAGAGCCGCAAGAAAGGCCGGTTTGAACTGGCCGAAGGGGGCACCCTCTTTCTCGACGAGATTGGGGACCTGAATATCTCCACTCAGATCAAGCTGCTGCGCGTACTGCAGGAGCGAGAGTTTGAGCGACTTGGGGGCACGGAAACAATCAAGAGCAACGTGCGGTTAGTAGCTGCTACTAATAAGGACATTGAGAAGGCCATTGCCGAGGGCGAGTTTCGTGAGGACCTCTACTATCGTCTCAACGTTTTTGCGATCTTCATGCCTCCCTTGCGTGAGCGCAAGTCGGACGTGTTGCTCCTGGCGGATCATTTTCTCGAGAAGTATTCGCGCGAGCACGGTAAGCGGATTAAGCGCATTTCGACGCCGGCCATAGACATGCTTGCGAGTTATCACTGGCCCGGCAATGTGCGTGAGTTGGAAAACATTATCGAACGTGCAGTGCTGGTCTGCGAAACCAATGTTATCCACGGCCATCACCTGCCTCCAACACTACAAACCGCCGAAGGTTCGGGCACGGTCACGCGGCTGTCACTCGAAGCGGCGGTCGAAGCTTACGAGCGCGACATCATTCAGGACGCGTTGAAGACGACCCGCGGCAACCGCAAAAGAGCGGCCCAACTACTCGATACCACGGAACGTATCCTCGGCTACAAGGTCAAAAAGTACGGCATAGACTGCGACCGCTTCCGCGGCTAACACGAACATACATCCGCAGATTGCGCAGATTATGCAGACAAAGACAGGGGGGCCAGAGGCAGGAGCGGTAAGCAGTGCAGGATTCAGGAGCGGATCCCTTTGTTCTTGCTTATACACCTTTCTCAGTTATGTCGGTGTAATCTGCGTAATCGGCGGATAGTGTTATTGTCGGTCTAGAAAAGGATCTTTACGCCGCCGGTATGCCAATGTCATAGTCAGGTTTCGCGACAGTCTTACGGGAGTTATTGGAGGCGGCGAACGGAATCGAACCGCTGAATAAAGGTTTTGCAGTCTCGGCGAAGCTTTTTGCGCCAGTTCCGCCTCGTTCTCGTATGTCCATTTTGATTAGCGTTTTCAACATTTCGAGTTTGCGTGTGGTCACCTAAATTCAGGTCCGTTTTGCAGAGTAGTGATACTACAGTGATACTTGAGAATCGATGAACGACGTGGTTGCGTTCTTGTCAGATCGCTACTCGCG
>WNFA01017725.1_pt1 | contig 11066 bp, 13 predicted proteins | sample 5400481 | NCBI WGS metagenome assembly WNFA01 (sample SAMN13153340, study PRJNA577476) | soil metagenome | isolation source: 120 cm saprolite under Douglas fir tree site 2 hole 1 replicate 2 | place: USA:California | collected 2015-04-18
GATGAACTCTGGCAGGCTTTGAGTGACTTTGTTGCCTCTATTCGGAGCCCGCACTTAAGGTCAGTCATTCAGGCTTTCATGGCTGACCCTGAAATCGCCGCTGCGTATCGCAACGCCCCCGCCGCCAAGACGCTCCATCACGCCTACATTGGAGGGCTTCTCGATCACGTTGTCTCTCTGTTTCGCAGCTGCGACCTGATGTGCCGCAACTATCCCCAGATTAATCGCGACCTCCTGCTCAGCGGCGCGTTCCTTCACGATGTCGGCAAGATCCACGAACTCACCTACAACCGCTCATTTTCTTACACCACCCGGGGCCAGTTGCTCGGCCACATGGTCATCGAGTTGGAACTGTTGCATGCCAAGAATGCTCTCGTCCGAGGATTTCCTGACGAACTCAAGACGCTGCTTGAGCATCTCATTATTAGTCACCACGGCCAGTATGACTTCGGCTCTCCCAAGCTCCCCATGTTTCCTGAAGCGCTGATGTTGCACTACCTCGACGATCTCGACTCCAAGATGGAGGCCATGCGCGCCCATTTCGAGCGCGAAGCGGACCTCGAGAGTCCATGGACCAGCTATAATGCCTCGCTCGGCCGTCCGCTTTTAAATACTTCGAAATTCCTGGCGCCGAAAAAATCATCGCCTCCTGACCATTCTTCCGCACTTGAACCTGTTGTCGACGCTGATCCGGAATCCGCGCCGCCCAGCGACGCTTCTTCCTCCGACGAAATCCCGACCGACGAAATCCCGACCTTGCCCGGACTCGATCCACAGGGTTAAGCTTGTACCCCTCCTCGCTCAGTTTCTGAGGGAACACAATGCCCACCGCTAAAAAGAAAGCCACCAAGCCCGCAGGCGAGCCGCGTGATATTCGCGCCGGTCTGCCGCAAGTCCCAGCTTTATACCGGCTAAAGCCCCGTGCCAAGTATCTCCCTTTCCGCCATGCTGAGGATCGGCTGGGGCGGTCACGCAATTATTGGATTTGCACCACCCGTGCCGATGGCCGCCCTCATTCAATTCCGGTTTGGGGATTCTGGATCGATGGCGCTTTCTATTTCGGCACCGCCCGGTCTTCCCGCAAGGCGCGCAACTTGGCCCAAAATCCGGCCGTCTCTGTGCATTTGGATTCGGGCGATGATGCGGTCATCCGGGAAGGGATCGTAGTCGAAGTCAGCCACAACGAACGCGCTACGCTCAAGAAATTAGACGCCGCCTCCCGAGCCAAGTACAAAATGCCGCTGACCACAATTCCGGGTGAAACCGTGCTTTACAGGGTCCAGCCCTGGGTTGTGCTGGCCTGGACCGAGAAAGAGTTTCCGAAAAACGCCACGCGCCGGCAGGTGAGCTCGGCAGCTCCTAAGTGACAGAGTACGATCCGGGTGACAAAGTACTCTCCGCTGCCTACATGAAGAGCCATCGCCAGGAAACGAAAGTCGTGCGCGCATGGACTTTCGATTTCGCCTCGACCATTGCCCCTACAACCAGCTTCCGGTACATTGGCCACAGTGGAGGTTCTCATGCGTTCACGCTTGCTGCTTTTGACACTCGCTTTTTATCTGATCTTTAGTCTTGGATGCACCAGCAAGCCAGCGACAGACAACTCCGGCAATGCCAACCCGAACACCAATGGGACGTCTGACAACAGTGCTCCAAACAATGAAGGAGACAATCGAAGCTCGAACAAGGGCTCCAAGGAAGCCAAAAGAAAGCCCATCATCGTCCCCGCGAGAACAACCATAACGGTCGGTCTTGGGTCTGCTCTCGGCTCCAAGCTGAGCCAGTCTGGCCAGACTTTCACGGCCACAATTGCCAAAGACGTGATCGCCGACAACGTTGTTGCCATTCCGCGAGGCTCGACCGTCACCGGCACTGTGGTGGATGCGAAACCGCTCGGCAGGTTTGCCGGCGGAGCCGTACTGTCGCTTCGTATTGACTCCGTGAACGTGAACGGCGCGGATATGCCCGTCGAGACCGCCATGCGGACATTTACTGCGAAAGGTAAAGGCAAGCGCACCGCCGTGATGGCAGGTGGCGGAGCCGCGTTGGGCGGAATCATCGGTGGACTGGCTGGCGGCGGCAAAGGTGCTGCCATTGGATTGGCTGCCGGAGGCGGCGCCGGCGGCGCAGGTGCTGCGTTCACCGGAAATAAAGATATCGTTCTACCGGCCGAGTCTGCTGTCGTCTTTCAACTGACGCAGCCGCTCGAAGTCAGGTAGCGGCGACTAGCACAAAGGCCATTTTCGAAGAGCGCGACAGCCTGCCCTGAGGGAAGCTGAAGGCAGCGAAAAGAACACAGCCACGGAGCGGCAAAAGCGGCAAAAGAAGGCAGCCCACGGCATAATCGGCGGGTGAGTCTACACCCCATGCTCGACTTCAATCGCTTCCGGGTCCTGACTTTCGACTGCTATGGCACCCTGATCGATTGGGAAACTGGGATTCTCTCTACCCTGCACCGCATTCTCGTGGCCCACGGCAAGAAAGTTGATGACGCCACGCTCCTGAAGCTCTTCGGAGATTTCGAAGCCCGGGCCGAGCAAGGCCAGTTCCAGCCCTACCGTAAGGTTCTTCAGTCCGTGGTGCGCCAGTTCGGAGAGGAACTCGGCTTCAGGCCCACAGACCACGAAACGCGCTCGCTTCCCGAATCCTTGGCGAGCTGGAAGCCGTGGCCCGACACGGTTCGAGCGCTGCGCCAGCTTAAACAGCGTTTCCATCTGGCCATCATCTCCAATGTGGACGACGACCTGTTCGCGGCAACTCTGCCCAAGTTGGAAGTTGAATTCTCCCAGATCATTACGGCGCAGCAAGCCCAAGCCTACAAGCCTTCGCAAAGGGTTTTTGAGGTAGCAATAAGCCGCATCGGCCTGCCCGCCCGCGCAATTCTGCACGTCGGCCAGAGCGTCTATCACGACGTTATTCCCGCGCAGTCGCTGGGACTCTCGACGGTATGGGTGAACCGGCCGTCGGCTCGAAAGGGGATTGGAGCGGTTATCTCCGCTGCAGGGAACCCGGATCTCGAACTATCCAGCCTCGCCGAACTAGCTGCCCGAGTCGCCCAGTCGCACAGTGACTTTCAGTCTGTCATTTGACCAATTTCAATACTGTCATCCTCAGCGGAGCGGAATACCCCATGCCAGATTGCACTTGCAGCAGCGAATTAAGACGACGTTTCCACTCCCGACTTCAGAGCGCTAAGGGCGTTCCTTGCGGCGCAAAAGGCATCATTTAACTCGCTGGCATCTTCACCACTCTCTTCTGAATGGCCCACATGACCAGCTCTGCCTTATTGTGTATGCCCAGCTTCCGCATAAGGTTGAACTTATGGGCATCCACTGTCTTGGCGCTAACCCCCAAAATACCTGCCGCCACGCGCACCGTTCTCCCCTCCGCTAGCAGCTTCAACACTTCACGTTCGCGGCTCGTGAGCGAGCGCTTCTTTGGGAACAACCCCTCGGTCCGCTGCCGCGAGCCATCAGCCTTAGAAAACATCTCCTGGGAGCCGCCGGGAGACGCGCTCCTGACCATCTCTACTAACTCTTTCGCGGAAGTCTCCCTGACCACGCAACCCGCAGTTTCAGTTCGCACGTCGCGCAGCCCTGGTCCCTTATTTTCTTCCACGCCTAAGAACAATACTCTTGTTTGCGGAGACGCCCGATTGAGCCAACGCTCTGCCTCGCGGGCGGAAAGCCCAAACGCACTCGCCTCGGTCAATAGGACATCAGGACGGCATTGGAACACATTCTGAAGCGCCTCTACGGCATTGCTGGCTTCACCTACTACCTCCAGGTCCGGTTCGTCTTCCAACAACCTCCGTAGACCCTGACGCAGCAGGACATGTTCGTGCACAATCATGCAGCGAACCTTCTTGCCGGGAGACACACTTTCATCGTGGACCTGTGCCTGGGGGCACACAGTTCCCTCCTTGTTAGCCAGAGATAGTTTGAAGCGGCATTTCCCGCCAGCGCTGGAACACAGAGCCGGCAAGGATTGGAAACGCTGAGCGGGGCGTCGTGTCATTGTAACCCGTGTCGCAGGTTCAGCGCACATCGAATGGCATGAAATGATTATCCCAGCGTGTCCCTGGGTCAGTTTGAACTTAAGCGGTGGCAGGAGGATTGCGCTTGCTCAACCTGATCTTCGCATCGGAGCATTCTTCATGTGCAGGCTTCCCCTCCAGGCCCACCTTTGCCGTTCCGGCGTGATTGGTTTGCCGCAGATGGCGCACTTGATTGGAGCTTGTGCTATGGACATGGCAGAGGTTGGAATGCCCTAGTCCGCCGCCTGCGAGTCGCGGAGGGCAGTCGCGTACTTTTTGGCGAGGAAGGCCATTCTGATTCGGATTTCTTCCTGATCTTCTTTTATGACCGCTTGCAGGAGGGAAATGAGGTCTTGAACCCTCCCGGGTTCCTTCTCGTTGAGGATGTCTCCGCAGAGCTTGCGCACGAGATCGGAGTTGTACATCTAAGCCGCCCTCCCCAAACCAGGCAGTCTCATACAAAGGCTGGATGGAGTGAAATACAGGAAATTGTGTATGGTATCGAACCAGAGGTTCTAGCCTGAAAGTGCCAGATGCTCATCAGGGTTCTGAGGTAAAGAGCGCCTTCCATGGCAAGCGTGATCCAGAGGAACCGCCATTTTCAACATTCCGACAAATTGACATCATGCTTACGTCAAAATCAGTTGGGATTGAGTGGCCGCTCTGAGCAAAACAGATTTAACCCGTCCCCGACGTCCCAGCCCCACGTCCCGTCCCACCCATCAGGTACAATCGGACGTTTATGCTGCGCTATTTCACTGCCGGAGAATCTCACGGCGAGGCTCTGGTCGCCTTCCTTTCCGGCCTGCCCGCGGGATTGACAGTCGATCAGGCGTTCGTCGACCGCGAACTCTGGCGCCGCCAGCAGGGCTATGGCCGCGGCGGCCGCATGAAGATCGAGCGAGACAGCGCTCATATCCTTTCCGGCGTCCGTCAGAGCATGACGATCGGCTCTCCCGTCGCCATCCAGTTGGAAAATAAAGATTGGAAGAATTGGCAGCAATCTCTCCCCGTTGGTGAAGGCGATCCCACAAAACACAAACGCGTTGCCTCTCCCCGCCCCGGACATGCCGACCTCGCCGGAGCGCTGAAGTACAATTTTTCCGAAGCCCGCTACGTCCTAGAGCGCGCCTCAGCGCGTGAATCCGCCGCGCGCGTTGCGGTCGGAGCCCTGGCCAAACTCTTCTTGCACCAGCTTGGTATCGAGATTCTTAGCCACGTGGTTGCAGCACAGTGTTCCTCCGGGCCTAGGCACCTATGCGCAATGGGACGAACGTCTCGATGCTCTTCTCGCCGCCGCCGTCATGTCCCTGCAGGCCGTCAAGGCGGTTGAGATCGGTTCCGGGGTGGTCGCAGCCGCGTCGCCCGGTTCCGCGGTGCACGATGAAATAGGCTATCGCAAAGCGGCGGGCTTCGCCGGATTTACCCGCGCCCGCAACAACGCCGGCGGTATCGAAGGTGGCGTCTCCAACGGAGAAGATATCCGCGTACGCGGATACGTGAAGCCCATTTCAACACTGCGCCGCCCTTTGCAGTCGGTGGACTTCGCCTCGCGCGAGCCAGTAAAGGCCGCTTACGAACGCTCCGATGTCTGTGTAGTGCCCGCCGCGGGAGTCGCCGGTGAATCCATGGTCGCGCTAACGCTGGCCCGCTGCGCCCTGGAAAAGTTTGGCGGCGATTCCATGGGAGAGACTCTCCGTAACTTTGAAGGCTACCGCCTGCAGCTGAAAAACTACTGATGATCTATCCCATCGTAAAGTTCGGCAATCCCGTCCTGGAAAAGAAAGCCGAAATTGTTACCGTCTTCGACGACGAGGTCAGGAAGCTCATCGACGATATGTTCGAGTCGATGTATGCCGCGCGCGGTGTCGGCCTAGCTGCACCGCAGATTGGCATCTCTCGCCGCATTGCTGTTATCGACGTGACCTTCAAGGAAGATCCCAAGGCCAAGCTCGTGTTGATTAACCCGGAAATCATTCACACCGAAGGACGCTTCAAGCAGAGCGAAGGCTGTCTCAGCATTCCCGATTTTCGTGAGAATGTCACCCGCCCCCGGGCGGTCACCGTTCGCGCCCAGGACGAGCATGGAAAAATCTTCCAGCTGACCGGCGAAGAGCTATTAGCCCGTGCTTTGCAACACGAGACCGACCATTTGAACGGTAAGCTGTACATCAGCCACATCAGCGCCTTGAAGCGCGACCTGATCAAGCGAAAAATTCGTAAGCTGGTTAAAGTGGGAGAATGGTAGAACAATCTGGCAATCGGGTAGATTTGAGTTATAGCTTTGCCTGCACCGGCGTTCAATTAGCAGAATACCCGATTGCTCAATCACCGAATGCCTCCCTCCCTTCAACTCGTTTTCTGCGGCACGCCCAACTTCGCAGTCCCTGCGCTCGAAAAACTCGCGGCTGCTGGATTCGACATCGGTCTGGTTGTGACCCAACCCGATAGACCGAAAGGCCGAGGCCTGGAATCTGCCATATCTCCAGTCAAACAACGCTCGCTGGAATTCAGACTGCCAATCACCCAACCTGACAAAATCAAAAACAACCACGAGTTCCGCGCCAAATTGACAGCTCTCGCTCCAGACGCGATCGTCGTTGTGGGTTACGGACACATTATCCCGCAATGGATGATCGATCTCCCAGCTCTAGGCAGCATCAATCTCCATGCTTCCTTGTTGCCAAAATATCGCGGTGCGGCTCCCATCCAATGGGCCATCGCACGGGGTGAATCCGTCACTGGCGTCACAACCATGAAGATAGACGCCGGACTCGACACCGGTGACATCCTTCTCCAGCGCCAACTGCCGATTGCAGCCGACGACACTTCGGAAATGCTGGCGCCGCGCCTCGCATCCGTCGGAGCCGACCTATTGGTGGAAACGTTACGCGGTCTGCAATCGGAATCTGTTCATCCACGCCCGCAGGATCACGCGCAAGCTACTCTCGCGCCAATTCTAAAGAAACAAGATGGCCTGATTGATTTCTCCCGCTCAGCAACAGAGATCGTCAATCGCCTCCGCGGATTCCAGCCATGGCCAGGGGCGTACACGATTTTTCGCGGCAACAATCTGCAAATACGCAAGGCAGCTCCAACTACCCAGGCGCTGGCTCCCGGGCAGCTTCACGTGGAGGAGAACCATCTGCTCGTCGGCTCTGCCCACAACAGCGCGCTTGAACTTTTCGAGGTTCAACCCGAAGGCAAAAAGCGCATGTCGGCGCGAGATTTCGTCAATGGTTATCGGCCCACAAATGCCGAAAGGCTAGGACGCTTGTAATGTGAAGCGGGAAATTCGAGAGTCGACAATGGCGGTTTCTCCTGCGCGCGCGGCAGCGTTTGATATTCTGCTCCGCGTCGAGCTGGAGGCATCTTTTGCATCTCAGCTGCTGCATTCTGTTGCCTACGAACGCTTTTCCGCAGCCGATCACGGATTAACCACCGAACTTGTCATGGGAGTTCTGCGCTGGCGCTCTCGTCTCGACGCTGACATCGCTGGATCTTCAGCGCAGCCGATGCGAAAACTTGATCTTGAGGTTCTCATGGCGCTGCGATTGGGGCTTTATCAGTTGCGCTGGCTCAATCGCATTCCAGCGCGCGCCGCGATCAACGAGAGTGTGGAACTGGTGAAACGCGCCCGCAAACGGTCGGCGGCTGCGTTCGTGAATGCGCTTCTGCGCAAGCTGTCGAAGCTCGCCGAACAACCGGCGAGGGAATATCTCAGCAGTGAAGATCTGGCGCAGGCCTTCGCGCATCCGGTTTGGCTGGTCGAACGTTGGGCCAAAGAATATGGGCTCGCCGCCGCTCAACGCATCTGCCAATTCAACCAAACCATCCCCGTGACAGCGATTCGGCTTTACGATCACGCGGCCGAGAACGCACTTCAGAAGGAAGGCGTTGTCGTCGACCCGGGCGCGCTGCTTGCCTCGGCAAGATGTATTCGCGCCGGCGATGTCACCCGGAGCCAGGCGTTTGCTCACGGGCAGATCGCCATTCAAGACGAAGGCTCGCAGTTGGTCGCAGTGCTTGTCGGCAAAGGGGCGCGGATACTGGATTGCTGCGCGGCTCCAGGAGGCAAGACGATGGCGATCGCGCAGCGCGATTCTCGTGCCCAAATCATCGCTGTCGATCTTCATCCGCAGCGCGCGCATCTTTTGCGTCGTCTGATCGATTCGGGCAAGAGCATTCTTGACGACGCCCACGCAGACAATTCGAGCAGGGAGAACAAGCAGAGTCGGAACCGCGATAAAGAATCCGCTGACCCCTCTCATTCGGCGAAGTCGGCGACAGAAAATATTTTCGTGGTCTCCGCCGACGCACGACAATTGCCGTTTAATGGCAAGTTCGATCGCGTGTTAGCTGATGTTCCCTGCTCGGGAACGGGTACGCTGGCGCGCAATCCTGAAATCAAGTGGAGGCTCAAGCCTGAGGACCTCGACGATCTTCACGCGCGACAACTTGCAATTCTGCGCGGGGCGATGAATTCTGTGGCTGCTGGCGGGCGAGTTATCTACTCAACCTGTTCTCTCGAAATAGAAGAAAACGAAAACGCGGTTGAGCAAGCTCTCGCCGAAGATAACTCATTTCGTCTGCTCGATTGCCGGGTGGAACTCGAACGGCTCAAGGCCGCAGGCGAATTGGTCTGGAGCGAGGCAGCAGCGCTCACTCGCGGACCCTACCTGCGGACGCTTCCCGGCGTGCATCCCTGCGATGGATTTTTTGCGGCAATCATCGAAAAGCTCTAGCCATCGATTCTCAACGGATCTCCGGGGACTGGTTCGGAACTTGTGCGTTGAGGATGCTTTAAGGTTTTTCACGCAATGATTCATCGCACTTCAAAATTGACAATCGCTCCCGCCACGACTTTTTGTCCAGCGGCGGGGGTCTGCGAAATTATGATGCTGGCCGGCGTCGGCTGCGGAGGCGGCACAGACGGTAAGGGCATACCAGGCACTGGAGAGGACGCATTCCCGGGCGCGGCCGACGGGAGCGACGACGACGATTGTGCCGATATTGCTGGGGCGGGCGTTGAAAGAGCGGGCGTTCCGGCGCTTGCACCGGCAGAATTTGCATCGGATGCCGAAGAATTGGCTGGTGACGTGGTCGCACCATTTGCCGGAGCTTGGGCCACGCTGATATTGCCCAACTTGAATCCTGAATCCTGGAGCGCACGGCTGGCGGTGCCGAGCGGCTGACCTATGAAACTCGGCATCACATACGCCTGAGCATCGACGGCTGCGGTCACCAGCAAATTAATTTTCGGCGCCGCCACCTGACTCGCATTTGCGGGAGGACTTTGGGCGAGCACTTGATCAGCCGGGGTGCCGGGCATTTGCATCTGCGCGGTGGAAGAGATGTCGAGACCCCGGCGGCGAATGTTCAACTCCGCAGCGCGCTCGCTTTCACCGGCAACGTCGGGAATCGCCACGCGCTGCGGGCCCAGGCTCTGGGCCACGCGCAGGTCCCATCCGCGGCGGACTTTGGTGCCGGGCATGGGAAGCTGCGAAGTTATGCGCCCCTCGGGAATCTGCGCACTGTAATATTGCCGTTCGATCTGGATCTGCAACCCCAGGGCCGCGGCGGCGCGCTCGGCGTCGGCGGGGGTAAGACCGACCAGCGCAGGGACCGCGACTTCTTGTCCGTGGATGGCAAAGCGCATGGCGGTCAGCGCCGAGACCAGCGCGACGATCACGAGCAGCAAGGCCAGCAGCGCGACGCGGAAAAAAGATTTCATCGGAATTCGATTATAGGGCTTGGCTTGTCGCGATGTAGCTCCGGCCAGGACGCCCACGCGCTTCGGTCAAGACTCACGGGGAACGCGAACTACCGTAATTTGCCGTCCCCCTGCGGGCAAGGGCTAAACGGAAATCAGCATGCCCAGAAACCAGGAAAACATGCGATCGAAAAGACTGTCATATGCCTGCCAGCAGCGATGTTCGCACTCACCACTGCGCCGTGCTCACGACCGTGACCATGGCAAGCACGGAGACCGTGATGGACCGGGACCATCACAGCTATCGTGACCGTGATCGCGATGAAATGCGCGGCGGGTACAAACAGCATCATGACCACCTTACGCCCGGCCTCGGCAAATGCGATCAGTCGCCGTCGGGCCTGGAGAGGCAACTCGCTGTGCGTGGCACTCGTCCGCGGGCCTCCGACAAAAGATTTACCGTTGTCCCGACGACTTGGAGCGCCGCTTGCCGCCAGCGCCGCCCAATTGCGAGCACGTGTTAGTCGGTGGACATTTGATCCGGTTGAACCGCAGAACGCTCCTGGTCGTGGATGTCTTCCACTTCGAAGTGAATTAATCCGGCTCCTTCGCTGCCTTAGTGACGAACCGAGGACTCGTGAACGATGCTCGCAGGCACCTCTTCTCCGTCGTATCGAAGTAGGTAGAGCCGTCCATGCCCCTGTCGCACTGGGATCGGGTTGCCCGGCTTCCAGGCAGCAGGGTAATAACCGGTCTGGGTTTCGTAACGCACCACGTAGTTCTTGCCTCTCCACTGGATGGTGATGTCATAGAAGGCATAGTGGTCGTAGACAGGGATTAATGCCAAACCCCCTCTGACCCAGTCAAACGCCCGCCCCTCCCCATGCATCTCAACGCAGAGGATATTCCCGGTCTGAAGCCTAGAGATTGTTGCGGGAGCGGAGGCACTGTCGCCCAGGCCCTGTTGGGCAAAGGCCGGCAGGGTTAGAGCCAGCAGAATCAAAATGATGCCAGGTGCTCGCATCGGCTTGACCAACAATTTACCCGCGGAGAACTCTGCCGAGGCAGAAGACTTTCTTAGTTAGATGCCTATTCGAGCTTGTGTAGGGCACTTTTTGTGAGAGAGGTCAGCAATTTAACTTACTCCATGCTCGATCCCAGCGGCTGGTAGCGATACTTCTTGCCGTCCCAGAAAACTACCGACGACAGGTTTTCTGCCTCACCGGTTTCTTCCATGTAGATCGCCATTGCCATTCTCTTCTTCAGGCTTAGCTTCTTAGCCGCCAGGGTTTTAAAGGGCAAGTTGATCAACATGAA
>WNFA01012766.1_pt1 | contig 11064 bp, 9 predicted proteins | sample 5400481 | NCBI WGS metagenome assembly WNFA01 (sample SAMN13153340, study PRJNA577476) | soil metagenome | isolation source: 120 cm saprolite under Douglas fir tree site 2 hole 1 replicate 2 | place: USA:California | collected 2015-04-18
GTACTGGATACCCGCCTCCATTCATGGGGCGACAGGTGTGAACGTCCCCGCAAGGGGAGGCCGTTTTAGCAGAACGGCCAAACTGTGGGCAGATTACTGCCCACCAGGTGTGACCCTGGGTGATATGACCCTTCGCGATGGCATATCCGGCATAGGTCCGAGACCGTCTGCTTCGGCGTGGCAGGAAGCGGGACAGGCTAGGGCGGCACCCATCCGTTCTTTCAGTACTTCCCCTAGCACATGAGCCTGGGGGTTCCCTGTTTTTAGCCAGATACGCTGCTCCACCTGCAACTCCGCGTTTCCGCGTAATGAGAGGTGGCCGCTAGACAGGAACTTACGTTGCGCTAGCCGTTTCGCAAGCCCATCCCCTTGAAGGGGACGGGTTCCTGACAACACTGAGCGATATAAACGCTCTGCACACTACGTTCGTTCTATGAAACCCTTAGACTCCAGGTCACTCAGCACCTGTGCAACCGCATCAGGCGCTTTATGGATCAGCGCGGCAATCTCACCGGCGGTTCTATGACCATCGACCAGAGCCAGGACAAGGCGATGCTCACGCGGCCAGGACGAGTCTACCACTGCATGCTCTCCCCTTACTGTATGGCGGGGAATCGGCACGCCTGGCGGCCTACCCTGTGCGAAAGCGGGAGGGACTGGTCCACCTGCGGGTCCAGTTGCCGTCAGATCAGGCCTGTTCGGTTGTGCCGGTGACGGACCCGGACCTGACTCAATATTGGGTCTTGGATCCGACGACAAGCCCACATTTTTCGAGAGCTCTTGAGGGCTACCAGCGACAGGCCGAGAAGATTGGCGCAGGGATGGAGCTGCCCCAGTCCCCTCTTCCAGGTTCCAGGACAATGCTCCCATACCTGTCAGACGCTGTAGCGCTTCTGAGCCACCAAGCAGCACGCGACCATCTATTTTACTCAGCACATCACAGGAGATAATTTCTCCAGCGGTAAGTACGAGCTGCGCGCGCCAAGGTTCACTTCCTGCAACAGATCCCAGTGGCTCAAGATGCAAAATGCCACTTTGTCCCGACACACTGAGCAACTGCAGAAGGCTCGCGAGATCTTTGGTATACACACCGCGCCCCTTCAAATCAAGTTTATTATAGCGGCGTTATAGTTCGTGCCTGTAAAAAATGTACTCTACTTTGCTTAATTTAGAGCAGTGTCCGTGCAGCTATCTCAAGCTGCTCAGCATCGTGCTCAAGCTCTGTTCCTGCTGCTTCAAACTGCATAGAAATTTCCCTGGCGCTCTCCATTGCCCCATCGAGTTGGCTTAAGAAGTTATCGCTTTCTAAGCCACCGACGATAGCAGTTCCCAGCTCATTGATTTGATATACTCCCTGCTGCAGTGACTGAAGAGCTTCCTGCACATACTTATTTGGAGATCCCTGTGCAGTTTGTTGCAGCCACTGTATGTGAGGCCACAAGGCCCTACAGATATGGGCAATAGCTGTCCCGTCACGGATGATTGACTGCCGGCGCCCTCCTAATCTCTTACTAGCACCACTGAGCAATGCAGTGCCGACAGCATGTTCCTTGCCAATACGCCGGGCATTACTGGCGAGTTTGCGCACTTCTTCGGTGGTGAAGCCTATCTCACGTGTAGCCCGGCGGATGGGACGTACAATAGGCAGCGCTACCCAGGTAGCCACCAGAACGACCGCCACGAGAATTGCCAGGATAAGCAAAGGGGTATTACGACCTGCGAAAAACACGCGACTACTGGGAGCCAACGTCGTATTCTGTGGCACCAGGAGCAAGTAATATCCATTGAGTGTTTTGATGGGAACGCTGACGGCAAGATCTGATCTCCCCGTCAGCGGATCATTGTCAATAAGCGTAGGCGTGGTTACACCCACTGAAAGCGCCCACAAAACTGGCGTGGCTACAGCAAAAACGTGCTGACCACTCGCGAGTGGACCTGAATTTGCTACAATGCGCCCCTGCTGGTCGAGTAATACGGCTGCTGTGTTGTCAAGACCGCCGGTGGTTGTAACGAGTCCCTGCGTCACCTTTTGCAGGGAGAAGATAGCTAGTAAGACAGCGGGAGAGGATGTGTTATTCTGTGACACAGGGAAAGCGATGGCCATCCAGCCGCCAGGAATGTGCTCATCATTGCTAAGCAGTGGCGTTCCACCAGGCGTGCCATGAGAGACGGTCTGGATAAGCTCGGTGAGTTGAGTAGGGTCAGAAACTATTTTTGATTGCGCAAGCTGAAGTCCCGCTAGATGGTCCGGGGTATCTCCAGCAGCCAGTATTTTACCATCTGGCTGCAATAGCAGCCAGGCCAGAGAAGATGGATCAACTTGTTGGGCAGCTTGCACCATGCCAGAAACTTGACCGCCCAGGTCAGGCGTTCCCAACGCAAAGCGGGATAGAGGAGTCTTCTTTGCAAGACTAGATACAGCGAATTGACGCAGCGCGATGGCCTGATTTATAGCGCTTGCCTGAGCGTGCGCCTGCAACATGAGGGCTTGCCCTAATGCCGCGCGCTGCTCTTGACCAAACGGGTCTCCAAGCAGAGAGACCAGGATAAGCGCAGGGAAAAGGGCGATAAGTGTGAGCGCTAGCAAAAAGCGCACTTTAATTCCCAAGCCGGTCTGTCTTAGGAGGGTTTGTAGCGTGAGTCCTTGTTGATTTTCACTACTATCTTCGTACTGATCTGGCGTCTCCTGCCCATCACCGTGTGGTTGGTTGGCATTGGCTGTCGTTTGAGAAGGAAATGAAAAAGGATATCCTGGAAACGTGCTGCCTACTCCACCTTCGGCTGTACTGGGGTCGAAATACTGCATAGGTCCTCCCAGAAAATATTCAAGAGGGATGACACAAGTCCTCCACGTAGGCATCCAACAACGATGTGTTTCGTTACATCAATGTTATACCATAGACGCAAATATTTGTGTGAGAAGTATATAAGCTAATTTAGGGCACTTCTACATTCTTAATGAAATTTTTATGGACTAATTTAATTTAGTAACGGAGGTCTCGCGTTCGGTGAAACGCAGAAGCGTGTCAAAGCGTGATATATACAGAGGAGAGGGATATGAAGTCCTTACAGGCTTTTATCACGAAATTCAATAACGACTGGTCGCTGAATGCTGCGGCGGCACTGGCATACAACTTGCAGATGGCGATTATTCCAATTGCCATCGCGACGTTAGCTATCCTGGGATTGGTGATTGGCACACTAGATGCGCAAGCATATAACCAGCTTGAAAATCAAATCTTCCAGGCCATCCCCGGGATAACTTCTGCGCACAGTGTGCTGGATGCAGCTCTGCTCCAATTAAGGAAGGCGGCTGGGCTCCTGAGCATCATCGCCATTGTCTTCGCCATTTTCAACGGCTCACGCCTCTTTATTCTTATGGAAAGTTGTTTCGATATCATCTATCGTTTACGTCAAAGAGTCCCGCTACGGCAGAACCTAATGGCTATTGGCATGCTCCTACTATTTATCGTGCTAATCCCGATTATGGTCGTAGCAGCAGCTGGACCGGCTCTGGTGCTTTCCTTCTTGAAAGCAACTCCTCTCGGCCAGATACCGTACATCGGCGTCATCTTTACATTGGGCGGTATCCTGGGAGGCCTGGTTGCATCCTGGATTTTCTTCCAGTGCATCTATATAGTTGTGCCTAACCAGCCTATCAATCTCCGCCGTAGCTGGCTGGGGGCAGTAGTAGCAGCGGTACTACTGCAAATCTACCTGATTCTCTTTCCACTTTATGTGACCCACTTTCTGAACGGGTACGCAGGTCAGGCGCTCAGCCTGTTTATCCTGTTGATTTTCTTTTACTACTTTGCCATCATCCTTCTATTGGGAGCGGAGGTGAACGCCTTCTTCCTGGAAGGCTTACGCGCGACGCCAGGCGATCTCGTTACACTAGTACACGCCACGGCTAGTAAGGATGGCGGAGATCAATCCGCCAACTTAGAAAAGGAGCCAGTTGTAGCCGACAAGCAAGCGGGTACCGTTGCCAGGGCGGCCAGAACTGACGACACGGGACCTGATAGCGCTGCTAAGGCTAGCTGAAGCGTGTGCGCAAAAGACAGCACGTTTACGAGAGCAAGCAGATTTGTAACCGCTCTGCCACTTCGGCGGCCAGGCCTGGATAGCGAAGCCCTTCGGCGATAATCCCAGCTCCAATGGCAGCCTCATATCCTTCTGAATCAGGCTCTCCCTGGGGATAGTGGTAAACCTGGTAGGTATCGCTAAACCGCTCAATAAATGCATCCTTACGCGGTCCCATGACGATGATGTCTTCAAGATGATGGACGGCCATTACCAACGATACCATTGACGATACGGCCATCCTCCACGACTACTATACGCCTGGAACGATAGCCGACCTCCAGTGAGAAGAAACTCATCTCCGACCAGGCTGCTTCTCGCTCTCTTATGCGATATAAGAGCGTAGTAACGACGCTCAGGTCATCTGGCGCTCCCATATTGAGATAGCCGAGCTTACGGTGCATGGGCACGCTTGCCAGGTATTTGATTGCAGGCAAGCAGTAACTATCCAGGCTCATGATTCTGATGGCAGTAAGAAAATGCTGCTCTGCTTGCTGTGGTATGAGATGTGCAGTCAACTTATTGAGTTGCTGGTCTGTGAGCTTGCTCAAGCGAGTCAGGGGCGTATTTAGATCAGCGGATAGTACAATAGTGGGCTCGGGGTAGAGAGCACAGGTACGTTCCAGGTAGGCCAGAGCAGATGTCCCGTCAATAAACGAGCTAAGCTGCAAAGTAAGCCCACTTTCTCTGAGGCTAATACGCCACTGTCCTCTACTGCAATCGACGCCGATACTCAAAGCCATTGCATTTCTCCTGAGTCTACGTCCACATATTATAGCAAATCACGTTGAAACGAAGATACAGCTTGGGTAATTTGGCCAGATATCCGTCTGCCTGGCTTATTGTCCCACATTGCTTGACGCACGATATACTGATCTGTTACACTTTGACTCAACAAGCCCACTACACACTGTAATGCAAATATTCCAGGACCAATACATATTGCAGCCATTTTTCAGTCACACCTTCTCTGCCTTGTACTCGTTGGCTGTATAGCAGAGGGCCAGAAGTATGCCAGATGAAAGTCCCACTAATACTAATGACCAGGAACAGCAGAGATTGCTGACAGCTCTGCGCGAAAGTGAGATTTTGCGCGAATTAGCAGAATTACTGGCATCCTCGCTTGACCTCAATCATATATTGCAGATACTTGCCAAACGCAGCACAGAGGTCTGCGGAGTGGAGCGCTGCGCGGTGTGGCTGCTGGAAGAAGATCTGAATGTTCTTCGTCCGGCGACCTATCACCTGGCCTCGCAACACCTGAGCAGCAAAAAGGTTAAAGCCGCAGACCATATCTGGTACCATACGCCACTGCCGCTGGATGATCCCATAGTACATCGGCTCCTCAAAGCGAAAGGTATGTACGCTATAGAGGATCTGAGGAGCGTACACAGCATGCGCGCACTAGCGGAGATGTTTCTCGTACGTTCGATGCTGCTCGTCTCGCTTGTGCGAGAGGATCGAGTGGTTGGCATGATGATCCTGGACGACCCTGACCGGGTACGTACTTTTTCAACAGAACAGCAACAATTGGCACGCGCCATTGGGCAGCAAGCAGCGATTGCGATAGATAACGCGCGCCTGTACCAGCAGGCACAGATGGAAAAAAGGCGCGCAGAACAACTGATCGAGCGAGCCCAGGCCGTTAATCAAGTTGCCGTGGCCGTCAATGCGGGCGAAGACCTCGCTGCTGTACTCGAGCTTGCCATAAATCACCTGGTGCGCGGCTTGAAAGCGAAAAGCGGCGCCATTGTAACATTGGATACAGAAACGGAGTCGGGTACGCTACGCCTGGCTTCACTTGCCAGGCCACCGCAAGGTACGCAGGATGGCACAGCGGAAGCATCCACGATGGAGTCGTTGACGACTGTTTATTCTCCCACCCGGTCCCGGGTAATAGGCACACTTGCCGCACTGCCTCATTGTCACAAAGTGGCCATGTCGGGAACACCTCTGTTTGTGACAGTCGATCAGGCTGAGATAGAGGAGACTCGCTGGTTTCGCGAATTGGGACTGAACAGTGTGATGATGGTGCCGTTGATGGTAGGAACTGGTCGCACTGCCAGCACTGGTGAAGGTTCCTCCTACGCGTTAAAAGACCCCGCCGGTGATAGCTCACGCTGCGTTGGCCTTGCTTTTGTCAATTACCACAATCCAGACTACCGGCCGTCAAGAGGGCAATATGCCTTCGCGCTAGACATCGCTGCCCAGTGCGCGCTGGCAATCGATAAGGCGCGTATTCTCGCTGAAGCTCGCTATGCAGCGGCACTGGCAACTGAACGAGCCACTATGCTCGACGCCGTCTTTCACGCTATGAGCGAAGGCATTAGCGTGCTGAATATGGAAGGGCAGGTGGTGCTGCGCAATCATTCCGCCTCGTATTTTTTGGGCGACAGCGAGTATACACAAGAGCGGATGGCTGAGATTCTTAAACGTCACCCCGCTTATACGTTGCATGGACAATTGATTCCATTCGAGGATTTTCCGGTTACTCGCGCACTGCGAGGTGAGCATATTCGTGGCGAACGACTGCTTACCAGGCGAAGCGATGGAGCAGAGCGATTCATAGAGACAAGCGTCGCTCCGATGTTTGACGCAACGGGGAAACAGACCGGCGTTGTCAGCGCCTTTCGCGACATCACCGAACAGATGCGTGTCGAGCAGCGCATCCGGCAGGTGCTGGAAACGATGTTACACGTGGCAGTAGCGGTATCGGGGGTGACTGACATCAAGGATATCCTGCGTGGTGTGCTTGAAATGACATTGACTACGTTCAACTGCGACCGTGGCTCGGTACACGTTTATGACGAAGAACAACATGTATTTGTGCCATTGCTCTCCTGTGGCTTCCCAGAGGAAGTGGAGCATCAGTGGCTCACAGAAGAGGAGCGGTGGCTTACTCCTACAGCATTCCATTCACGGCGCCGGGAGCCTGGACACTACGACAGGATGGAGGAGCAGTTGATGGATGGTCATGCTACCATTATTGACACTGAGCAATATCCGAAATTGCTCAATCTCTACAATCGTACCACTCTGCTCACAGCGCCAATTACCAATGCAAACCGGCTACTCGGGCTGATGATGCTAGATTGCTCCGAGACTTTAGAGTATGGCATTACAGCAAAGACAGACTCACAGCCTCATTACCGCGAATTCACCATCTGGGATATGGCGGTCATCGAAGGCATTGCGCAACTGGCAGGGCTGGCCATTGAGCAGGCGCGGTGGCAACAGGAGGCCTTAAATGCACGTACCAGTGAAGCCGCTATGCGGGAGGCGAATGCATTAAAGGACGAATTTCTGGCTATTACGGCTCACGAATTTCGTACACCGCTGACCATTATCCTCGCCCATAGTCAATTCGCTTTGCGTGCTTTGCGCAGAAAGACCAAGCAACTTGCCGAAACCTCGCCCCAACAAGCCCAGGACGTGAGCGGGGCATTTGAGCATATTTTTGAAAACCTCTCGACTATTGAGGAGCAAACGCACCAGTTGACCAATATCGTCAACACATTCCTGGAGGTGACGCAGATCAATCGCGGGCAACTTGGGCTTAGACTGGAAGAGGTGGATGTGAGCGAGGTTGCAAAGCAGGTTGTGGCAAACTATAGCAAGACTGCGGCAGATTATGATATTCGTTGCGTCATTGAAGCAGGCGCCTGCTCTTACCGCGTGATGGGCGACGGAGCACGCCTGCAGCAGGTCATCAGCAACCTGGTGCAGAATGCGATAAAATATAGTCCTCTTGGTGGCCAGGTGACAGTCTGGCTGCGCCAGTGCATGAACACCGATGGCAAGGCAACCATCGAGGTCTGCGTAGAGGATAGAGGTATCGGTGTTCCCAAAGATGCACAACTCCATCTTTTTGAGCGCTTCTATCGCGCACCTAATACTGTGGGGAATACGGCCAGGGGCATCGGGCTGGGCCTTTATCTTGTCGCGGAATTGCTGCGTATGCATCATGGCAGCATCCGAGTAGAGAGCAGTGGCATCCCCGGCGAAGGCAGCCGCTTTATTTGTACGCTGCCTGCATTAGAAAGAGAAACCATAGATAGTGTCTGAAATGAGTACACTCAGAAGCTGGCTACTTAGACTGACTGAAGAGACTATGGAGCATGAAGGGAGCGAGGATGCCGCCCATGACTACGATCATATTGTGCGCGTAATGGCGCTGGCAGATACGATTCAAGCGCGAGAAGGCGGCGATCTACCCACCATCTGGGCCGCAGTCGCTCTACATGACATCGGGCAGGCACGAGAACGTCGCTCCGGCGGGGATCACTCGCAGATAGGCGCTGAAATGGCAGCGCACCTGCTCACCAGCACGCGATTTCCTCAAGATGCAATAGCGATAGTGCAACAGGCGATACGTGATCATCGTATGACGGGCAACGCGGTACCGCAATCGCTGGAAGGTCGTATCCTCTACGATGCAGATAAGATCGACAGCCTGGGCGCCGTTGGTATAGGCCGGTTGTACTGCATTACCGGCCATTACAATCAGAAGGTTTACGGACCTCTACCAGCCGAGATCGTTGAGCCAGTGGACCCACTGCTTGTACGCCAGCTAAGGCGGAGACCAGATTACTCGCCAAGTATCGAGTTCCGTTTGCTTTTCGGCAACCTACCCGAGCGCATGACCACTGAGACGGGGCGTGAGCTGGCCCGCGAGCGATATGAATATATGGCGGGATTTTTTACCCGCCTGCAACTCGAAGTTGAAGGGAAGCTCTAGCAGAGTTCACCAGGCATGACTACATAGTTGAACGAGGTCTCCTTCTCGGCGGGAGCACTCAGATGCACAGTAAAACCTACGCCGGGACACAATGATATATACTGCACTACCACGGGACCGGGGTCACCCGTGAGCATAGCTGTTATGACGCTGGAAGGGGTGACATGGGTATTCTCAACTGCTATCTCTCCCTGCCCACGTTTAAACGTTCTGGAGCCTGAGAGCATTTGCTGTCTTTTGCCATTAGCCTGTTTTATTAATTCTTCGGTGCGCGGTATAGCCTTCAGCCTGACCTTCGTGGATCGTCCAGCCAACCTGGGTTCGCTGCGCGGGGTGCGAACAGCGAGGTGGGAGGATGATTCGTGAGATTGCACAGGAGTGTCCGCATGCACTACGGGCAAAGATCTGGATTGTAAACTCAAGCGCGGGGGGATGAGAGCCAAATTTTTCTTACAACCCATTCCTGTCTGGATATCGAACTGCGATTCATGCTTTGAATTATTGATTTCGCCCCCCCCCTCCAACTCATCTAACCACTCATCTTCTTGAAAAGAGTTTTCAGCAAGAGTTTCTTCCACCGACGTTGAAAGATCGAGTCGTTTGCGTGCAATACGAGCATGCCATTGTTGTTCGTCAATGTCGTCAAGTTGAGACATCATAAACTCCATTCAAACAAGCATTACGCATCTCTACTACATTGATGACATAACATGGTACATCACTTGCCAGTATAGCATACCGCAAGCTACTTGCCGACGGGGGTAGTACATTTCGGTATCACCGGCATTCGATAAAATAAACGAGATGAGATAGGATTAATTGGTACACACTTGAAAGTATTGCGAGAAATCGCTAGTATAGGGTTCTGATTAAATAGCCTTTGATCAGAAAAAAGTCAGCAAGGGCGACCGCAAGGGTCGCCCCTACATTTCTGCCTAACAAATCAATGTTGACAGTCCATTAGTTAAGGGAAAGGGTTTTATGAAAATTAACGGGTCACACAAGTTCAAGGCTACAAGCAAGCAGGTTTATAATGCTATCCTCGACCCCAGGGTCCTTCAATCGTGTATTCCCGGCTGCAACTCCGTCGCTTATCTCGACTCTGACCGCATCAGGGCCGATATCGCCATCAACCTGCCGGGAATGAGTGGGACTTTTGGGGCCATTATCCATATCGCCGAGCGCCAGGAGCCAAACAAGCTCACGCTCCAGGTGCAGCGGCAAGGTAAGGTCGGATCGATCAATGCTACCAGCGAGATCGATATTGCTGACGAGGCAGACGGCGCGCTGCTGACCTATAATGCAACTGCTGATCTCGCAGGCGCCGTTGCCATAGCTAATAACCCCATCGGCCAGGGCATTACGAAAAATACGCTTAACTCTTTCTTTGAGAAGCTGGATAAAGAGCTTGTCCAGGTGTAAAACTCCTACGAGGGGTCCAGTAGATGATAGCGGATACCGCCTTCTCAACGGGTGGAACCAGCATACCGTCTCGTTCAATCAGCCACTGTTCCAATAGAGAACGCAATTCGCCGCGGGTCTGCTCATCACCGGGCAAAATGAGCTGCTCTAGTGATTCTTCTACTGCGACATCCAGCGAAGGATAGCGCAGGCCTGGAGGAAGGGTGACGACCCGCACGTTCGCGTAGATGTCCATTTCGTAGAGGACATCCAGCAGGTGGATGTAGCCCGGCGGGAGCCGACGCTCGTCACCGTGGAAATGCTGCCAGAGGTGAGCGCTCAAGGCATCGATATGAGTGCCGCGCAGGTAGATGTAGCAGGTGCGGCGCGTGGCTGCTTGCAGCTTTTCCAGGAAAGGCACTACAGCGCGAATGGGGTAGAGAACGTGGCTACAGATGACAATATCGGCATGTAAGCCGGTGGGCGCATCCTGCCATGTAGTCTGTACAAGGGAGATGTTAGTCAGCCGCTGGGCATTGGCATCCTGGCGCAGGTAGTCCAGCATGGCGGCATTCGGTTCTACGGCGATGATTTGCTTTGCCTGGGGCGCAAGCGCCAGGCTAAAGCGCCCCGTGCCTGCACCGACATCTAACACGCTTGTGTGCGGCATTACTTCGTCGCGCAGCATGAGAAACAGAGGATCACTTGTGACGCTATCTCTGGTCGCGCGATGAAATCCACGCGCCCGGCGATCCCAAAAGTCAGCGCTGGTGCGGCCTAACTGAGCATAGGCCGCATCCATCTGGTTTGCTCGCGCGTCGATAATCGCTTGCCAGCGCTCG
>WNFA01004994.1_pt1 | contig 11062 bp, 8 predicted proteins | sample 5400481 | NCBI WGS metagenome assembly WNFA01 (sample SAMN13153340, study PRJNA577476) | soil metagenome | isolation source: 120 cm saprolite under Douglas fir tree site 2 hole 1 replicate 2 | place: USA:California | collected 2015-04-18
CACCGCCACGTAGACGCCATTGGCGATGGCGTGGGCGCGCTGAATGGTGCGCCAGGCATCGTGCTGCGATTGGCCGAACTGGGCTTTCTCCGACGGATGCCAGCCGATTGCGGTGGGATAAAAGATCACCTGCGCGCCCTGCAGCGCGGTCAGGCGCGCGCCTTCAGGATACCACTGGTCCCAGCACACCAGGCTGCCCACGCGCCCGAAACCGGTATCGAAGGCGCGGTAGCCGAGATCCCCGGGAGTGAAGTAGTACTTTTCGTAATAAAGCGGGTCGTCGGGGATGTGCATCTTGCGATAGAGCCCGCGCAGGGAACCGTCCGCGTCAAAGATGGCGGCGGTGTTGTGGTAAACGCCCGGGGCGCGTTTCTCGAATAAGGAAGCAATCAGTACAATGCGCAGCTGCTTCGCCAGCGCGGAGAGATGGGTTGTGACCGGGCCGGGAATGGGCTGAGCGAGATCGAACAGACTGGGATCCTGGCGCTGGCAGAAATACTGCGTCTGGAACAGTTCGGGCAGACAGACGATGTTCGCACCACGCGCGGACGCTTGATGCACCTTGTCGATCGCCCTTTGCAAATTCTTGTCGGGATCGGGCGTAGTGGACATTTGCACCAGCCCGACCTGATATTTCTGTGGCGCCAATGAGGAAGCCCCCTTCTAATATTAAATTCAGGCAAGTATTAGATTAAGGATATCAGTTCCCAGACTTCAGTTCTTAGTTCTCAGAACCGGCATGTTGTAGCAATGTCTCGCGGGCTTCTAGTAAAGTAGTGCTTCGCAAACGGGGGGTGCAACTTGAAACATAACAATCATGACGGCGCCGGAGTGGAGCGCCATCTGCACAATCCAATCGAAGACCGGCTGATTCCACTGGAGCCTCTCGATCTCAAGAAAGTGCATTCCATCGATGACCTGATGCGCGCCATGGCCAAGACCGCGTTCACCGGCCGGCAACTGGGGGAGGCCGTCGATGTGCTGGAGGCCATGGCCCGCGACAAGGACTGTTTTGTTGTGATGACCCTGGCCGGTGCCATGACCGTGGCCAAGCAGGGGCTAATCGTCGCGGAATTGATCGATCGCGGCATCGTCAACGCGATCGTCTCGACCGGCGCGTTGATGGCGCATGGGTTGGTGGAGGCCACCGGGCGCGCTCATTTTCGCTACAACCCCGAAGTTTCCGACGAGGAACTTTACGAGCAGGGTTACAACCGCGTCTACGACACGCTGGAGCCGGAGACCAACCTCGACGACGTGGAAAAAGTAATGGCAGAAGTGCTGGGACAGTGGGATCCCAGCGAGATCCTCTGTTCTTACAAGCTCAACCACTCTATTGGAGAACACCTGGCCACCCATGCCAAAGATCAGCGTGGAATTCTGAAGTCGGCTTTCGAGAAAGGCGTGCCGGTGTTTGTGCCCGCTTTTACTGACTCCGAGTTAGGGCTGGACGTGGCGCTTTCCAACCGCATGCGGGAAGCCGCCGGCAGACACAAGCTGCGCTTCGATCCCTTTGAAGACCTCGAACACTTCGCCTCAACTCTGTTGCGGCAGAAGCGGCTGGGGATCTTCACCATTGGCGGGGGCGTGCCGCGGAACTGGTCACAACAGTTTGGGCCCTTCATCGAGCTGCGGCACCGGCGCATGGGAGAAAATGTTCCGCTGAAGCGCTATCACTACGGTTTGCGGATCTGCCCTGAGCCGGTGTATTGGGGCGGATTGTCAGGGAGCCCGTACAGTGAAGCGATCTCGTGGGGCAAGTTCGTGCCGCCGTCGGAGGGCGGGAAGTTTGGCGAAGTCTTTCTGGATGCGACCGTCGGCCTGCCGTTGATTGTGGCGGCGGTGCTGGAACGGCTGGGCAAGAATGGCGAGAATCACAAGGTGAAGAAGGAAAAAGCCTTGGCGAGGAAGTAAAGGTCGCGTAGCGCCGGCGTCCCTTCGACTCCGCTCAGGACAGGCCCGCCGGCTGTCGTGGGGGCGTCCCGCCCCCACTCGTCTAGTCTACGAAACTCCTAATCAAAGATCAGAACCGCCGAGGCAATCACCGTGGTCCACAGGCCGCGTTTATCGCCTACGGCGGACTGGGTCACGTTGGCGGTGCGGACGATCTTGTTGGAAATCCGATAAATTTCTTTCTTCTCGTCCCAGGAACGGTCAGGATCGAACTCCACGTTCAGGGTAGTGGCCAGCATCTCGGCCGCGAGTTCTTCCGCGTAGTCCCCAGCCGCGTCCTCCGTTTCGCCGAAAGAGTGGTGTTCGCTGAGATAGCCGTACGTATTCCGGTCGGCGGGGATGGCCACGCCGATGCTGGAAGCCAGCAGGCGGTGCGGTTCGTGAGTGGAATTTTCAGCCACCACGGAAAATACCACCTCGCCCGGACTTAGATGTTTCAGTCCCTGCGAGCGCGGCACCAGCTTGCATTGTGGCGGAAAAATCGAGGAGACTCGAACCAGGTTCTGGGCGGCGATGCCGGCATCGCGCAAAGCCAGCTCAAATGAGGTAAGACGTTCGCGATGCTTCCCGACCCCCTTAGTGAAGAAAATCTTCTTGGGGACCATGTCTTTAGACAATTCGAATTCTCCAGTGTCGCTGGGCTAAATTCGCTAAAACATAACATAGGAGGCCCGGAGGCAATATGAAAATCGAAAGAAAAGAGCCGCGAAGTGCCGAAGTAAATACTTCGAGACGCCGCCGCGCGCGCCTACTTGGCGTCGCCGACCGAACTGACGGCTATGCTGTCTCCGTTGGCCTGGCCGGTGACCTTAGCCTGCTTGTCGGCGAGTTTGTCCAGCTTATCCAGCGTAGCCTTGTCGCTGGTGTCGAGGGCATAAACCTTGTCACCCACGACCAGGGCATACTTCGAACCTTTTTGTACGCACGCCCGGACGCAATCGGAACCCTGGCCAGCCATCATGTGGTTGGCGCCGCACATGGCATCGCTGACCCGACCAGTGAAGGTCTGGGGCTTGTCGGCGGCGAATGCTACGGATGCGGTCAGGACTGAAGCGGTAAGCAGAGTTGAGAGGAATAGAGCTGTTTTCGACGGAACCGATTTCATCAAACTGGTTCTCCTTTTTACCGTAGTTGGCTGCGTTTGGCTGCTGCGGTCCTTCTGTTAGATGCGGGCTCACCGCTTGTGCTCGAAGTGCAGCGAGACATCCACAGTTTTATCTTTTTCCTCTACCGTCTCATGGACCACAATATTCCAATCGTCTCCGGAGAGAAGACTCAGGGCCTCCTGGGTGAACTTTTTCGGGTACTCAGCGTCGTAAATATCGCCCTGCATCAGCTTCCAGGCGGTCACCATGCGCTCGGTGGTCCGGCTGTCCAGGCCGCGGATGTCCAGATCTCCCATCTTGTAGATGCCGCCTTCCTGAAACTGGAGCACGTATTTTGCCGTGGAGTCCGCGTCGTTGGTCTCCGGCGTGGCTACGATCCGGGTTGCCATGTAGCCGCGGGAACCGTAAAGCCGCCTGAGGGTTTCGATGTCTTTATTCAGCTGGACGGCGTTGGCGAGCTGGCCCGGTCTCAGACGGATTGATTCGCGCAGCTTCTCAGCCGGGAATACCTTGGAGCCGGAAAGTTGCAGTTCGCTGAGCTGGTACTGCACGCCGGGAGCGACCGGAAAAGCGACATCGACTACAGTTTCGTCCGGGCCGTCCTGCACAACTTTGGGCTGGGCATCGGAAAGCGCTGCCTTCAAATAGCCGCGCTCGAGGTAAACTGGCAGAAAGTTTTTCTCCGCCTGAATCCGAAGAATGGGGCGAACGTACTCTTGTCCAGACATCTGCTTGGCCGCGGCCTCCAAGGCGGGCAACTCGGCGGGGCCGGCCCCGGGAAACTCGACCTGGCGGATACGAATGTCCTGGCCGGTGAGGGTGAAATCGAAGGCCTCGATGGGGCCGTCGGCCGGGCCCGAGCGAAGATAATCGGCCCGGCCTTTCAGTTTGAGCTCAATGGCAAGCGTCTGCAGGGCGTCGGAAACCTGGTCGGCGAGTTTGCCGGCCACGGGGAGCTGGCCCTGGAAGAGGGGCACGCTGGCACTTAGTTTCTGCAACAGTTCCCGGTCGGGCAGCCAGACGAAGTTGTCGAAGCGCGCGGGCACGAACTGGTCGCCGTCGGTGACCTGCAATTCGAGCTTGATGCCCTCCGAGGAGAACTGGAAGGTGTAGGCAACGTTCCCGAAGGCACCGCTTTCTCCCAGTTGCTGGGTGACCGCCTTGAAGTCATCTTCTGTGGCTGGCTGTCCCCGCTGTAAGCCGGTGGCGGCGATGATCTCGTCCGGCGTATAGCGTTTCGAACCGGTGACCTTGATGGAGAGCAGTCTGGAGGCGGAAGGCGAGCTGGAGGGTTTGCGAGTCTGGGCAAAAAGCAGGGAAGCGCAGCCAAGCAGCAAGGCTAGATGGACAAGTCTCACTGCCGCGATTTTAACAGCAATGAACACGTAGGGGCGGGCACGCCCGCCCACCCGGGGGAGCGCAGCTCCGCAGTTCCGACCGACGCGACTTGCGGCGATACCAACCGAGCTTCGCTCGCGCACCCGGACGACAGACAGGGCTAGGTCAATGCGCGGGCGGCTCTTTGCCAGGGTTGCAAAATCTTCACCGCGGCCATTCCAGCAGATGCCGCAGCTTGTATGCCCATATCCGTATCTTCGAACACCAAACAGTCTTCCGGCGCGACCCCGAGCCTGGCCGCGGCGATCAGAAATGGCTCTGGATCGGGTTTGCTTCTCTCATAATCCCCGGCGCAAACCAACGTCTCGAAGCGATCGAGGAGCTTAAGCGCCTGCAGCGACGCTGTCACCGAATCCCGCGTGCTCCCGGAGACAACCGCAAAAGGAATCCGGCCAAAACTGGATTCGATATGCTCCAGCACTTCCGGAACAGCCTTCAGCTGAGGGAGAATCTCAAAATATAATTCTTCCTTCCGGCTGGCTACAGTTTGAACCGGCATGTGCAGCCCGCGTTTTTCATTGAGCGTGGAGATGATTTCGGCCACTGGCATTCCTCCCCAGGAGTAGAAGAGCTCCTCGCTGAATTCGCAGTTCCATTCCGAAAGAGCCCTGCTCCACGCCACGTAATGAAGCGGCATCGAATCGGCGATCGTGCCATCGCAATCGAACAAGTAGGCCTTAAAAACTCCAGCCGGCAGTTCCAGTCTCATAGTTCTTCATCTCAAATAACATCTCAAGTAACCCGGGCGACATCGAAGGTGCGTCTGGACGCGGTTGGCGGCGGCGCAATCAGCGTTTCGCCGTGGCCACCGGCTCAACGGTTTTGATTTTCACGGTTGTGTCGATGAAGGCAAGAGCGGCGCGGCTGAGGGCCTTGTCCTTGCGGAAGACCAGCGCCAGGTCGCGGCGAATCGGTGGTTCCGCCATCGGAATCGCGACCAGCACATTGGCTTGTACGTCTTCCTGCACATTGGAGCGGGCGATGAATCCTACGCCCACATCGGCGGCGATAAAGCGTTTGAGCAGTTCGCTGGAATCGAGTTCCATCGCGTACTGTGGCTTCAGTTTGTGTTCGTGGAAGAGTTCTTCCAAAGCGTCGCGGGTATGTCCGGCTTTAGGCAGGACCAGCGGATACTGCGCGATTTCGGTGATCGTGGGAGATTTCAGTTTCGCCAGTGGATGTTTGGGCGGCGCGATCAGCACCAGTTCGTCACGATGGATAAGAACCACGGTCAGGCGCGGGTCAGTGACCGGCAGGGACACGAAGCCAAAATCCACGGAATTGTCGATGACCGATTCAAGAATCTTCCCGTAGTCGGCGCGGGTGATGTTCACGGCCACATCCGGGTATTGCTTTTTGAACTCGGCGAACACTTCGGGAAGGATATGCAGGCAGGTGCCTTCGTTGGCGCCAACGATGATCTCACCTCGGGGTACGCGTTCCGTCTCTGCGATGGCAGTCAGGACGGCCTTGCGGGCCTCGAGAGTTTCTTCTGCATATTTTTGAAACAGTTTGCCGGAGGCGGTAATCGAGACCTTGCCCCCGGACCGGTCCAGCAGCTTGGCTCCGACTTCCTCCTCTAGCGCCCGAATCTGAGATGAGATCGCGGGCTGGGTGCGGAAGCGCTTCTCCGCAGCCCGGGAGAAGGAGCTGTGGCGCGCGACCTGGAGGAAAGTTTCGAGCTGTTCGAAGTCCATAGCGCAGTTAGCCAGCACCTAGCAATTGGCACTTAGCACTTGGCCCACCCCAGGGTGTGGCTGAAGATTCAGCAACCGTGAAGAGCTTTGGCCAAATGCCAATTGTCAAGTGCTTCCCACCATGTAACTCACTGAAAACCATCCGGATGCGCCGCATAAAGCCCGGTTATCCGGGCCATAAAAACAATAGATTTCCTTGCACAGCCTCAGCCGCATTAGACTCGCGTGCGGCTGGCACAATGCGAGAAGATTGTAGCAGGCGCGCTATATTCCCTTACATCCCATGACCGGTTTTACCCCGCTTACGGCGCGCCGACAGGTGAAGCGTACGAGAAGACACTCCGTCACTTACCGGGCATCCGCCTCGGCTAGGCTCGACCCGGACTCCGGCTCACGGTGGGAACGACCTCAACGAAATCCGAAAGATTGCAAAGGAGCGATCTATGGCTGATCCAAAAACCATCCTGGAGTTTGTGAAGAAGAACGGGGTGAAGATGCTCGATCTCCGGTTCACCGACTTGCCGGGATTGCAGCACCACGTGTCTTATCCCATTGACCAGCTGAGCGAGGCGTCATTCGACGAGGGTTTCGGCATGGACGGTTCCTCGATTCGCGGTTGGGCGGCGATCCACGAGAGCGACATGCTATTGATTCCCGACCCCACCACTTACATACTCGACCCTTTTACCGAGATACCCACGCTGGTGATGGTGTGCGATGTCGTGGATCCGGTCACCAAACAGCGCTATGACCGCGACCCACGCTACATCGCCAAGAAGGCGGAAATGTATCTGGGCTCGACCGGACTGGCGGATACCGCCTACTTTGGCGCTGAGGCTGAATTTTTTATCTTTGACAACGTGCGCTTCGATCAGCGCGAGCAGCACGGCTTCTATTTCATCGACGCGGAAGAAGGCCGCTGGAATTCGGGGCGGGTGGAGAACAACCAGGGATATCGCCCGCGCTACAAGGAAGGCTATTTCCCGGTTCCTCCCACCGATCACTATCAGGACCTGCGCAGTGAGATGGTCATGACCATGCAGAACTGCGGCTTGGAAGTGGAGTGCCATCATCACGAGGTTGCGACCGGCGGGCAGACCGAGATTGACCTGAAGTTCGATTCGCTGGTGCGCTCGGCCGACCACATGATGCTCTACAAGTACATCGTGAAAAATGTGGCCAACCAGTATGGCAAAACCGTGACCTTCATGCCGAAGCCCATCTTCCAGGACAACGGCAGCGGCATGCACACTCATCAGTCGCTGTGGAAGGGTGGCAAGCCGCTGTTTGCCGGCGACGGCTATGCCGGCATCTCGCAGATGGCGCTCTGGTATATCGGCGGGCTGATCAAGCACGGGCCGGCACTGGCGGCGATTATCGCGCCCACCACCAACTCCTACAAGCGTCTGGTGCCCGGATTTGAAGCTCCGGTAAACCTTGCGTACTCACGGCGGAACCGCTCGGCGGCCTGCCGTATCCCGATGTATTCGGCTTCGCCGAAAGCCAAGCGTGTAGAATTCCGCCCGCCCGATCCCAGTTGCAACCCCTACATGGCGTTCGCCGCCATGATGATGGCGGGTCTGGACGGGATCGAAAACAAGATGGATCCCGGCCAGCCGCTCGACAAAGACATCTACGATCTGGGTCCGGAGGAACTGGCAAAAGTGCCCTCCATGCCGGGTTCACTCGAAGATGCCCTCGATGCCCTGGAGAAGGACCACGCCTTCCTGCTCAAGGGCGACGTGTTCACCGAGGAACTGCTGAGCACCTACATGGAGTACAAGCGCACGAAGGAAGTGGACGCGGTCAGACTGCGGCCGCATCCGTTTGAGTTCGCGCTGTATTACGACATTTAGTTCTCGAAAAAGCCCTGTCATCCTGACCGGAGCGAAGCGCAGCAAGCGCAGTGGAGGGACCCGCTTTTGCTGGCGCTGCGTTCGCGAGGAGTGGGCCCGGTATTCCGTGCGCAAACGAGGTCAAAGAACTTGAACCGCAAACGACTGGCGGGAAGGTGCAAAGACGTATCCCGGACAGCGCGTCCGGCACTGGCAAAAGCAGGTCCCTCCACTGCGCTCGCTGCGCTTCGCACCGGTCGGATGACAAGGAGCTACTGTGTGGACTTATGATTAGCGCTTGGCTGAAGGACGGAAAAACCAGACACCAGTCCTATGGAGTTGAAGATATGGACATCAGACTACTTCTCTGACGTTCAATTCGCGCTCCTGCCTCCACGCGCATCATGCCCGACTGTGCAGGCGTGAAAAGCAGAGTCCCGATAATGAGCTGCCGGACCTGTTTGGGTTCCCACCGCGGCTGCATAATTCCCGTGACGGAGTGGCCGTTTGATCCCAGCAGGAGATGACCAAGTTCGTGGGCTATGACGCAACCCAGAATTATCGGGACCGCGAACTCGGCATCGTCACTCCTGGCGCGATGCAGCGCATAGTCGTAGTAGACACTGGCCAGAACCGGATGGACGGCAAAACCAAAAACGCTGTCCTGGAACACATTCCGCTTGGGCGCAGCAAGTATGCGCAGCCTGATGTCGGTAGCCTCGGGTGCTTTATGGCAAGGTCCCGGCGGGTCAGCTGTGGACAACACCCCCACCGGACATTCCAACCAGACGGCTCGCAAGCCAGCCTCGCCGAGGATACGGCCAGCTTCGTGTTCAGCTGCGGCTAGCACGGCGGGTGAGGCTTGGGAGTAGTTGTCAACCTGGACTGTGATGGTAATAAGGCCTGGTTCTGCGACGCCGGCCAGGGCAGCTTGAGGGCAGCTGAATCCAATGATGCCGGCCAAACCGGCCACGACCAACGAGGTCGCCGGGGACAAGAGCCACCACTTTCGGCTCAGAGTCCCGCGGGTTGCTGAATGCCGGTGCCTGGTCCGTGCCTTCATGTCGTCCTCCTCCACGCGAGTGGCGCGGTGAGCGGCAACATTGGCCTTCAGGCATGGCTACCTCAATGCAACGGAGCTCTATTGAGGGTCCGGGCGAGGTCGAAAGAAAGTCAGACGGTAACTCGCTCAGACTAATGCGGTTGGAGGCTCGAGTCAGTCGACGGCAGAGACTTGAGCATGCTTGTTTAAGCTCTATTCGGTGCTAGACTGGCGGCACTTGAGGCGAACGTCTGTGAAAGAAGCCGTCCATTCCCCTCGGTTAGTCCGGTTCGGGACCTTCGAAGTTGATCTTCAAGCGGCGGAATTGCGCAAGGGCGGGCTGAAGCTGAAGCTTACGGGCCAGCCCTTTCAGGTTCTGGCTATCATGCTGGAGCGCCCCGGCGAGGTGGTGACCCGGGAGGAATTGCAGAAACGGCTGTGGCCGGACACTTTTGTCGATGTCGATCACAACCTAAACACCGCCATAAACAAGATGCGGGAGGCGCTGGGCGACTCGGCGGAGAACCCAAGATTTGTCGAAACGCTACCTCGGCGGGGTTACCGGTTCATCGGGCCCGTAGACGTAGGGGCTGTCCTTGTACCAGCACAGCCAGGGGGCCCGCAAAGGGTACCCCTACTAGAGCCACAGACTGAAGGTGGAGAGGCGGTTCGCGAACCGCCTCTCCAAAGGCACTGGGTACTCGGCCTGAGTAGTGCAGCTATTATCGTGATCGCCGTTCTCTCTTATTGGGTCACGCGGCCATTGATGTCACCTAATAAGGTGTCAGGCTTCACCCGCATCACAAATGACGGTCGCGCCAAGAGCTTCCGCATAGATGCATTTCCCATTATCGTCACTGACGGTTTAAGGCTCTATTTCGCTGAGGCGGCAAATAGCGGAATGCGTTCCGCGCTCAATCAGGTGTCCGCCTCCGGTGGAGAAACATCCGCTGTGTCCACGCCCTTCGAACAGAACGTTGAAGTGGGAGATATCGCTTCGAATCGGTCTGACCTGCTGCTCCAGACATTCGTTGCCGGAGAATCGGAAATGCCTCTCTGGATTCTTCCGGCGCTCGGTGGAGTACCCCGTCGCCTGGGTGACGTGTTGGGGCGTGACGCGGCATGGTCGCCGAACGGACAAAGGATCGCCTACGCGAAAGGCCAGGAGTTGTACGTCTGCAAGGCCGACGGTACGGAGACCCAAGAACTCGTCGCCGCGCCCGGTCCGGTACGGTGGCCCCGTTGGTCGCCGAGTGGCAGCGTCTTACGGTTCACCGTTGGCAATCCTGGTGGATGGACTTCAATTGAGGAGGTTTCAGCCGACGGAGGTCGCCCCCACGCTTTGTTCCCCGGTTGGAAGGGTGTCTACTGCTGCGGCAATTGGACTCCGGATGGAGAATACTACGTTTTTCAGTCCACCTTTAACTGGAGGACTGACATCTGGGCGCTTCGAGAGAGAACGGGTCTCTTACGGAAGGGGAACAACGAACCTGTGCAGCTGACGGCGGGACCGATGGACTTCCGGTCGCCAGTTCCAAGCATTGACGGAAAAAGACTCTTCGTAATCGGCGAGCAGCGGCGGGGCGAATTGGTGCGCTTCGAATCGAAGTCAGGGCAGTTCGTGCCCTATTTGGGAGGAATCTCCGCCCAGGATGTGGACGTTTCCAAGGATGGCGAGTGGGTCGCTTATGTTTCCTATCCAGAGGCGGTGCTCTGGCGGAGCAGGGTGGACGGCAGCCAGCGGCTTCAGCTTAGTTCGCTTCCGATGCAAGCTGACTTACCTCGCTGGTCGCCCGATGGGAAACGAATTGCTTTTTCGGCCGCGTTTCCTGGAGGGCCGGACAGAATCTACGTGGTTGCGGCAGACGGCGGTAGGCCCGAGCAGCTCACGGCAGAGAATCATCATGAGACTGACCCGAACTGGTCACCAGACCAGAACTCGCTGGTGTTCGGAGGCGAGCCGTGGTTGGAAGGTGGTGCGCCGGGTTCCGCCGCCATCCACATGCTCGACCTTAAGACACGCCAAGTCTC
>WNFA01019331.1_pt1 | contig 11060 bp, 14 predicted proteins | sample 5400481 | NCBI WGS metagenome assembly WNFA01 (sample SAMN13153340, study PRJNA577476) | soil metagenome | isolation source: 120 cm saprolite under Douglas fir tree site 2 hole 1 replicate 2 | place: USA:California | collected 2015-04-18
GAAGTTCCGAGAGTTTCGAGGAATTTGTGAATAAGGGTTTAGTAGGGCTTGGATTGTTTGGCGCCCCTGCGGCAGAGTTTATGCAGCGGACTCGGGGGAAGGCCGGGGTTGCATTTCGCAAGAGTACCGCCGATGGGGTAGACGAGCAAGGTTAGCCCGCCTCAGGGCTAGGAGCAACTCACGTAACGCATGACGATGACAATTTGAGAGGCGGGTGGCAGTCAGAATCGGCGGACCCCTTGTTACGCGGAAATCGTAGCGCGCAAATTGACCTAGGGTGCCGCACCATTTGTTTTTCAAGGGTCCGGGTTTGCAAGCTAACTTCAAGCGCAAAGTGTCGCGCGTGGATTCTTTTGGCCTGTCGCCGTTCGCTGCCCCTAATAGCCGTTCGCGACACAAATTCGACCGTTCGCGCCTTTTTACTTTACTTCTAAGCGACACCCGCGCTACCCTTCTCCATGGTCGCCCCAGTCCCCGCCCAAATCTCAAACCTCCCTCCCCGTCTGTCGACCCCACGCCACCGACCCGCACTCGCTCGCTTTCCTGCCTTCGGACGCAAACCCTGTTCCACAAACCAAACAACTTCCCCGTCATCTGCACCACGTGGCGTCAATATCTCTCCCGTTCTCAGCAGCTTCCGCACACTTCCCGTCATCACGGGGGTGTACCCTCCATCATTCCCAACGACAGACTCTCCGGCCTTCCGGCATGCCAACTCTTTTGCTTTCAAAAGCTTGCAGCCTCTTTGTCGTCTTTTCTGCGCTCGCTTCCTTTGTTTTCAATCGCTTGCAGCCTCTTTTTGCAAAACACCCGGGTGGGGTGTTACCGTTGCTCCAGTTTCCGCTGCTACCGCAGAAGCGAGCTTGCAGTGCCGCCCCGCCGCCGAATTCAAGTCCTGCCCTGTGCGAATCCTCTTTTGAAGAAACAATTGCGCAAACTCGTTCGTATATTGGGCAAGTACCGGCTGAAGGATGGCGGTTGTCAGGCGCTCGCTTTCAGCCACGTCCGCGAAGGAGACCTCCGATGATCCGCCGCACGCGACTCCACGTTGAAAATGCAGCTTTTATTCTGGCCTGCAGTCTGCTGTTCGCGGTCTGCGCCAATCTCGTGCCGAACGCCTCGGCCCAGCCCTCCTCGGGCTCAGGCGGCAGCGGCCAGGCGGCGGCTTCCAGTTCCGGCCATGACCGCTGGCTGCACGTCCGCGTCACGAATCCGAATTCCAACGAGGAGTCTGTGCGCGTCAACGTTCCCCTCGAGCTCGCGGAAAAGGTTCTTCCCACCATCACCTTTTGGACGCCGTCCGCACCTCCAAGGACGGTGAATTTGTCACTGTTCAGAACAAGGACTCCGATGTCCGCGTAGCCAAGCAGAGCGGCTATCTGTTCGTGCATGTGTTCGAGAGGACCCACCCCAGGAAGTCGCAAGTTGAAGTCAAAGTTCCCATGAAGGTCGTGGATGCGCTCTTCTCCGCCGGAAAGGATGAACTCGATCTCGTCGCCGCCCTGCATGCGCTCTCGTCTCAAGGAGATACCGAGCTGGTCTCCGTCAAAGACGAAGAGAACACCGTGCGCGTCTGGCTGGACTCCAAGAACGTAACGGACTGACTCGGGAAGGAACGCCATGCTGCTCGCCAAACTCGCACTCGGTTTCTGCGGAATCATCGTGCTGGCGGGAGTTTACACGTTTCATGAGGGAGTCTTGCGTGTCGATGAAGATCACGGCGACGGCCGCCACGTTCACGTGTGGGTCCCGGCGGCCATCGTGCCCATGGCGCTGCACGTGATTCCCAGGCATCATCTCGAACACGCCGCGGCCGAGGCAGGTCCCTGGCTGCCCACGCTTCGCGGGCTCACCAAGGAACTCGAAAAATATCCGGAAGCAGAGCTAGTCGAGGTCCGCGACGCGAATCAGCATGTTCGTATCCGCACGCATAACGGCAAGCTGTTGATCGATTTCACCGAACCGAGCGAAAACGTCCACGTCGTCTGCCCGCTGGTAATGATGGAGGACGTCACCCGAGAGCTTGAAGCCAAGTCTCCGGCAGCTTAAGCCTGCGGTGTAAATTCTTTCCCCGGAATGAAATAGACTTCTTCAAACGTCGAGCCCTTCTGCCAGCCGGCGCGCTCTAAAATTCCCCGCCCGTTTTCAATCATGTTGGGATGCCCGCACAGGTACCCCGTTGTTTCCGCGGGCTTCAGGTTCCACTCCGAAACATACTTCCGCACCAGGTCATCGACGCGCCCGGTTTCGCCTTTCCACGCCGCGTCTTCCCAGGGCCGGCTGATCGTCGGCACGTACTTCAGCCATGGCACTTCGGCGGCAACCTGTTCCAGTTCTTCGCGATACCCAAACTCCCACGACCGGCTGCCGCCCTGGATGCAATACAGTTTGTGATTCCCCGGCATCGCGCTGTTACCAGCTTTCCAGTCGCGGTATAGCGTGCGCACGTAGCTCACAAAGGGTGCGATTCCCGTAACCGTCGCCAGCAGAAGGTGACGCGTCCGTCCGCTCCGCAAATCCAAAGTGAAGCGTCCTTTGGCGATCTTGCGGCACAGCATCGTGTCGCCTTTCTGCAGTTTGTAGAGTTTTGGCGTCAATTCTCCGTGCGGCACAAGTTCCAAGAAAAATTCCAGAGCTTCCTCGTACGGCGATGACACGATTGAGTATGCTCGCTCGATGCGCTTTCCCTCGTGCTCCACTCCCAGGGTCGCGTACTGGCCAGCCTTAAAGGAAAATGGCCCGCCCGGGTCCACCTTGATCAGCCAAAGGTCCTCCGACAAATCTTCGCGCTCCAGAATCCGCGCAACATAGTGTTTCTGCACGGTCGGCCTCTGCGCCGTCACCTCCACGCCCATCCTCCGTCTCTACTCATAGGCCAGCGCCACAACCGGGTCATAACTCGCTGCTCGAAATGCCGGATACGCCGCGCCCAGCGCTGCACCCGCCAGCGCCAGCAGGATCGAGGAGAAAACCCACCGCAGGGAAATCAAAATCATCAGACTCGGGCTTGTTTCCTTCAAAATCGCCTGCGTCAAATACGTCAACGCAATTCCCAGCCCGCTACCCAGCAGGGTCAAGACCAGCATCTCACCCAGCAGCATCTGCACCACATCCAGGCGGGAAAAGCCCAGGGCCTTCAATATTCCCACTTCGCGCGTCCTCTCCATCACCATCGTGTGCATGTTCAGCAGCACCACCAGAAAACTGATGACGATGCCCAGTCCCACCATCGATCGAATGAACGGCCGGAGCTCCGGCAGATTCGAGGAACTCATCAGCGTCACGTACTCCGACATCGAACGCACGCGGTTCTTCGGATCCAGCCCCAAAATCTCCGCCCGCGCAGCCTCGGTGTCTCCTCTGCTGCGCACGTAAAACATCGAGACGCGCTTCTCGACTCCCGCAATCTCCTGCGCCGTCCTCAGCGGAATGAAATACCGCGCGCCTTTCCCGTGCCCGACAATGCCGCTGATCGTGAACGAATGGTTCAGCAGGTTGACGTGGTCCCCGACCTTCAAGTGCTTTGCTTGTGCGATGATATCGTCCGCCAAAGCTTCATCCGGCGACTGAAACGGGCGGCCGGTGCGGTACAAAAAGCCCCGGCTCAAGCCATTGAACCGCCGATAGTCGATCCCATAAATCATCATCAAATTTTTGGGCTCGGTGAGAATCACCGTCGGCGCCACTTCATCCACGCTGGGCAGCGCTTGCAGCTGGTCTCCCAGGCTCTCCTGCATCACCGCGCTCGAAAACGCAAAGAAAATAGAAGAGTTGGGCGGCTGCACCAAAATGTCTGCTCCGACTCCCTCCACGCGTTTACCCCATTCCGAAATCACTCCCGAAGTCAGGCCCACAATCATCAGGACAAGAATCACTTGGATCGCAATGGCGATGACGCTCAGCAGCGAGCGCAGCCGCCGAGCCGCGATGTTTCCCCAAAACATTTGCAGGAGCGAAAAAGGTCCCTCGAATGTGTCATTCATTCATGGTGCTCGCGGAAAGCGACTCGTTTCTTTTCGTCTGAATCAGGAAACTTTCGCCCGCGAGCACGAAGCGTGCCGAATTCGCCCTCATATATTTCGCTTCTGTAAAGTTTTCAACACATGTGTTGATAAGCGTGTGGAAAAGAGTGCTCTCTCTCAGGCTAACTACACCTTTCTCAGTACCCTGACACGGTTTGCACTATTTCTGTGCAACCCATCTTCTTTCTGCCCGCGCGGCCGCGCAACGATTCCAAAATGTGCACGGTCTTGCGCGATGCAGGAAAATGTTTCGCGGCGACTTCAGGTCAATTTCTCTTTTTAACTCTTTGACCCTAAGACTTTTCTACTCTTCTCAATACCACTTCGCCGGTCGCTCCAAGTGCACCTTGATGGTTTGCTTCGCCTCCGTGATGTCGTACCAACGCCCGTACGTCTTCCAGCCCTCCGCCACCACTTGAACCAAAACTCTTCCCGTCGGCGCCTCTGGGATATGCGCCGTGCCGTCGCGGTTGGTCTTTACGTTCAACTCCACCTGCCGGTCTTTCTTTAACTTGTGCTCTTCCACGTACTTCAGGTAAATGCTGGCGTTCTCCACCGGGATCTCTTTTTCCCCGCCGGAGACTTCAATGGTCACGCGCGACGTTGGATCGGACTTTCCCGTATGCGCCTTCGCATCCGGGCTCGGGGCGGATTGCGCGCGCAACGATGCCGCGACGCCCAGAAAAGCGAGGGCCGCGACCCACACCGCCAATTTGCGTGAGAGTTTCATTCCGGAACGCAATCTATCCTCTACGCACCGCCGAAACAAATCAAGTGCGTCTCTTGGTTGGATGCGGACTGTTTATTTGGCGCTGCCGGTTGCCCGCTACAATCTGCGCCTGCAAATTTTCTACCGCGCCGATTGACGGACTCCCGTTGCTCCTGTACCTTCTGAAGAATCTGCTCGGCAGGCAACCGCGGTAAAATTCTTCACGGGCGACCGCTCGGCGGCCACCGCGTCACGCTCCGAGATTCCGTACATCACTGCGCGCCACACACGCCGCGGTTATCGGCAAGAGGAGACCACCATGGGGTTTGCCACCAACGCGATTCACGTCGGGCAGGAACCGGATCCCACCACCGGCGCCATCGTTGCGCCGATCTATCAGACCTCCACGTACGTGCAGTCCGAGCTGGGCAAGAATAAAGGCTACGACTACGCGCGCACCAATCATCCCAATCGCAAGGCTCTCGAGCGCACCGTCGCAAAACTCGAAGGCGGACAAAGCGCTTACGTTTTCACTTCCGGAATGGCCGCCATTGACGCCGTTTTCCGTCTCCTCCGCCCCGGCGATCATGCGGTCATCTCCGAAGCGGTGTATGGCGGCGTCTTCCGTCTCTCCACGCAGCTTCTCGTGCATTTCGGTTTGGAATTTACGTTCGTCGATACCTCATCGCAGGACGCGGTCCTCAGCGCTCTCCGGCCCAACACCAAGATGCTCTACGTGGAAACTCCCACCAATCCCACGCTCCGCGTCGCGGACCTCGCCGCGCTCGGCAAGCTCGCCAAAGACCGCGGCATCACCCTCGTCGTCGACAACGCGCCGCTGTCCTCACGCGCCCCGAAGACGCCGAAAAAATTTATTTCATCCAGCGTTCCGCGGGCAGCGGCCTCGCCCCCATGGATTGCTTCCTGGTTTCCCGCGGACTAAAAACGCTGGCCGTCCGCATGCTCCAGCACAACGCCAACGGCATTGCCGTCGCTCGCCATCTCGACGCCCATCCGAAAGTGCGCAAGGTGCATTACCCGGGCTTGCCCTCGCACCCGCAGCACGACGTTGCTCGCAAACAGCAGCGCGGTCCTGGCGCCATGCTCTCCTTCGACCTCGGATCGCTCGACGCCGCTCGCCGCTTCCTGAATCAAGTGAAACTCTGCTCGCTTGCGGAGAGCCTTGGCGGAGTCGAGACACTTATTTCTCACCCCGCGCTCATGACCCATGCCTCCATGCCCGTCGAAGTCCGCGAGCGCGTCGGCATCACCGATGGCCTTGTCCGCATGTCCGTCGGCATCGAAGACATCGAAGACATCCTCGCTGACCTCGACCAGGCCCTCCTCTACGTCTAACTTAATGTTGAAATTTCGCGTTATAACTTTGCGGCGTGCGTGTGCTTCCCAGGATCGCGTGAGTCATCAACTTCCCCGAACCACAACTCACTTCCCTTCGGTATCGTGTGGGTTTGAAATTTTGTGGCGGCGGTTCGGGCTGCCGCTGGGCTAGCGCCGTAAAAAGCGGCGGCAAGACCGCCGCACTCCATATGCGGCTTAACAATCACTGGACGCTCTTTCCCACCCATTCCAAATATTCTTGGGATCCCGCCACAATCGGCAGCGCAATAAATTCCGGCACTTCATAACCGTGTACGCGCTTCACTTCTCTCTCCAACTCCCGCAACCGCGCCGCTGTGGTCTTCATCACCAGCAAAACTTCGCGCGCCCGCTCCACCTTGCCCTTCCAGCGGTAAATCGACTCCACCCCCACCAAAATATTCGTGCAAGCCGCCAGCTTCTTCTCCACCACGCTCCGGCCAATCCTCCGCGCCTCGCCAACCGACGCGCATGTCACCAGCACAATCCGATATCGTCCACCAGTCTGAATCATGTTTATTCTCCGTAACTTCTGTGTTAAGTAGGAAGACTGAAAGATAACGCAGAGACGCAGAGGGCGCTGAGTTTCGCAGAGAAGAGGGAAACCGCAACGGTCCACCCCTATCGTTCAACGCTTATCTTTAAGTACGATGTCGGAACGCGTAGAATACGCATCCATGGCCGCCGCTGCAAAAACAGCTGCCTCGCCCATCAAATTCGGCACCTCCGGCTGGCGCGGCATCATTGCCGACGATTTCACCTTCGCCGCGGTCCGTCTCGCCGTCACGGCGATCGCCGAGCACATCAATGACAAAGGGGCCAAAGGGGCCAAAACAAAAAGTCCCACGGTGCTCGTCGGTTACGACACGCGCTTCTACTCCGAGGAATTCTCCGAGCTCGCCGTGGAAATTCTACAGCAACATCACATTCGCACTCTGCTCTGCGAAACGTTCACGCCTACTCCCGCCATCGCCTACGAAATCATACGCCGCAAGCTCGATGGGGCCGTCAACTTCACCGCCAGCCACAACCCCGCGCAATATCACGGCCTGAAATTTTCCTCCTCCGACGCCGGCCCGGCTCTCCCCGAAGTTACCAAAGACATCGAAGCCCGCGCTGCAAAAATAGTCGAGAAAGGCGGCGCGTTCCCGGTGGCCGCGCGCGCCGGCTCCTCGCACTCCAGCGAAGAGGGCAAAGGGGAAAGCGTCAACCTCCGCGACGTGTACCTCAAGCGCATCGAAGAACTGGTTCGCTTCGACGTCCTCCGCAAGGCCAAATGCAAATTCGTCGTCGACGTCCTGCACGGCTGCGGCGCCGGCTATCTCGATCGTGCCCTCGCCGAGCACGGCGTTGAGGTGCAAGCCCTGCGCACCAATCGCGATTGCCTCTTCGACGGCACCGGCCCCGACGTCTCCGAAGAAAATCTCGCTCCCCTGCGCAAAGCGGTCATGGATTCCGGCGCTGCCGCCGGCCTCGCCACGGACGGCGATGCGGACCGCTTCGGAATCATCGATCGCGACGGCACGTGGATTTCGCCCAATCAAATTCTCGCGCTCGTCTACGACTATCTCGTGGAGACGCGCAACTGGAACATGCCCGCCGCGCGCAGCGTCGCGACGTCGCAAATGATTGACGCCGCCGCCAAAGCCCGCGGGCAGTCCACGTACCAAACCCCCGTCGGCTTCAAGTACATTGGCCGGCTGATCCGCGAAGATAAAATTGCCCTCGGCGGCGAAGAGAGCGCCGGCCTCACCATTCGCGGACACGTCCCCGAGAAAGACGGCATCCTCGCCTGCCTGCTGGTCGCCGAAATGCTGGCGTCTCGCGGTGGCTCGCTAAGGGAACAAATTCAGAAGCTGTTCCGGAGAATCGGCCGCGAATTCTGGCCGCTCCGCGAAAACTTACACCTCAGCGACGAACAGAAAGCAAACGCCGTCAAGAAAGTGGCGGTGGACGCTTCGACACTTCTGGGACGAAAAGTGGTTTCCATCGACCGCACCGATGGCGCAAAATTTTGTTTCGATGACGGCACCTGGATGCTGCTGCGCCTTTCCGGCACGGAGCCGCTGCTGCGCCTGTACGTCGAAGCGGAAAGCGCCGCCGCATCCGCGCGGCTGGCGCGCGAGGCAAGCGAATGGGTTCTAAGAGGTTGAAGCGAGCGGAGGAGAAGACAGGATTCGCCGGTTTCTTGGAGCGTCACGGGCGTGCGCTGCTGGCTCTCTTCATCGTGGCTCTGGTGATCCACGACGTTTTCGGTGCGCACGGCTTCATCGCCATGCGCCGCACGCAAAGCGAAATCGAACGAGTAAGAAAAGATCTCGATCGCTTGAACAAGGAAAATGTCGAGCTCGGCGATCAGGTTCGCGCACTCAAGACCGATCCGCGGCTCATCGAAAAAATCGCCCGCGAAGATCTGCAACGCGCCAAGCCCGGCGAAATCATCATCCGGATTCCAGCGTCGCAGCAGCCGGCGCCGGACTCGCCTGCAAAACCTTAGCTGGCCGCTTCCGCCATCGCGTGCGCAGCACGGAAAGCGCCAGCATGGCCAGAAAAATCACCAGCAATCCCGCCGTCGCTTTCAAAATGCTGCACTGCCCTTTCGGCAAAATCGAAAAACGCCCGTACACAAATTCGATGTGCACCCAATACACCAGCAGCGATGTATTCCCCAGTTGAATGAGCGGGCTGAATCCCTTTTGCGCCCATCCCCACCGGCACCAGGCATACGCCAGGGAAACCAGCGCCAGCAGAACCCCGCAACGCATCAGGAAAAACTCAGGACTCGTATGCCAATAATCATAAATCGCCGCCGGATACAGCCGCACCGGCGCGGCATCCAGCAACTGTGAGAGCCCGCAAGCCATCACGCCAGCGCCCCCGACCGCGGCAAAAAGCCATGCTGCTTTCTTCGCGAAATCAGAGAACAACAGGAAGCCCAGCGCCAACCCCACAAACGCAAACGCCACCCAAGGGAAAAGCGGAAACAACCACGGCTGCGGCCGCCCATAAACGTGCACGCCGTTGATGTAAGACTCCAGCGGCCACGGCAACCACCGCGGACGATACGTAGTCCACAGCCACGGCGTCGCCACCGCGACCAAAGTGGCCGCCGCCAGTCCGGAGGCAATCGCGTTGTTCCGCGATTTCTTCAACGTGCCGGAAGCCGTCGCCCAGCAGAGCACCCCCATCAACATCATCGACACTCCCAAAATATTCAGCACATCCACGCGCAACAAATCCGTCCACGGCGCATTGGGATAACCCAACAAGAACTCCTGCCCGCGGAACAGCAATCCCAATCCGTAGATCTCCGCCCCCCGCAAAATCGTCGTGCGCGCAATCGCGTTGCGCGCGACTCCCTTCTCCCGCAGCCGCTGTGTCACCATCGCAGACGAAATGCCCGCAAGAAAAATAAACAAGGGCGCGGGCAATGTCCCCAGCAGTTGCGACCACGCATACCACGCCGACTCTCGCGCCCGCGGGCTCAGCCAGGAGTTGTAGCAATGCGTCTGAAACATCAGCACGCAGGCCAGCCCGCGCAACCAATCAATGTAGGCAAGCCGGCCGCTTTTCGCGTGCGGCCTTGTCACGTTTTCGATCTTAATTGGGTCTGCCATCTCGTTGCGCTACAATCTTCCTTCTTTTTTGGAGTGCGGTTTTTCACTGAACACAAATTCCGTGCCCGTCACGCGCCAACTCGGCCCGTTCCCCATCCTAGGTCTGTGGGCTGTTCTCTGTTTCGGCGGCGGCCTGTACGCCACCTGGCTGGGCTACGGGGGCCGGGGCTTTGCCGCTACGCTCACTGCTTTTTCATTCTACTTCGGCGTGATGCTGCTGCTCGCCGCCCGCGGCGTCCCTGAATCTTTTTCCTCACGCCTAGGCGGCGGAAGCGGCTACCTTGTCGGTGCGGCCGCGCTATTCGTCTACCTGATTTACGCCATCGGCACAAGCACCTTCACGTTTTCACGAGCGGGCGTCATCGCGGCGATCGTCTTCGTACCGCTCGCTCTCGCGGCATCGGCGGAACGCCAACCTCCGGGCGCCTGGCAGGACTACCTTACGCTCGCCGGTATCTGGGTCACCGTAAAATTTTCGCCATCGCACTGGCTCTGGCCTTACCCGAACGAACGCCTCGCCTACGTCTTCACCGTACTTCTCTGCCTCAACGTCGCGCTGGCCGCCTTCGTGCTGATCCGCAAAACTCCCGGCATCGGCTACAACATCGGCTGGGGCAGCCGCTGGAGCTTCTTCGTCCTCGCCAGCTTCCTGGTTTTTGCAGGCATCGCCATCCCCCTCGGCACCGGCATACACTTCATTCATTTCGCGCCGCAGTGGCACGCGGGTTGGTCGCTCCCATTTCTCTCCATTGCCATTCTCTTGTTCACCGCCTGGCCCGAGGAATTTCTCTTTCGCGGCCTGCTCCAAAACATGCTTTCGCGGTCCAGCAAAAGCGATCTCGCCGGCTGGTGGAGTGCCTCCGTGCTCTTCGGCTTTTCCCACATCACCAATCTAGGCTTCCCCAACTGGCGCTACGTCATCCTCGCGTCCATCGCCGGTCTCTTCTACGGCTGGACCTGGCGGCGCACCAACTCCATCTTCGCCTCGGCCTTGGTCCACGCCGCCATCGACATCACTTGGCACTTCCTCTTCCGCGCTCCCTGAGGCACTCACTGCTTGACGGTCTCGACCGTGCCGAGTTGTGGCGCAGCGGTGCTGCGCGCCTACAGGTTCGCCGCTTTGAAGGGGTCCTTGGCGGCGCGCTGATGCCACCGAAAAATGTATACTCTTAGTCCGACCTAAGGAGGACCAAAATGCCGCGACCTTTAACTCCCGAACTCGCCGAATTCTGGCTGCAAGATCTCCTGCTCGGCACGCTGAAAAATGAACGCCGCACTACCAAAAAAATTCTTGAAGCCGTTCCCTCCGACAAAGCCGACTACCGCCCCGACCCC
>WNFA01005000.1_pt1 | contig 11058 bp, 7 predicted proteins | sample 5400481 | NCBI WGS metagenome assembly WNFA01 (sample SAMN13153340, study PRJNA577476) | soil metagenome | isolation source: 120 cm saprolite under Douglas fir tree site 2 hole 1 replicate 2 | place: USA:California | collected 2015-04-18
CGTGGTCGAGCTGCTGGTCGTGGTGGTGGTGGTGGTGGTCGGCTGCGTCGTGCTCGTGCTCGTGGTGGTGGACGTCGTCGTGTGCGTCGTGGTCGTCGGCGCGCTCGTGGTCGTGGTCGACGTGCTGGTCGTGGTGGTGGACGCGGACACGGTGGCCAGGCAGGAGGCTGCCGCGACGCTCTGGCCGATGCGTGCGGTGACCACGTCGCCGAACACGAGGTCGATGTTGGAGAGCCCGCCCGCGTTCAGATGGCAGTAGCTCATGATCGTGCCGCGCGAGGCCACGACCGCGCCCGAGTAGCAGTTGGGTTCCTGGTTGTAGCACTTGTCGACCGGCGGCGAGTAGCAGTGGGTATGCGGCGAGCCGAAGTTGTGGCCCACCTCGTGCGTGAACACGAGCACGTCCCAGATCTGTGACGGCTGCGAGAGATCGAAGCTACCGTAGACCTGCGACACGCCGTAGCCGTAGCTCTGGTCGCACAGCACGTCGATGTAGGCGATGCCCCCCTGCACGCTCTTGCCCGACACGAAGTGGACGACCGTGCGCGGGCCGGCGATGGTGGTCATGTTGTTGCCGGGGTTGTTCCAGTAGGTGCGCAGCTCGCCGAGCGATCCGCTGGTGTCCGTCGCCGTCCACGGGTCCGAGGTGTTCCACAGGCGGATGTAGGAGAAGCGCAGGTGCACGGCGACGTCGCGCTCGTAGATCGAGGTCGCCGCGGCGGCGAGCGAGGCCAGGTAGTTGAGGGCGGCCGAATCGCTTGCGAACTTCGCGCGCAGCTCCTGGTCGGTCTCGATGGCCACGTCCGCCTGCTTGATCGTGCCCGGATCGCCGGCCGTGGGCGGCGGGGCCGCGAGCGTGCGAGCGGCAGGCGGGATGTTCAGCGCCGCGGGGACCAGGTCGTTGGCGCAGAAATCACCGGGAGGCGGGTAGCGTGTCGGATCGATATCGCGCAGGGAGTAGCTCCGGTGGCCACCCCGGCCATCGGGCCCGAACGGGAAGACCTCGCCACGCGACACCACGAACCCGTGCACGCGATCGGGCGCGGCGATGAGCAGCACGAGCGAGTCGTTCTCCCCGGCTACCGTGCCACGGAAGTAGGCCAGGTCGGGCAGCGCGAGCGCGCGCACCCCGCCCCGCTCCACGATCTCCACCCGTGCGCCGGGCGCGAAGGGCGTGAAGCGATCGAGCACGAGATCGGCGCTCCGGCGTCCGCCGAGCGGGAAGTCGCGCAGCACGGCGCCGTCCCGGGCACGCAGCGCCGCGAGGGCGGCGCGGTCGAGCACGAGCTTCTGCACTCCCGCGACGCCGGCCAGCGAGCTGCGCCCGCGCGCGGGGGAGAGCAGGCGCGCGTCCGCGGAGGCCGCCACGACCGTGAAGAGCACGGCGAGCGACATGTCGGCTGCGAATCTGCGGGCGCGCCCGGGCACACTGCGGGCAGCAACCGGCGTGCCGGCGCGGCACGCAGCCTCGACGCCGCCGGCGCGCACGCGAGCGTCACCGCGCTGCCGGCACGGTACACGCCCGCCCGCGTGCCGCTCGCCCCGCTTCGCCTGGTCGCGCGGCGGGATACCTCACTCCCGGCCGCGGCGCTGTCGGGCCCGCCTTACCAGGCCACCCGCTCGTCGATCAGCCGGGCGATCTCCGCCTCTCCCATCCCCAGCACCTCGCGCAGGACGAGCGCGGTGTGCTCGCCCAGGGCCGGCGCCGCCCAGCGGAGCCGGCCCGGCGTCGCGCCGAGCCGGAGCGCATGGCCGTCGTAAGGCGCGGGCGGGCGCTCCGCATGCTCGAGCCACTGGAAGAAGCCCCAGCCTGCGAGCACCGGGTCGGCGTGCAGGTCGAGCGCGCTCTGCACCGTCCCCGCGGCGATCCCGGCGGCTTGCAGCACGCGCATCAGCTCCTGCGCGTCGCGGGACCGCGTCGCCTCGGCGACCAGTGCGTCGAGCCTCTCGGCGTTGGCCACGCGCGCGGCGTGCCCGGCGAAGCGCGCGTCCCCGAGCCACGCCGGGCGATCGAGCACGACGCAGAGCGCGCGCCACTGGGCGTCGCCCTGCACGCTGAGTGCGATCCAGCAATCGTCGCCGGCACACGGGTACGCCCCGTGCGGCGCCGCGTGGTCGCTCCGGTTCCCGTCGCGCGTCGCGACCCGGCCGCTCAGCTCGAAGTCGAGCAGCGCCGGCGCGAGGAAATGGAGCGCGGCCTCGAACTGCGACAGGTCGATGTGCTGGCCCTCGCCCGTCCGCCGCTGATGGTCGACGGCGGCGAGCAGCGCCGTCGCCGCGAGGCGCGGCACGATGTAGTCCGTGTAGGCGCCGTACGGCGGCGCGGGCACGCGCTCCGGCCAGCCCGCGATCTCGTAGAAGCCCGAGAGCGCCGCCATGAGCTGGCCGAAGCCCGGGAACTCGGCGTGCGGCCCCGTCTGCCCCTGGAGGCAGGTGCTCAGCATGACCAGACGCGGGTTTGCCTGCCGGAGGTCGCCGTAGGCGAGGCCCCAGCCGCGCATGACGTGCGGCGTGTAGCTCTCGACCACGACGTCGGCCCAGGCCGCGAGCCGCCGTGCGACGTCGCGCGCCTCGGGCTTGGTCAGATCGAGCGCCACGCTCAGCTTCGAGGTGTTGTAGCTGGCGTAGAACTGGCTCCGCTCGACACCGGGCTTGCCCTCGTGCCACGGCGGCCCCAGGCGCACGACGTCGTAGCGCGCGTGCGACTCGACGCGCACGACGGTCGCGCCATGGTCGGCCAGGTACTTGACCGTGATCGGTCCGACACCGGCCCAGGAGAAGTCGAGGACCCTGAGGTCCGCGAGCGGGAGCGACGCATCCGTGGGGAGCGCCATGGGTCAGATGATCCCCGCGCGCCGGAGCGCGTTCACGTCGCAGCCGCAGAGCTCGCCGTACACCCGGACGTTGTGCTCGCCCGGCGCGGGCGACCGGCGCGGCTCGGCGAGCGGCGTGGCGGAGAGGCGGGCGAAGGGACCGGGACGGCGCACCGTCTGCCCCAGCGCCGGGTCCTCGACCGGCCGGAAGTAGTCCCGAAAGGCGAGCTGCGGGTCGGCGGCTATGTCGGCGACCGTGGCCACCGGCGCGATCAGGATGCGGCGCCGGACACCCTCGCGGTACACCTCGGCCTTGGTGCGGGTGCGGAGGAAGGTCTCGACCGCCTCCTCGATGCGCACCATCTCGGCCTGCGCCTCGGGCGACGCCACCATCGCCCAGCCCGGCTCCCATCGTTCCCACGGCCAGTCGCGCAGCCAGCCGGGAAGCATGCCGTGCTCGTCCATCCAGCTCATGAGCGCGCGCGTCGAGGGCGAGCCCTGGGCGCCCATGAGGAGCAGGCTCGCGAAGCCGTCGGCGCACGGAAACACCATGCGCCGGCGCACGCCGCGGGAGCCGACGAACGGGCCGCTCCGGCGGAGGTGGTCGCCGTGCAGGACCGGAAACGCCTGAGCGTTCATGAGCGTCCACACCATGGCGGCCTGCGCGCTCACCACCACGTGCTGCCCGCGTCCGCTACGTCCGCGGGCTGCATGCGCGAGCAGGGTCCCCACCGCGGCCTCGGCGCCCGCGTGGCAGAACGCCTGCCAGAGCGGGAGGCGGAGCGGCGGCCGGTCCTCGTCGCCGCACAGGTACATGGAGCCGCCCATGGCCGCGATCACGATGTCGTCGGCGTGCAGCGCGCGCCCCGGCGGCCGGTCGCCGAAGGGCGTGACGCTGGTGTGGACGAGCGCCGGCCGCGCCGCCGCGACCTCGGCGACGAGGCCCGCGGCGGGCGAGTCGGGCGGAAAGGAGTCGATCACGAAGTCGACCTGCGCCGCGAGCCGCGCGAGCACCTCGGGCGCGCCCGCATGGCCGAGCGCGAGCGTCACGCCGAGCTTCCCGGCGTTCGTCGCCTGCCAGTAGAGTCCGTGCTCCTGGCCGTCGGGCGCGCGGTAGCGGGGCCCGAGCGTCCGCCCCGGGTCCCCGCCCGGCGGCTCGACCTTGATCACCTCGACGCCCAGGTCGGCGAGCAGGCGGCCGCAGAGGTAGCCGAGGGCGTCCGTCAGATCCAGGGCGCGCAGCCCGGCGAGCGGCGGGGGCATGGCGCCGGGCTCAGCGCAGACCGAGCAGGCGGGGCGCGAACGGGATCAGGATCTCCGTGGCGATGAGCACGATGATGATCCACTCCAGCACCTCGATGCGGCGGTTCGCCGCCTGGTCGGAGAGCTTCTGGTAGATGCTCTCCAGGGTCTGGAGCTTGCGCAGGATGCTCGCGTCCCACTCGGCGAGGTGGAAGCGCTCCGAGACCAGGCGATAGACGCGCGCCAGGTACTGGTCGCCCAGCAGCTTGAGGGCGTTGTTGACCCCCTCGAAGAGGACGGCGTTGTCCACCTGCAGCTGGCCCACCCGACGGAGGATGGCGCGCGACGCGCCCGGCCAGACACTGTAGCGGCCGCGCGAGAGCGTCTCGTAGGACTCGTCGAGCGCGTCGTCGAGCTGCTGGTCGAGGAAGCGCATCTCGAGCAGCTCGACGTTGGCGAACTCGAGCACGGCACGCACGTCGTCGGCGTCCCGGTCGGCGATCAGGGCGACGTCCCAGTCGATGATGGCGACGTCGTCGGCACCGAACGAGATGCGCTGCGCGAGCGCGTCGCTCACCTCCTGGGCGGAGAGGACCGTGCGCTCCGTGCGCAGGATCTGCGCCACCTCCTGGGCGTGCGTCGTGTAGAGCGCGGCGGGCGGGCACGGCGGGCTGAAGCCGTCGATGGCGAAGATCACGTAGGTCTCGACGAAGTCCGCCAGCCGGGCGCGCGTCACGGCGGGCGCGATGGCGGCCAGCAGGCCCTCCACCCAGCGCCGGGAATGGGCGCGCAGCGCGTCGCTCTCGTACAGCTCCTCGCTGAGCGTCATGAGCCGCGCGAGCGGACCCTGGAGGGGGATCTGGTAGGTCACCGAGAGCGCCCCGAAATCGTAGAGCACGGCGTCGACGGACGGCGCCGTGCAAAAGCTGCCGACCGCGAGCGCCTCCCCCTCCTGGGTCACGCGCAGGGGCGCCGGGCGGTAGTCGAAATACGTCGGCGCGCGGTGCTTGTGGCGGATGGTGGCCCGCTGCGTGAGCGTCTTGATGCGACGCGCCGCGTGGTCGAGATCGATCCCCAGCCCGGCGTCGTAGGCGAAGAGGGCGTAGCACACCCCCTGCTCCACGACCGGCTCGGTCGCCTGCGCTTCCGGACGCACCATGGCCCGACCGTCACGTCTGCCGGTGTACCGCCGGCAGGTCAATCGCCCCGGGCTGCGCGCGGGCGCGCCTCTAGTGCATCAGGCGAACGGCGGCCGACAGCCCCTCGTCATCGGGCACCAGCAGCGCGTCGGGGAGCCGCACGCGGAACTCGCTGCCCGCCCCCGGCTGGCTCTCGACCGTGACCTCGCCGCCGAGGAGCCGGACGCAGCGCTGCACGAGCGTGAGCCCCATGCCGAGGCCGTTGTAGCGCCGCGTGGTCGAGCTGTCGGCCTGCGCGAAGAGCTCGAAGAGCTCGTCCGTGCGCTCGGGCGGCATGCCGACCCCGGTGTCGCGCACGCTGAGCACCGCCAGGCCCAGCTCCTCGCCGGGACGCACCGAGACCAGCACCTCGCCCTCGCTGGTGAACTTGAAGGCGTTCGAGAGCAGGTGGAAGAGCATCCGCCGCACGAGCGCGCCGTCCACGTAGAGGACGGCCGCCGCGGGCGCCACGTCGACGCGGAGCGGAACGCGTTCGCGCTCGACGGGCGCGGGCAGCTCCGCCACCACGGCGTCCACCAGCTCGCCCGCGGGCTGGCGCTCGCGGCGGATCAGCACGCGATCGGCTTCCACCTGCACGAAGAAGAGCATGTCGTCGATCAGCGCGCCCAGGTTGCGCGTGTTGCCGAGCACGCGGTCGAGGAGCGCCGTCTGCTGGTCGCTGACGTCGCCCGCCGCGCCGTCGCGCATCAGCGTCGCGTAGCCGAGGATGGCGTTCAGCGGCGTGCGCAGCTCGTGCGACACGGTGCCGAGGAACTCGCGCTTGACGCGGTTCGAGCGGATGAGCGCCTGGGTGAGGGTCTGGATGTTCTCCTCGTGCGCGCGGAGGCTCTGCTGCTGGTCGGAGAGGGCGCGCCGCGTGACCCCGAGCTCGCCCTCCAGGTCGGCGCACAGCGAGGCCACCGCCTCGCGCGTGCGCGCGATGGTCAGCAACTGGCCGACGATCTCGGCGAGGAGGGCGAGCGCGCGGCCGTGCGCGAACACCTGCGCCGGCGAGACGAGCGAGTGCAGCACGAGCGCTCCGCCCGCCTCGCCGCTCACGGCGAAGGGCAGGACGCAGAAGCCCTCGCCCGAGAGCTCCCCGGGCGCGGTGGCGGCGAAGCTCCCGTCTTCCCGGCGCTGGAAGCAGGTGGGGTTCACGCCCGGCTTGACCAGACGCGCGAGCGCCAGCCAGCCGGTCTCGCCGAGCCCGCCGCGCGGACCGCCCAGGCGCTGCACCTGCGTGGCGAAGCCGGTCAGCCCGAGGTCGCCGTCGGGCTGGTCGGAGAGCGCGACGGCGCAGGTCTCGAGCGAGAGCTGCTGCACCAGCGCCTCGGCGATCTCCTGCCCGCACTGCCTGAGCGCATGGCCCCGTGCGAACAGGTCGAGGAGGACCTTGATCGTGGAGAGGTAGGCGACCGCGTCGTCGCGCTGCTCCTCGACCTCGGCGAGCGCCTCGCGGATCTGCTCGTTCCAGCGCTCCTTCACCATACGCTAGAGCTTGGTCAGCGCGGCGAGCTCGTCGCCCTCGCGCAGGTGGCGCAGCACCTCGTGCCACATCCCGGGCGTGACGCCGTGCTCGCGGTTCCGGTCGAGGAGCGCCGTCGCCTCGTTCTGCATGATGCCGGTACCGAGATCGGTCCACGCGACCAGCCGGTCGGCGACCGCGAGCAGCCCCGGCACGCCGGGGCGCGCATCCGCCGCGTGGTGCGAGCGCACCGCCTCGACGATGGCGGGCGGGAGACTCCAGGCCTCGAGGACCCAGCCACCCACCTCGGTGTGATCGACGCCCAGGTTCGCGGCCTCCTTGCGCTCGATCGCCTCCCCCTCGCCGGCGCTGCCGACGATCCGCCAGTACTCCTCGCGAAAGCGCATGGCCAGGATGAGACGGCCGACGTCGTGCAGCACGCCGGCGGTGAAGGCCTCGTCCGGGTCGCCCGCGCGCAGCCGTGCGGTGAGCGCCTTCGCCGCCACGCCGACCGCCACCGCGTGCACCCACAGCTCGTCCAGCCGGTTGCGCGCGATGCCGGCGCCGAGCGTGTCCCACACCTTCACGCCGAGCGCCAGGTTGCGCACGGTGGAGAAGCCGAGCAGGACGATGGCGCGCGGGATGGTCGCGACGCGCCGGCTCTGCCCGAAGAAGGCGCTGTTGGCGAGCCGGAGCATCTTCCCGGTGAGCGACTGATCGTGCTCGATGACGGCGATCAGCTCCTTGCCGCTCACGTTCTCGGCGTCGGCGAGCTGGAGGATCTTGGCGAGCACGGTGGGGATGGTGGGCAGGTTCTTGCGCGCCACCACCTCGGCCCGGAACTGCTGCACCGCCTGCTCGTCCATCACCACCCCCTCGCGCCCGGGCACCCGTCCGCCGCGGCACCCCCTGTGTCGCCCCACGCTGGGCCGTTTCCACCGAGAATATCGGCCTTGGAGGCGAAAACTTGAGGCCCCGGGCGCCCGCCGGCTCGAAAACGGCCCCCGCCTACGGTACACGGGCGCGATGCTCAACCCGCGGGCGGGCGCGCTCGCCGCGCTCGTCATGGCCGTCGCGTGCCGGGGCGGTGATCATCGCTATCCCCCGGACGTCGCCGATCGCTACCTCGCCTCGTGCACGGCGAAGCTGCCCGCCGGGCAGGAGCAGCGGCGCGACGCGTTCGCCGCATACTGCCGCTGCACGCTCGACCGGATCCAGGAGACGTATTCCCTGGCGGAGTTCAATGCGCTCGAGACGCGGATGATGAACGAGGGCCGGGTCCCGGACGAGCTCCTCCCGATCGCGACCGAGTGCCGGGAGAAGGCCGGCGTCACGGGGTCGTCGGGCGGGAGGGCACCTCGTACCCCATCGGCAGGTTGATCTGCTTCGGCTCGAGGTACGCCTCGAGGCCCTCCGGCCCGAGCTCGCGGCCGATGCCCGAGCACTTGAAGCCGCCGAATGGCGCCCCGAACTCCATCGCGAAGCCGTTCACCGTGTACGTGCCGGTGCGCACCCGCCGCGCGACGTCGAGGCCGTGGTCGACGTCGGCCGTCCAGACCGAGCCCGAGAGGCCGTACTCGGAGTCGTTCGCGATGCGCAGCGCGTCGCGCTCGTCGTCGTAGGGGATGACGGCGAGCACCGGGCCGAAGATCTCCTCCTGCGCGATGCGCATGCGATTGTCGACGTCGACGAACACCGTCGGCTCGACGTACCAGCCCTTCGCGAAGCCCTTCGGCCGTCCCCCGCCGCACGCGACCTTCGCCCCTTCCTGTTTCCCGGCCGCGATGTAGCCCTCGACCCGGTCGCGCTGGCGCGCGGCCACGAGCGGTCCGCACAGGGTCGACGGATCCATCGGGTCGCCGACCGTCCATGCCTCGACGGCCTCGACGAGCGCCGCCGCGATCTCGCGGTAACGCCTGCGTGAGACCAGGATGCGCGTCTGCGCGGCGCAGGCCTGGCCGTTGTTCATGAGCGCGCCGGGCATGAGGCCCGCGATGGTCGCCGGCGCGTCGGCATCGTCGAGGATGATCGCCGCCGACTTGCCGCCGAGCTCGAGCGTGACCCGCTTGAGCTGCTCGCCGCAGATGGCCGCGATCCGCCGGCCCGCGGCCGTGCTGCCCGTGAACGCGATCTTGTCGACGCCCGGATGCCGGACGAGGTGCTCGCCGACCTCGCGGCCCGCGACGACGACGTTGACGACCCCCGCGGGGATGCCCGACTGCTCGACCGCCTCGGCGAGCATGATGGCGTCGAGCGGCGTCTCCGGTGCCGGCTTGATCACGACCGTCGCGCCGGCGGCGAGCGCCGGCCCCAGCTTCAGCATGATGACGAAGAGCGGCACGTTCCACGGGATGATGCAGCCCGCGATACCCACCGGCTCGCGCCGCACGATGCACGGCCCGAGCAGGCCGGGACGCACGTCCTCGAAGCGGTACTCGCGCGCGAGGCGGATGTAGTAGTCGAGCACCATGTTCGCGCCCATCACCTGGCCCATGTGCGAGAAGGAGATGGGCGAGCCCATCTCCCGGGTGATGGTGACGGCGAGGTCTTCCGCCCGCGCCTGGAGCTGCGCGAGCAGCGCCGTCATCAGGTCGGCCCGCTCGGCCGGCGTCATGCGGGGCCAGGGCCCGCGCTCGAACGCCTCGCGCGCCGCCGCGACCGCGCGGTCGAGATCGGCCTCGCGCCCGTCCGGAACGCGCGCGATGACCTCCTCCGTATGCGGCGAGACGACCTCGATCGTGGCCGTGCTCGAGGGGGGCACCCAGGTGCCTCCGATGAAGAGCCGCTCGTGGGTCTGCATGGGAAGGGATTGCCTCGACGGGGCGGGTGCCGTCAACGTCTACCGGCCCAGGTCGCCCGTCCCTCTTCAACTCGAGCGCAACGACGAGCCGCTCGCGCACGTCGTCCTCGTCGACGCCCCTCGCGACGATGAGCCCAGGTCTCTACGACATCGTAGGCGGTCCGGTCACCGAATCCTGTACGCTGCCCGATCACAATCCGTGCTCCGTCGGCGGTGTGGCGGTCAGTCCAGCAAGTTACACTGCCGCGGGGCAACGCGCAGGTGCCGGCGCGTGCCGAGCCGTGAAGCGCCGCTCGCCAGTCCCCGCCGCGGACACGGTGCCTGCGAAGTGCAGGCAGTACCGGAAGCGCGACTCCGGGAGCGTCAGGCTGATCCCGACACGTCGAGGGCCGGGTGCGTCGAGCGAGATGGGGAGCGTCCTTCCGGCACAACGGGCTGTGAGCAAGGTGCCGCTCTGAAGGATGACCTTCCGACACGGCCCCGAGGTCGCAGCGGCGCCGTGGTAGCGATAGGTCGGGCCTTCCGGTCTTGCCCTCCCACTCGCCCGCCACCCGGAAGCCGGCAGGGCAAGACTCTCTCGCGTTCCGGCCGTCTCATCCGTGATCTGCAGCAGGGCACCGTGCTGTGTTGGGTCTCCGAGACTCCCGATGGCGGGCGCGAGGATGTTCGGATCAGTCGCGACGAGGACGAGCGCGGCCTCCGAGCTGCGCTCCCGCACGCGAAGGCTCCGGCCCGCGATGCGGTCGGAAAACTGCACACCGAAGAGCGTCAACGACGGTCTTGAGACTGATAGGCTTGTGGGCCGCAGGGGCGGAACTGCATCGAGGGACACGCAGGGCGTCGGGCCGCCGCTGCCGCCAGGCGGGAAGCGGGTAATCAGCCCAACGGGAAGAAACGCTCCGGCAGCGTCGATGGCGACCGCACTACCAAGCAAAGATCGCCGGGTAGCCGGGCCTGCCGCCGTCTGAGACCAGAGGACGCTCCCTGTCGATGCGGCGAGCTTGACGATGGATAGGTTGCCGTGCCGCCCGGCCGGTTGCACGAAACCGGCGGCGATCACGTCCCCCGCGGAGTCGAGAACGAAGCGGGCCCCATAGCCGCCATCGTCGGGGATATCCTGGCGGTGCCACAGCTCGGCGCCGGTCCGGCCCGACAGCTTCGCCATCGTGGTGGCACCGGCGACGAAGACGTCAGATGCCGCATCGACTTCGATCATGTCCGGGGGAACAGCGACCGTCGTGCGCCACAGCGTGATCCCGTCGGCTCCTGCGAACTTGACGACCGTCGCTTGAAAGTCAACGGCGAGGCCCGCAGCCACGATGTCGCCGGCCGCGTCGGTGGCGAGGGTGTGGATGGGGAACGGGGGCGCCATGGCTTGCTCCACGTCGTACAGGAGGTCCGTGGGATACTGCTGCCACAAGACCGCACCATCGCTTGCCGCCAGCTTCACGACCGTGAAGTGCGAGGTCTCGTACGTTTGTCCCGCCGCGACAATGTTTCCTTCCGGGTCGACCGCGAGGCCGGAGGCGCTTCCGGCACCCAGGCTCCGGCGCCAGATCT
>WNFA01005004.1_pt1 | contig 11056 bp, 12 predicted proteins | sample 5400481 | NCBI WGS metagenome assembly WNFA01 (sample SAMN13153340, study PRJNA577476) | soil metagenome | isolation source: 120 cm saprolite under Douglas fir tree site 2 hole 1 replicate 2 | place: USA:California | collected 2015-04-18
GCCTTCCTCGCCGGCTTCTTCACGCAGCTCAACAGCTGGCTGCTCGAGGCTTTTCCGGCGCTCCAGAGCATCGGATGACCGTCACGGCCCGGCACCCGGCCGGGCGATGGATCGGTGAGTGATGATCACTACGAACGTTGGGAATTACTCGGCCTCGACATAGGTGATCTTGCCGTCGGGACCCTTCTTCCAGACATAGAGCACGTAACGGTCCTTCTTCTTGCCGGCGACGACGTAGCCGGTCACGTCTCCCTTGTTGTCGAAGGAGACGTCGCCGAGCACGGTGTTGAAGACCTTGCCGGAATGCATGACCTCGGCCACCTTTTTCGGGTCGGTCGACTTTGCCTGCTCGGCGGCCTGCTTGATGATCTGAACCGCGGCGTAGCTGTAGAGCGTGTAGGCCTGCGGCTCGAAGCCTTTCTTGCGGAACGTCTCGATGATCTGCTTGTTGGCGGCATTGGTGCGGGGATCGGGCGAGAAGGTCATCAGCGTCCCCTCCGCGCCGGGCCCGGCGATCGCCGCAAACTCATCGTCGGTGATGCCGTCGCCGCCCATGAAGGTCGCCTTGACCCCCTGATCGCGCAGCTGCCGCAGGATCAAGCCGCCGGTATCGTGCAGGCCGCCCCAATAGACGAGATCGGCGCGGGCCGCCTTGATCTTGGACACCAGCGCCGAATAGTCCTTGTCGCCGACATTGACGCCTTCGAACAGCACCTCCTTGAGACCCTTGGCGTTCATCGCCTTGCGCGTCTCCTCCGCCAGGCCCTGGCCATAGGTGGTCTTGTCGTGGACGACGGCCACCCGCTTGCCCTTGAACCTTTCGGCGACGATCCCGCCCGCCAGCATGCCCTGCTGATCGTCGCGGCCGCAGACGCGGAAGATGTTCCACATGTTGCGCTCGGTGACCTTGGGATTGGTGGCGGCGGGCGTGATCTCGAGGATGCCGTTCTCCTGGTAGGCTTCGGAGGCCGGGATGGTGACGCCGGAATTGAAATGGCCGATGACGAATTTCACGCCGTCGCCGACGAACTTGTTGGCGACCGATACGCCTTCCTTCGGATCGGCGCGGTCGTCGCCGACGAAGACCTGGAGCTTCTGCCCGAGAATCCCGCCAGCGGCATTGATGTCCGCGACCGCCTGCTCGGTGCCGTTCTTGAGCTGGGCACCGAAGGCGGCGCTGCCGCCGGTGATCGGGCCGGCGACGCCCAATTTGATCTGCGCCGAAGCGCCGTCCGCGAAAGCAAGGCCGAGGCCGAATGCGAGGCCGAGCGTGAGCCAATGTCTCATGGTGTACCCCTGGGATGCTGGTGAGGCGCGTTTGTGCGTTGGTGCGGATTCAAGCCGCAAATCGAGGAAATGTCACCCGGATTTTGGCGTATCCGCGGCGGTGCATGGCGCGGCATTGTCGCGCGACCGCGGGTCGCTCAAGAACCGGCATCCGGGCCGCGGCGTCGCCAGCGCAGCAGGCCGGCACGCTCGTTGACCCACTTGTAGCGGGTGACCATTTGATGGACCCGCATCAGCCGGAAGCCGAGCAGGCCGAACGCGAGGCATACTCCGTAATCGACGAGATAATAGTGCAGCGACAGGAACGTGCTGTCGAACAAGGCGTAATGGATGAAGCGCACGGCGAAGGCAAGGAGCAGCATGTAGAAGGCGATATGCCACCACGGCCGCCACGTCGCGGCCATCGCCCGTCCGGCAAGCCAGGCGGCGCCGCCGCCCATCGCGACGCTCACCAGCAGGAACACGAGGAGCGAGCGCTCGTCGGAGAGGAGCTCGGGGATCGAGAACTGCATCAGAACAGGCGCGAAAGGCTGTTGACCGCGTCGAAGCGCGGCTGCGGCAAGGCCTCGAGGCCATGCCGGTCGGCGATGAATTTGGCGATCGAGGTGGTGTCGAACTCGGTCGAATCCGGCTTGCCGCGTTGGTTCAGGAGCAGCGAGACGATGATCGCGGGGATGCGCGTGCCGCGACCGAAATAATCGGCGCGCGCACCGGCCGCGGCGTCCATCGGCGGAGCGACGTGGTCGAAAAAGCCGCCGAACTCGTCGTAGGTGAGGATGATGACGAAGGTGTCGCGCATCCTGCTGTTCTGCATCATGCGCACGACACGGTCGACCTCGCGGTCGGCGGCGATGAAGTTCGGGGTGCTGGTCGACATTGCCGGCCGGCTTGTAGAAGGCGACTGGCGGCAGGCGGCCGTTGCGTATGTCCCGGTAAAGGTCTTCGGCATTCTGAGATGGTAGGGTAGCCCCTGGATCGGGACCTGCGGGATGTGGGAGGCCGAAGAAGCGAGCCCGCTCACGTCAGGGAATTCGCCGAACAGCCTGTCGAAGCTGCGGTTTTCGAGATAGATCACCAGAATATGGCTGATCTTGTCGAGATTACCGGCGGCGTGCGCGAGCGGCGCGCCGAGCGTGAGGGCCGCGGCGACGACGGCGATCCGGATCGGCATGGCTTCCCTCATCCGTGAAAGTCGATCGGCGCGGCTGCACAGGTTTCTATCATCGCCGCGCGCGGGCGATCCAGCGCCGGTATCAATGGCGGCCGCCTTCGAGATAGGCGCTTTGCACTTCGGGCCGATCCAGAAGCTCGCGGCCGCTGCCGCTGAGCGTGATCGATCCGTTGACCATGACGTATCCGCGGTGCGCCAGCTTGAGGGCATGGAACGCGTTCTGCTCGACCAGGAAGACGGTGAGCTTCTCCTCGACGTTGAGCGTCCTGATCGCGCCGAAAATCTGCCGCGCGATCAGCGGCGCGAGGCCGAGCGACGGCTCGTCGAGCAGCAGCAGGCGGGGCCGGCCCATCAGGGCGCGCGCGATCGCCAGCATCTGCTGCTCGCCGCCCGAGAGCGTTCCGCCGCGCTGCCCGATGCGCTCCTCGAGGCGGGGAAACAGCGCGAACACGCGCGCGAGGTCGGCCTTGAAGTGGGCCGGGTCGGCGACCGCGGCGCCCATCTGCAGGTTCTCCAGCACGGTCATGCGCAGGAAGATGCGGCGGCCTTCCGGCGCCTGCGCGATCTTCAGCCGGGCGATCTCGTGCGTCGAGAGCCGGGTGATGTCGCGGCCGCCGAAGGTGATGCGGCCTTCGCGGGCGCGCGGATTGCCGAATATCGTCATCATCAGCGTCGATTTGCCGGCGCCGTTCGCTCCGATCAGCGTCACGATCTCGCCCTCGCCGACGTCGACGTCGACGCCGCGCAGCGCGGCGATGTGGCCGTAATAGGCCTTCACCCCGCGCACGCAGAGGAGCGGCGGGGTCATCGGCCGGTTCCCTTCGCGCTGCTCGTCATTGCGATCCGGCAATTCCCGCCTGCTCCACGACCTTGCCCCATCGGTCGATTTCGGTCTTGACGAAGATTCGCAGATTGGCGACCGAAGGCGTATCGATCGGGATGAGGCCCATCTTGGAGACGCGCTCCCTGATCTCCGGCTGAGCCATGAAGGCCTTGATCTCGGCGTACAGACGTTCGACCACGTCGGCAGGCGTGGCCGCCGGCGCGACCACCATCTGCCACGACGCCGCGTCGAAGCCGGGCACGCCCTGCTCGGCGATCGGCGCAAGATCGGGTAACGCGGCCACCCGCTCCTTGGTCGAGACGCCGAGCGCGCGCACCTTGCCCTCGTTGATCATACCGATGGCAGGCGGGACATCGCTGAACATGAGCTCGACGTGCCCGGCCGCGACGTCGGTGAGCGCCGGGAGCGAGCCGCGATAGGGCACGTGCGTCATGTCGATCCCGGTCATGCTCTTGAACAGCTCCGGGAACAGGTGATGCGGCGTGCCCGGCCCGGCCGAGGCGAAGGAGAGCTGCCCGGGCCGCTCCCTTGCGAGCTTGATGAGATCGGGCACCGATTGCGCCGGCAGCGACGGCGTCACCACCAGCACATAGGGGGTGGCGACCACGAGCGCGATCGGCACGAAGTCGACGGACGGATCATAGGGCAATGTCTTGTGCAGGGTGACGTTGATCGCCATCACCGGCGCCGGGGCCATGAGAATGGTGTGGCCGTCGGGCGCCGCACGGGCGACCGCGACCGCCCCGGTCACGCCGCCGCCGCCCGCCCGGTTCTCGATCACGAACGGCTTGCCGAGCCGCTGCTCGAGCCGCTGTCCCAGCAAGCGCGCCAGCAACTCGGTGCCGCCGCCGGGCGCGAACGGCACCACGAAAGTGACCGGACGGGTCGGATAGCTCTGCGCGCTCGCGCGCTCGGCTGCTGCGGTCGCGGCGAGGAACGCCGAGAGGGAGCATCTCACCAGTGCGTTGATGATCCGCCTGACCCGTGTCGGCGCACTCATGGTGCGACCTCGCTCTCGGCTTGCGCGACCTCCTCCTCCTCGACGCCGAGATAGGCCGCGATCACCCCGGGATCGTTGCGGATCTGCGCGGGCGTGCCGTCGGCGATCTTTTGGCCGTGGTCGAGCACGATGATGTGGTCGGAAATATCCATCACCACGGTCATGTCGTGCTCGATCAGGAGGATCGAGGTCCTATGCTCGTCGCGGATGGCCTGCAGGTAGCGGCCGAGCTCGGCGCTTTCGTTCGGATTGAGGCCGGCGGCCGGCTCGTCGAGGCAGAGCAGTACCGGCTCGGTGCACATCGCGCGCGCGATTTCAAGGCGGCGTTGCGCGCCATAAGGCAATTCGCCGGCCGGATCGTCGGCGCGCCCGGCAAGCCCGCTCTTGTCGAGCCAGTGGCGCGCTTTCTCGATCGCCGCCCGCTCGGCCCGTGCGTAGCGGGGAAGCCCGAGCGCGCCCAGCACGGTGAACCCGGACGCCCGCATCAGCGCATTGTGCTGGGCGACGAGCAGGTTCTCCAGGACGGTCATGCCCGGGAACAGACGGATGTTCTGGAAGGTGCGCGCGACCCGCGCCTTTTGCGTCACCAGGTAGTCCGGCATGCGCTCGAGCAGGAACAGGACGCCGCCGCCGCGCGCGATGCTGCGCGTACCCCGCTCGGTCAAGGCGCCGAGCTCCTGCCACACGCCGGCGTCGCCGAATTGCAAGGCGATGCGGCCCTCGGTCGGCTTGTAGAAGCCGGTGATGCAGTTGAACACGGTGGTCTTGCCGGCGCCGTTGGGTCCGATCAGGGCGGTGATGTCGCCGCGCGCGGCGGTGAACGAGAGATCGTGGACGGCGAGGAGCCCGCCGAAGCGCATGCGCAGATGCTCGACGCGCAGCACCGGCCCGACCGGCATCCCGTTTCGCCGCGCGGCGGCGAGGCCTGAATCGTCGGCGGCCGCGCTCATCCTCGGGCCTCACGCACGCGCGGGATTCCCTGCCGGTCGCTTCGCGCCGGCGGGGGAGGGGTATTCCTTCAGAAACACCGACGGCGCGCGCGTCGCGATCAAGCCGCGCGGCCGCCAGATCATGATCAGCACCATGGCCAGGCCAAACAGCAGCATGCGGTATTGGGCCGGATCGAAGCCGCTGCCGAACACGGCCTTGAGAAAGTCGAGCTCGCGCATGATCTCGGTGCCGCCGGTCATGATGACGGCTGCGATTGCCACCCCCAGCAGGCTGCCCATGCCGCCGAGCACGACGATGGCGACGATCACCGCCGATTCCATGAAGGTGAAGCTCTCGGGCGAGATGAACCCCTGCCGCGCCGCGAAGAACGATCCGGCAAAGCCCGCGAACATTGCGCCCATCGCAAAGGCGGTGAGCTTGGTGTTGGTGGTGTTGATGCCGAGCGAGCGGCAGGCGATCTCGTCCTCGCGCAAGGCCTCCCAGGCGCGCCCGATCGGCAACCGCCGCAGCCGCACCGTCATGGCGGCGGTGATCAGGGCGAGCGCCAGAATCAGGTAATAGAGGAAGAGGATGCGGTAGATCGGCGTGAATTCGAGCCCGAAACGGGCGGCGAAGCCCCGATCGGAAGCATCGAACGGGATGCCGAACAGCGTCGGCCGCGGCACCCCGGTGATGCCGGCATAGCCGTTGGTGACCGGCACCCAGTTGATCAGCACCATCCGGATGATCTCGCCAAAGGCGAGCGTCACGATGGCGAGGTAATCGCCGCGCAGCCGCAGCACGGGAAAGCCGAGCAGGATGCCCCAGAACGCGGCGAGGCAGCCCGCCAGCGGCAGCAGGATCCAGAACGACAGGCCGAAGGTCTTGGCGAGCAGCGCATAGGAATAGGCGCCGACCGCGTAGAATGCGACATAGCCGAGATCGAGCAGGCCGGCGAGCCCGACCACGATGTTGAGGCCCCAGCCGAGCATCACGTAGATCAGGATCTGGACCCCGAAATTGTCGATCCATTTCGCCGCGCCCTGAAAGCCGGCGAGCGAGAGCGCGAGCACGGGGTACACGATCGCAAAGCCGAGCGTGAACGGGACGAGCGCGCGCGCCAGTCGCCGCCGCCAGGCCGAGCGCATGCCGGCTTCGGCGGGCAGGCGCATTCTCGAAACGTCGGTCTCGCCCGCGTCCGAGATCCCTGGCGCCGCGTGATCCGCCAGCGGCCGCATGGCCCGGCGCTCGAGCCATGGTGCAAGCAGGAGCGCATGGAGAAACCGGCCGCCGGTGATGATCGCGACCAGCGCGGCGAGCAGGGGCCAGCGCGTCTCGAGGACGAGCTCGTTGTGGATGTTCTGGACGGTGTTGAAGCCGATCAGCGGCAGCAACAGCCCGAATGCGATGAGGCCGGTGAACGCGGCCTGCCTCAGCGCGCGCACGACGTCGACGCGCGGGGCCGCCTCCGCCATCTCACACCTTCTCCACGTCCGGGCGGCCGAGGATGCCCTGCGGCAGGAAGATCATGGTGATGGCGAGAATCGAGAAGGCGGCAACGTCCTTGTAGTCGCTGGAAACATAGGCCGACCACATCGTCTCGATCAGGCCGATCAGAAGCCCGCCGAGCACGGCGCCGGGCAGCGAGCCGATCCCGCCCAGCACCGCGGCGGTGAAGGCCTTGACCCCGGGCACGAAGCCGTCGGCGAAGCTCACCACCCCGTAATACATGAGATACATGGTGCCGGCGACCGCGGCGAGGGCGGCCGCGATCACGAAGGTGATGGAGACGGTGCGGTCGACGTCGATGCCGAGGAGCGCCGCCATCTTCTGGTCCTGCTCGCAGGCCCGCTGCGCCCGCCCGAGCGCGGTCCTGCTGACCACGTACCAGAACGCGAGCAGGAGCACCGCCGTCACCGCCCAGACCACGAGCTGCTTGTAGGACACCGCCACGTCGTAGCCGTCGGGGTCCGCGATCAGCACGACCACCTCGCTCAGGGATTCCGGGATCGACTTGAACCGCGGACCCTGCGCGACCTGCACGAAGTTCGAGAGGAAGATCGACATGCCGATCGCCGAGATCAACGGTGCGAGCCGGAACGAGCCGCGCAGCGGCCGGTAGGCGACGCGCTCGATCGTCCAGTTGACGAGCGAGGTCAGCAGCATGGCGACGATGAGCACGATCAGGAGCGCCAGCAGGACCGAGCCGACGCCGAGCCAGGTCGTGAGCACGAGCAGCGTTATGAGCGCGATGAAGGCCGACACCATGAACACGTCGCCATGGGCGAAATTCACCATGCCGATGATGCCGAACACCATCGTATAGCCGATGGCGATGAGACCGTAGATCGAGCCGAGCGTGATGCCGTTGATGAGCTGCTGGATGAAGACTTCCATGTCCGAGCGCACCCGATCGGGGCGTCCCCAGCGGTTCGGCAACGACGAACCTCTAGCAGGAGCACCGAAAGCCAGCAACGGCGCTGCGCCCAGGGCCGACGGCCGCTTGGGGAGAACCTGCGGACGCGGCGCGCGTGCCGCGCAGCAGGGAACGGAAGTTCCGCCTGCGCGTTCTCGGTCCGGAGAATGGAATGGTCCCACGCCTGCGCCGTCACGGATCGGCCGGCGGCGCAGGCGGGCGGTTTCGGGTGTCGGGCTGCATTGACGGATCGTCTGCGGCGTTTGGCCGAGCCGATCGGTGGGTCTTTTCGAATCGACCCGGGCAAGTGAGGAGGCCGCGCGTCCGCGGCCTCCTCGTTCACGCGCGTATCGCCGGCAATGCCCGCGGAATTCCTGATTCGTCTTTCCGGGTTTGCGCTCGTCTCCGCCGCCATGGCCTTGTGGGAAAGTCCGTGCCGGGCGCTCGCAAGTTGATCGCGATGTGCGCGAGCTGCGCCGACCGGCCGTTGATCCCCTCCGTTCCGCGACGGTGTCCCTGGGCCCGAGAAAGGCAGCCGGGAGCCGCAGGACGCGCGTGCGGGAGGCTAGCTAAGCAACTAATGGTATGCTATGCTCAGGGGTGGATGCGCAGCTTCAATCGGGGAGGATGCGTCGTGAGAACGCTGCCCCTTGCATTGTTCCTTGGGTTTCTTTTGTGCCATCCGTTGCCCGCTCCGCTCAACGTGTCCTTCATCGGGCGGGCCGCGGCAGAATCGCGCGATGATTTGTACAAGAAATGCCGCGCGGCGGTGTTCCGGCAATACGGGCAGCCCGGCATCCAGTACAACCGCCGCCCAGGATCGCGGGTGTTGCCAAACAAATTTCTCATCGGCGCGGTTGATCAGTGCGTGGCCAACGGCGGGCCCGCGCGCTGAGACGCGCGGCCTGCTGCGGGAGGATCGTCATGAGAAAGCCGCTGCTCGCATTGTACATTACGTTGCTGCTCGTTCTCCCGGCGAGCCGGGTGCCACTCATTGGCGAGGCGGCTGCGCAAACGCAGTCGAAATCGCAGCCGCAATCGCGAGAAGCTCTGTATCTTAAATGCAGAAACGAGATCTTCCGGAAATACGGGCAGCCCGGCATACAGTACAGCCACGGCCCAAAATACCGCGTGTTGCCCTACACCTCCGGCAGCCTGATCGATCAGTGCGTTGCAAACGGCGGTCGTGTCGATTGAGCCGCAGGGCCCGCTGCGCGTGGATTGTTGCTCCTGCGGAGCCTCTTGCCGGTCGGCGGAACAACTACTGATCTTTCCTCCGAAGGGCACCGCGGGAAACCCCGAGGTGGGTTGGCCCCGAGATCGGCGGCCGCATTGACACTCGCCTTCGCGAGTGCCTTCCTCCCGTGCATGGCGTTTTGACGGTGCAGCCGGAATCGGCTCGCCGTGGAAGATGCGTCGAGCGCAGTATCCAACGTGAAAGGCGCCGCATGAGCCTGAGCAGGTGCGAGGACGCCATCGGCGCCAAGGGGCGGCCGTTCACGGGCGCGGAATATCTCGCCAGCCTGCGCGACGGGCGGGAAGTCTACGTCTACGGCGAGCGCGTCGACGACGTGACCGCGCACCCCGCCTTCCGCAACGCCGCCCGTTCGATCGCCCGCCTCTACGACGCCCTGCACGATCCCAGGTCCAAGGATGTTCTCACCTCGCCGACCGATACCGGCTCGGGCGGCTACACGCACAAATTCTTCCGCGTCGCGCGCTCGCGCGAGGAGCTTCTCGCCCAACGCGACGCGATCGCGCAATGGGCCCGCATGTCCTATGGCTGGATGGGGCGCTCGCCCGACTACAAGGCCTCGCTGATGAACACGCTCGGGGCCAATCATCGATTCTACGGAAAGTTCTCCGGCAACGCCCAGACATGGTACCGGCGCGCCCAGGAGCACGTGCTGTTCATGAACCACGCCATCGTCAATCCGCCGGTCGACCGGGCGAAGGCGCCGGATCAGGTCAAGGACGTGTTCATCAGCATCCAGAGGGAGACCGACGCCGGCATCTACGTGTCGGGCGCCAAGGTGGTGGCGACCTCCTCCGCGCTTACCCACTACAATTTCCTCGGCCAGAACGCGGCGGTGCCGACCCACGACACCGATCTCGCGGTCATGTTCATCGCGCCGATGAGCGCGCCCGGGGTGAAGCTGCTCTGCCGCACTTCCTACGAGATGATGGCGAGCGTGATGGGCACTCCCTTCGACTATCCGCTGTCGTCGCGCTTCGACGAGAACGACGCGATCTTCGTTTTCGACAACGCGTTCATCCCGTGGGAGGACGTGCTGCTGCATCGCGATCTCGACAAGCTGAAGGTTTTCTTCCCGCAGTCGGGCTTTCTCGCCGGCTACCAGTTCCAGGGCTGCACGCGGCTCGCGGTCAAGCTCGACTTCCTCGTCGGCATCATCGCCAAGGCGCTGCGCACGACCGGCGCCGACGAGTTTCGCGGCAATCAGGCGATGCTCGGCGAGGTGATCGCCTGGCGCAACCTGTTCTGGGCGCTGACCGAGGCGATGGCGGCGAATCCCACGTCCTGGGTCGACGGCGCCGTGCTGCCCAACGTGCAGTCGGGCTCGAGCTACCGCGTGTTCGCCGGCGAGGCCTATGGCCGCGTCAAGGAGATCGTGGAGAAGATCGTCGCTTCGGCGCTGATCTATCTTCCGTCCTCGGCCAAGGATTTCAAGAATCCCGAGATCGACAAATATCTCGCCAAATATGTGCGCGGCTCGCACGGCATCGGCTACAAGGAGCGCATCAAGGTGATGAAGCTCCTGTGGGACGCGATCGGCACCGAGTTCGGCGGCCGCCACGAGCTCTACGAGATGAACTACGCCGGCAACCACGAGGACATCCGCATCCAGGCGCTGTGGAACGCGCGCTCGACCGGCGCGCTCGGCGACATGATCGCGCTCGCCGAGCAATGCCTCTCCGATTACGACGAGAACGGCTGGCGCGATCCGGCCTGGCTCGATCCGGACGACGTCGCGTATACCGGAATTGCCGGAGCCAAGCGCGCCGCCGAATGACGGCGCGATTGGCGGTCCTGGACAGAAATATTGACCGGCACCATATTGTGAAGCAGGAGCGAACCTCATGGCCACGATGATTTCCGAGCTTTATGACGCTCTCAAATCCGCCGGCGCGCCGGAAGACCAGGCGCGCAAGACGGCCGAGGTCGTGGCCGGTTACGAAAATCGATTTTCCCGGATCGAGGGGGATTTGACACAGCTGAAATGGATGGTCGGATTCAATCTCGCGATCAGCGTAGGCGTCATCATGCTGCTTCTGCGGCACTAGGCACCCTCCGTCGGGCATGTCGCAATGAGCTGGATCGACCAACGCCCCGACGATGCCATGGACGGCGCGTTCACGGCCGTGGGGCCGGAGATCGTGCGCACGGTC
>WNFA01005005.1_pt1 | contig 11055 bp, 8 predicted proteins | sample 5400481 | NCBI WGS metagenome assembly WNFA01 (sample SAMN13153340, study PRJNA577476) | soil metagenome | isolation source: 120 cm saprolite under Douglas fir tree site 2 hole 1 replicate 2 | place: USA:California | collected 2015-04-18
CGTCCGAACAGCCGATGATGCCGAAGAAGGTCAAACAGTTCTGGGGGCTTGAGAAACATCAACCGGAAGTCGTCGCCGAATTGAGCAGTTTTCGCGGCCAGAGTCCGCTTTCCTGCGGCGTCTGGGACGTGGATAATCATCTCAAGACCTACGATCTGTTCTTCTTGATCGCCAATGCCGAGATCGAGGTTATGACTGAAGCCGCGTTCATGGACGAGGTCAAACGGCGCGTACAAAAAGGCGAAGAGCATGTCTACGAGCGCGATTTCCGCGATCAACTGCTCTACCTCAAGGTTCACGCATATATTCCCGAACGCCAGCGGCTGATGCTTGGCCAGAATCGCGATCTGGTCAGGGAGGCGAACATAATGCACCAGGCGCTGGAACTGGGTGGCTTCTTCGTACAGGAACCAGTGTTTACCTGGAAAGATCGCGTCAATAAGGCGCTCAAGGCGAAAAAGCTGGTGTGTGTCTTCAGCGATATGTCGCGCCTGGAACTCAAGAGACGGCTGAACCTGCCCGCGCTCTTCCCGATCCAGCGCGTGCAGGATATGACAGGAGGAGAATATTCTGTCGCCTTCGGGCAAGAGGCGCTACTGCTCGATTCGCTGCTCTTCTGGCGCAAAACCAGGGGCGACCAGGCTATGTATTTGTAATAACGATCTGTACCATGTAAAAGGAGGGGTTGTGTTTGATGTTCTTTCGTGATTTTCTCGCACGCGCAGTTGATGCTGGTGACGAGGTGACGCGCGCCTTTGTGGAAACGATGATCCCGGCGCTGATAGTGCACTACGGAGATACATCGGCCAAAGGCGGTGATCATGCCAGGGATGACATGTATGATGAGCAAACGAAGCGCAAATTTGAGGAAAAAGACGATCAGAGTATGCTCAGTCACCAGCTCAATGGCATTTTTCCCGCGCTGCGCCTGCTCAACATCCTTGAAAAGGAAGACCTTGTGGCCGTGCCGTATTCCGATATTGAGCGGCGGGTGTATATCCTGTCCTACCTGATGCACGATGTCAACAAGATTCTCAATATTCGCGACCTGGAGACGCGCACGCGCACGGCGGTCGAGGAGGCGAAAACGATCATTGCAGAAGAGCTAGAGAAGTGTGGCGCGGATGCCTTTTTCCCCGGCTGGCGAGAGTACCTGGAGGATATCGCCTATCTCGTAGTCAATACACAGGAGCGGTGGGGGACGCATCTGAACACCTATGCCTGGAATCTGCGGCTGCCGGAGCGGCGCATCCTGGAACTGCGGCGGCTCTGCACCTATTCCGACTGTATCGCCTACCTGCTGCCTATGCCCTCTGCAATTCTCCCGACAGGGGATGCGCGCAAGTTGAATACCATCCTGGCCGAGTTGAGTGACGACGAACTGGTTTTTACATATCATCAACTGCGCGAGGTGCGCGGTTTGCTCACCAGTGTTATCAACGATAGTCTCGTTAATCTCTATACGGACGCCGGGCAGCGCAGCGGCATCTGGCCGTATCTGTTCTTCTCCGACGGAGTGGTGTACATCGCGCGCAAGAAGCTCCGGTTGACCATTGCGAATGAGCAGGTTGTAGAGTCTGTGCAGGCTCACCTGCGAGAAATTTGCGCTCTTAGGATAAAGCAGGGCGCACCGGGCTTCAAGTTCGATAACAAAGGTATCGCCAAGCATCCTGAGTATTACTTCGATTTTCTCTCACTCGAAGAGTATGCGGAACTGCTGGCACGCTTCACCATCAATGTCACGCGCAATGATGTAACGGCGGGGCCGTTGGAGAAATTGCGCCAGATGCAGGGGCGTCGTGAGATTCCGGCGGATATCGACCTGAATTTCGTGCCCGATCCGCGCGCGGGCATGATGAGCCGCTTTCTCTCAGTCGTCTTCCTGTCGCTGTTGAGTAGGCTCGACAAGAAGCAGGGTGCCCTGCGCGAGCGCGTCGAGAATGCGGTAGTGGAGCGGCTTGGGCTGACGCCGTACTGGGGGCAATCGAAGGCTATCCCGAACAGGGGTGGCACAGAGTATCGCTGGTTCTGGCTGGGCCTCTGCTACTTGCGCGATCACCCCGGCATCCACGAAAGCGACGGCCCCGGCAACCTCTTCGATGTTTTTACCGCGACGCTTCGACTGGTAGTCGAGATGGCAGGTGAACCATTGCGCCAGGCAATGCCGCAGAAATACCTGCCGCAGCTTGTCACGTATCTGAACAGCGTTGTCGAATTGCCGCAGCTTGTGCGCCAAGGTGGCACACTGCCAGATTTTGCTGCCGAGATGGAGCGGTACGCCAGTGCCAAGAAGAAGAGCGGCAAAGAATTACTCTGCACGCTCTGTAACAGCGCCTACCCGACCGATGAACAGTCGGACAACGCGGTGCTGTTCCAGCCCTGGGTCTACAAAAACAAGCTCGCGCTCTATGCCGGCAAGAACGCGGGCGGCGTCTGCTCGATCTGCTCGCTTGAATTGATGTTGCGACAAAATTTGCAGCGTGGCACGCTGCGGTTGACCGGCGCGAAGTTCGAGGGCTTGCGAAGCAAATATATCGCTGTCTACCCCAATTTCTTCTTCACGGCGGAGACGGGCGCGCTGGTACAGGGCGTTCTCGACCAGTTGCAAGATATCAATTTTTTCACCGTGCGCCGCGAGCTGGACGGACGTGACTTGACTATCGACACGCTATTGCAATTAGATGCCTTCCTGTCGCCGGATAATGGAGCTGTGCAGCTGCAGCAATTGCGACCTGCATTGAGCGGTGACGATGATGAAAGCGAAGTAGTCGAAGACGAACAACGCGAGTCGGAGGCACAGGCGGGGGGAAAAGCCTCAGATCGCACGTATATCAAGTACGAGCCGTCGAACTATCCCGGCATGTGCTTCTTCGGTATGAAGGCAGGCAGCGACGATACCGACTCGGCGTCCTGGGCGATGCCCGCATTCCTGGCGCTGGCGCTACCGCTCATCACCGGCGCGAAAGTCGTGATCTCGGAAATGACGCTACCGCTTTTCTCATCCGGCCACGACTTCCGCGAGACGGTCATTTTCGATGCACCGCACCCTTTCCTTGATCGCCTGCTCAAAGGCAAGCGCCAGCGCATCAATCAGCTTGAACGCAAACTCAGGCTGCTGGCAAGCCTGTATACCGTCAACCTGGATACCTACGCGAAAGGAGGGAAGCCGGAATGGCAGCATCTCAGTGCCATTGCCCGCGACCTCGACACTGACCCATTATTGTTGTTTAGCTACCTGCACGAGCAGGAACGGCGCGATGGCCGCGATTCGTTCCGCGCCAACGATGCGGAACGCTACTTGCGCATTTATAAAGAGATATTGGAGGCAGATGTGAGCAAAATCGAACAATCTGTAGACTTGTTCATCGTCTTTTATCAGGGCAGCTGGAAGTCGTCCCATTCACTCCTCAAGCCGGTGGATATTGTCGCGAAAGCCATTATCAACAGCCCACTCGATATTGAGGAGGCTGATCTCCTCTGGCAGATTCAAGGCGAACTCAAAAACTGGCTAGACCGCGTTCGCAGCCGTCAGGCAGTTGGCCGCGCGATGTTTTACGGGAAGCAGATCACCGAGCAGGAAGAGCCAGCCATTCGCAAATTCGTCCTGTTCTTCTACAACGCTGTCTTCAAGAAGTATTGCCAGGGCGAGCGCGGCATCTTGCGCAGCCGCACCAACCAGTTCAAAGATGGCTGCGAGGCATACTACATGCATCTGGTACACCAGCAGCGCATTCAAGATCAAGAAGACGAGGTCGCAACGGAAGCCGCCACCGTCTAGAATTATCTCAGAGAAAGTAAGGAGAAACCAACCATGTTTTTGAACACACTCGAATCGCTTAACGTCTTTCATACCACTATTCCCAATCTCCCGATGGGCAAGTACGCCCATGTCGTGATTCTGCGCGAAACAAACTCGTTCGCGCTGTTCCAGACTGACGGCGAACTGAACATCAGCCGCGTCAGTAAGGGACGTAGGGCAGAGAATCAGGATCAGGCGGTGCGCATTGTACTCTTCAAGCGCAAGCAGTCCACGCCGGAGCGTCTGACGGGCCGCGAGTTACTGCGTCGCTACGGGTTGGTAGAAAGCTGTGAGTACAACTCGGAGAAGTTCTGCAAGCATTGCCCAGACTGCATTTATTACGGTTTCGCCATCGGTAACCAGGGCTCAGAACGATCGAAGGTGCTGGTTGATTCAGCTTTCTCGATCACTGGCTACGATATGTCGCACCAGCAATTCACCTTCAACGCTCCGTATGAGAATGGCACGATGAGCGAGGCGGGCAAGATGAAGACGGCGCTGGGCGAGCAGGATTATGTTTTGCCACAGGTCTACTTCCCTTCGGTGGTGACGATCAAAGACCCGACCGAGGCCGAGTTCATCTATGTGATGAACAACATTATGCGAACGAAACGTTACGGCGCGCAGAATACGCGCACCGGCACGGTCGAGAATCATATTGTGAGCGTGGTCTTCGCTGACGGTGAGATTTGCTCGAACTTGCAGTTGACGCAGGCTATCTACGATGTGCTGACGCCGGATCAGCTCGCGCACACGCCACTCACACAGGCCGATGTGTTATTGGCCACGCACTCGGTAGTTCCCGCGCTGCTGGCAGAGGATGGTGTGGTGGCGAACCTGGTTATGGGCGAGCGGTTGAGCCGATTGCTCCAGGAAATTTCGCAGATTGCCAGCGACGAGGCGCGTTTGCAGCGTGTGCTGGCGCAGGCGAATGCTGAGACGAATCAGTACGCGAAGACCTATGGCGTTGATTCCGCTAAAGAGAAGGCGAAGAAGTAGGAGGGGATCAATCATGTTGATCACCGTTTGCCGCCTGCACCTGCATGATTTTCTCTTCTATGCCTCGCGCGAGATGGGACGTCTCTACGAGACAGAGAAATACCTGCACAACTACGGGCTGACCTATGCGTTGGGGCTGGCGAAAGCTCCCTATGCGAACCTGGTGCAGACGCCGCGCTACTCAGAGGATCTGAACGCGGTGAATGAGCAGGGAGTCTATGTTACACCGGCATATCCCCTGCGCTATGCCTTTGCATTCCACACGTTCAAAATGGCGAATGTGCAATACTACAACTTCACACCTCAAATCAGCTCGAACCAAGTCGTGTTTGGGCGTGCAAAAGAACTGGCCCCTGAGAGCAGTTTTGCTTTCTTTGTGCTCAGTGAACGTGAAGTTACGCTTCCGCGCTGGATACGGCTGGGGAAATGGATGGCGAAGGCGCGAGTTGAGATCGTGCAGCAAGGGAAAGCGCTGGAGAAGCAGGGGACGTTTCGCGTCGATGGTGCGCTCAATCCGCTTGATCTCATACTCATGCCAGATACCTGCAATATTGTGGCTATGGCCCCCGCAAGTCTCATTACCAATGTGTATTGCACAGGCAACTTTTATGAACTTGCTCCCGAGGAGAAAAGGCGATTGCCATCTGTCTGCCTGCCTGTAGACATGCGCTACCGGCCTGAACGCAACCAGCGCCTGTGGGCTTAGTCTGAGCTTCCAGGGCGCCCGCAAGAGTTCAGGATGACGGCAAGAGTTCAGGGCGCCCGCAAGAATTCAGGGCGACCGCAAGGGTCGCCCCTACCATACACGATAGGGCCAGCCGCTCCGTGTATGGTAGGGGCGGGGCTTGCCCCTGCCCTGTCAATCCTGAAAGGGTACATCCTATGACCGACACCTCTTCATCTCTGGTGGCACCAGCCCGCCTCTACGCGCTGCTTCTGAAACTGCGGCCGCTTGAGGCGGGGACACTCATGCCTTTCTCGGGGGAACTGGTGCATGGGGCATGGCTTGAATGGATTCGTACCGCTGCCTCCGATGTCTCAATTGCGCTGCATGAGGGCAATAAGCGGAGGCTTTTTACGTGTTCCAGCCTGCAGTTCCCGCTGCCAGGGGCGAGGTTACTGGAGGCGGAACGGGAGAATGTATACCTGCCGGTAAGCCAGGAAAAAACCTATACCATCCGTATTACCCTACTGCTCGCTGAACTGTTCCCCCTGTTTTACAACACATTGATGTACTTCAACATGGCAGAAACAGGAACAAAAAAACTGCCGTTTATACAGCTTGGCAAACGGGAGTTCTTGCTTGAAGAAGTCATTTGCTCACCGGATGATCCTTCTGGCTGGACAGGCTTTACCTCGTTTGCCGATCTGGTTGATCGCGCCCTGTCCAGGAAGATGGGCAGTCAGCCCTCGCTGACCCTGGAATTTGCCTCGTTGACGGCCTGTAACTGGATCAATAGAGCAGACAAGACCTATGGCAATTATTTCGCACGCCTGCCCTTGCCCAGGTATGTCTTTCCTACACTTGCGCGGCGCTGGCACGAAGTAGCGCCTCCCGAACTTGCGTATATCGTGCAGAAAGAGCGCATTGAACGCTATATCGAGGCTGATGGCATGATTATCGAGGACTATGACCTCAAAACGCACGAGGTGCAATTTACCAGGCATCCACAGCGCGGCTTTGTTGGGAGCTGCACCTATCAACTGCGCGGCCCAGATGAGCCGGCCATGCCAGAAGCGCCGCTCACTGTGCGCCAGCAAATCTTCCTTTTAGCCATGTTTGCTTTCTACTGTGGCATAGGGTACAAGACGGCTATGGGTATGGGGCAGGTGCGCCCGTTCTTCATTGGCCAGGGTGCTGACACAGGCGTGCAGGCGAGTCAGAGAGCGCAGGAGAAAGGAGATGACCATGATCGAGGGCGCGAATGAGGCTGGTGAGGCCGGCGAGACGGATATCGATCTACTCTCCATCTCCTATCTCAATGCCCTGGAATATTGTCCTCGTCGCTTTTATTACGAGTGTGCGCTGGGCGAATTTATCGACAATGCTCATGTTGTCGAAGGGACGATGAGGCACGAGCGGAGCGACAGCGGGGTGAAGACAACGGAAGATGGTGTCACTACCCTCCGGCGGGTCTGGGTGTGGTCGGACCGGCTGCGATTGAGCGGCTTCGCCGACGTGGTGGAAGAGCAGGATGGACAATTGACACCCATCGAATACAAGAAAGGCAAGATGGGCGAATGGCTGAATGATCACGTACAGCTCTGTGCCCAGGCGCTCTGCCTCGAGGAAATGCTTGGCTGCCGTATTTCCAGGGGGTATATGTTCTACTTCGGTTCGGCCAGGCGTGAGGAGGTAGAGTTTACCGAGACGTTGCGCAGGCATACCGAGGAGACCATCCGGCTGGCCTTTACGCTGCTGGCACGAGGGGAGCTTCCTCCACCGCTGGCAGGTCGATCGTCAAAGCGTGGCCAATTACCCGCGCTCCATCCGAAATGCAAGGATTGCAGCCTGGAGCCTCTTTGCTTGCCGCGTGAAGTGCTGGCCCTAACAAATTAATCCGGCCATGCCGTAGGGGCCGGTTTACCGTGCCCCATACGCATTAAGTTAAGAAAGGTTGGGTTTAAAGTGAGAGAAAAAAGATGAAAGAGAAGTTCGGATACGAACTCGTATTACTCGTCTTTCCTGTATTGCAGGTATTAGAAGGTGTGTATCCTCGTATCATCCGTGACTTTTTAAGTCTTCCTTTCTCATTTTTAATCTCATCTATTCCTTAACTTAATGCGTATGGGGGCCGGTTTACCGTGCCCACCGCCGATTTATCGGCCTGGGGAGCGCATCGACAGGCCATTGGCCGATAAATCGGCGGTGCGCCAATAAATTGTGCGCCTACGGGGTGTTACCGATCTTGGTTGGTAAAACTCATTATCGGCTCTTGATGGATGTTCCGATATCCCAATTTAATAGGTAACTTGCATTATTACGACCGTATGATTGTAACCGGGAACCTGAGGTTGTTTGTAAGCTTGAAAGGGGATAGCTGTGGCGACACTGTATTTGAATGAACAACAATCGATTGTCAAAAAGCGTGATGGCTACCTGATTGTCCAGTATCCTGATAAACGCTCGGTTGAAGTACCGTTGATAAAGGTGTCACAGGTCGTTGTCTCTGGCGACGTAACACTGACTACTCCGGCGCTTCACACACTGTTAGAACGCGGCATCGAAGTGTGTTTTCTCTCGATGTATGGACATTTCCGAGGAAGGTTATCGCCACCTGTCTCTAAAAATGCGCTCCTGCGGCGAGAGCAATATCGAGCGCATGCTGATCCGAGCCGCGCGCTAAAAATTGCCCAGGCCTGCGTGAGTGGCAAGCTGGAAAATATGCGCACTATGCTGCTGCGGTTGAATCGTACCCTGGCAGATAGTGAAATCGCCGGGGCAGCAGTAGCAATACGCAACGTCAACCAGCTTGTTCCTACAGCGGCAACGGTGGGGTCGCTGCTGGGCTTCGAGGGCAACGGCTCTTCAGCTTACTTCGGCGTCTTTGCGAAACTGTTACGCAATCCTATGAATTTCACGCACCGTCGCAGGCGACCGCCAACCGATCCAGTGAATGCTATGCTGAGCCTTGGCTACACCCTTTTATTGCATCAGGTTTCCTCGGCTATCCAGGTCGTAGGCTTTGATCCCTATATCGGTTATCTCCACCAGCCGCGTTACGGTCGCCCGGCCCTGGCGCTGGACCTGATGGAAGAATTTCGTCCCATCATAGCGGATTCTGTCGTGCTCGACGTTGTCAACCACCGGATACTAGCCGAAAAGGACTTTCAAGAGGAATTAGGCGTAGTACACCTCAAGGCTGATGCACGTAAAACCTTTTATGCTAAATTTGAAGAACGTTTACTGGAAGAGTTGCAGCACCCGTACTTTGGCTACCGTACCAGTTACCGGCGCTGTATAGAATTGCAGGCGCGGCTGCTAGGGAAATCGCTCACGGGCGAAATCCCCGCTTACCTCCCTCTCGCTATACGCTAAGAACGAGAGCAGGCTTCTCATCTGAGATAAACAATGACGACACCTGATGGCAACTACAATCATGAAAGCACGCTGTACGTCGTAAGCTACGACATTCCCGACGACCGGCGGCGCACGCGGGTACACAGCGCACTGACGGGATTTGGCACCTGGGTACAATACAGCGTCTTCGAATGCTTTTTAGATCGCAAGCAGCGCATGTTATTGGAGGCGCGCCTGCTCGCGGAGATTCATCAACGAGAAGATACCGTACGTATTTATGGCCTGTGTGCAGCATGTAAAACGAGAGTCGAAGTACTTGGCAGGGGAGACGCGCCACGTGAAGATCATGTATATCTTTTATAACGGTCAGTTTTTTTGCGAGGCACGCAGCGATGGAACTGTCAAGCACGATACCTCGCAAGATAAGACATATGTCTCACTGTGCTTGCAGGCTCTTGTAATTGAGGAGGTACTCATGTATGCTATCTGTACGATACTTGTGAAATCGTTCGCCCGGCAAAAAATTATCGCTGCCTCGCAAATTCACTTGCGCAACCGCCACAGGAGCGGCGCGAGGCTGGCGCCGTGGCGAGGGAACTGGCTTCTCATCTGAGATTGAAACCATTCACCCGCTCAGCTACACGTGAGTATTCATCCTCGTGGCGAGGGAACTGGCTTCTCATCTGAGATTGAAACATCCTTCCAATTCTGCAAGGGCTTTCGACTTCCATTGTGGCGAGGGAACTGGCTTCTCATCTGAGATTGAAACATTTCTCAGGACAGCGGGCAAACGTTGCTCGTGAGTGTGGCGAGGGAACTGGCTTCTCATCTGAGATTGAAACCAGTTGTGGCGGCAAGAGCAAATGGCAAGGAGTGCGGTGGCGAGGGAACTGGCTTCTCATCTGAGATTGAAACATGCGTTGGCGACGGCAACCGCTAAGTGCGTTTTGCCGTGGCGAGGGAACTGGCTTCTCATCTGAGATTGAAACTCAGATACTCATCGATGATCGGCAAGATATGGGCGAGTGGCGAGGGAACTGGCTTCTCATCTGAGATTGAAACCTTGAGCACACGCCTGGCACTTCTACGCCTCTCCCGTTGTGGCGAGGGAACTGGCTTCTCATCTGAGATTGAAACTTTCAATCATGGACTGGGGACAACGCCTGATATCGTGGTGGCGAGGGAACTGGCTTCTCATCTGAGATTGAAACCCATATGGGTGACGAGCTGGCCCTTTGCAGAGTACGTGTGGCGAGGGAACTGGCTTCTCATCTGAGATTGAAACGGGCACAATGCCGGTGGCACGAACAAGGGTGTGCTGGTGGCGAGGGAACTGGCTTCTCATCTGAGATTGAAACGTGTATCAGGCTTCGCGCCAATAGCCGCCTTGCCATGTGGCGAGGGAACTGGCTTCTCATCTGAGATTGAAACTAAATCCTCGACATGCACCGGTATCTGGTTGATAAGGTGGCGAGGGAACTGGCTTCTCATCTGAGATTGAAACCCCGACATGCACGATTGCCCCGCAATCCTTGCATGTGTGGCGAGGGAACTGGCTTCTCATCTGAGATTGAAACATTTCTCAGGACAGCGGGCAAACGTTGCTCGTGAGTGTGGCGAGGGAACTGGCTTCTCATCTGAGATTGAAACTCCTCTTTATGAGCTTCATAATAGAGCCTTTTGTTTTGTGGCGAGGGAACTGGCTTCTCATCTGAGATTGAAACATCTCTGATGTTCCTACCGAAATGGCGATAGACGACGTGGCGAGGGAACTGGCTTCTCATCTGAGATTGAAACCATCCAGGATGGAGATATAGCGCTCGCCCTCAGCCGGTGGCGAGGGAACTGGCTTCTCATCTGAGATTGAAACATATCTTCCGGTGTTGGATGCATAGTTACTTTCCTTTGTGGCGAGGGAACTGGCTTCTCATCTGAGATTGAAACTCTCATCCTGCCAATGGTTCATCGCTTGTAGCCCGTGTGGCGAGGGAACTGGCTTCTCATCTGAGATTGAAACGAATACGCCGCATTGATAAGAGAGAAACAGCAAACGGTGGCGAGGGAACTGGCTTCTCATCTGAGATTGAAACTCTTGGAAAGAGGTAGATCGATGAATAACTTCAAACGTGGCGAGGGAACTGGCTTCTCATCTGAGATTGAAACTTCTTGTTGGAATACATTCACTTGTAAAGACCCATGCGTGGCGAGGGAACTGGCTTCTCATCTGAGATTGAAA
>WNFA01005007.1_pt1 | contig 11055 bp, 6 predicted proteins | sample 5400481 | NCBI WGS metagenome assembly WNFA01 (sample SAMN13153340, study PRJNA577476) | soil metagenome | isolation source: 120 cm saprolite under Douglas fir tree site 2 hole 1 replicate 2 | place: USA:California | collected 2015-04-18
ACACCCACAGCCCCGAGCCGTCCCAGACCAGCAGCCGCAGTCGGGTACGACTACGATTCGTAAACACAAAGAAGTGACCGGAGAGCGGATCCTGCTGCAGCACACTTTGCACCCGAGCATACAGCCCGTTGAAGTTCTGCCGCATATCGACTGGTTCCAGAGCCACAAAGATGCGCGTTGCTGTCGATGGACTCAGCATGACGGGCGCACCGTCTTCAGCAACGACGCCATCCATGACGGCGTGGCGACCACACCGAGCCGCACCACCACCCCGTCGGGTAACTGGACTTCAGCCGCCCACGGGCCGGTGGCTGCTACCGAAGGCAAAAGAAGTTCTTGAAAGCCGGTAGTTTCCCTGCCGAGCGAACTCTCGTGGGCCTCCTTCTGGATCCAGTTCCGCAATGTTCCCAGCTTTAGGCCATGCTGCTCGGCGAACTGTGGGGGGCGTAATCCGCTGGAGCGATACCGGGCAATCCACTCCGCGCGTTCGTTTCGGTTGCAGTAGCGATGTTTCTCGATGCAAGTGGTCTCCATGCCGGTAGCTTTGCACCGGCATTAAGCGGCCGCAAGGTGCACCCTGTTTACCGCTTACGATCTTCTCGGCCGTTAACCGAAGGATTGTAAGGAGGTCAAGTAGTTTCGAATTGATTCCCCAGAATTTTCGCCAACATTCGGCTATGACTTGTCCCGACTTGTCCATCAGAGAGCGGCCCGAAAACCAATAAGTGACGCCAGGACAGCGACTTATGTGATTTTGTCCACTGGTTCGGGACCAGGAGGTCGATGGTTCAAATCCATTCGCCCCGACCAATTCTTTTAGAACCAGTAATTTACAGACAGACTTATAGCCTCTGACTGCCTGGTGTCGGACCAGGCGGTCTTCGGTTCAAATCGAATCGTTCCGACTACGCTATTTCCCTTTCTCTCATAGACTTACATTGCGATTGCGTAATGTTTGGCAACAGGTGGAAATTGTCCAACTTGTCTAACACTTGTCTAACGGTCTAACGACTTCACCAACGGACAAGGAATCCGGTTTATTCGGAGGTCAGGAGTGGATGACGAATCTGTTTTTGGAGAGCCAAAACTTTTGGCATCAAGTAATTACAAAGTTTGGGTAGAGCATTCGGCTCTCGACCGTATGGTTGAGTATGCGAAGTGAAATCGATTGCGCGGATCTTGTTGGAGATATAAATGAGAGGTCCCCACAAAAGTCCCCACACTTCACGATTCCGAATTTTCGCTCTCCCATCCTCAACGATAACCCCGACGCACTAGGACGTGTGCCGAAAAGCGTCTGCAGGGTTTTGAAATAGACTAGCGACTATCCTAGAAAACACTCGGGACAATCAGAAATAACTCTTCAAGCCATTACGAGCCGAATGGGAAAGCTTTCGGCGCATTTCTCAAGGTTCGAATTCTGAAGCTCTTGAACCCGGGCCGAGACTGGGTCTAAACTTTGCCCTAGTCTCGGGGTGAGGACGGCACATGTTTTCACCGTTTCTGCTGTCCTGGGTTCGGCCGAAGGCGAACGGCTGCAGGCCGGACCACGTTTCTCACCCCCTCACCACCTTCCTCCCATTTAGGGTACGACGAAGCGCCGGTGGTCGAGGAATTTGGGGGTTGTTCCACTGCGAACGTATCGGTTCGACAGGTTGCCGATTAAACCAGTTGAGACATTTTGGGCGCGTCAGGTCGTAGTTGGGTGTCGGCAAAGCGGTTTCGCGCCGGAACTAATCAGCGCAGTGAATCAGCTGCTCTGAGGCAAGCAATTGCATTCAATCTCGATCAGGTCAGAGAAATGCAGGGCACTCGGGAGGGGAGTAATGAGAGGCCAAACGACTCTGGGGTGTATTTTAGTTGGTTGTTTGGTGTTCTGGTTTTGTGCGGGCACTGCTTCGGGTCAGGCGGTGTACGGGAGCATCATCGGGACGGTGGCGGACCCGCAAGGGAACGCTATTGCCGGGGCTAAAATCACGGTAATTTCCGTGACGAAGGCTACATCATACGAATCCACTTCGAACGAGAGCGGGAACTATTCGGTTACACACTTGATCTCCGACGATTACAAGTTGAAGGTCGAAAGCCCGGGATTCAAATCCTATGAGATCCCGAGCGTTCGCGTGGATGCCGACGTGGCCATTAAAGTTGATGCGCAGCTCCAAGTTGGCGCCGTTACGCAAACCGTGGAAGTCACCAGCGAAATTCCTCAGCTCAAGACCGACCGCGCCGACGTGGACATCGAGTTCAATGACAAATACATCTCCGAATTGCCCGTCTTGAATCGTAACTTCACCAATTTTGAATTGCTCTCGCCCGGCACCCAGAAGCTCGTCGGCTTTAGCCATGCTGCCACGGAAAATCCGCAGGGTGGGGGCCAGATCTTCGTCAATGGCCAACACTTCAGCGGCACCAACTTCGAACTCGACGGCACCGATAACCAAGATCCCATCCTTGGAATCATTGTTATCAACCCCAACCTCGACGCCGTTACCGAAGCCAAGTTTGCGCAGCAGGACTTTGACGCCGAGTCCGGCAAGGCTACCGCCGGCTTCGTCAGAATCAACACCAAGTCTGGTTCCAACTCGTTCCACGGCAGCGGCTTCTACTTCTACCGGAATAGCGATCAGGAAGCCCGCGATCCGTTTACCAACAAGCCCGGCGTCTCGCTGGCCCCCGCGACATGGAAACAATTCGGTGGCTCCGTGGGCGGGCCCATCATTAAGAACAAGCTGTTCTTCTTCGGTGACTATCAAGGCACGAAGCAGGTCGCCGGTATCACAAATCTGTACACGGTTCCGACTTCCATCGTTCTGAGTACCTGCCTCGCTGCCACGGGTTTCTGTGATCTGAGTCAATATCAGCCCCAGATAGGCAACGGCAAAGCTGGAGATCCTTCCAACTACATTTACGATCCGGCGAGCAGTCCCAATTCGGATGGCTCTGGACGGGGCGCATTCTGTGGCTCCTCAGGCATCGTATTTGGTCCTAATCCAACAAACTGTCCGACTCCGTTCCTCATCCCGGTAAGCAGGCTATCGGCGAATGCATTGAAAGTATTGAAATTGTTCCCAACGACTCTGGCCAACAATAATCCGACGAACAACTTAGTAACTACAGGTTCCGGACCCTTCGACCAGAAATCCTTCGACACTCGCATAGACTATGCTCCGCGTAACTTCCAGATCTTCGGTCGGTTTAGCCTGGATTACTTCTCGCTGTCGGGGAAGGGAGGCTTGGGAGCGCTGGGTGGATTGGGTTTCGGCCCGGGCGGGCTAAACGGCAGTTCGAACGTCCACAATTACAGCTTAGCGACCGGCGTTACCAAGCCGATCGGAGGGAAATTGCTGACCGACTTTCGCTTTGGGTGGTTCAAGTACAACCCGAAAACTGCCTATTCCGATAGTAGCAGCAGCCCGATGGACGCCTTTGGCATCCCCGGGTTGAACAGCGGCCCGGGCATTGTCGGTCCGCCAGAGACGGGAGGCTTGTCGTCCTTTTTCTTGGAGGGTACTGGTGGGTTTTCGGCTTTCGGCGACGGCCTGAGTGTTGGCCGCTGCAACTGCCCACTCACCGAAAGCGAACAGCAGGTTCAGTTTGTCAACAACTGGACGCGGACGCAGGGCAATCACACCATCAAGGTCGGCGCGGACATTCGTGATGCGTTCAACCTTCGCGTGCCCGGCAACCGCACCGGTCAATTGCACTTCGATTCCGCGGCTACCAGCGTCGCTGGCTCGGGCGGGCTCAGTCTCGCCACCTTCCTCTTGGGCGACGTCACTCGGTTCGAACGCTTCGTCAGCACCAGCACCAGTGCAGCCGAACGTCAGAAGCGCTGGTTCTTCTACGGCCAGGACTCCTGGCGCGTTTCCCCCAAGTTCACTTTGACTGGCGGCCTTCGCTGGGAACTCTATTTCCCAGAGAGCGTCAACGGCAAAGGGAATGGCGGATTTGCCAACCTAGAAGAGGGCGTTATTCGCGTTGCGGGCTTTGGCGGCATCGGCCTGGACGGCAATATCAAGAACACTCGCGCGGCTTTCGCTCCGCGCCTTAGTGTTGCCTATCAATTCGATTCAAAAACGGTTCTCCGTATGGGTTACGGGCGCAGCTACGACATCGGCGTGTTCGGTTCGAACTTCGGTCACGTGGTCACGCAAAACTTGCCGGTTCTCGCGTTCCAGAACCTGACGGACGCAAACTGCACGCAACAGCCAACTTGTGGCGCGGGTACGACCGAGAACCGAACTGCGGTCTTCACTCTCGACCAAGGACCAGCAAGTCCCGGTCCTCTTTTTGCTGGCATTCTTACGGATATTTCATCCGCAGGCACTCTCCCTTTGCTCGGTCCCAACGGGACAGTGTCTCCCGGAATCCGTCCCACGGTCCAGCGGCTGCCCACTATTGATCAGTGGAATGCCACAATTCAGCGGCAGCTTACCCCAACGATCAACATTACCGTTAGCTATGTCGGCAACAAGGGCACCCACGTCTTCGCCGGGAACGGTCCCGCGTATAATCCGAATCAACCTGCAATCATTGGCGGTACCAACATTGGCGGGAACAATTTCAAGCCCTTCACGCCGGAGGCCTTTCGTCGTCGCCTATTTCTTAACGGTGTTCCGGCCTTCACTTATGGTGCACCCTTCAGCTACGTCTGCTGCACGGTTGATTTGGGGTATTTCGGCAACGACGCCAGCAACAAATACAACGCGCTCCAAGTCAAGGCGGAAAAGCGCTTCAGCAACGCCCTCCAATTCATCGCTCATTACACCTACTCGCATGCCTACAATCAGAATGACGATTACTTCTCTGTTGATCCTCGGGTCGCTTATGGTCCCGACGACTTCAACCGCAATCACGTATTCGTGATTAACGCTGTATATGAACTACCGCTCGGCAAAGGCAAGAAGTTTATGAGCAGCACGGGCCGTGCAACCGACTTGTTGATTGGCGGCTGGCACGTGACCAATACTTTGAACTACAGTGGCGGCCTCCCTTGGACGCCGAGCATCGCCGAGTGCGGCCAGATCTCTGATGCCGGACCCTGCCGCCCCAATAAGACTTCGGGCACGCTCAATACGGGAACGAGCAGAGACGTTACTGGAAACCTCCTTTGGTTCACCCCGGTCCCAGCGCTCTCATATGTCGGGGTCACTGCGACCACCGATACGTGCACACTGGCTCGGCCAACGAGCGGCGCGTTTGCTCTGCCCGCTTGTGGCCAGATCGGCAACTTCGGCCGCAATTCCTTGCGCGGCCCGCGTGGCTTCTTCTCCGACATGGCTCTCGCGAAGAGTTTCTCGATTACCGAGAGCGTCAAGGCACAATTCCGCTTTGATGCGTACAACGTCTTTAACCATCCAGTGCTTGCAATCCCTGGCAACACTTGCGTGGATTGCGGCGGCGATGCCGGCCTGATTAGGGACATCGAGGACGACGCCTCACCAGGCTCGCCGAACGGCATGCGTCACCTGCAGTTCGGATTCAGAGTCACTTTCTAACAAGGACGAAGACGCCCACCACCCCGACGGGGAGCTGGCAAAGCACCGGAGTGCCGCTGAGCTGGTTACAGGGGGACCACAATCTGCGGGCACTGTCGGGAAGATCACAAGTACTGCGCCCTCTCAACAATACGCCGCAGCGGCAGTTGCAGTTGGGTTTGAATTCTTAGGATCAGTGGAAGTCCTCGACGAGCATTAGATCGCTGGTGAATTGGTCGAGTTGACCGAACAGCATGGCACTTCCGTTAGGGCTGAGGCTCATGCCAAGAGATCCGATCCGGGCGACATTCGACATCACCTTTACCACGGAATCGCGACCCGTCCGTAAGTTGCGGAACCGAATCCGCGCTTTGGGCCCAGGCTTATCCACGTAGTAGATGCCATTCGCGCTTACGGCCCAGTAGCCCCAGAACCCCGGGGGAGGAGAGTCGAGGACCTTCTCTTCGCTGCCGCCACTGAGCGGCACGCGCCATAACCCGGCAGCGTCTATCGCCTTTGCGTAGTAGAGGTATTGGCCGTCGGGGGATTCAGACGCGAAAAACCCGCCGTTGCGAGTTACCTGGATCGCAAGCCCGCCCTCGGCCGGCATCTTCCAGATGTTCCAAGAATCGCCACGGTCGGAAGCAAAATAGATCCACCGCCCATCGCGGGAATAGTTCGGTGCAGTTTCATCGCTCGAATCGGTTGTGAGCTGCCGCGGCTGTCCGCCATCGGCAGAAATGACGAATAGGTCCCCGTTACCTTGCGGCTGCGCGCCGAAGATAATCTCTCGCCCGCTCACTGACCACCGCGGGGCTCCGCAATAGCTGGACAGGAACGTGAGCTGCATCGGGGAAGAACCATCGGAGTTCGCCTTCCAGATTTCGTCGGCTCCGGTGCGATCCGACGAGAAGACGACATGGCGGCTGTCGGGCGACAGTTGCGCATCTGCGTCTTGAAAGGTGGAAGCGACCAGTTTCGTCGGTTCGCCAGCCTCCGTCTCGCTCCTTAGAGGCAACAAGTAGACATTAGCGTCCCAGGTCGGCGAGCCATATACCAGCCGGTTGCCACGGATGTACGGGTTAAAAGCAGTGAAGCCGAGCCCGCGAACAGGCTCAGCCCGCGTGGCCTTGCCGGTGGCGTGGATGCGCCACAGACCGTTGCCGCCGAGGATGATGTCGCGACCGTCACTCGTATACGTGAGTCCCACCAACCAGACCCTCCGAAGTCCCGCCAAGTCGCGGTTGTCGAACGTAAGCCGAAGCTCTGAGCGGCCCGCGGCGGGAATGACATAAACATCCATGCCATCCTTGGTGTCGCGGAGGAACGCCAGCGTTCGTGCGTCAGGAGAAAAAGCTACGTGAATGTCGCCATTTGACGATTCCGGCGGAAAGGTGATCTGGCGTGCACTCAGGGTCGCCACGTCAAGCGCGAACAGCGCGTAGTGGCTATGTCCAACGGGCCGGTCGGAAAACGCGACGGTCTTGCCGTCGGGCGCCCAGACCACGCGCGAATCGACAATCGGGCCCAGCGTCCAGTTTGTACTATGCACTCGACGTTCGGCACCGCCCGTGGCGGGCACGATGTAAATGCCTTCTTCAACTGTGCCCGGTGCCGCGGTCGGCGCCGGAAACCGCCCAAAGACGATATAGGCACCGTCGGGCGACCAGTCCGGCCCGAAGTCGATCGCCCCAGGAACCGAGGTCAGGCGCAGCGCGTGTTCCTCTCCGATCTGTTTGATGTAGATGCTGGCAGTGCGACCGATCGCCACGTCCGGCCCGGACCAGGCGAACGCGACACGGCTGCCATCGGGCGCAAGCGCAGGTTCGTACTCGCGGCCCGCATAGGTCGTCAATGGGACCAACCGCGGCTGTGCCTTCGGTGCAGACACCACCTTGCGCGAGAGGAACAGCAGTATCGCGGCGGACACAATCACCAAGCTAGCCATGGCGAACATCCACAGGCGTACACGGTGCCGTGGATGCGATTTGCTTGGCTCTGAAGCGGGCGCTATTCCAACTGCGTTTGGAGTGAAGCTACCGTCGACCGGAGCTATAAAGCGATAGCCGCGCCGGGCAAGCGTCTCGATAAACACCGGGGTGTCCGCCGAGTCGCCCAACGCATCGCGCAGCCTTTTAATTGCGGCATTGAGGCCGTGATCGAAATCCACGAAGGTGTCCGCCGGCCACAACCGATTGCGAAGTTCTTCACGCGAAACCAACTCGCCGGGATGCTCCAAAAGGAGACATAGAACCTGGAAGGGTTGCTCCTGGAGCTTCAGCTTCACTCCATTCTTGTGTAACTCGCCCTCCCGGATGTCTACCTGGAAAAGTCCGAAGCGAAGCACTTGCGGCAGTTTGGGCTGTAGGAGCATCAGGTCTTCGTAGAAATGAAGTCTACACTCATAAAGAATCCTCGTCACTTACCGCCATAAGTAGCTGGCGTCAAGCAGCTTAGCTCGTCACCCATTGACGCCCTACTCGTTGCCCAGGGAGCATTGAGGTAGCTATTCGCGGAACGCAGTGTCACCCCTGAGGTGACACTGTGAACAGTCATATCGGTGTCTATGCGGTTTTGACGCTTTGCTTTTTGACCCCCTCGTGCTTGGCTCAGGACGCACCAGAAACAAACGCCCTACGGGCGGAAGTCCATATCGCTGTCTACGACGACGCCAGCGTTCCGGCAGAACTCTTGGCCGCGGCGGAGGCGCAAGTACGCCGGATTTTTCAACAGGCAGGAGTAGAGACACTTTGGAGAAACTGCTCCCAGGGAGCTGAGAATACTCAACCTATAGGCTGCCACGTTGTTGGTTCCACTCACGTGGTGCTGAGGATCCTTCCTCACGCGATGGGCTCGCAAGTGCGCGATCGCAACGATGTGCTCGGCACCGCTACTCTGGATGAGCAAGGCGTGGGTTTCTACGGGTATGCCTTTTATGACCGGATTCAGCAAATCGCAGAAGCGAGAGGAGTCGCACCCGCACTCTTGGGCCATGTACTCGCACATGAAATCGGCCACCTGCTTTTGCAATCGAATTCGCATTCGATCAGCGGGATCATGTGTGGACGATGGGTCGGTGAAGAATTGCGGAGACTTTCGGAAGGAGCGTTATTTTTCACGCCACCCGAATCCAAAATAATGCGGGATCGGCTTTCGAGTGTAGCACTTAAGCCTGCGGGGACCCCACGGACTTTGGTTGTGGAGAATCCTTCATCCCGCGGAATAGGAAATAGAGAGAAGCTTTGACCTCGACGTACTCATGATGTGAAATCTTCACTACATCACTAGGACTTACCGTCCAAGTGAAAGCGGATTGCGCGCTATTGAGCTGAAAGGGAAGCCCATTCAGTCTTGCGGACGAAATACGCAGCAAAAACTAGATTTCTTATCGGGTCCCTCCGTGCCAACATCTCTGAGACAAGTCTAGTACCCTTAATTAATGAGCAGTAGGGCGAGAAAGAAGAAGACAGAGATGTCGCGCTGGGAAAAGCTTGGGAGAGGGGGATCCTAACTTGAGTAGGTGAAACCTTTCAATGGAATCCAACGGGTGAAAGTCCTGTCCGGCAAAAGCTAGCGAGCAGGCCGGTAGCGAGTGTTGCCATTCACCGGGCAACTGGTGGGTGCGAAGCGTACATAGCAAGGAAGCAGGCCGCGAAGATTCAGCTCCGAAATCTCTATTGTGGCGATGCCGACGCTGTCATCTCGGCGGAAGGCAGCACTCGGTGACGACCGAAATTGCGAAGGGCGGACCGAGATCGCCGGAGTCTCTAGCTCGAGGCATGTTTCCAAGGGGATTCCCCAGGAACCCAGGAGAGCTCACCATCTCCGCTCGCGAGAGCGGAAACATGGACGCCAAGGGAGACCGTAGGCGTCCGTCCACGGATGGAAGAGCAGTCTTACGAACCCATACGTACCTATGAAGGTGGGAAACCGCAGGGCTCCGAAAGGAGCGGCCACGGGACCCACTGGAGGGAAGGGGGAAACAGGTGTACGTATCTGGAGAAAGGAAACATAGACGAGGCTCAGACCTCGACACACTATGTCCACGAAAATCGACAGAATAGCCGAACTGGCCAAGGAGGATCCGAAGCGACAATTCTTTTCGATCGCTCATCTGATCACGGCTGAGGCGTTGTACGCGGCATTCCGGAGTCTACGAAAGAGGGCCAGTGCAGGGGTGGACGGCGTTACATACCAGATGTACGAAAGGGACGCCGCGAAGAGTATCCAACAGCTCTATGAGCGGCTCAAAGGGGGCAAGTACCGTGCCCAACCGCTGCGCAGGATCTACATCCCCAAGGAAAACGGGAAGGAGAGACCTATCTCCATACCCTCCCTGGAGGACAAGATCGTGCAGAAGGCGGCGGGCGAAGTGCTGAACGCCATCTATGAGCAGGATTTCTTCGAATGCTCGTACGGGTTTCGACCTGGACGAGGGCCGCACCATGCGCTGGACGAGGTGGGGCGCGTCATCTGCAGAAAACCCACTAGCTGGATTCTGGAGTTAGATATCCAAGCGTACTTCGACAAAATCGTGAGAGGGCAACTCATGGAGATGATCGAAAGGCGAATTAGCGATGGCAGTGTACTCCAACTGATACGGAAGTGGATTCAAGTCGGAGTCATCGACGAAGGCCGATTACTCGTGAGCGAAACAGGGACAGGGCAAGGGCAGACGATCAGTCCGCTCCTCGCTAACATTTACCTGCACTACGTGCTCGACGAATGGTTCGAGAACGAAGTGAAGCCTCGCTTGAAGGGGACAGCACACGAGATCAGATTCGCCGATGATGCCGTGCTGTGCTTCCAGTATCGGGAGGATGCCGAGAAGGTGATGGAGGTCTTACCGAAACGGTTTGCAAAATACGGTCTGACGCTCCACCCGGAGAAGACCCGGCTGGTGGATTTTGGGCGATTCGCGGAGGAACGTGCGAAGCGGCAGGGGAAGAAACCAGCCACGTTCGACTTCCTCGGCTTCACCCACATCTGCGCACGCAGCCGGAAAGGGAAATTCACAGTGAAAGTGCGGACGATGAAGAAGCGGTTACGACGGAGCCTGAAGGCGATTGCCGACTGGTGCCGGGAGAACCGCCACGATCCTGTGGAGGAACAGCAGCAGACCCTTAACGCCAAGCTCCGGGGCCACTACCAGTACTACGGACGACCGTCGAACTACAAAAGCATCATGCAGTTCTATCGGGCAGTTTGTAGCACCTGGAGGAAGTGGCTCAGTCGCCGAACTCGCAGGGTGTGGTTGACGTGGGAGAGATATGCCCAAATCCTCCGTCGCCACCCATTGTTGCTCCCATGGATCACACATTCTTGGAACGGGGAGGGGAGTCGCGCCTGAGGAACCCGCTGCATGGAAATCTGCACGGTGGGATCTGTGAGGGGAGAGAGCATCGGTAAGCATGCCGGGGCTTTCTCCTACTCGGAAATCAGCTCTGGGTAGCGGATATTACCTACATCCGTTTGAAGAAGGAGTTTGTATACCTGGCGGTGATTCTGGACGCGTTCTCACGCAAGGTGGTGGGATGGGCTCTGGACCGCACATTGGCGGCCCGTTTGCCGATCG
>WNFA01008430.1_pt1 | contig 11055 bp, 11 predicted proteins | sample 5400481 | NCBI WGS metagenome assembly WNFA01 (sample SAMN13153340, study PRJNA577476) | soil metagenome | isolation source: 120 cm saprolite under Douglas fir tree site 2 hole 1 replicate 2 | place: USA:California | collected 2015-04-18
GTCCGCAAGGGTTGCGCTCTCGTCAGCAGCGCCGCCTGTGTCCACCGCATTCCGCCCCGCGTCCGTGACGATCGCGAGCCGCCCCTCTGTGGGACGGAACGGCAGCGGGTATAGAAGTGATTTGGGTATAGTGGGAACAGAAATATTTTTGCGAAAGGGGCTGGACACAAAAATCGCCGAGCAGCCCGTCGGGCAAATCAGTCGACCTGTCGCCGTAGCTCAAACGGCGGACGGTGTAACCCGCTTCTTTATCATCGATGAATGGTGGGTGATGAATAGCCAATTAAGTGCACCGTCACAGTAATTCCTGAATGATCCGCTGGCTCAATGTTTTTTCGCTGATCATGGTCGCAATCATCGGCGCGGAGCCCGTAGCCCGTAGCCCGTAGGATGGGTTGAGCCCTTCGCGAAACCCATCGACGTCCCGAAAGGAATTTGATGGGTATCGCTGGCGCTCCACCCATCCTGCGAGACTGGCGCGGCCATCGCAGAAAAATCCGACGCCCCGCTTTTCGCTGGTCGCCTCGCAATGCAAGTCGACCACGATGGCATCCGCGGCCGTCCCTAAGGGGCAGCTCCGAGCCTGAGGTCGATCACCGCGACCGCAGATCTTGCTTCCTGACCCGCACTTCGGTTTGGCAAATTGCCGACTGAAGCTGCACTGGAATGACGGCCATCATCCCATTAGCCCAAAACCGATGCGGTCATTCAGCACGATTGCGTGAAGCCGCGCCGTCTCCTTCACGACCAGCGCAAATCAGCATTGCGAAAATATCCTCGCGTCATATGTCACCGCGGCGCGATATAGTCTTGCTGACTTCGCCACCGTGGCCGCCGGTCACGGCTGTTAAATTGGAGGGGCACTCATGGCGACCACGCTGACGATCAATGGCGAAGCAAAATCGTTCGACGCGCCGGCCGACATGCCGTTGCTGTGGGTGCTCCGCGACGTGCTCGGCATGACCGGCACGAAATTCGGCTGCGGCATTGCCCAGTGCGGCGCCTGCACGGTGCATATCGACGGCAAGCCGGTGCGCTCCTGCATGTTGCCGGTGAGCGCGGTGCGCGATCACGCCGTCACCACCATCGAAGGCATCGGCGCTTCGGCCGCCGGCGCCAAAGTGCAGAAGGCCTGGCTCGATCTCGAGGTGATCCAGTGCGGCTATTGCCAGTCGGGCCAGATCATGTCGGCCGCGGCGCTGCTCGCGGCCACGCCCAATCCGGATGATTCCGACATCGACGCGGCGATGGCGGGAAATATCTGCCGCTGCGGAACGTATGTGCGGATTCGCGCGGCGATCAAGCAGGCCGCGTCCGGTCGCCAGTCGTAGGAGCGCGCCATGACAATCGCCGAGAAAATTTCCGCAGAACAGACTTCCGATCCAGTTTCACGCCGTGCGCTGCTGAGCGGCGGTCTGGCGGGCGGGTTTCTGCTCGCCTTCCACCTGCCGGTTCGCGCGCTGGTGCCAAACGAACCGGTGCAGCCGCCTGATGTGACCGACGGCAAGTTCGCGCCCAACGCCTTCATTCGCATCGATGTAACAGGCCATACCACGCTGGTGATGCCGCAGGTCGAGATGGGCCAAGGCGTCTACACCGCCATTGCGATGATTCTGGCCGAAGAACTCGACGCCGATTTCTCGCAAGTGACGCTGCAGCACGCGCCGCCGAACGACAGACTGTATGGCAATCCCACGTTCGGGCTCCAGGTCACCGGCAATTCCAATTCGATCCGGGCGTTCTGGAAACCGCTGCGCAATGCCGGCGCCGGGGCACGCGCCATGCTGGTGCAGGCCGCCGCCCAGCAATGGCAGGTCGAGCCGGCGAGTTGCTCGACGGCGAACAGCGAGGTCACGCACAAGGAAAGCGGACGCAAGCTTTCCTATGGCGCGCTGGCGGCCGCCGCCGGCAGCCAGACGCCACCAAAGGATGTCGCGCTCAAGGACCCGAAGGATTTTGCGCTGATCGGCAAGCCGCTGAAGCGTTTTGATACGCCCGACAAGGTCAACGGCAAGGCCGTCTACGGCATCGACGCGATGCTTCCCGGCATGAAGTTCGCGACATTGGCAGCCTGCCCGGTATTCGGCGGCAAGGTCGGCAAGGTCGACGACAGCGCCGCCAAAAAAATTCCGGGCGTGCAGAAGATCGTCGTGCTCGACGATCTGGTCGCGGTGGTCGGCGATCACATGTGGGCGGCCAAGAAAGGCCTCGATGCGCTGGTGATAGATTGGGATGAAGGCGCCAATGCCCGCATCAGCTCAAAAGACATCTGGAACGATTTGCGCGCCGCCAGCGAAAAAGACGGTGTGGTGGCGCGATCCGAGGGCGATATCGCCAAGGGCCTTGCCACCGGCGAGCGGATGGACGCAGCCTATGAGCTTCCGTTTCTCGCGCACGCCACGATGGAGCCGTTGAACGCCACGGTTCATCTGACGCCCGACTCCTGCGAAATCTGGACCGGCACCCAGATCGTGAGCCGGGTGCAGGCGGAAGCCGCGAAGGCGGCCGGGCTCCCCGTCAACAAAGTGATCGTCAACAATCACCTGCTCGGCGGCGGTTTCGGCCGCAGGTCAAGGTGGTGTGGACCCGCGAAGAAGACATCCAGCACGATATCTATCGTCCGGTTTATCGCGACACCATTGCCGCGACGCTTTCGGACGGCAAGATCGTCGGCTGGAAATATCGCATCACCGGCTCGGCCGTTATCGCGCGCTGGCTGCCGCCGGCGTTCCAGAAGGGCATCGACATCGACGCCATCGATAGCGCTGTCGACATGCCCTACGATATTCCGAATATCCATGTCGAATATGTCCGGGCCGAACCGCCCGCGGTGCCGACCGGCTTCTGGCGCGGCGTCGGTCCCAACAACAATGTGTTTGCCGTTGAATGTTTCATGGATGAGCTGGCGCGGAAGGCGGGCAAGGATCCGATTGCCTTCCGCCTTGCGATGCTGGGCAAAAACCCGCGCATGCAGGCTGCGCTCAATCTTGCGGCCGAGAAATCCAATTGGGGTCAGCCGCTGCCGGCGCGCGTCGGACGCGGCGTCTGCGTGCAGCCGTCGTTCGGCAGCTTCATCGCCACCGTGGTGGAAGCGGAAGTCGATGAAGCCGGTGAAGTCCATTTGCGGCGCGTCACCTCGGCGGTCGATACCGGCATCGCGGTCAATCCCGATACCATCATGGCCCAGCTCGAGGGCGGACTGATCTTCAGCCTGACCGCAGCACTCTATGGCGAGATCACCATCGACAAGGGACGGGTCCAGCAATCCAATTTCCATGACTACCGCATGCTGCGCATCGATCAGGCGCCGAAGATCGAGGTTCACGTCATCAAAAGCGGCGAGCCGCCCGGCGGTATCGGCGAAACCGGCTCGACGGCGGGACCGCCCGCGTTGCGCAATGCGATTCTCGCCGCGACCGGCGTCGCGCTGCGGCGGCTGCCGATCGACCGCGCCCTGATCGCCGTGGGGAAAAAAGCATGAGCCCGGCCGCGCGTCGCATTCTCTTGAGCGTCGCCGCCATCGTGGTGGTTGCGCTGTTGGTGGGGCTTTGGATTATCCGCGGCCCCGGTCCGCTTGCCTTCGCCGGCGGCCCCAACGTGGCGCTCGCGGACTATCACGAGGCCAATCCGACCGGCGTTCCGGCAGCATTGGCGCAAGCAAGCCCGGTGGAGCGCGGCGCCTATCTGGCGCGGGCGGCGGACTGCATGGTCTGCCACACCACGCCAGGCGGCAAGGAATATGCCGGCGGTCTCGGATTCAAGCTGCCGTTCGGCACGCTTTATTCAACCAACATCACGCCGGACAAGGAGACCGGCATCGGCAATTACAGCGATCAGGATTTCCTCAACGCTGTCCATCGCGGCATCCGCGAAGACGGTGCGCGGCTTTATCCGGCGATGCCGTTTACGTCCTACACCTATATGACCGACGCCGACGCTTTGGCGATCAAGGCCTATCTGTTCAGCCTGCCGCCGGTGCGCGCGCCTGACCCCGACAATACGCTGGCGTTTCCGTTCAACCAGCGCTGGGCGATGGGCTTCTGGTCGGCGCTGTTCAATCCGGATACGCGGTTTGAGCCCGATACCTCGAAGAGTCCGCAATGGAACCGGGGCGCCTATCTCGCGGAGGCGCTGGCGCATTGCGGCGAATGCCACACGCCGCGAAACCTCGCCTTCGCGCTCGACAACCGCCAAAAATTCGCCGGCGCGCTGACGGCGGGCTGGCGCGCCTACAACATCACTTCGGACAAGACCACCGGCATAGGCGGCTGGCGCGACGACGATCTCGTCGCCTACCTCACGACCGGACATGCGGCAGGCCACGGCTCCGCGTCGGGGCCGATGGGCGAAGCGGTGGACCACAGCTTTGGCCAGTTTGCGCCGGAAGACATCCGCAGCCTTGTGGCCTATCTGCGCAGCGTGCCTCCGATTGCCTCACCCGATCTGCCGGCGACGCTGGCGCCGCCGGCACCTCCGTCGCACCGCGATGGCGGCGGCACGGCGGACGCCCGCGGCAAGATGGTGTTCGAAGGCGCCTGCGCCAGTTGCCACGGCTGGACCGGCGAGAGTTCGATCTCGCCGTTCGCGACGCTGACCGGTGCGTGGGCGGTCAACGATCCCGGCGCGACCAATGTCGCCCAGATCGTGATTTCCGGGACGAAGCGGCATAGCGAAGGCGCCATCTCGATGCCGGCGTTCGGCAACACCTATTCCGATGTCGAGATCGCGGCCGTCGCCAACTACGTCACCGCACGTTTCGGCAGCAAAGGCTCGACGCTCACCGCGCAGGACGTGGCGGAGTTGCGCAAGCAGACCTCGCAGTAACCGACGTCATCGGCGGCGGCATGATCGCTGCGAGGCTTCGCTATTTGCCAAGGCCAAGTTCGAGGTGAGCGAGCGGCAATGGCGCCCCGGCCTTGAGCGTCTGGATCGCGATGTTGCTGCGTACTTCGCGCACGATTGGCAAATTGAGAAGTTCGCCGACCAGAAAGCGCTGGTAGTCACCGAGATCAGGTACGACGACTTCGAGGAAATAGTCCGATTCGCCGGAGACGAGGTGGCACGCAATGACCTCAGGCATCTCGACGACGGCCTTCTCGAATGCCGTCGCGCGCTCGTTGGCGTGCCCATCGATCTTGACGCCGATGAAGACCGAGAAGCCAAGGCCGACGCGGTCGCGCCGCAACGCCGCCCGATAGCCTTCGATGTACCCATCCCGCTCCAGGCGCTTGACGCGGCGCAGGCACGGCGATGGCGACAAGCCGACCTTGTCGGCCAATTCGACGTTGCTCAAACGTCCATCGGATTGCAGCTCGGCGACAATGCGGCAGTCGATGGTATCCAGATCATGTTTTGGCATACTGACGCATCCTGAGAACCAAAAAGGGCAGATTGCCGCTCTTTCCTGCCCAGTAATAGCGCAGTTTGCAAGGACATGCCCGCGGGCCGCATGTCACGGTGGCCGGTATCAGCAACCCCAGGAGTGAATCAGCAATGCCCGATCGTTCGACCACTCATCCCCTGTTTGACGCCGTTGAGCGCTATTTCGACCTGATGTTCGACAATGACGTGTCGCGCTTCGATCAGGTGTTCGCGTCGAGCGCACAATTGCACGGACTGCGAGACGGAAAATTGCGCCTGCTGGCCGCGCAGGAATACAGCAATGCGCTTGCCTCCAGACCGTCGCCGAAGTCTGGGGGCGCGCCGCGCCAGCAGGAGATATTGCTGGTCGATTTCGCTTCACCCACGCAGGCCTTGGTGAAGGTTCGGGTCAGGATCGACACGACCCTGTATCTCGACTACCTCGCGTACCACTGCATCGATGGCGCATGGCTGATCACCGCCAAATCTTTTCATATCGAGCGGAGATACGAGGTAGCTCCAACCTAACTCGTCCAAAATCCCGGCAGCGTCGGCTCCAGCCTGCCGCCGATCCGGACCGGTGCGATCCGCAGCGCCAGGCCGGTTGCATCGTCGGTCTCGACCGCAACGCCGCTGAGCGTTGCGACGCCAAGCGCCGGCTCGAATCGGCCCGACGGAATGCCCGATATGAAACGCCGCAGCGGCTCTTCCTTCTGCATGCCGATGATCGAGTCATAATCGCCGGTCATGCCGGCATCGGTCATGTAGGCGGTGCCGCCGGAAAGGATCTGATGGTCGGCGGTCGGCACATGGGTGTGGGTGCCGACGACGAGGCTGGCGCGGCCGTCGCAGAAAAATCCCACGCCCTGCTTTTCGCTGGTCGCCTCGCAATGGAAATCCACCACGATGGCATCCGCCGCCGCGGTTAAGGGACAGGCTTCGAGTTCGCGGTTGATGACGGCGAACGGGTCGTCGAACGGCGTCATGAAGACGCGGCCGATGGCGTTGATGACCAGCGCGCGCTTGCCGCTCTTGGTGTCGACCAGCGCGGTGCCGCGGCCCGGCGTCCCCTTGGGAAAATTCGCCGGGCGAACCAGCCGCGGCGCGCGCTCGATGAACACCAGCGCCTCGCGCTGATCCCAGGCATGATTGCCGAGCGTCACCGCGTCGGCGCCGGCGTCGATGAATTCCTGGTAGATCGCCTCGGTGATGCCAAAACCGCCGGCGGCATTCTCGCCATTGACGACGACGAGATCGAGCGCCCAGTCGCGGATCATGCCGGGCAAATAGTCCGAGATCGCGGTACGGCCGGCCCTGCCGACCACGTCGCCGACGAAAAGAATGCGCAAATTACAAGCTCCGGAATTCGAATGTCTGTGTTTCCGTTAGCACATAATCCAGCGCCACGTCGTGCGGCAGCGCCGGAATGGCCTCGATTTCCTGCGCCGCGAACGCGACGCCGATGGCGATGATGTGTTTCAATTTGCGCAGATGTGCCAAGGTGTAGTCGTAATGCCCGGCGCCATAGCCGATGCGGTGGCCGGCGCGGTCGAAAGCCGCCAGCGGCACCAGCATGATTTCCGGAATGATTTCGGCGGCCGCGGGCGACGGCTCAAGGATGCCGAGCGGCCCGAGCAGCAATCTGTCGTTGGCAGCCCAGGCCCGGAATGTGAGCGACTGACCGCGCGCGGTGATCGACGGCAGCGCCAACTGCGCACCCTGCGCGGCGAGCGTCCGCATCAGGGGGATCGGATCGATCTCGCTGCGGATCGGCGAATAGCCGGAGACGACTGTGCCGCGGCTGATCGGAAACGGCAGTCCGCGCCCGGCGACGGCCGCCGCGGCGGCGGCGCGCTGCTCAGGGCTCAACGCGTCGCGCGCCGCCAGCGCGGCAGCGCGGAGATTTGCTTTTTGTGCTTCCAGGGAAGCAGAGAGGCTCGGCATTGAATACCGTCATGCCCGCCTTGTGCCGGGCATCCACGTCTTTCTTCGCACGCATGCTAAAGACGTGGATGGCCGGGACAAGCCCGGCCATGACGATGGAAGGTCATATCTAACAAGAAAAGTGCGAAGCCGAGATGGCCGTTGGAGCGCTCGATCCCGGAGTTCCCTACGAAAGTAGGTGGGCACCATGTGACCAAGTCCACGGACCTGGCCAGGGACAGTTCCCGGAAGGATCGATAAGGCCCCGGGGATATATGGCTCCTGACGCGCGACACAGCTTCGCATCACCACTGTAACCACGATGGGACCGATCCGCCAGCGCTAACGCGGGCGATGGTCAACCAATCGCCACGCCGCCGCCGATGGTGCGGTTGAGCACCTGCGTGGTCTTCTCGATGCGGTCGGCCGCGGAGTTCAGCGCATTGGCCACCGCGGCTTGCGTGGCCCGGGCGCGTTCCGTCGCCACCGTGCGGACGTTGCGCAAGGCGGCGAGCTCCTGTTCGAGGCCGCGGATGCGCTGCCCGGCATCGAGCAATTCGTCGCACACCGTCAGCGCCGCCATCACGATCAGGCGCGCATCGCCGATCTCGCCGAACTTGCCGCGCAGCGTGCCGATCCGCGATTCAAGGCTTTCGGCGAGCCGCAACAGCTGCACCTCCTGGCCTTCCTCGCACGCCATCCGGTATTGCCGGCCGTTGATGGTAACGTTGATATGGTTCATGAAGTCTCTCCGGCATCGAGTACCGAACGGATCGTGCCGATCGCGGCATCCAGCCGTTCTGCGATCTCGCGATTGGTGCGCTCGAGCTTGCGCGATTTCACCAGCGATCCATCGAGTTCGTCGGCCAGCCGCGATCGATCCGCGCCCAGCGCCTGGATCCGGGTCGCCAGCTCATTCTCGTCACGATCGGCTTCGCGACGCCGCTCGACCGCGCTCTCCAGTGCATCGAGCGCTGTCATCAGCCGCCGCGAGGCAGCGTCGATATCGGCCGATAATGGCTCGGCGCTTCCGGAACCGTTGGTGGAATGATCGTTCATGCTGGCAGCGCGAACCTTCCATGAGCCCGCCGCACGGTAAAATTCGCGGTTCGGCAAGCGTTTAGACCGGGAAATTTACGTGGCAAGCGAGGCCAGCGCAACGGCGCTTCGCAGCTATGCACCGTAAAGCAACTTTTCGGCCCCATGGCGCGTTTGCCTGCCTTGGACTCCGGGAACCGAGATGCTATCCAGCCCCGGCTTCCCGTTGCCACAGTCCTGCCCGGCTATTCGCCGCCAGCGCGAATCACCTCCAGGGCAGCTCATTTCAGGCGGATTTTCATCATGACGCAGGTCGATCCTTCCCGTATGGCCAATGCGATTCGCGGGCTGGCGATGGATGCCGTCGAGAAGGCGAAATCCGGCCATCCCGGCCTGCCGATGGGTGCGGCCGACATCGCCACCGTGCTGTTCACGCAGTTCCTGAAATTCGACGCCGCCGACCCGAAATGGCCGGACCGCGACCGATTCATCCTGTCGGCCGGGCACGGTTCGATGCTGCTGTATTCGCTGTTGTACCTGACCGGCAATACCGACATGACGCTCGACCAGCTCAAGCACTTCCGCCAGCTGGGATCGCTGACGCCGGGCCATCCGGAAAATTTCCACACCAAGGGCATCGAAACCACGACCGGCCCGCTCGGCCAGGGCATCGCGACGTCGGTCGGCTTCGCGCTCGCGGAGAGGATGCTCGCCGCCGAGTACGGCAGGAAAGTTGTCGACCATCACACCTATGTGCTGGCGTCCGACGGCGACCTGATGGAAGGCGTGTCGCAGGAAGCGATCGCGCTCGCCGGGCACTGGAAGCTCAACAAGCTGATCGTGCTGTATGACGACAACGGCATTACGATCGACGGTCCAACCTCGATCTCCGACTCGGTCGACCAGGTAAAACGGTTCAAGTCCGCCGGCTGGCAGGCCGAACTCATCGACGGCCAGGATCAGCAGGCGATCGCCGCCGCGATCACGCGGGCGCAGAAATCCAATAGGCCTTCGATGATCGCCTGCAAGACCACCATCGGTTTCGGGGCGCCGACCAAGGCCGGCACCGCCAAGGCGCATGGCGAGGCGCTGGGCGCCGAGGAGCTCAAGGGCGCCAAGGAAAAACTCGGCATTTCGCTGGAGCCGTTCTCGGTGCCCGACGACGTGCTGAAAAGCTGGCGCGAAGCCGGCAGCCGCGGCGACGCCGCGCGCAAGGAGTGGGAGGCTCGCTTTGCCGAACTGCCCGCCCGCCGGCGCACCGAGTTCGAACGTCGCTTGCGGCACGAGCGGCCGGCAGCCCTTGCGAAAGCCTTCAAGGCCCACAAGAAGGCGCTGCTTGAAACGCCGCAGAACATCGCCACCCGCAAATCGTCCGAATCCGTCATCGACGCGATCGTACTGGCGATGCCGGAATTTGTGGCGGGCTCGGCCGATCTCACCGGCTCCAACAACAACAAGGCGAAATCGGCGATCGCCTTTTCGGCCAAGACGCCGAAAGGCCGTTTCATCCATTACGGCATCCGCGAGCACGGCATGGCGGCGGCCATGAATGGAATCTTTTTGCATGGCGGATTCGCACCGAATGGCGCGACTTTCCTGGTCTTCACCGATTATGCCCGGCCGGCGATGCGGCTCGCGGCGTTGATGGGCACCGGCGTCGTCTATGTGATGACCCATGATTCGATCGGTCTCGGCGAAGACGGACCGACGCATCAGCCGGTCGAACATCTCGCAGCCCTTCGCGCCATTCCGAACATGCGCGTGTTCCGTCCCTGCGACGCGGTCGAGGTGGCGGAATGCTGGGAGCTGGCGCTCAACCGGATCGATGGTCCGACGGTGCTGGCGCTGACCCGCCAGAACCTGCCGCAATTGCGGACCGATGCGCCTGCCGATAGCCCCTGCAGCCACGGGGCCTATCAACTGGTCGCACCGCAGGGCGAGGCCAAGGTATCGCTGTTCGCCTCCGGCTCCGAAGTCGAGATCGCGGTTGCCGCGCAGAAGCAGCTCGGCGAGCGCGGCATCGCGTCGCGGGTGGTCTCGGTGCCTTCGCTGGAATTGCTGCTGGCGCAACCTGTGGAGAAACGGAAGGCCATTATCGGTAACGCCCCCGTCAAGGTTGCGATCGAGGCCGCGGTCCGGTTCGGCTGGGATGCGGTGATCGGGCCGGATGGCGCATTTGTAGGCATGCACGGTTTCGGCGCCAGCGCGCCGGTCAAGGACCTTTATCAGCATTTCGGAATTACCGCCGAGGCGGCGGTTAACGCTGCGCTGAAGCTATTGGGCTGACGGTTGAGATTGGCCGAAAAAAGGACTACCTAACGGGGCATATTATCCGCTCCCGCCCGGCCGAACCGGGCGTCCGCCGCAAAAACCCTCGTGGACGGCTCAAGCGCCTTCCGCGGGGGTAGCAAAAATAATTGAAGGAGAGACAGATGGCAGTCCGGGTCGCGATCAACGGGTTCGGCCGCATCGGCCGCAACATACTGCGGGCCATCGCCGAGTCCGGCCGCAAGGATATCGAGGTGGTCGGCATCAACGATCTCGGCCCGGTCGAGACCAACGCCCATCTCTTGCGCTTCGATTCCGTGCATGGCCGCTTCCCCGGCACCGTGACAGTCGAAGGCGATACGATCAGCCTCGGCAATGGCAAGATCAAGGTTACCGCGGTGCGCGATCCCAACACCTTGCCGTGGAAGGATCTCGGTATCGACATCGCGCTGGAATGCACCGGCA
>WNFA01005321.1_pt1 | contig 11054 bp, 9 predicted proteins | sample 5400481 | NCBI WGS metagenome assembly WNFA01 (sample SAMN13153340, study PRJNA577476) | soil metagenome | isolation source: 120 cm saprolite under Douglas fir tree site 2 hole 1 replicate 2 | place: USA:California | collected 2015-04-18
AGTCATCCAGCGTTTGTCGCGCTCTGCGCGCGGCTAAGGCCAAAACAGTTGCGTCATCAAGATAACCGAGCGCTGGAAGGGCGTCGGGAATTACATCGAGCGGACTCACGACGTAGATGATGGCCGCGATGATCACAACTAACGTGCTCTCGGGCACGTCGCGATAGTTGCCTTGAGAATAGGCGCGAATTAAGCGGAGCATGGCTTGAAAATATGGCCACGTCTCCGCGAACGGTTCCTTCGGCATTGATGCGGCCTGCTTTGCCGCTTCCTCGAAGAGTGGCTGCAACCGTTGGGGATTTTCCACGTAAGACTTCGCGCTTTCCACCGCTTTTGCGAATTCCGCATCCAATCGCTCTTTTAGAACTGAGCTCTGGTTTTCCTTTGCCTTTGCGGTGGGTTTCTTTTTGCGGGATCCTGGTTTTGACTTCGGCCTTCTCATTCCATGACTATGAAAGCACCGCGGATCGGCCGTGAGAAGCCGTTTGTCTCGGATTGTTTGAATTGTAAGATCGACAAGTAACCAGCGCGCGTCGCTGGCAAAACTGCTCGATGGAAAATTTGCCCGACGAAAAACGTTTGCGGACAACATCGTTTGTCGTGCATGCGACCCGCGGCGTGATTCGCGATCAAAACACGCGGCGTAAAGCGATGCTGGTTTTGCTCATGCTCGCGCTGTTGTTGCTGATTTCGGGTTTCACATTTTTGCAACCAGCGTTGAATCCGCAGGAACACCCATGGCGCGTGATTCTCTTTTGGATCGTCTGCATCTGGCTCACTTTTACCGCAATGTTGCTCGCGCTTTTCGATCTCCTGGTGCTGCGATTAGAAGCGCGACGAGCGGAACGTGCATTGCGCGAAAAATTGGAAGCGGCGGGATCGACATCAAACAAATGATCCGATGGTGAAGAACGCCTGGAAAACGCGCGAGGAAATGGAAGCGACCGAACGCGCCACGCTCGCGCCATTCGCGCAAAAATCTGGCGACTCGCGCGGCCGAAAGTATCGAGAGCAAAGCCACGCCTATCGGACCCAGTTTCAGCGCGACCGCGCCCGCATCATTCATTCACGCGCATTTCGCCGCCTTGAGTACAAGACGCAGGTTTTCCTAAACGGCACTGGCGACCATCTCCGAACGCGGCTGACGCATTCAATCGAAGTCGCGTCGATCAGCCGGACAATCGCACGGGCGCTGGCGCTCAATGAAGATCTGGCGGAAGCGATCGCGCTGGCGCACGATCTCGGACATACGCCCTTTGGCCATTCCGGCGAAGAAATTTTGGCCGAGTGCATGCGCGACCACGGCGGTTTTGAGCACAACCGCCAAAGCTTGCGCGTGGTCGAGCTGCTCGAAAATGCGTATCCCGATTTTCCGGGATTGAATTTAACTTTCGAAGTGTGCGAAGGTTTACAAAAGCATCAGGGCTTGTACGGTGCGACTTCACCGGGCGGAGAAAAATACAAATGCCCTTCGCTCGAAGCGCAGATCGCGAACCTGGCGGATGAGATCACCTACTACAGTCACGATCTCGACGATGCGGTTGATTTTGAAATTCTGAGCGCAGCGCAACTGGAAGAAAACGCAGTCTGGCAACGCAGTCAAGGCAGTGTGCTAACGCGTTATCCGGACGCGCGTGAGCCGGAGCTGCACAAGTTGATCATTCGCGACATCATCGACGTGCAAGTGCAGGATGTCGTCGCAACCAGCGCGCAATCAATTTCCGAGGCGAATGCACAAAATCCGGATGAAGTCCGCAAGCAACCGGCTCCGCTCATTCGTTACAGCGCAGAATTGCATCAAGCGAATGCCGCGCTGCGAAAATTTCTTTACGCGAATGTTTATTATCATCCGCGGGTGGCGAAAGTGAACCAGCGCGCGTGCGAGATGTTGAGAAAGGTTTTCGAAAGCTACGTGGCCAATCCGCATCAGCTCGGTGAAGTCGCGACCAAACGGATCGAGCCGGAAGGACTTTACCGGACGGTCTGCGATTACGTGGCCGGAATGACCGATCGTTATTTGATGGAAGAATACGCGCGGATTACTGGGGAGCGCGACGCTTTACAGGCAGGGCCGGTTCACCCCAACCGTCCGGGCGATTGAGGTTAATCGCCCCCACCTACACTGCTGCGCTGCCGATTTCGTCCTGCAGGTAAGTGATGAGTAAACGCAGCCGCTGGTTTAACGAAGATTCTTCCAGCATCCGCTGTCGCCGGAGCGGGTCGTCAACGAACGTTGAAGCAACCAGGTCGGCAAGCATTTCAAGATCGCCGAGCTGAGCAAGGTAGCGATCGACTTTGGGCGGGAGCTGGCGCTCGGCGCGTTTCAGTTTCCGATAAAGCTCGAGAATTTTTTCGCCGAGCGCTTCGCTTTCGACGGTCGCAGTCTTGGTCGATTCGACGATGTCGATCCTGGCAATCGGGAACGGCGTCTCTTGTTGGAAACTGGCGAAGCGCACGCGATGCAAACCTTGGAGAACGAGATTTGAAGTGCCGTCGCCGCGATCGACGCAGGCCCGGATGAGACCGATGGTGGCGAAATGGAAAAAGTCTTCGGGCGCGCGCCATTCCGGACAACTCGGTTTGATCAGCGTCACGCTAAACATGCGATCGCGTTGGAGCGCGTGTTCGAGCATCTCGCGGTAGCGGGTTTCGAAAATGTAAAGCGGCAGCAATGCGTGCGGAAACAGCACTGCGCCCGGCAACGGCATCACCGGCACTTCATTGGGTAAATCTACCGACCCATTTTTCACTTTCGATTTCCGTCCCTGGATTAATATCCGTCTTTGAATGGAGTTGCGCGAGGGTTTTAAATCTATACCAGCACACGATGGTGCCCGCGAGCTGTTTGCGGCGGCTACTAATCTCGGGTGCCCGGCTTCCCTAGCCGCATTCGCTGCCGCTCAGCGGCTCCCGCGCCGTAAAGTTGGCGCACTTGTTATTTGAATGAAAGGAGTGCACCAACGTCTGGAACAATTTTCAACGCCGCAGCGCGGAACGCAACAGTTCGATTGGCAATTGTCCTTCAATTTGTGAGTGGTGAAGCGCGGCGTAATTGAGGACAGAACCGCACCGGGCGAGCAAAAGCCGAGAGATCGCGCCGAGCCTACCGATGCCCATCGCGCTCACCGGAAGATCGACATCTTTATCCGTCACGAAGTCAATTAGTCGAGCGAGCTGTGCGGACGTGTCGGTTCGCGTTGCGATTTTGAAAATGTCCGCGCCTTCCACTTTCGCTAACGCTGCCTTGGCACGCAAGCCGCGCGGCGATGGTGTCGACTTGAAATCATGGAATGAAAGAATCCGGCGAACATTTTGTTTTCGGGCGCTGGCGAGCAAGGTTTTGAACGCGCGCGCCGAACGCAACTCGACATCGACATATTTGGCGCGAGCAAGAAAACGCAGGAGCAACTCCTGGCGCTCCTTCCGGGAGAGATTATTGGCGCCGCCTTCCCGCGGATCGCGCACGGTGATGATGATTGGCGCGCGCAACTTGTGGATCTTGCGTTTCAGCTGATCGATGATTGTGCAGAGGTGATCGAGTCGAAGCTCAAAAAGGTGCGGCGGCTCGGGCATCGCAATGGCGAACCGGAGATCGGCCGGCGAAGTGATGACACCTACGATTTGCGGCGTCATTTTCTTGACCGTTGGCGTGTTGTCATTGTGAGCGGTGCGCTCGAAGGCGACTCGTGCGGCAATGAGGGCTGCTGAAGGGTACTTATATATAGAGGGCGCAATTTTCTCGTCGAGCGAACCGTCAATCGTGCGGTGCGTAACGTGCCAGCACCCGCTCGACGTACTTGGCCAAAATGTCGAACTCGACGTTCACCAAGTCGCCTGCTCCGATATTGTCGATGTTGGTGTGGCGTTTCGTCTGCGGAATGATCCACGCGGCGAAACTTTTCTCTAAAAGCTCCGCGATCGTCAGACTGATGCCATTGATGGCGACGGAACCTTTGTAGGCCGCGTAATGGGCGAAGTCGGTCGGCAGATCTACCTCGAGCCGATAATCTTCTCCGGTCCGGTCAAATGAAATGACCTTCGCGCTACAATCGATGTGACCCTGGACAAAGTGGCCGCCCAACGGCGCCCCGGCAGCGAGCGCGCGCTCGAGATTTACCGGGCTGTCCCGCCGGAGTTGTTTTAGATTTGTGCGATCGAGCGTTTCCTCCAGAACGTCGAACGTGAGTTGCTCGCCGCGATGCCCGCTGACCGTCAAACAACAACCGTTCACCGCGACGCTGTCGCCGACAGCAACGGCGGGCGCGAGCTTTGGCGCCATCAGCCGCAGTTGAGTGCCGCGATCGGTCATCCGAATCCAAAGCACGCGACCAACTTCTTCGATCAATCCGGTGAACACGCCGTTACTTTTAGCGTTGGAAACGTGTAAGATCGACAACTTGTTTGCGCGCGCGCCTCGGCGCACAATTACGAAACTGTGCGCGCCCAATTCGTTTTGAAATTCGCGATTTCTATCGCGCTGGTCGCCGTCACATTTGCGGTTTTTGCACAAACGCTCGGCCACGAGTTCGTCAACTACGACGATCCTGCTTACATCAGTGAAAACGAAAACATCCGCTCCGGATTAAACTGGCACAGCGTTGCTTGGGCGTTCACGCATGTTCATTCCCAGAACTGGCACCCCCTCACGACAATGTCCCATATGCTCGATTGCCAGCTTTTCGCTTTGAAGCCCGGTGCGCATCATTTTGTGAATGTTCTGTTGCACAGCGCGAGCGCGGTTTTGCTTTTTCTTTTGCTCGAGCAGATGACGCGCAATGGAGGCGGGATTGCCACTCTTTGGAGCAGCGCATTCGTGGCTGCGATTTTTGCAATTCATCCGCTGCACGTCGAATCGGTGGCGTGGATTTCAGAGCGCAAAGATGTCCTGAGCGGTTTGTTTTTTATGCTGACGCTGCTCGCCTATTTCCGTTACACGCGAAAACCTAACATCTGGCGCTATCTGGTGATGTCGATCTTGTTCGCCGGCGGTTTGATGTCGAAGCCGATGCTGGTGACGCTGCCGATCGTCCTTTTGCTGCTCGATTACTGGCCGCTGAATCGATTCGAGCAATCGAACGCCGTAAAGCTCGTCCTCGAGAAAGTTCCGCTCGCTGTTTTGTCGATCGCATCCGCCGTTGTCACCCTGATTGTCCAAAATGAAGGAATAGGATTAGTCCGGCTCGAGGTATTACCACTCTCATGGCGATTCACCAACGCGCTCTCAGTCTATCTTATCTACATCTGGCAAATGATTTGGCCGGCCAATCTCGCGCTGGGCTATAGCCATCCTGGAAGACTGCCGATTTGGGAAGTGGCTGGCTCGGCGGCATTATTGACAGCGATTTCGCTGTGCATTTTCGTGGGCAGAAAACGCAGCCCTTATCTTATCGTGGGATGGGCTTGGTATTTGATCATGCTTTTGCCCGTTATCGGATTAGTGCAGGTCGGCGGACAATCGCATGCCGATCGCTACACTTATTTGCCGCAAATCGGCCTCTACGTCGCGGCGACGTGGGGGATTGTCGATCTTTCCAGATGGCGGCGTTACCCTAGTCCGGTCCTTGGGGCAGCAGCCGCGATCATACTAACTGCGCTCAGTTTGCGTGCGGCGAGCCAGGTTTGGTGGTGGCACGATAGCGAAAGGCTTTGGCGCCATACATTAGCCATCACGACGGAGAATGACGTGGCTCATCTTGGTCTTGGTCAGCTTCTTTTAGACCAGAAACGCCTGAACGAGGCGATTGCCGAGTACGAAAAAGCGGCCAGGATTGGCCCTAATCCGGACGTGGAAACTGCGCTGGCTAATCTCCTTTTGGAACAAGGACGAATAGAGGGGGCGATTCAGCATTATCAGAACGTCATCCAGCTGGAGCCTTCCAGCGCACTTGCGCATTACAATCTCGCTGTGGGCCTGCATCGGCAAGGCCACCTCACCGAGGCGATCGTACATTATAAAGCAGCCCTGAAAATCGATCCCAATTACCCGGATGCAGAATATTTTTTGGGCGAGGCTCTTTTGCAGAACGGTCAGCCGGATGAAGCAAAGACCCATTTAGAGAAGCGTTGAGATTTTGTCTTCGGCAGATGGCGCGGCTTGTGGGAGAGCGAAGTTGATTTTTTCGCTTGGCTGAGAGACTCTATGCGCCCTGGATCGCGGCTGATCTGCTGATTGGCGGGCGCCCAGCAGTTGAACTCGACGATTGCCAAGATCGACAATGAAAGTTGAACAGCCGCCGATGCCCGCGGGAAACCTTTTGCCGCTGGATTCAAATGCAGGGATGCGCGTCGCGGTGTTTTCCGGGTTGCTCTTCTTTTCAGGAATCGGGGCGCTGATTTTCGAGACGCTGTGGCTGCGGTTGAGCGGCCTCGCCTTTGGCAACTCGGTATGGGCGGCGGCGTTAATTCTCTCCAGTTTTATGGCCGGTTTGGCGCTGGGAAACGCCGTTGCGGCGTCGTCGAAGATTCGGCGATGGAGACCGCTACATCTTTACGCGGTCCTGGAAATTCTCGTCGCCTTCTTTGGTTGCACGATCGTGTTCGGTCTTCCTTTGCTTGGCGCGTGGCTGCGGCCGCTTTGGCAAATCCTTTGGAACTTCCAACCGACGCTGCTGGCGCTGCGCTTTGTCGTATCATTCGCGATTCTTCTGGTTCCGACCGTTTTAATTCCACCGCAGTTGTGCGCCTCAAAACTTTAAAGCTTGCCATCTGCAGCGCTCTCATCACGCTTACGTGGGCGGTGTTTGGCCAAACGCTCGGCCACGAGTTTATCAATTACGACGATCCGCTTTACGTCACGGAGAACATTCACGTGCGCGCCGGTTTAAATTGGCATGGCGTGATCTGGGCGTTCACTCATGTGCATTCTCAAAACTGGCACCCGCTCACGACGATCTCGCACATGCTCGACTGCCAGCTTTTCGGATTAAAGGCCGGCGGGCATCATTTTGTAAATGTGCTCTGGCACAGCGCGGCCGCGGTTTTGCTTTTCCTCGCACTCGCTCAAATGAGTCCGAGCCGGACTGGCATCTGGTCGAGCGCTTTTGCGGCCGCGCTGTTCGCGATTCATCCGCTGCGAGTCGAGTCGGTGGCGTGGATTGCGGAGCGCAAAGATGTGCTCAGCGGATTTTTTTTTATGCTCACGCTGCTGGCTTATTTCCGTTGGACGCAAAAGCAAACGCTCGGCCGCTACGTGACGATGTCAATCGTGTTGGCGCTCGGCTTGATGTCGAAACCGATGCTCGTGACGCTGCCGATTATTCTTTTGTTGCTCGATTACTGGCCGCTCAACCGATTTCAACCATCGGCAACGGCAAAACTCATCGTCGAAAAACTTCCGCTATTCGCACTGTCACTCGGGTCGTGCGTGGCGACCCTTTGGGCGCAGAACTTTGCCCTCGGATCCACCGAATTTCTGCCGCTCAAGTGGCGGATCGCAAATGCGATCGTGAGCTATTTTGATTACATCCGACAAATGTTTTGGCCGGTCGATCTCATTCCGTTTTACATTCACCCGGAAGACCGGTTGGAACTTTGGCGGCTGATCGTTGCGGCGATCGTTCTGATCGGGATCACGGCGATTGCGTTCGTTAGGCGGCGCAAAAATCCATACCTCCTCGTCGGCTGGCTTTGGTATCTGGCGATGCTGATTCCGGTAATTGGAATCATCCAAGTTGGCCTGCAAGGGCGCGCCGACCGCTACACGTATCTGCCGCAAATCGGATTGCTGATTGCGCTGGTATGGTTGATTTGCGATCTGACGAAATCGCGGCGACTGCAAGCGGCTCTTTTGAGCGGCGCGGCGGCAATTGTTGTTGCCACATTGTCGATCCTTTCCTGGAAACAGATTACGCATTGGCGCAATACCGAAACGGTGTGGAGCCACACGATCGCGGTCGAGCCCGATAGCGATGTTGCGCAGCTCGGTTTGGCCACGTCATTGGTTATGCGAGGTCAGATCGACGACGCGATCGAACATTATCAGCGCGCCTTGCGTTTTCGCGATGGCAACGTGGCCGCGCATTATGGACTGGGAATGGCGCTCGAGCAGAAACACAAAACCGATGAAGCGATTTTTCATCTTCAAAAAGCATTGAGCATCCAGCCCGATTACATCGCCGCCAGCAACGATCTCGGTGTCATGTTCGCCAGCAAAGGCGAAATCGCGAATGCGATCGCCGCTTGGCGGCACACCTTGTCATTCGATGCTGATGATCCAATCGCCGCAAATGGCCTCGCGTGGGTTCTTGCCACTGCGGCCGACGCCGATTTGCGCGATGGCAGAGAAGCGCTCGCGTTGGCCCAACGCGCGATCCGGTCTGGGGGCGAAACCCCTTTCACGCTGCGGACGCTAGCCGCAGCGCAGGCCGAGAACAATCAATTTGCGGAAGCCGTCGCGACAGCTGAGCGGGGCGAGAATTTGGCGAAGCAGGAAGGAAATGTCGCCATGGCCGAGAGTTTGCGACATTGCGCGGATTTATTTCGCCGGGGAGAAAGGGTGCACACCACCCAGGTCTCACATTAGATTTGGGTGGAACGCGTTCTTCGAACGTTCTGTTCGAAACAGCTTCGCCGTCCGACCTGGCGTCGTGTCGAAGAGCTAGATCCACCGGAGAGGGGGAGCAAAATTTTGCACAAGTGGAGTTGGTCTGCCCGATCAAATTGATGAGGCTAATCACGGAGGAATTCCGGCAAAGAATGTGAGTAAACTGGAAATTTTCAACTGATCATCGACACTATTTCGTTGATCGGCCATCATGAAATCCTCGCGCAAATTGCAAAAGCTGTTCAGCTCAATCGCGCTGGTGAGCGCGTGGGAACACGGCAGAAGGTTGCTCCATCCGGTGGATAGCCGGCGCATTTTCGCGAGCCTCGACACTTTGGATTTTAGCGGCGTACGCGCACGCGACGGATATCGACCAAACCCGCGAAGGATCCGGAAGTTTATTGAGATCGTGCAGGATTTGTGGCTCGACCGTAGTCCGCCATTGCAAATTCTCGATCTTGGCTGCGGCTCAGGTCATTTCATTTATATTTGCAGATTGTTTGGCCACGACGGGATGGGGCTGGACACGGACGTCGAGCCTCTCTATCGAGAGACCCTCCCCATCTTAAATGTGCCGCGGGTGGTTTCCCGTATTGAGGCACAGGTCCCGCTCCCGGATCTCGACCGAAAATTCGATTTGGTCGCGGCAACACGCGTTTGCTTTCAATTCAAAGGATGGCCGCAACATTTGCCCGGAGACGAATGGCGCGAAGCTGACTGGGAATTTTTTGTCAACGATGTTCGCACCCGATTCTTGAATCCGAATGGCCGCCTATTTCTTCAATTTAATCCGCGTCGTGACGATTCGCCGTTTTTCACACCGGCGCTGCGCGACTGTTTTCTTAATCTTGGTGGGCGAATTGTTCGTTCCAAGGCGCTCTTTGCTCCGAACCCGGCTGAGGTTCCGCAATTCAAACAAAAGACTTCGCGCAATTCTTCGCGGGGCTGTTGATTTCAAAATTCTGCGCGGCGAGCCGGCACGCAGGTTTCGCATTGAATTTGGAATGCGAGGATGTGGAACTGTTGATGACCTCAGAGCCAAGTGCGCTGTCATCCTGAACCAAGTGAAGGATCTCACCCAAGTCCGTTAATCGCGCTGTGTCCTTTGTCTGTTCCGTACTCCGGTTGCGAGATCCCTCGCTTCGCTCGGAATCACCGTAACAAAAGCGGTTAGCGATTTCGGCCGCCCAGCCCCCATCGCGTTGTCGCGGATGTGGGGGCCAGGAAAGTCCCAAATTCCCCCCCCAAAAAAATTTTAATTTTTTTCTAGGCAGCTGGAGCGAAATCCGATAGAACGCCCCTAAACGGGGATCGGGCTGGACAACTGGCTCGTTCTGCCCGTTCAAAAAAATTTCAAAAAACTGAAAAAAAACCTTGTCAGCTTGACGAATTTTCAATAATCCCTAGCGCAAACCTAACCAAACCCATGGAGAAACCAATGACTAGAAACGTGCAAAAAACGTTGGGAATTCGCGTCGCTCTTGTAGCCGCCGTGGCATTTCCATTAATCATCGCGATGAGCGCGCGCGCTCAAGCGCCAGCACCGCCACCGGCTCCGCCTACGACCGGAACCAATATCGCTCCGGCCGGCGGGGCAGCCGCAACTGAGGCCACGGCCGAACGCGTCATCGTTACCGGTTCGAACATTCCGACCGCGGAAGAAGTCGGTCCGAACCCAGTCGATACGTATCGCCGCGACGACATCACCCGTTTGGGCGTGCGCACTCCCACCGACCTTGTCCAAAGAATTCCCTCGGTGACCGGTTCGAACATTGGTGAGAACGTCACCAACGGCGGCGTCGGTGGCGCAACCCAAGTCAGCATACGCGGCATCGACCCGAAAGAAACGCTGGTTCTCCAGGATGGCCGCCGCCTCGTGCCCCTAGGCGGCTCCTTCGTCGATTTCGGCCAGTTTCCGTTGGGGTTAATCGATCATATCGATATTCTGAAGGACGGCGCTTCTCCGGTTTATGGTACCGATGCCGTGGCCGGCGTGATAAACGTTTTCCTGATTCACCGGTTCCGTGGGGTGGAGGTTTACGCCAGCTATGGCAACTCGAATCTTGGGTTCGCCAATGATTTTGGTCAGGAAACCGCCTATTTGCTTGCTGGCACCGGTGACGACAAGACCAATATCGTGGTCTATGCCGGCTTGTACAATCAGGCGTCAATTCAAAATGCCGATACGAACATCTCCCACGACATTTTCCCGGCAGAATCAGCGGTGCGAGCACCCGCTTTTTCAAAGGGATTTTTCCGCCTCTTTTTGGTTCGGGTCCACACCTGCTAACGCCAACGCCGCACGCTTCCTCCAACCAGTTCCACGATACTCAGTACACTAGCGCCGGGTCGATCCCGCCGGAGCGCCAGTTTTTTAACTTCGGCGATTTTGCCAACGGCGTGGCTGCTACCGACCGTGAGTTTTTGTACGGTTCGATGGACCGCGATATCTGCGATAAATACCTGACCGTGTTTGCCGATTTCAAAATGTTCCGCAGCTACTTTGATGGTC